>OFGO01000048.1_pt1 | contig 113484 bp, 101 predicted proteins | sample 1521761 | NCBI WGS metagenome assembly OFGO01 (sample SAMEA3504128, study PRJEB24116) | mouse gut metagenome | biome: mouse gut; feature: mouse-associated habitat; material: faeces | place: Denmark | collected 2011
CGCGAGCTGGGTTCAGAACGTCGTGAGACAGTTCGGTCCCTATCTGTTGTGGGCGCAGGAGATTTGCGAGGACCCGACACTAGTACGAGAGGACCGTGTTGGACAGACCTCCGGTTTACCGGTTGTACCGCCAGGTGCACCGCCGGGTAGCCGCGTCTGGCAAGGATAAGTGCTGAAAGCATCTAAGCACGAAGCCCCCCTCAAGATAAGATCTCCATATAGGGTCGTCAGAGACGATGACGTAGATAGGTCGCAGGTGCAGGGACGGTAACGTCTAAAGCCGAGCGAAACTAATCACCCGAACCCTTTCCGGGACGCAAGTCCCCCAATAAAAGAAGAAGACCGTGATAAACGACGCATCACGGCCATCGCTAAAGAGAGCGGACTAAACCTTTTTAAGAAGGCGACCGCATCGCCGTAGAGATAGACTCGAAAAACAACTCGGAAAGAAAAGATCCTTTCTTCCGGTCAGTGCTCTCGACCTTATACGGCGGGACGCCAGATAGTCGGCGAATGAAAGCCGATGAATAGAGCGGCCCGACTGAAACGCACTAAGGTGGTGATAGCGTGAGGGCTCCACCTCTTCCCATTCCGAACAGAGAAGTTAAACCTCACCACGCCGATGATACTGCGAAAGTGGGAAAGTAGGTAACCGCCCCTTCAACGAAGAAGACTCTGCGAAATCTTTCGCGGAGTCTTTTTTCGTTTATATAGCATAGAAATGGCGTATTATCAAATAATTTTCTTATCTTTGCTACATTATGTTTCTAAAGAATGATGTATTGTGCGTAGTAACCAGAATCAAATACCTGTAGCGGAAATTTTCCGGAAGAGTTTAATAATGTTGCTGACATTATTTCTGTTTTCCTGCAGCAAGGATGAACCGGCTGGAGGAGGCTCGGGCAACCGGCCCGGCGCAGGCGACGGTGAAGAAGAGTCAGCTATGCTTGACGTGAATCTCGAGTTGGATTTGATTTTGCCGGAAACGACCGCAGAAAGGAAGAAACTGTTGTCGGAGGAGTATGCCCACAGATTCATTCTGGAACTTCATACTGTTGACCGCGTGACCAAGGCCCGTGAAATATTCTATCGACCGATCGCAGCAGACGACAAGCATCATATTGTTGTCAATACGCGGCAACTCCCCGGAAAATATCGCCTCGCTATCTGGAGCGATTATGTGACTTCTGACGGAAACAAATCTGATCATTACGATGCTTCGACTCTTATTCCGGTTAAGATTTCCGGAGGCTTTAAGGCTAACTCGGAGACAAAAGATTGTTTTTACGGTATCAAGGATGTTGAGATAAGGAAACATGAAGGCCGGAGTGAAACTGTCAATATTCAGGCGGAACTTTCGCGGCCGGTAGGAAGAATGGAGATTGTTGCAGAAGACCCGGCTACATTCATGAAGATATTCGGAGCGCGATTATCGCAGGGCGAAAAGTTTTGCGTACGAGTGGTTTATCCGCAGTATATAGCCACGGCATTCAATGTCCATGACGGAGTCATGAAGGAAATGCAGTCGGGGCTTTCGTTTTCAAAAGAACTGAAATTTACAGAGGATGATAAAAAGATGACGCTTGCGTTTGATTATCTTTTCGCCGATGCAAACGGCACGGATGTCCCGTGTCGTATTGAAGTTACGGACGGCGAGGGAGAGAAGATAGCCGTCAGCCAGGTGACGCTTCCGATGAAGCGAGGCAAAAACACCGTAATATCGGGAAGATTCCTGACGACGAAACAAGAAGGCGGAGTGTCGGTCGATACGGATTACGATGGCGTCGTTGATATAGATTTAGGTAAAATTTGACAGCTGAAAGAATATGCATTATTTTTTATCGGCAGGAGAACCTTCGGGCGATCTGCATGCATCGGTTCTTATAGATGAACTGAAAAGAAAGGACGCGGAGGCCACATTCACATTTCTCGGAGGAGACTTGATGGCACGTGCGGCAGGTCATCCGCCTGTGATCCATTATAGCCGCATGGCGTTCATGGGATTTAGCGAGGTGCTGAGAAATCTGAAAACCATAGGCGAGAATTTCAAGATTGCGAAGGCAAGTCTTAAGGGGTCAGTTGCAGATGCACTGATACTGGTGGATTACCCGAGTTTCAACATGAAGCTTGCCAAATATGCCAAAGAGCTTGGTATTCCCGTTTTCTATTATATCTCACCGAAAGTGTGGGCATGGAAAGAATGGCGCGTAAAAGGGCTTAGGCGTTATGTCGATCACATACTTTCAATCCTTCCGTTCGAAGTTGAATATTTCAAGGACAAGAATGTCAGAGTGACATACGTCGGAAATCCCTCTAAGGAGGAAATGGAACTAAAACTGGCACATGCCGGAACCAAAGCTGATTTTATCGCCCGGCACTCGCTTGACCCCGATCGTCAGCTTCTTGCTCTCGTTCCGGGAAGCCGACGGGGAGAAATACGGAACAATCTTCCGATCATGGATGCCGCGGCGCGCCGCAATCCCTCGTTGCAGCCCGTAATTGCCGCCGCCCCGGGGATTCCTCCGGAGTTTTACGCACAATATTCTTCTTTCCCGAGAATTGAAGGCGATACATTCCGTCTGATGCATTTTTCAGAAGTGGCCCTCGTTACATCCGGTACTGCTACACTCGAATGTGCAATTGCAGGTACGCCGCAGGTGGTATGCTACAGGGCAAACGGATCCAAACTGAGCTACAATATAATGAAACATCTGATAAAAGCACCTTTCGTTTCATTGCCCAATCTCATAGCCGACCGTGAAGTCATTCCCGAGATGCTCGTCCATCTGTGCACTGTCGATTCGGTGGATGCGAAACTGAAAGCTATTCTCGAAGGAATGCCCGGGCGGGAGAAACAGCTCGAAGGCTACAGAATAATGATGTCACGTCTCGGCGAAGGAAAAGCCGCGTCGGGAGCCGCGGCAATAATAACCGAAGAACTTAATTCAAGATGAACATACTGCAGTATCATGACAATCCGCGCGTCCGTCGCGCGCTGGCAAACATAAAGGAACAGGGAAAAATCAGAGTGTTGTTCGTGTGCCTGGGCAATATCTGTAGAAGTCCGGCTGCGGAGGGCCTGATGAAAGAAGCGATCAGCGACAGGAACTCTTCGCTTCAGTGGACTATTGATTCGGCCGGAACGGGCAATTATCATATCGGCGATCTGCCGGACCCGCGGATGAGAGCTCATGCCCGGCGGCGAGGACTGACGCTCGACCATCATTGTCGGCAGATAAAGCCTTACGATTTCGATGACTTCGACCTGATAATAGGGATGGACGCCTCCAATATCTCCAATCTGCGAAGGCTGGCGCCAAATCCCGAGGCGGAGGAAAAGATTCTGCCGATGAGCGATTTCTTCGGAATCAGCACTAAATATGACTATGTGCCCGATCCGTATTATGACGGTGCGGAAGGTTTTGAACTTGTGCTTGACCTGCTGACAGACGCGACAGTCAATCTTCGCGACACGGCGGAAGCTGCCCTTGACAACTCTTTGGCATGATATTTGTTATTACTGTATGGTCCGGACGAGAAATCCGGATAATAAAATAAACAGAAAACATTAGAAAGATATAATTATGGAAAAGATTCAACCAGGTAAATACGTGGAGCTCGGTTACGATCTCTATGAAGTGACTCCGGAAGGAGAAAAACTCGTGCATCAGACTTCTGCCGATGATCCCGAACGATTTGTTTTCGGTGTGACCAAAGGTGTTATCGAACCGCTCGAACACGCCATCGACGGTCTTGAAGCGGGCGGCGAATTCGATGTGACCGTTACTGCCGACAAGGCTTTCGGTCCTTACGATCCCGAGCAGGTAGCGACACTGCCCCGCGATATTTTTGAAGTCGATGGCAAATTCGATGCCAATGTTGTGAAACCCGGTGCGGTTCTCCCCATGATGACTGCCGACGGTTACCGCATCAACGGTGTGGTGAAAGAAGTGACCGATTCCGATGTCAAGATGGACTTTAACCATCCTCTTGCAGGCAAGGATGTGCGCTTCAAAGGTAAGATCACTCTTGTGCGTGAGGCCACTCCCGAAGAATTGCAGCCAGTCCACGGATGTGGCTGCTCAGGTTGCGGCGAAGGTGGCGACTGCGGTTCAGGAAGCTGCGGCTGTGGCGATGACTGTGGCTGCGCCGACGATAGCTGCGGATGCGGAAAATGATCCACATACTCTAATTGAAAAGATAGAGCGGCAGACCGGTGTCTGTCGCTTTTTTATTGTCCGTCCCATGATAATTGGATGATAAATGTTATCTTTGTGGCCGAAACCAATCAAAAGAATCTTATGAAAAAAATTTTGTTATCGATAATCGCCATGGCTGCTTCGTTTGCCACCCTTTCGGCGCAATCTATTTTCAGCAGTTCTGACAACCGCGCCGGATTAGGCATTAGACTGTCCTACGAATTGTCATGTCCGGGCGACGTAAAGCTGAACGATCTTCTCAAAAGCGAGATATATGGCAACGGCTCGGGCATAAATGCAGGTGTGGTCTATCACATTCCTGTCATCTATAATTTTTATTTCGAACCCGGCGTGACTCTTGCCTACAATACTTATTCATTAAACAAGAGTCTTGTTGACGGAGCTCTTGATCAGGATCCCGATCTGAACGGCCTTACGGTAACGAATGCATCGGTAAGAATGTGGAATCTGCGACTGCCGATCATAGGAGGCTATCGCTTCGATGTGTTGCCCTTCCTCGGAATAAACGTCTTTACCGGACCTGAATTCCAGCTGGGACTGTCGGGAAAGAATCATCTGAAAATTTCATCGCTCAATGTCAGCGAAGGTGCTTATGGCGATGACGGCCAGCTCAACCGCGTTGACATAAAGTGGCGAATCGGGGTCGGAGTGACTCTTAACAAACATATTTACGGCGCTGTTTCCGGAGCCGTCGGTCTTTGTGACCAAGCGAAGGATGATCTGAAAATGCATTCGAATCTTTTCGACATAACCGTAGGCTACAATTTCTGAGCCCTCATGTACTACGTAACGAAACAGCTCGAGATCGCAGGCTGCCACAGACTGCAGCTGTCATACGAGAGCAAGTGCTCGAATCTGCATGGCCACAACTGGATTGTCACCGTTCATTGCAGGGCCAAAGAACTGAATGCCGATGGAATGGTTGTCGATTTCACCTCGATAAAAGAGAGGATTCATTCCTATCTCGATCACGGCAACTTCAATGAATTGCTTCCTTTTAACCCGACAGCTGAAAACATAGCCCGGTGGATATGCGATCAGGTGCCTCACTGCTACCGTGTAGATGTAGAGGAAAGCAAGGCCAATATCGCCACCTACGTCAGAGATGAGGATTAACGAGATTTTCTATTCCCTGCAGGGTGAGGGACATTATGCCGGGACGCCGGCAGTCTTTGTCCGTTTTTCGGGCTGCAATCTGAAATGTCCTTTCTGTGACACGGATTTTCATTCCTTCCGTGAGATGTCAATCCCGGAAATTCTGCGGGAGATCTCTGTCTATCCTGCACGGAGAGTGATATTGACCGGCGGCGAACCTACGCTGCAGCTGACGGTGTCATTTATGAATGCCCTGCATGAGGCCGGTTACACGATTCATATAGAGACAAACGGCACCAATGAGTTGCCTGCTCCGGCCGACTGGGTCACTTGTTCCCCGAAATCTACGGCCAAATCGAACCTTCAGTCGATCGACGAGCTCAAGATAGTCTATCAGGGCGAAGATGACGACCCCTCGCAATTTCTTTCGATTCCGGCAGGAGAATATTATCTCCAGCCCTGTGACACGGGTGATCCCGATCGTAACAGGCATATTCTCGAAGCGGCGATCGACTACGTAAAGGCCAACCCGCAGTGGCGTCTGTCATTGCAGACCCATAAGCTGACGGGAATACGTTAAGGACTTTCAGTCAGGATTCTCTTTTTGATGTGCGATGATATAGTCCCTCAGCACAATCGCGTTGTTGTGAGTCTCGTCATGTGAGGAATAAAGCAGCGTGACTGTCCTGTGTTGCGACAGCTCCGCTATGAATTTCGGCATTATCGGGTTTGCGGCCAGTTCTTCCGTGTAACGTTTTTCGAACTGAGGCCACGCTGCATCGCCGGCGGCGTGAAACCATTCGCGCAGTTCGGTTGACGGTGAGATTTCCTTTTCCCACAGATCGTATTGAAACGTTTCATGCGAAAGGCCACGCGGCCAGAGCCTGTCGATATAGACACGGTATCCATCGGAAGCTTCCGCGGGTGAATAGGCTCTTTTCAAGAGATAGTTTGTCATGACGGATATTTTTAATCGGTTCAGCCTGGAAATTGGCCGGAGCTTCTGTCCGGTAAGAATTCCAGACCGTTTAATATAAACCGCCCTGTTGCCCCTTTGGTTTGATCTCCGCCTCCGAGGCATAGCATGGTTTCCCGGAAAATAGAAATTATTCACCGCATTTTTGCGGTGAATAGGAGGCTTATTTACCGCAAATTTAAGGAAAACATGTTCCGGTGCTTGCGATTACGGATAATTTGGTTACCTTTGCGAGTTGACCTATCGTAGTTGTCTCCATCTCGGAAACCCATTAAAACCCTATACACATGAAAAAAGATCTTATCACATTTATTGTACTGCTGGCCCTTCCTTTGTCGGCAATCGCCGAAAAGGCCGTTTTCATAGCAAAAGGCTATAATTATACCCGCAAAGCCGATCGAAAGGCGTTTGTCGCCGATCCTGCGGTCGGTCAGGAGTTTACGATCGATGGAGTCTGCTCGCTGACTCTTCTGCAGGCCGGAGGCGAAAAAGAGCCTTCGGTCGAAGGAAACCGTATGATATGCAATCTCGACAATGAGATATTGCTGACCAATGCTCCGGGAGTTAAGATAAACACCATTAAATTGCGTTATGCCTCGAGCACTTACGGACAACACACCCAGATCAACTGGGGTTCTGACGACCGTAACAACGAGAAACAGTTCAGTCTCAATAAGGGAAGCGGCGAGACGGGATCGAACATAAGGACACAGAATTACATAGACGCTTCGGTGAAAGTCAGGATGATAGCGAAAGGTGAACTGCATATGAACTTCATCGAGGTGGAATATGCGGTGGATCCGACGAGCGCCGTAGGGGAAGTGGAGGAAGACAGTAAAAATCTCCCCGTTGAATATTTCAATCTGAAAGGAATCAAAGTACCGGCCGATGCGCTTGTTCCGGGAATCTATATTCGCCGTCAGGGAGGCTTCAGCAAGAAGATAATTGTCAGATGAATGAGGCGGTTACTCTTCCTGCGGGTTTGTGAGAAGCTCTATTAGAGCCGGGCGGGAATTGAAACGGATTTCGCGCTGGTCATATTCGAGAAGACCGCGTTCCTGCATGCTGTCAAGAGTGTTGATGAAGGAGGAGCGCTGTACTCCGAAGAGTGAGTAGATGTCGCGTTGCTTGCACTGGAGGGTTATGTCGGTGCTTCCGCGCTGGGTCAGAGCTGCAATCCAGAACGCTATTCGTTCTTCGAGAGTGCCATGTGTCAGAGCGAGAACTCCGATTACCGATTTCTGCGCATTGATGGAGATGGTGTTCAGGAAGTTTATCAGGAAAACGTTATCGGAATGCAGAATTTTCAGATAATCGTTTTTGGTGAGCTGAAGAATGGATGTCCGGTCAATGGCCACGGCCGTTGCTGGATAGTTCGTGAATCTTCCGAAAAGGAAATCGGGAGCTATCACGTCGGGAGCGGTAAGAGTCTGACACACGCGCATGCGTGAATCGCTGCTGACGGTGGTGAGACGTGCGGAGCCGGAAATGACAAAACGGATATGTGTGCATGGGTCGCCTGCCGACACGATGGTTTCGCCTTCAAGATATTTAAGAAAATGAAATTTGGTCGTTCCTATTATCTCCGAGATCTTGTCGAAGCCAACGCCTTTGAAAAGAGGCAATTCCATCAGAAATTCATACATGCTGTCCATGGTTGACTGTCTTATACGGTTGTTAAATACAAACGTCCGGTCTCGCTACTTTGTTCATAGGCCGGGCAACAGAATTGTATCTGCAAAGTTACGTTTTTTGCAGGAGTGAAGTGTCCGAGCTGCTTTCTATTAGCTAATTTTAACATTGAATGAGGCCCGTTTTCAGCTTTAGCTCTGTAACTTTGTAAAAAATCAAATGCTTGATTTTTCGGAGGATTCCGCGTGTCGCTCTCCGGCATGGCGGATACTTGCGCATAAATTGATTCAGACAATAATTCAAACAGTTCCTTAAATTTACAGTGCTTATTATGAAACATTTTCTCAACGCCCTCTTGTTGGGTGCCGTGGTTTCGGCAACGGCCCAGCAACTCCCTGAGTGGCAGACTGTCGATGCCTACAATGTAGGGCAGCTTCCGTCGCACGCGCTCGTGGTCCCTTATCCCGACAACGATGCGTCGGCCATCCGCGATTTCAAGTACGAGGAATCGCCATATTACATGTCGCTCAACGGCAAATGGAAATTTTCCTGGGTCAAGGGCGTTGACAAACGTCCCGCCGGGTTCCAGAATCCCGAATACGATGTCAGCTCATGGAAACTGATCAATGTCCCCGGCAACTGGGAACGTCAGGGCTACGGAACAGCCGTATATGTCAACACCACCTACGAATTTGACACCGAATGGGCCGATTTCAAGAAAAACGAACCTCTGGTGCCGACCGTGACCAACGAAGTCGGCTCCTACCGCCGCTCATTCACAATTCCCGCCTCATGGAAAGGGCGTCGTGTTGTCCTCTGCTGCGAAGGCATCATCTCTTTCTATTATGTTTGGGTCAACGGTCAGCTCCTCGGCTGTAACATGGACTCCAAGACTGCGGCAGAGTGGGATATAACGAAATACCTGAAAGATGGCGAGAACACGGTGGCCATGGAGGTATATCGCTGGAGCGCCGGCGCCTACCTCGAGTGTCAGGATTTCTGGCGTCTCAGCGGCATAGAGCGCGACGTGTATCTCTACTCGACCCCGACCACATATATTTCTGACTTCACAGTGACCTCGCCCCTTGACGCGAACTACCGCAACGGTCTGCTCGGCGTGGATGTTGCGATCGACAATCTCCCCGCAGTGGCCAAGGGCAAGAAACAGGGAATGGATGTGAACTTCCGGCTCCTGGACGCCCGCGGCGCCGTGGTCGGTTCTCAGACGGCGACAGCGGCTGCCGACACGCGTTTCAGCTTGACGGTCAACAACGTCACTCCCTGGTCGGCCGAGAATCCCTATCTCTACACTCTCGTCGTCAATCTCATGAATAGTAAAGGCGCCATAACCGAGACTGTAGGATGCAACGTCGGCTTCCGCACATCGGAAGTGCGCGACTCTCTCTACTATCTCAACGGAAAGCCCATCAAAATAAAGGGTGTCAACCGTCATGCACATTCCCAGGCCGGTCGCACCGTCCCGAAAGACACTGCCGAGCTCGATATCCGTCTCCTTAAGGAAAACAACATCAATGCCGTCAGAAACTGCCATTATCCGCAGGACCGCTACTGGTATTATCTGTGTGACAAGTATGGCATCTATGTATGCGATGAAGCCAATGTCGAAGGCCACGGTTATCGTTATGGAGCCGACGCCATAGCCAAGAAAGCCCATTGGACCTCTCAGGTCATAAACAGGCAGGAACGCATGTGGAACAAATCCAAAAACAATCCTTCAGTGGTGTTCTACTCGCTGGGCAACGAAACTGGCAACGGAATCGTGTTCGAGGAAGCTTACAAGTTCATGAAGGAACGCGAGAAGAACCGTCCCGTTCAGTATGAACGTGCGCTCAATGACTGGAACAGCGATATCTATGCCGAGATGTATATGCCCGTATGGTTTGCCGAGTCCTACGCCAAGGACCCCAAAAAGAAACGTCCTTACATTCAGTGTGAATACGCTCATGCCATGGGCAACTCCGTAGGCGGTCTTAAGGATTATTGGGATCTTTTCTACAAATATCCGCAGCTTCAGGGCGGTTTCATCTGGGACTGGGTCGATCAGGGCTTCCGGAAATATACCGATGACGGCCGTCCCTATTGGGCTTACGGCGGCGATTTCGGACCTGCCAACGTACCTTCCGACAATTCGTTCCTCTGCAACGGTCTGATCGCGGCTGACCGCACCGCTCATCCCCATCTGGCCGAAGTCAAGAAAGTCTATCAGAACATCGTGGCCTCACTTGTCAATCCGGCCACTCTGACCGTCAAGGTCACAAACCGTTTTGATTTTACAAATCTCGATCAGTATGATCTGACATGGAAAGTCTCTCTCCCCTCCGGAAAAGTCCTCGACAGCGGCGTCCGCACCGTTGAGCTCGCCCCCGGAGCTTCCACTGAAATAGCGCTCGGAGCCTATTCTCCCGCCGACGAGCCTGAGGCTTATCTTGATCTGAGCTGGACTCCTAAAAAAGATGCTCCTATTATAAAGAAAGGCTATGAGGTAGCCTATGACCAGTTCGTGCTTCCGGGCACGGTTCAGGCTCCCGCCGACACCAAGGCTGCCAAGCTGAGCCGCAAAAAAGACACTTTCACGTTCAAGTCCAAGACCGGCAATCTCTCGTTCGGAATCGACATGCAGTCCGGTGCCATAAACGCCCTGACTGTAGGCAAGGATCAGGTGCTCGCATCCCCTGTCGTCCTTTCCCTTTATCGTCCCGCTACCGAGAACGACCTCTCATGGGACGGTCGCAACCGCCAGTGGGTTGAGGAAGGCCTCGATTCCATCTCACAGCGCATGACCGACATGAAATTCAAGAACAACCGCGTGACTGCCGAGACTGAAATTCTCGGTCGCAAAGGCTCTGTCATAGGTCAGGCTACATTCACTTATTTCGTCAACGGCGAAGGGACTCTCGCGGTGGAATGTGATTTCCGTCCCGACACGGCCGTCATCAAGAATCTCCCCCGCATCGGTCTTGTATTCTCTGTTCCCGCGCAGGTCGCTTCGACGGTCACTTATCTTGGCCGCAGCGGCGAGACCTACGTTGACCGCATGTCGGCCGGACGTATAGGCAAATATACCGTCAAGCCGGTGGATGATTTCTACATCTACAACAAGCCGGGAGCCGCAGGCAACCACACTCAGGTGCGCTGGATGGATCTTGACGGCGCAAATCTGAAGATTTCGGCCGACGGCCTTTTCCAGTTCTCCGCTTATCCTTATAATGACGCCGACATACAGCGCGCTCAGCATCAGACCGATCTCACCACCGGCGAACTCGTGACAGTGCATCTCGACGCACGTCAGACCGGAGTGGGAACGGCTACATGCGGTCCCGATGTATATCCCTGGTATTTTATTCCCGTTGAACAGACTAAATTCACTTTCTATTTCAAATGACTCAATTCTCGCGCAAGGATTTCGAGATAATGGCGCCCGTGGGGAGTTATGAATCTCTCCACGCGGCTATCAATGCCGGCGCCGATGCCATATATTTCGGGGTAGAAGGGCTGAATATGCGTGCCCGCTCCTCGGTGAATTTCACTCTCGATGATCTCCGCGACATTGCTTCCGTCTGCGACCGGGCCGGTGTGAAATCATATCTGACTGTCAACACCGTGATCTACGACAATGACATACCCACGCTTCACGCTGTCATCGACAGCGTGAAGCGATCGGGTATCTCCGCTATCATAGCTTCCGACATCGCCGCGATCGAATATGCACGTTCGCAGGGCGTCGAGGTCCACATCTCCACCCAATGCAACGTGACCAACCGGGAAGCCGTGAGATTCTACTCGCGCTGGGCCGATGTCATGGTGCTTGCTCGTGAGCTGAATCTCGACCAGGTCGCTGAGATCTCGCGCTTCATCAGCGAGGAGAATATCTCCGGGCCCGCGGGTAAGCCGGTGCGCATAGAGATGTTCTGTCACGGAGCGCTGTGTATGGCCGTCAGCGGAAAGTGCTATCTGAGTCTCCACGAAATGAATTCGAGTGCCAATCGGGGCGCATGTACCCAGATATGCCGCCGATCCTACACCGTCACCGACCGTGAGACCGGCGACAGCCTCGATATCGAGAACAAATATATCATGTCGCCGAAAGATTTGTGCACCATTCATTTCCTGAACAAGATGATCGATGCCGGAGTGAGGGTCTTCAAGATCGAGGGACGCGCCCGCGGACCGGAGTATGTGGGCGTTGCCGTGAAAGCCTATTCCGAAGCAATCGATTCTATTTGTAACGGGACCTATACGGAGGAAAAAATCGAGCGATGGCAGAGCGAGCTGCGCAAAATTTTCAACCGTGGTTTCTGGAACGGTTATTATCTGGGACAGAGGCTTGGCGAATGGTCGTCGAAATACGGCTCCAGCGCAGAGCGAGTCAAGCGCTATGCGGCAAAAGGCGTCAGATATTTTTCCAATATCGGTGTCGCCGAGTTTTTCATGGAGGCCGGCGAGGTCTGTGTTGGCGACGAGATTGTCATAACCGGACCCACTACGGGCGCCATGATCCTTAAACTCGATGAGATACGCGTTGACCTTAAGTCTGTCGGACGCGCCGTCAAGGGCGAAAGTTTCTCGATTAAGGTCCCGTCAAAAATACGTCCTTCCGACCGTCTGTATGTGTGGGACAAGACCGCGGCTGCACCCGCTGATTAATGAACTGCGGCAATGGCGCGTCATAATGAACTCGGAGCATGGGGCGAGCGTCTGGCCCGCGAATATCTCATCTCGAAGGGATACACCCTGGTGGATGAGAACCTTCATGTCGGTCATAATGAACTTGACATTATCGCGACCAAAGACAAATGGATGGTTTTTGTTGAGGTCAAAACCCGCAGTCATGGTCTTGACGAGGCTGTCGAGGCCGTTGACTCTCGCAAGATAGCGAGAATGGTAAGGGCCGCAGATGCCGTACTCCGCCAATATACGGTCCCCTACGAATATCGTTTCGACGTCATAGCGGTGATCGGTACCCCCGAAGGCGAGCACAGCCTTTATCATTATCCCGACGCATTCATGCCCCCGCTGATGACTTATTGACGGATTTACAAAAAAAATGACTCCCGGCCTTGTCACTCGAACAGGCCGGGAGTCTTTGTGTTGTAAGCGGAAATCAGATCCGCTTCATTTTGAGGGTGTGATCGGAGTTATTCGGAATTTGCCGTCATGATTGACGGAATAGATCTCGTTGCGTGAAGGCACGGTGATTGCAATCTCGAATGCCGAATTGCACGCATCGACGGAGGTCTCTCCTCCGGCAGGCAGGAGGGCCATGTCGGCGCCGCTCAGTCCTATGCCATGGAAATATTCCTGATTCTGCGACTTACGTTCCTGCTGTTCGTAGAAAAGACTCCAGAGCAGGCGATAGGCGTCCATGTCGATGTTGTAGTCAGCAGCTGCCGCAGCCGAGCCTACGGGTGCATCTACGAAGTGGAGAAAGCCCCAGCGCTCGGGCATGTGCATGTCAACCTTGCCGGTAGGGCTCCAGACCCAGTTCTCTTCAGGCTGCCCCGGAACGAGCCATTGCACGCGCGAGAAATTGATGCGCCAGACTTTCAGGCTTCGCGGATCGGTGAAATCGCGGCGCAGAGCGTCAAACGGAATCGCCATCTCGACATACCATGCACGGTCCTTGTCGCCCGGTTTGTTCAAGGTGCCGTCGTGGGAAACGGCAAGCTGAAGCCCTTCGCAGTTCCAGGGAACGAAGAAACTGCCGCCGGAGCGGTAAGGCTTGTCGAGAAGCAGATCGAAAACCACTCCGCGGGCGTTGTTCTCTATCTCGAAATAATTCTGGGCGTCGCCGTCCGGATCGAGAAAAACCTCGAAATCATTGTCATGATAAATGATGGTGTCGCGCTGTGAGAGTTTGGCGATGATGTTGTCTTCCTGAAGCCGGGCGCCTATGTAGAGGTTCTCGTCATCCCACATCATTTTCACGTAGGTGTCTTTGACCGGTTCGGGATAACCGGCGCCGCGAATGTCGGTGAACGGTTCCGACTGACGGGCTTTCGTCCAGTCGCCTTCATTTAACCGGCCGTCAATCTTGATCTTGCCGGTTGTGCGGAAGGCCTCATACATGCGTGGCGTCGTCAGGCGGGGGGCATATTTCTCTGTCAGGGGAGTCGAGGCCCATACGGCCAGGACTGTCACCGCCGACATGAATGTCATGATTGATCGTTTCATTGCTGTCAAAAAGGGATTGGATGAAGACTTCAGTTTTTCTTCTTGTCCTCCGATTCCATGTCGTTGAAGGTCATGACCTGACCTGCGCCGCTGTAGAGCTTGACAGGTTCTTCGAGCTCGAGGGCTATGACGGTCATGTCGGGATCGCATACCTCAGCAGGCACGTTGATGTAATAGCATCCGGCTGCGACACCCCATGAAACGTCGTTGTAGAGATTCCATGTGAGTTCCTTGTCCGTTCCGACGACTCTCGCTTTCTTGATGTAGCTTTTGAGTCCTTTCAGCTCGACGGCTTCATTGGGAGTGTAGGGGAGGAACAGATACAGGATGTCGCCCGTCTTGTTAAGTGCTGTATAGGCCTGAACATGGCCTGCGGGAATGCCGGCGCGGGTGCCGTAGATCGCTTCGGAATGTTTCTTTGTCCAGCGGCCGAGATCCTGAAGGATCTTGACTTGTTCTTCGGGAATCGTGCCGTCGGCGCGCGGACCGATGTCAAGAAGAAGGTTGCCGCCCATGCCGATGCAGTCGGCCAGCATCTTGATGACGGTCTTTGACGATTTGAAATTCTTGTCGGCGATGCGGTAGCCCCATGAGTCATTGCTTGTCATGCAGGTTTCCCACCACTGCGAGTTGGGGCGAGTGACGGGAACTCCGAGTTCGGGTGTCTCATAGTCGCCGTAGCCCTGGATGCGGGAATTGACGATTACGTTGGGGTTGTATTTGTGGAGCATGCGCACGATGTCGGCTGCCTTCCATTCTTCTGCTGAGTGTTCCCAGTCGCCGTCAAACCAGTAGAGGTCCGGATTCCAGGTCGTTGAAAGCTCGGTCAGCTGAGCGTTGTTGAAATCAAGAAAATGCTGCCATTTTTTCGGGTCGGCCTTGATGTCATATTTGGGAGCTTTGTCGCGGTAGGTCTGCGGATAATCCTTGCGGGGCCAGTCGATGAGTGAGAAGTAGAAGCCGAGTTTTATGTCGCCCTGCTTGCGGATTGCGTCGGCAAACGGACCGATGACGTCGCGTTTAGCCGGGGAAGACTTGACAGAGCTGACATCGCCCGCTTTTGTGTCCCAGAGGGCGAAGCCGTCATGGTGTTTCGTCGTGATGACGGTGTATTTGGCGCCGCTCTCCTTGATGAGCTTGGCCCAGTATTCCGGGTCATAGTTGGCGGCTGTAAAGGCATCGGCCTGCTTCATGTAGTCGGCAAGCGAGATGTGGCCGTTGTGGAAGGCCCAGCTTTCCGATGTTTCACCCTTGGAATAGGGGCCCCAGTGGATGAAGATTCCGAGTTTGGCGTCGCCGAACCATTCCATTCTTTTGGCTTTCTGTTCGGGGGTCTCGCCCAGTGCGTCGGCTGCCGAGGCCGAAGTCACGGAAGTCAGGGCTATCACTGACGAGAAGATAATAGCTTTAAGGTTCATGTATCGTTGGTTTTTGGTTTGATTAGTTTTCGGTTATTATTCACAAAGATACAAATAATCTGGCTAACAGGACAACCTGTTAACGGATTTTGAAAGAAATTTGTTAATAATTGGTTATTATGCGTTTAAGCGTGCCCCGAATTTATCGACTGCATCTCGACGAGTCGGGTGTAGGTTCCGTTGAGAGCCAGAAGTTCGTCGTGGGTTCCGCGCTCAACTATGCGTCCCTCATGGATGACGCATATCTGTGTGGCGTTCTTGATTGTCGATAGACGGTGGGCTATGACCAGTGTCGTGCGGTCCTTCATCAGTCGCTCGAGAGCCTGCTGCACGAGAAGTTCGCTTTCCGAATCGAGAGCCGAAGTGGCTTCGTCGAGGATCAGGATGGGCGGGTTCTTCAGTATGGCGCGCGCTATGGAGATGCGCTGCCGCTGGCCCCCCGACAACCGGCAGCCGCGGTCGCCTATGTTTGTCTGGTAGCCCTCCTCTGTAGCCATGATGAAGTCGTGGGCGTTAGCGATCTTGGCCGCGCGTTCCACTTCTTCCTGGGTGGCGTTCTTGACTCCGAACGCTATGTTGTTGAAGAATGTGTCGTTGAAAAGGATGGCTTCCTGGTTGACATTCCCCATGAGCGAGCGCAGCTCATGGACGCGCAGATCGCGTATGTCGGTGCCGTCGATGGTGATGGATCCCGAATCGACGTCATAGAAACGCGGAAGCAGATCCGCTACGGTCGATTTGCCGCTGCCGCTCTGACCCACGAGCGCCACAGTCTCTCCCGGCTGTATGGTGAAAGACACGTCCTGGGCTACAGGGGTGTGCTTGTCGTAGCTGAAATCGACATTATGATATTTTACTTCACCGCGGAAATCGTGGATCGTCTTCGGTTCTTTTGGATCGGCAATGGGGTTGACAGAGTCCAGTATCTTATCGACTCGCACCATCGACGCCAGACCTTTCTGGATGGTGTACATCGCTTTCGACAGATCTTTCGCGGGATTGATTATCGAATAGAAAATCACCATGTAGTAAATGAACGACGCTGCGTTGATCGACGAATGACCGTAAATAATCAGTGTTCCTCCGAACCAGAGTACAATGGATATTGTCAGCGTCCCGAGAAACTCGCTCATGGGATGAGCGAGGCTCTGTCGCCGTGCCACGCGGTTGGACAGCGTGAAGAATTCTTTTGTTTCGCGGTGGAAGCGGCGTTTTACCTTATCTTCGGCGTTGAAGGCCTTGATGATACGGAGACCGCCGAGCGTTTCTTCGATGTTGCTCATGAGCGCGCCCCACTGATTCTGCAGTTCGAGCGATTTGCGTTTCAGTCGTCGGCCCACTCGACCCATGCACATTCCGGCCAAAGGGAGCAGGATCAGGACAAAGACAGTCAGCTGCCAGCTGATGGCGATCATCATGCCCAGACAGACTAATATCGTGACCGGGTTCTTGAAAAGCATGTCGAGCGATGACATGACGGAGTTCTCAAGTTCGGTGACATCGCCGCTCATGCGGGCCATGATGTCGCCCTTCCGTTCGGAGGAGAAAAATCCGATGGGAAGAGTCACGATTTTGTCATACAATTGGTTGCGTATGTCGCGAACAATTCCTGAGCGTAAGGGGATGATAAAATAACTGCTCAGATAGGCTGCTCCAGTCTTGAAAGCCGTCATGACGACAAGGGCCGCCGCAAGCAGAGCCAGTGTGGCCGACTGTCCCCATGTTTCTATCGCCTGCTGCGTATAATAGTAGAAGTTGTTGAACACGACCTCCTTAAGAGACCCTTCGCTGAGCGACATATAGACATAATGGCCCTCTTTTATCTGAAACAGCATCTCGAGGATCGGGATGATGAGTGCAAAAGAAAAGAGCGTCAACACCGCGGCAAGGATGTTGAAAACTATGTTGAGGATGAGATATTTTTTATAGGGAGGCACAAACCTCCTTAGTAGCACTACGAAAGAATTCATTAGCCAGCGTGTTGGTTTTTCGTTGCAAAGGTAATAAAATTCTTTGAAAGCACCTCCACTCCGCCCAATTTACCCCTCTCCATTAACTTAGCTATATTGGCTAACTCAGCTAATAGTTTTAGAAACAGGCGCCCTCTCCCTCCCATTCCTTTCTAACTTTGCGGCATGTTGACCGCGAAGAAAATAAAATGCCGTCCCCGCTCCGTCGGGCAGCGCAACTGGGCCGCCCTTCTAAGCGGCGCCATGACCGCCCCTCCTCCGGAAAAAGACCCCCTCGGACCCGCCGGACCTCGTCTGACCCGTCCCTCCCCCGGAACCAATCATGGCAAAGAGCACATTGACATTCTGGAAAACTTTTGCCCGTCAACGGAAGGCCGTTGACCCCGGTCCCGCTACTCCTTACCGCCCGGCTACTCCCTCTTCCTGACAGCCCCCACTATGCCCTTTCGGTCACCCTCGTCCCAATCTGTTTAATCAATTCAATTCGCTAACTTCTATCTCCTCAGCCTCTTGTCAATCAGAGCGAGATATTTTAGACCTGTCTGATCTATCACATTCTCAGGCTTCTCTATCCTGCATGCTGAATAGATTGCATTCAGAAAACCGGGAATCGCACCGATAATCGGATTGGCCATAAACCCTATTCCGGCTGCGATGGTTCCGCATACTGTCCCGAAACAATCTCACCCCAGTGGCTCTCATTCATTCTTGCATATAATTCTTCCTTAGCCGCTTTCATCTGCTCAAGAACCATGATAAACTGTGGCGATTCTGGAGTTATTGTCAGGGTCAGAACTAATAATTCCACTTTATTGCGGAACGACCTTAACAAATCATTATGCCTCTCCTTAAAACGTCTCAGACATGTAAGATCTATCTGTTTGGGATAGGGTATCAGATGTTTAAGAATCAAATCCCGCTTATATTGTCTTGCTCGCCATTCAAAATCCTGATTATTTGCGCACGTCGTGGAAAAACTATTCTCCATTCTATACGTCGCCGGTTGGTAATCTATTTTGTTCGCGACCACTGAAGCCAGAAAAGTCATCAGCTCATTGGCTGTTCGCTTTTCGACTTTATACCAGTAGCCATCTATCCTCTCGGCTAATCCCCAATGTGTTAGATGATAGAAGATCTCACCATCCAGTTTATCGATATGCAACCTGTCCCAATTCCCCGTTTTAGAATTTCTTCCCCCCTGGAAATGGCCTCTCTCCGGAGTGCCGAATAATCTTCGCCTTTCTATGATTTTAGGATTATTACTCAGATAGTTGCAAAATCTTTCTGAGACTTCAAATGGATGTTCCATGACGAACATCGGGTTGATTGGTGTAATCAGTTCATTTTGAATTGCTTCCCTCATGAACGGTTCATAAAGATCCGGCTCATGGAAATACTGTTCTGGTACGATAGAACCGATATTGTCATAATAAAGTAAAGCTCTTATCGTCCAATCCGTATCCGGCAGATTGATAGATGGGTAGTATAGCAGATTATCCATTTCAACTTATTCGTTATCGACATAAATTATCCGAATCCAAAGATAATCAAAAAACGTGAATCTGATATCTTAATTAGATAGATTGTAGTGCCACCCGCATTGATCCGTCCAATCCGTCCAACCTCTATCCCGTTAAGATTTTCTAATAAAACAATTTGGAAAGCAAAAGGTCTTGCCATATTGGCAATGTCCATTGGCGATTTCTTAATCTGTTTCTCTTTCAAAATCTCATTTTCCGATGCAGTGGGTAGAACACATTGCCGCTCAATGGATTGCGAATCTTCGGGTACAAAAGTCCGAAAATGCTCCGTTTTTACCTTCTGAAAATCGCTTTTCACGACCCTCCCGAGCCTGCGTTTTTGTACCCGACAAATGCCTTCAGGTCATTCGCGTGTGGGCTTGAAGCGCATGTCGGCCAAAGGCCGGTGCGCGGTGGCGAAGCCATCAAGACCTACCGCAAAGGTAGCGATTTTCAGGGAAATATCCTAATTTGATTTGGTCATCTCAAAGATTATTTATAGCTTTGTCACCGTGGTAATAATTACTGCAGTAATAAAGTATGAAGTTCTATAATCGCACTAAGGAAATAGAGGAATTAAAGCGCATACAAGGGCGAGCCTTTGAATCCCGGTCGAGAATGACAGTGATAACCGGTCGGCGTCGCATCGGCAAAACATCGCTTGCTCTGCGCGCAACTCAGGGGGACTATCCAACGGTATATCTTTTTGTCAGTCGTAAAAACGAGGCTGCTTTATGCGAAGAGTTTGCCGGACTTATCTCAACGGCTCTCAACTGCTATGTGCCGGCGGAGATAAAGACTTTTAAGTCGCTGTTTCAGATGATGATGGAATTTGCGAAGACCCGCAAGTTTAATCTGATTATTGATGAGTTTCAGGAATTTTTCAATGTCAATCCCTCGGTATTCGGCGATATGCAGAATATCTGGGATACATACCGCAACGATACGCATGTGAATCTTCTGCTGATGGGTTCGGTTTATTCGATGATGCACAAGATTTTTGAGAGTTATCATGAGCCGCTTTTTGGCAGGGCGGACGCTACCATACGTCTGTCCGGTTTCGGTACAGAAACCATGAAGGAGATTATGCGCGATTTCCGTCCGGACTACACCAATGATGAGCTGCTGGCTTTTTACTGCATAACCGGAGGCGTACCGAAGTATATCGAACTCTTGTGCGAGGACACTGATTTGTCGATTGACGGGATGTTCAACTATGTAGTCAGAGAGAACTCTCCGTTTATAGATGAAGGACGCAATCTGCTGATAGAGGAATTCGGCAAGGATTACGGATTGTATTTCTCAGTGCTCAGTTGTATCGCATCCGGTACGAACACTCAGGGCGCGATTGAAAGCGCGTTGGGCGGTGTGACAGTGGCAGGCCATCTCAAGCGGTTGATTGAGGATTATTCACTAATCAAGCGAGTACGTCCTATAATGTCGAAGCCACGTTCGCAGAATGTGCAATATGAGATAACCGACAATTTCCTGAAATTCTGGTTCAATTATTTCGACCGCAATCAGACATTGGTCGAAATGGGTAATTATGACCGCCTTCGTGAAATTGTCGTATCAGATTATACAACATATTCCGGTCGTATCCTTGAAAAATACTTCCGACTCAAAATGATGGAAAGCCATGAGTATATGAACATCGGCTCGTGGTGGGAGCGTAAAAAAGGGAAGGAAGCCAACGAAATAGATATAGTTGGCATCAAAGTCGATGACAATACCGTCTTGGTCGTCGAAGTAAAACGCCAGCACCGTAACTACGACCATAAGGCATTTATGGAGAAGGTAGAGCGTATCAAGTCATGTCTTCTCATGAAATATGATGTCGAGACAAAGCTATTGACTTTGGAGGATATGTGATGAAGATACAGTATTGCTCAGATCTGCACATGGAGTTTCATGAGAATATGCGCTTCATGAAGTCGTTGCCGCTTGAACCGGTAGGCGATGTGCTCGTCATAGCCGGTGATGTTGGGTATCTTGTCGATACAACCATTCCGCATCTCAGGTTCTGGAAGTGGGCGTCCGAAAACTATCGTCAGGTTCTGATGATAGCAGGCAACCATGAGTTTTATAACAACGGTGATATAGCAGCCCAAGGCAACAGTTGGCAAAAAATGTTTCTGCCGAATGTAGGCTATTATCACAATAAGGTGGTACGCATCGCCGATGTCGATTTCATTCTCTCAACCTTATGGTCAAGAATACCTGTTGTCGATGAGTTTGCAATCCAGAATGGCATGAACGATTACTCGCATATTCTCTACAACAAACGTCGCTTGATTCCCCAAAACATAAACGATGAGTTTGAAAAGAACTTCGCTTTCATCCAGTGGGCAGTCAAAGAGAGCGATGCGGAGAAGATAGTTGTCGTAACTCATCATCTCCCCACGTTCTCAGCTTTAGAGCAAAGACACGTTGGCGATGTCCTGAACTCAGCTTATGCCACAGAACTCGGCAACTACATAGCCGACAGTCGAATCTCAGCATGGATATATGGCCATTCGCATCATCCTACCAACCTGATGATTGGCAATACCCACCTTGTCAGCAATCCCCTCGGCGACGTATTCTGCGGCGAAAACGCCAACTTCAACGATTCCGCCGTAATAGAAGCCTGACACAATGGATTTTGGCATGCTTATTGCTATCATATCATTATAAATGCTACGCTTATGAACTTCAATCAAAAGTATCTGACTATTAGCATCACGTTCCCGAAACCAATAATTGAACGTGACGATGGACAGAACATCAACTCGTGCGTGGCGACGCATTCAGAAAAAACGCGTGTGGCGTAATCGATTACGCATTATCTTCAGAGCATTTTCACCTGCATACGTTGAAGATACATCTACCGAAGTAAAACGTGAAGCCGAAACTTGGAAAGAACTCCGGAAGGTAAAATGGTGTCAGGTGTATCGCACCACGGGACAACCTTGCAGTTGCCCTATGTGTTCCGGTGAACGATACGACCGTCTCGACTTCAAACGCGAGACCTCAAAGGCAATCCGCGAGCAGCTTGAATCGGAATAAGCATCAACCTTATCAACGGCGTCTTGTTAGCAAACGAGATGCCGTTGTCTTTCTGTTTATAAAGTTCCCGATTAAGTCCTTTAATCCGGATGGATGGCGGTTTTGATGACGCCGTCGTCGCGGTTGGCGAAGAGGTCGTAGGCTTCCTGGATGCGGCTGAGTGGGTAGCGATGGGTAATCAGATAGGTTGTGTCAATCTTGCCTTCGGAAATCAGTTGCATGATTTTGTCGCAGTCGCAGGCATCGACGCCGCCGGTCTTGAACGTCAGGTTCTTGCCATACATCCAAGGCAGGGGCAATATCTGTCCCTTCTCATAGAGCGCCACAATCGTTACAATGGCATTGGGACGGGCGCAACGCCATGCAAGTTCAAACGTATCCTCGGCTCCCGCAACCTCAATCACACGGTCGGCGCCACGGCCCTCTGTCAATGACTTAAGGACTTCAAGGCATTCTGCCGGCTCAACTACATTGATTTCCGGATAATGCTGTCGAACAAATTCGCGGCGGCTTTCATCAGCTTCACAAACGACAATCCGTTGAGGCTTATATAGCTGCACACATTCCAAAGTGCATGACCCTGTCGGTCCGGCACCGATAATCAAAACCGTATCTTCCTCCGAAATTTCGGAAATCTTGGCAGCCCAATAACCGGTGGCGAGAATATCGCCTACGAACAGAGCCTGTTCATCGCTCACGTTGTCGGGAATCGGAGTCAGACCATTGTCGGCGTATGGCACACGGACATATTCCGCCTGACCGCCGTCGATACGGCAGCCCAACATCCAGCCGCCGGAAGTGCAGTTGTTCACATAACCCCGTTTGCAATAAAAACACTCTCCGCAGAAAGTCTCGACATTCACGGCAACCCTGTCGCCCGGCTTGACCTTGGTGACTTCCGAACCGACAGCTTCAACGACGCCAACCAGTTCATGTCCCACGGTAATGCCAACCTCTGCCTGTGGCACAGCTCCATGCAGAATATGAAGGTCCGACGAGCAGATACTCGAAAGAGTAACTCTCACCACGGCATCCTTCGGGTCTAAAACTTCCGGCTTCGGTTTCTCAATCAGTTCAAACCTTCCTGGCTCCGTATATGTCAATGCTTTCATTTCAAATTCTTCGTTATTATTTTGACAATATCTCCCACCAGCCGTTGCGGCGACCGTTGCGGCGGACGATGATGCCTTTTTCGACCAAAGCCGAGGTGATTCGCTTGACTGTGGATGGCGATTTCTTTATTGATTTGGCTATCTCTGTCTGAGTGATTTTAGAATTGTCTTCAATTGTTCTGAGTACAGCCAACTCTTCCAAAGTACAGTTGAAAGTGTCAATTTGAGACTTTGGATTAGACATCGTGATACTTTGGGGCATGGTCTTTGGCAGCGAAGCGCCAACAAGCATATCGCGGTTGCGGAGTTCATTATTTTCTCCAAGAATTAGATTGCGCAGGAATCTTTCCACAAATTCTGTCGTAGGAGATATGTTTAACCCTTTGTATGATGCACGGACGAGAGCGTTGCGGAAAAACCAGGAATGTGCTTTGAACATATCATTGGTTGCCGGAATACCCATGGAACGCAGATACTTTATCAGAAATACAGCGGTAGTTCGTGTATTTCCCTCTCTGAAAGGATGTATCTGCCACAGGTCAGCAATAAACCGCGCCAAGTGATTGATAATTTCAGAAACAGGACGTGAGGAATAATCAAATTCCTTTTCACGAGCGAGGTCATATTCGATGGCTTCGCGGAGATCAGCAGCTGGTTGGTAGCTTACTGAGGCATTCCCGCCAAGAACCCATTCTTTTTTGCTCAATTCGACCTTTCGTAATTGTCCGGCAAATTTGAATATGCCCTCAAATATCCGCCGATGTATAGATGTAAGTCCAACTAATGAAAATGCAAACGACGGTTCACTCAAAATCTTAGCGATATTGGCCGATGCCTTATCTCCTTCTTCATCAACTTCATTATGCCCTGATTTAGTCTCATAGTAAGCCTTGATGCGTTCTCGAACTTCATCAATTGTAATATCGCCTTCGATATGCTGACGCGCAGTATCAAGCAGATAAGCTGAAACTTTCAGCCCATCTACATCCTGAAGGCCAATAGCCGTTTGCCAAGCATCAGCCTTTTCCTTCTGTCCCGGCTCACCGTGAACTATATACTCGTCAAATTCGCTCATGTCATATTATCCTATTTATTATCATCCAATAATCATCGCCATCGACCAGTTACGCGCACGTTCCTCTACATTCGGTTCTCCGGAAGCGAGATACTGCTCAAATTCCTTATATCTCTCTTCGTCTGCCATATTATATTGTATTTAACGAAGCGTTATATTTCCTTCATTCCAATGCTTTTAAAGTAACGGTAGGTACAGTCATAGAAGGATGGCAATCGTGTTGAATCTTCAGGAAAGCCTTCCGGCGTGATGTTTACGTTGCCTTCGGGTACACAAATTACCATTCCCTGACGAGCCCGAGTGAGCAACACGCGATAGGCATTGAGCATGTATTTCTGAGTCTCGGGATTCTTTTCAGGTGTCCATTGCGTTTTTCCATTGAATCTCCAAAAAGTCCATTTGCCATTGTCAAAGCGCATGTCTGCATCCCATAAAACGCAAGCAAAGTCAACTTCCAGTCCCTGTACTTGTATTTCAGTAGCAGCTTCTTCAAGATAATTTGAAGAACGAACATCGGTCTTATCTTCTAGGAACCAGTGCACAGCGTTATCTTCGCTTTGAGGTAGAACGTGCACGGCCAAAGGTTTGAATCTGGCAGATACTTTTGAGATAAGAATGCCGGTCTGTTGGGTACCTCTGGCTTGCAATCTTAGCCACTGACGTGCTTTATCCATATCTCGTGTTAAAACGACAGGATACGCATGGCTGATAACTTCCTGATATAGCGATGCAGCATCCTCCTTGAATGAAAGGAGCGAGTGCACAAAGTCTGAAAGTCGTTCGGCTCTGAAAGAACGCAGACTTACCCCAAGATGTAGCTTGTCGGAAAACTCTACGTTTGGATTATTGGCAAGAAGTTCGTTTACGTTGCCTTCAGCATATTCGGGCTCGGTTAATTTGTCGGAAATATATACATCCCAGTGCGGAAATAAGTTGTTGAGTGCGGCGATCCATTCCGAAATGCCTGCTTCACCAGTGTTTATTTCCTGACCTCCACCAATCAGGCAGACAATCGTAGCCCAATCCTCCCTCTGGTCGAGTGACCATATCAGAAATGCCGCTTCAGACATAGGGAAATTAGGCACTTTAAGTTTGTTGCCGTAAGTGCCACCACGCTTAAGGTAATTGGCTATTCGCTTGTGAGTCCATGCTCTTTGAGCTTCGTCAAATATTGCCACATGTTCCACTTCGCCATACCCGCTTTGCTGTAATTTAACTGCCTTTTCAGGATCAATTTCAAGTTTCCCATCAACAACAGGGTTCTTTATTTTTGCAAGCATATTGTCCCTGTATTGGTGGATAATCTGAATGAATTTTTTTACTTCACGTTGAGAATCAGAAAGCTTCTTTTTCTTGCCTTTTGCTTTCGCTTTTTTATGGTTGTCACGTGCGAGGGCCTCCGTCAGAACGGCCACTAACGGACCATTTCCCGAAAGATATACAGCTCCGTCATCCTCGTTAAAAGATCCATCCTCCTGATATGATTGTTTTACAGCGACATCGAGTCCCACTAATGTTTTACCTGCGCCGGGCACACCGGTAACGAAACAGATGCTCTTTTTGCTGTTTTTCTTGGAATGGCTTATTACATCAAGAATAAAAGCTATAGTGGCATCTGTAGTTACTTTATCCGCTTCATGGCGGGTAATATCCTCGACAGAATGATTTTCATATAATGATCGTGCTGCTTCAATTATGGTTGGAGTAGGGGTATAAGGGCTGATAATCCAATTCTTTATAGAGCCTGTCACATTCGCATTAGCGTGAAGCAATACATCGTGGATAAGATGTTGCAATCCTGCTGCACCAGTAATGAGGGGATTGAATATAGAATCATTATATACTGAAGGTGTAAAAGAGCTTGATGAAGATTTATGTTGGGTAGGGATTAAAATGGGTACTATTATGCGATCATGACTATAGCGATGGAAGTTTTTCAAGTCAAGAGCATAATCCATTACCTGTTCCACGTCCGACTGCAACGCATCTTTTTGTCCAACCTTAAATTCAAGACAGAAAATCATCCCTCGAAGGAGTAAAACAACATCTATACGTTTCCCCAGACGCGGGATATTGTACTCAAATATTATTTCCGCCTCTTCATTCTTCCACGGTAGAAGAACATTTTGCAAAAGTTGGATTTCTCCAAACCAAGCTTCGTCAGTAGTGGTCAATGCCTGTCCGTGAAACGCATCATGAATGCATCCCAAAACATAATACGGATCAGCTTCAATAAATGACTTGAAATCTGAATTATACAGGCATCTGTTGGTTCTCTTGGTTGCCATAGGAAATGATATTATACAGCTTTAGATTAGGTCCCTTAACCCCGATAGTTACCCGGTCTATAATTTCCATCTACATTGAAGAGGGTCTCATGCTTGATAATCAATCGCTATTTCCCGATGCAGAAGTGGTTAAATTGTTGATATGTAGATAGATGCAAATCTAATCCGTACAAGTGACGTGAATTTTCTACGTTTGCAAGTGGTTAACCGTCTGTTTCTTAATTTCTTACAAGCCGCATTTGCCAAGCTGACAACAGTGACTCAATGCAAAGATAGCTATAATAATCCGATTATCAAAGGAATATATGAACTTTAACTTTTCGCGACATACAGATGCGCGTACAAATCCACTGATTTTTACTCTGTCGATATGTGTCTGCCGCAGTCTTATCCATAGAGGAGTTTTATCCTGTTTATCGGCTCAAATTTTAAGCTATATCCATGAAAAATGGTTTCAGATTGAGCCGATTTCTCCAATGTTTTAGCCGGATTTGAGCCTATAGGCTCTATTTCGGAGGGAACAGGATTTCAGCCAATCGGATTTTCTCATCGCCTGGAAGATTATAAATGTCCTGTTTTGTCAGGTCGGTATAGAGGTTCATATTGGGTCTGACGAATCTTCGATGACGCTGTCCGTCAATTATCACAACTACTTCATAATGCCCTTTGGAATTGACTGATACCGAAAAATCAGTGATAGTTCTTCCGTGCATATCGCACAAGGATTTTTCGATACCATCGTCTTTGGAGATATAACCGAAAGCGATAAGATTGTCGTCCAGTGTCTTTTGGATTATACCACGCCATGGTTGAGTGATATGGCACCGCTCGGCGTATTCGCCGAATTTTGAGATTGCCTCTGCTACACGGTTTATGATTGCGTTGGCATTCTTTATATCATGCTGTTTTGCAAAATCGAGTAGGTCTGTCTTGGAAATCTCACTTATTTCTCCTCCAATACTCAATCTACGCTCGATATTGGGGCCTGTGCCTTTTGTGTTGAATATAAATGTCGTATCGTATGACGGTGACATCCGCCATTTCCCATCCTCTTCAAGTAGGAATGAGAAGTTTTTGTTATGGTCATCAGTATTGTTGGCCATGACATTAAAAACCATCCGTGCGAAGAGCTGCTCAATCTCAGACTCGGGGATTGACAGTTCGCGACAGGTCGCAACGAGGTCTTCATAGCTTCGTGCCTCGGGGTTTATGGCAGCCAAAGTCTGAACATGAACCTTTTGGCCGTTTTTCCTATCGAAACGTTTGGTGAGAAAATGGTTGATGCCGTCTATGGGCAATAACCGACATTCCTCCATTTCGATTCCGGCTGCAACTGCCATGTTGTAATATGCAGTTTCAATTTCGGCAATAGGCATGGATTTGTCACCAAACTTCAAGATATAATATTCATAACCGTCAAGTCCATCTGTCTGACCCGACCGGATTTCTCCGGTCGGGTTGTCAATGGCGATAATCGCCTTCATCTGGCGACCTCCGGCTGACGTACCCACGGCAAGCAATGCCTGCAACGTCAGTTCCTCGTTGGCATTCAGTACGATGTTGTCTCGGTCTTCAAGAATTTTGAGAGAAATATCGTATAGCGATTTGATGTCGATTGTGCGAGTATGGGTAAGGTCTGCAGCGTAAGGCTCATATTCCAAAGCTCCCATACCTCGTGTGCCAATGAACATCAGTTTATACAGTGGCGTAACTTTATTGCGTGGTATTTTATTGTCCTTTACCCATTTGTCAAATAGAGTGTTACCCCAGGAATCCGGCAACGAATCAGCTATAAACGGAGGAAGCCCCTGGTAGATAGGCCGATCATCCCCATATATAGGCAAAAGAAAGTTCCGGTTCTCCGCAGGAGAAATTAGCGGAGCAATGTCAGGAATCCTGTCTTTCAGCTCTGGGTTATATGTAAAATATGTACGTCTCGTGGCTGAGTCCCACACGAGCCGTCCGATTTCCTGCCCCCATAGATTCACTTTCAAGTATTTCATGCCCGTAATTATTTTTTCGCGGAATGGCGAACACGTTGTGCCTTTTTCTCATTGTCGTTATACATATAAGGTGATTCAGGCAATTCGGGCAGCAGTGCATCCCAGTTCTCTCCAAGCCCAATTGTCTTTAATAGTCTCAGAAGAGTACTGAACGAAATGTCAGTCATATTGCCGGACTCAAATCTATAAAGTGTGGTCATGCCGATAGATGCCGCTTCGGAAACCTCCTTACGGGTCATGCGCAACCGCAACCTGTAATCACGAAACCTCATGCCGAGATTCCTGATTACATCAGGTGTAGCCAATGATTTGTTCGTAAATGTCACCATGATGATATTTATGTCTAATATATTAGTATAACACTCCGCAGAATGATATTTACAAAGTTAGACATAAAATCCCATACGACCAAATTTATTGTGCTTTATTGCGGATTTCGGAATTGATGGAGAGTGGTAAAATTGGTATATGTAAAGTTCATCCTAATGCACTGGCGATATGATTTGAACCGATGTATATCATTACAGGCTATTCAATCCATTTATCGAATCGAGGTGCGAACATGTCGATGTCGCGTTGGGGAAGTCCGAGTCTGCGGGCTTCTGTGCGCCACGATTTCATGGCAGATTTTACTTTGTTGATAATACACTTGGCTTTGTCAGCTGAAAGCATATATTCTCCAGCGGATGTCAGTAGAATATTGAGGTCGGATTCGCTTGTGGATCGGTTTATCAGCAGGCTTTGATTATCGGCGAGTGTCGGGTTGATGTCGTATGCCGGGGAAAGTTCCCAGCCTTTGCGTGTCAAGAGAAATCCGTGGTTGCGGAAATGGTCGTCAGAGTTGCCGACAATTATGTAGAATGCCACACGGCGATATAGTTCCTCTAAGTTTTGCTCGACATTGCTACCGTGTTGAACTATGAAATCCACTATGTCGGTGTAGCCGTAGCCGGTTGATGCGTTGTCGCCGTCGGTCAATCCAAGCAATGTCAATGCGGAAGCGAAATGTATTCGTCTGCCGGCGCTATTCCTGTCGAAGCGTTTTGAGAGAAGGATGTGGTAATCTTCGTCGTCTATTGTCCGTGTCTCTGCAACATTCAATCCGGCTTTGCGCCCCATTATATGACAGATATGCTCCCATTGGGCGACATCATAATCATCCTTGCGCGACGGAAATTTGGCAACAGTCAGACTGCCGTCCTCATCAATGACAGATGCCTTCGGTCTGGCACCTCCGAGGGACGTTCCGGGGTGTAACAACTGCGCCAACCATTTCTTTGACGGCAACAGATGTTTCTCCTCGCTAATTTCAATCTCATGCGCCGCCCGCATCAGTTCTCTGACATTCGCCAATGGTGGTACTCGAAGACTTTCCTCACAGTTGATGAACCTTCCACCGGGCATTTCGGCAAATCGGAAACCGCCCATGCGTGAAGCATCGTCAATACCCATCAGATAATCAAAAGAAGTCAATCTGCGCACGGCTCTCTTTTCATCGGCGGCTGCAATCTGCTCCCGGCGGTTCAGCAATGTGCGTCCCCAGCGGTCGGGTAGAGCATCCGAGAAACAAGCGAAAATATCGCGCTCCGGTCGGGTGTATTGGATGCCGGTATAATTCTGCAAATCCTCACTGAGAAAAACATCGCCATATTTGGCAAGCCACTCTTTATCATACGAAAAACCGTATGTCTCGCTCCCGCGCACCGAGTCATAAGAAAGTTCGCCTATCAGTTGGGGCGTCTCCAACCAATCAAAGTCGGCATAAACGAATAGTTTCTTCATGGCTTATTCCTTTTTTGATGCGCGCTGGCGGTGCTTCAGCGATAGGTCTTGGAGATTTCTACCCAATGAATCTTCTTTGGCAATCAAAAGAAGATCGTCATCAAGTTGCAAAGCATAAAGAACACGGGCATAGATGCCGATTGAGACGGTCGGAGAACCTTTCTCGATGCGGTTCACAGTGAGAGGCGAACAGGTAGCACGTTCAGCCACCTGCGCAATCGAGAGGTTACGACGTAGCCGGGCAAGCTTAATCTGCTCACCCATAATAGCCATTTTATGCTCCAGTTTCCGGGGCAACTTAGTCCCCATAGTGTTCTTAGCCATACTTAATCTATCTTATGATACCGCAAAGATAGCAAAAATATTTATTATATGATATGTTGAGCGATGAATAATGAACTTATCTTAGTCACTTATCTCTCTGACCAATGACCATTATACCGTGTTACTATGCCGATAATGTTACTTGGCAGGTGTTATTTCAGGATTATCCACTTGCCGGTTTTGTCCGAACCCTCTCTCGCAATGTATCCAAGTTTTTTAAGGTCTCTGGTAGCTCGTTTAGCTGTGGATTCTGAAATATGAAGAGTCTCCATTATTTCAGAATGTGTAATCTCCGGATTGTTTAGAATGGCAGTATATACTTTTTGCAGGGTTTTCTTTAGTCCTGTTACAATGTCATTATTTGAGTTTGCGGTATCATTTACAGTGTCACTTTGCGTATTTACAGTGTCATTTTCTTGAAACTGCAAAACTCGGCGGTTGAGATTCGCGATATGGTGACGGAGCATAACGTCCTGTGCGATTGTCGAATCGTCATTCTCACGGCTGTCAACTAATGACTGGATATATTCTCCTTTGTCTTCCTTTCTGACGATGGAAGGAATTAGTCCTAACTGACGCTGAATCATATTCATGACCAATCGGGTCGTTCTACCATTACCGTCAACCCACGGATGAATGGTTACCAGCAGGAAGTGTGCTTCAAAACTCAGACGATAACATGCCGCGATGTTTTCCCTATCCGCAGTGGCAATTTCTTCATTTAGCCAACTACAGAAATCGTCCACGACACGTGGAACCTTATTATATGCAAGATAACTCCTGCCGCCAATACCGGCACTGACATTACATAGGCGAAACTCTCCCTTCGATGAATCGAAATGTCCGGCAATAGTAGAGTATTCGCTTCCGGTACGGCGCATAACGAGGGCTGACAGTTGTTGCAATAATTGAGGCGTATATGTAGGATTATCAGTCGCTAACTTGAAAGCATAAAGATAAGCGTCTTTCAGGTCGACATTCATCATCTGCTCAGTCAGAGAACGACCCTTTGCGGCAATACCCTCATCGAAAAGAAGTTGATTCTCAATTTCAGTGACAGTAGAACCCTCAATCGCCGTGGAGTGGGTCACAATGGAATAGAGGTAGAACTTCTGATAGTCCACCTGCTCCTCGACTCCTGAAGTCCGATAAGCCTTCAGAGCCTCCTCTATCTGTATGTCAAGAACTTTATCCATAACTAAAAAGGTACTTTTTATGTAAGGATTTCCCACCATCCGTTGCGTCGTCCGTTTCGGCGGATGAGTATGCCTTTCTCAACGAGGCTTGAGGTTATTCGCTTAACTGTGGATGCGGATTTCTTTATGGATTTGGCAATATCAGTCTGGGTGATTTTGGGATTATCCTCGATAACCTTTAGTACGGCTAACTCTTCCAAAGTGCAGTTCAAAGTATCAATTTGAGACTTTGAAGCAGATGTTGTGATACTTTGGGGCATCGTCTTAGGCAGCGAAGCACCAACAAGCATATCGCGGTTGCGAAGCTCATTCTTTTCGCCGAGAATTACATTACGAAGGAATCTCTCAACAAATTCGGTCGTTGGCGAGATATTCAGCCCTTTATAAGATGCTCTGACAAGTGCATTGCGGAAATACCATGAATGTTCCTTGAACATATCGTTGGTTGCCGGAATGCCCATTGAACGGAGGTATTTTATAAGGAAAACGGCAGTAGTGCGGGTATTGCCCTCTCGGAAAGGATGTATTTGCCACAGGTCAGCAATAAACCGCGACAGGTGATTGATAATTTCTGAAATAGGGTGAGAAGAGTAATCAAATTCCTTTTCGCGAGCGAGGTCATATTCTATGGCTTCTCGGAGGTCTACAGCCGGTTGGTAGCTTACAGAGGCATTACCGCCAAGAACCCACTCCTTTTTACTCAATTCTACCGTTCGTAATTGACCAGCAAATTTGAATACGTCTTCAAATATGCGCCGATGTATAGATGTAAGCCCTACTAATGAAAATGCAAACGATGGTTCACTCAGAATCTTAGCGATGTTGGCAGAAACCTTGTCGCCCTCCTCATCCACAGCATCATGTCCGGACTTAGTCTCATAATACGCCTTGATGCGTTCACGAGCCTCATCAATGGAGATGTCTCCCTCAATGTGCTGACGCGCAGTGTCAAGCAGATAAGCTGAAACTTTCAGCCCATCCACATCCTGAAGACCGATAGCCGTTTGCCACGCATCAGCCTTCTCCTTCTGCCCCGGTTCCCCGTGGACTATATATTCGTCAAATTCGCTCATTTGTCAATTATATGATCTTAGTAATAAAGAATAAATGCAATAAGGAAAAACAATTTTGGTATAGGGCAGTATTGGTAATGTCTCATTTAGTTATAGCTCCCATCCTCTAAAGAAACTCTTTACCACTTCATCATCCTCCAATTCATCGAACTCTGATTGTAAAGATTCAATCTCGTCTTCGAGGAAAGTTACTTCATCGAGTTCTTCTGACGACATTAAATCATAATTCCCAGTCATAATTGGGGATGTATAGGCGTTATCAAGCTGGCTAAGATCTGCTTGGAACTCATCAGTAATATCCTTTCTGTATGACTTTTTATCCATATCTCTATTTTATATTAAATGAAACAGTGTAAAGTATTCCCTCTCCATTCTTTTTTTGATTGTAAAGAGGCAAATTAATTTCCAAATTATCACAGACAGATTTCACTTTGAGGTCTGAATTACTTCGGCCGAATGGCTTCCATCCATTGGCTATTCCTGCATCTGGTCTAATGAATAGTTCGTTATCTAATGATCGTATTGCAAGTGAACGCTCATGCTGAATGTAACCGGAATCAGTGATTGTAGGTGTTATTCCTGTAAGAGATTCTATAACCTTTGCTAAGAATAAGTTTCTGTCTGCGCTACTTCCAAAATTATCGCAGACATTTACGTCTTCAGCAGCAACACCAGAATTGCCATATGGTTTTGTTAGATTTAATATTATTTGAGTTATCTGGATGTTCAGGAATTCTTCGAGAGATTTTAACATGTGCGCAAATATCATACATCCCAGAGGTGTATAAAGGTAACGATCAGAATACTCAATCGATACGGATTTAGATTCTAACCGATTCTTTATTAATTCCCATTTATCAACCTTATAATTCATAAGACTTTTGAATACTTCGGAGATACTACAATCCTCTTTTATTCTTGTATCAAACATAATTGAATCAGTTTCCGAAGCCAGCTGGTTGATAATACTTTCGGGAAGAATGGCGGAATATATGAATTCTATGGGAGATGGAGCTTGATAAATTACACCGGAACCCCATTTATCAGATAATGTCCTTACAATACCTGTTCCAAAGTAAAGCTTCCTTGAGCCATCATTCAATTCTGCTTCAATCAGTGGTTTAAGATTTGAGGGCAAAGTCGCATTGTAGACCCCGAACTGCCATTTAAAAATGGCAGATAATATCATAGCTCTTTCCTCATAGGGAATTTCGCTGATTTTTAGTTCTTTATTCAGAACAAAGACCACACTTACACCATGTACTTTTAAATCTTCGACCAATCGATTAAAAGGATACTCCGATGGGCACCAAAGACTATAATCATTGTCGATAAAAATCCTTAGTGATCTCAAATTCTGATTGCGGCATAGCTGTGAAAACTCAGTTGCCAAATCACTTGATATACCAGAAGCAGAAGGCACGATGTCGGTGATTTCGGAAGGAGCAATTCTTGCCAAACGTTCTGTCTCCATCCAATCGATCACTTTTTGTCGGTTAAGATAGTTAAGATACCATTGTGAGCGACGGTCAATCAGACATTTCGTACAAGACCTTTCGCAATCACAACCTTTCAGAGCCTTGTAAGCCATATCCAATACGATATCTTTGTATTCTCTGAAAAGGGTTGAATAACCAGCCCCACCAAGAGCCGTGTCATAGATGAAAATGGAGTGATTAATGTTATCATATCCAAATTCAATTTCCCCTTCATTGACACCAAGTAGTTCCGTAAGTTTACGACTAAGAATCACCCCTAAGGAGTATAGTGTCTCAGTATCATCAACTTGATTGTCAAACTTGTCATAAAATTTGATTTCAACAAAGTCTGTTTGGTATCTGCCTACAAGGAGTACATGACGTCTGATTGAACTCCCATTTGATTCACCTCCCGGGCAGGTGGAACCAGAAGATAGGTGTTTATGTCCTGCCATAAGAGATTCGGCAGAGTCCATGGCCTTCTCTGACTGCATCCTACCGCAATACGGGCAAAATGCGTATCCATAACCATTCCTCCCTCTATTGTAGAAAAGAATTTCGGATTTGGGAGTAGAACAGCGAACTGTAAGTTTAGCCGATGATGTCCTTTTTTGCCATGGTTCCATTTCAAGAAGAACCGGCTGAATAAAATTCATCGGACTGTTATCCATTTTTCTCGTTGGTTTTGATCCATAGGCCACTGAGAACGCCGCTGGCTCTACAACCTCGGTAAATCTTTGCTCCGTGGACGCGGAAATATCTCTAATACCGTGCATAGAGTTTGGCTTTCCACACTTTGGGCAACCAGTCATCGCACTGCCGTAATTTATTGTAGTATAACCACAATTCGTGCAATTTTGCAAAATATATCTCGAAGTGCTGTTATCGTACTTCGATTTTAGTCTGATACCGGTCGGTTCGTAAACCCATTCATTTTTTATAATTTTACTACCCGGAGCATAGGACGAAATCGCTTGGCTAAGATGCATTGTCGGATATTCAGAGCCATTTTCCAATCCCAATATGCATTGAACAAGGCCAGTCGGAATTCCAGCACTTGGTAAAAACGATGTTTCCGCAAGATACGGCAGCAATGAAGCCTTTAGAAAATTGTCCTTTTGGATTTCAATTGCTTTGATTGCATTTCCTGACGAACCACTGTTTCTCAGAAACTCCAATGTCTTGTCAAGGGAACCCAAATGAGTATCGAACCCACACTTTGTTGCTGCGATATCTCTTTTTGTTGAGTATGCGGCATCTTCTAACGGAAGATTTTCAATTGCAGTACCCCGTACAATTCTATTATACGACTCAACCATATCCTGACGTTGGCCAGATACTATTTTATCAACATGAATTAGGAAAGCATCAAAGAGCGATAAGCCGTCATCCTTAATGAAAAAGTCTTTCACACGGGAAGTTACCTTAAAGCCTCCCTGTTCGGATACAAAGTGTCCGAATATAAAAGCGTTGATATGTCGTTGAATCAGTTGGCGGCTTTCCAGTTTCAGCAGAGGTGTCTCTGTCAAATGAGTTATAGGATAATGAGGATGGGTCCATGTATGACTTCCTATTGGATTGGGGGCGCAAAATGTCAGAGCTAAGGCTTTGGACTCATTACGACGACCTGCTCGCCCAGCCCTCTGGAGATAATTTGAAGACTTAGGCGGAACATTATTCATTACGACCTCACTTATACCACCGATGTCAACTCCCATCTCCATAGTGGTTGAACATGATAATATATTTAGGTGTCCAGCATTGAAATCCTTCTCAAAGCGGTCAAGATCTTCATTGGACTGTTGAGCCGAGTGTTCTGCGGCGAGGAAGATAGGCCTTTTCAGATATATTCGTTCATGTATATCAGAATAGAGTCCAGTTTTCATAAGTTTGGAAAGATTGGATTCAATCCATTCTTTGACACTTTTATCAGACCATTCGATAGTTCGAAAAGGGAAATATGGATAATCAAAGGTCTGCGTTACGAGAAAACGTTCAAAATTTTCTTTCCCGATATATCCGTTCATGCGTGGGCTATATCCCTTGAATACCACATCAACGATGACATTATCAACCGGACAGACATGCCCAGTTACTATTTGCTGCAACCGCACTTTCGGCCCAAGCAAATCAAGCATATAGCCATTGTTCTCGCTATCTACGGGTGTTAGAATATTGGTGGTCAAAAAATCCCATGCCTCTTTGAGAACACTGTCTACATTTGCTGACTTTTCCTGATTGAATTCACTTTCATTATCATATCCAAGAAAAGCGCATAAAAGCAATACGAGCCTTGACTGGGAATCACTTACTCCTGATCGGCCATGTCTTAGTTTAGGCCATTTGGTTACTGGGATTCCATTCTTTCGCAGCTCCGAATTTGACGGGTAGATTGCGGATGTAAAATTAATTTGAGTGAGATAGTTATTGAACTCATCAGATAGCATATAATGCCGTCCTCCACGAATCTGGTAGTCAAGACATATTTTAAGGAAGTCTTGCCAATCTTGATTCGTACAACCCTTTGAAGCCAAAATAGTGGGGCATTTGGCTTTTCTAAGGTCTGGATATACCAATCTCACAAAGCCCATATTTTCAAGTGAATTGGCACGGCGAGGAATCCAGCCGAACTGATCAACAAGCAATGCTTTAAGGTAAGACGACTGGTTGGGATATTTGCGATTACCATGTGTTTCCTTAACATGCTTGTAAAGCGTTCTGAACTCTACATCGTTTTCAAGATTCCTCATAAGTTCGTCCCATCCTATTTCTGGAGGAGCTGGAACAGATGAATTACCAGTTTTCTTTGTTTCCAATAGTATCAACTGTTCTAAAAGCATTTGAGGAAGAGACTCACGAGGTTGAGAAGTCAAATAATTATAGAGTTGACTTTCCGAATCCGATAACCCTGCCGGTTGTACCAAATCAAGGCGTTTATCCGCAAGTTTATGAAAAATCGAAGACCTTATCCATGCTCTTTCCACATCTTGGTTTATACCCATAGCAGAACGTGCGGATCCTTGTCTATTGTCAGTAAAGGTGATATATTTGCGTCCATCATATAAAGTCTCGGCATCTCTACCTTTGCTTACCTCCGCATTGTCAAGGATCAGAGAGGTTAAAATGCGACCCATCTGGGTTGCACTGGCTCGCAAATAGTTTCTATCTTTTATGGCATTTCCACAATGAGGGCAGAGCTGTTGGTTCCTATCCGAATGACGAAGCGATTTATAAGCAATTTCCCAGTCTATGCCTTCTGGGGCAATTTTTATTTTTCCTTCCTTATGATCAAATAGATGCAGATGTTCCATTGTGTGGTGACGGAGACATTTCCCTTCTGGTTTGGCTAAATAGAAAGGTGCGAAGCCGTCTGTATCTTCATCGTTGTTTGTGATTTCAGCAGATTGTTCCTCCAAAACAGAAATATCATCACTTTCATCATAGAATAACATTTTGTCCAAATCTATGACATTGGTGTGCATACGGAATCCTTTTGAATTGCTTGTCTCTCCGAATACAATAAGACCGCCGCATGAAGGACACGTTGTCACTTCAAGCATTTTTGACTTGCATGACGGGCAGTTTGTGTTCTGATATGTAGTAAGGTTCCCAATGTTCAGTCTATGGTCTTTATGTCTATCGCATTCGGGATTGACACAGACATATACACCATTTATTGAACGAATAAAAAAGTGCGCCCTTGAAGGTAACAATGCTGCCTCTTTCCCGTCAGCCAGGTTAAGTCCGGGTATTTTATTTCCCAGTACGTCTATCAGCCTCAGCGACTTGATTCTGCTTTTTGCAATCTTGGTGTCAAGTAGTTTTGCTATTTCATTCGTTGTAAGAACCGGCTTAGAGTTTAGTTTTGCTCTTAATCGCTCAATCGCTTCTAATGTAATATTAGTGCTAAATTCTCTATTTACAGCATTTATCGCATCTTGTGCTTTCGCTCTATCCATTTCAGGAATTACACGTTTGCCTCCGATAACCACAATGCTGTCCAATGATTTACCTGTCAATTGGGCGACAAATTTTTTAAGTTTTATTTCCGTTGCCGAGTCCTTTTCATCGCCCATTGTCGCCGATGTGACAGCAAAATTGACTTGATCGATTGTTACTCCGAACGCATCAAGAACCCGACGAAGCTGTAGTGCCAGCTCTGACGCCGCCGATCCGGTATATGTATGAGCCTCATCGAGAAGAATCCATTTTAATTTTCCCTTTGATTTTTCAAGAATTTCTTTGTCCTCCGCTCTTACCAGCATATAATTCAGCATGGTAGGGTTGGTGAAAAGCACTTGTGGTGGAGTCTGTCTGATTTGGGGGCGGGTAATTAGTTGTGGATAAAACCTTTCAGTATAACTTTGTGCCCTTTTAGACTTTTCAGTATCTCCGTTATATATTGCATAAGTAACTTTGTCTGGAATTGCGTTGCACCATGCATGAATCCTTTTTTGTTGACTTTTCATGAGTGCATTCAAAGGATATAGAAATATCGCTTGAACACAACCTTTCTCATTACGTTGCGCAATATCCTGTAGCACCGGAATCATGAAGCATTCTGTCTTGCCCGAGCCCGTTCCGGATGTAACGACTATGGTCTTGCCTTTTCCGGATAGCATAGTCTGCCAACTCTTTGTCTGGTGCTTGTATGGATGGCGGTCTCGGGGAAATCTTAAATCCTCATTAACATTCTCGCTGCTTAGTGCGTCGACAAATTGCGGCGTAAGGATGCCAAGCTTGCTGGAGTGTTCTCCGAAAGTTTCGCGATCCTCTTCCCACGGAAATATTGATTGGAAGACAGGCTCTGCAAGCAGCGGCTCATCCTCCGTCAATATTTTTCGCATATAGTTTTGCTCTTTGGCACGTCCCTTGAACCATAATGTTACAAGAGAGTCTACAAGCATACGTTCAGCTGATATATAGAAGTTTGAGTAATCCATATGAGCATATTAACGGTTAATATATTTTAGAGTGCGGAGAAATATGTCGCAATATGTCTCCTTAAAATATTTACGATAGAAATTAGCAATTCTTGCATGTTCCTTGTACTCCTTTGCAAACAAATCAGTGCGGTTAACAATACCACTTGCGTTTTCAGCAGCACACATTGCCGATTCTATCATTACACGGTATGAGAGTAGCATCTGATCCTCATATGGATAATACTTTCCATGTAATTTATATCTCACAACCGGAAGATCCATATTATTATCAGACAATCCTTTGATCTTAGATTTGTACTCGTTGATGTCAGACCTTGAAATGAACTGTCCTTTATCAATCTTTTGTGTTGTGATGTATGCAGTCATTACCTGAGCAAGCTCATTGGTTACAGTGGCATTCAAGAGTCCTAATACTAATTCGGTAAATTCTGCCAGCTTCATAACTATAATTTGCATCATTGGCTCAGGGATACTTGCCATCATGTCATTGATACTCTCCTGCCAGACATTTACAGGTATCCAGTGCAGAGCTACTTCAAGTTCTTGCTCAAACCGATCTATTTCTTCTTCCAAAACATTTCGGTCTCCGTTAAGCCACATTGCAATAATGAATTTAGCAATTAGATTTGGCATCCTTGCAATGGAACGTAAAGCGTTGTGGGTAGAGAATGGAAGATTGAAAGTGCTGCATAGCTTAAATGCTCTACAGACTTCCTTCCAATGATTTCCAAACATGACATTCTCATCAGCTAACAATATTTCCCATTTTGAAATATTGTCTATCTGCATTTCCTTCCGATTTACCCTGTCAAAATCATAATCATCCCGATTGTAGTATTTGGGCACAATGCGTCGTTTATCTGCCGCTCCGGAAAATACAATCACTTCCTTGTGACAGAAATCTTCAGGAAATGCAAATGTGTTTGTGGCAGAATTTGTTCTTATGAGCATTACAGGGAATAAATCCTGAATGCAAAGTTGATCGCCAACCGGGAAAGCGAAAAGTTCACCCTCATACAAATAATCATCCGTATTATCTTCGGTATTGTCAATCACTGTGACCATACCATCTTTGACTATTGAATCAAGAACAAATTTTCTGACAAATACAGGATTCCCTGAGATGTTGAGCGTTACACATGAACTTCGGTTGAAACTGTTAGCTCCATATAGATTGAATATCCTATCAATAAGCGGTTTATAATCGATTAATGAAACTATTCCGTCATAAACCTTACCGTCAAGACTCTTGATTTTAGAATCATCTTCTGTTTTATCGGAAAAATAGGAAACAGACAACTTTCTTCTGCCTCTGCCGTGAGACATAATACAATAGTGGGCAAGATTGGCAAATGATATAATCTTACCACGTGGGACTAAACCTCCATTGATATCTGTGAGTACAACACCCTCAAACGGTATGGCAATGGAAAGTTTTAAGACGGGGGTATTATTCCTATATATCCTAAAACTGCATTCGGACGGCCATGAAAGAGTATCGGCACGTCTGGAAATGCGCCACCCGTTGTCTTCTATGTTGATCACATCAGCTCCTTCAATTATTTCAATTTCCGCACGGAACGATTGATTGCTTTTGAAGTAAATCTCGGTGGACATATTACCTTCATTGCAATGGGCGAAAGCAATATCTCCTATGCAGTAGAATGTTTCGATGATGCGGTGCGAATCCGGAGTTTCCACACATATGTCAACAATGCCTGAAGGGAGTACACAGGATGTTTTCAGAGTCCTCCATTCCTTATCCAGACCATGACGATCTCGATACTTTACCTTGACGTTGCTGACCCGCTCCTTTTCCTTATCATATACTTTTACGATAGGTACCGATGATAATAGTTTGAAATTGGAACGTTCAAGCCAAGGGATATAGCTGTTGGAAAATTCCACAGTATATGGGGTAAACTTATTTTCCAACAACACGGTCTCTCCAGTCGATGAATCCGTAAGCGTTAGATCCTGAGAAAACTGCTCGTAAAACAGATTATGTCCGGCGATTGAAATCGGAATTGAAACCAGATTACTCCATGACTCTGAGAATAATGCTATGTTTTTCTCCGAATTACCTGTCTCGGACATAACATATATATTGTTGTCAAGCATCTGGAATACTTGCGGATAATCGAAATTAGGTGCGAAGCTACCTGCGATGGTCAGAAAAATACGGTCATCATTGTCGCATCTTACCTTGACCTCTACTACTGGTTCTCCGTTCCATCTGATTTCCCTGCTTGGCCCCATGGATATACGGGTATAAACCGCGCTGATTGCTTGTCCCTCATCAGAAAACTTTGTTTCCTTTCTTACATATTTCCCCGTGAGTACTCCGGCGACAAATACATCGAAAGAATAACAGGACGTAATGTTTAATCCCGGGATTGATTCAGATGATAAATCCTTTATTGCTTCTGGAAGGATGTATAGACATGCGTTATCATCATCAACAAGATGTAATCGCCACTGCAATGATAGGGGGCGAAACCGAGAACCGTTTCTGACGCGAGAATACTCGCGTTTCAATGAATCAGTAAGCTCGGCAAAAGCCTTGTCACTATCATCATATGGAAGAAGAGCGTTCTCTTCCATGATTATGGCACGAGCTATCTGAATGGAGACATCATAAATATTCTCGTTCTTGAACGAGTCACCAAGATAAGAAACACATGAAAACTGACGAATTACCGAGGAATCTGCGTTATTCCAGTCATAATTTATAGAGGACAACTCTTTCACCAAACCTTTGAGAAATCTGGAAAAGTTACCCATGTTGCCCTCGTTATTACGGATATATCTGATAGGTAAGCCCCCTTGGTTAAGAAGGGTTCGAAAGTATTCTGTCCGCTTTATGGAATGGATGAACGTGAATCCGTTTCTTTGCAATGCCATTCTGGCTGCCATATACAACTCTCCGGCTCGGCATATATCAAGACCTATCTCGACAGCGACATCCTCCTTTGACGGAATATTCCCGTTGTAGTCACGTCGCCACCATTCGGCATAACATATAGCCGCTTCCATTCCGAATTCATCAAGTTCATCGGAATGTTCGATGAGCGTAGACTTTAGTTGCCCATACTCGTCGTCGCTCACTTTGAGTTTCCATAGCGGTTTGTCTGGCAAAACCTTTTCCATCCCTCTGGAATGAAGTATGCCGGCCAATGCCGAGTGGTCTTTGATGGATGACATAATCGTTAAATTATTTATAACCCGTTCATTTCGAGGTCGGTAATGCTGCGGGATATGACGTAGGCGTACATGGTCACAAGGATATGTACTGCCTCACGCAATTCGGCATCCGGAATTTCCGGGGCGCTATGCGCTTCTTCGTTTCTCCAGCCGCGTACTTTATCCAGATAGTCGCGGAAGCGGAAGTAACGCGCATCTGTCGTATGCTTCAGGCGCTTTAAGGAGTCGTGACCGAAGATGCAATCTGAGAATGTGGTGCTGTCGGCTGAGCCTTCGCGTGTAGTCAACTCCCTGTTATTGATGAGGTAGTATAGCTTCTTCAGGAAAGGCTCGAATTTTCCGACAAGAGTGTTGAAATGGGCACGCCGGTCCAGCTCAGTCAAGTGTTCATTGCAAAGCAAATGGTTGAATGAGTTAATCAGCAGATCATTGGCTCCGTTCAGTCCCGGTTTGGCAGCTCTCTTCTGAATTACATTGATAAGATACTCTGCAACCTCATCGAGCCGACGGGATGTCTGCGCCAGTTCAACAAATTCTTCGCGTATTTCAGCCACAATCTTCTCGGCGAGGCGATGCAGATCAAGGTCGATGCTGCTTTGCTGGTTGTTGCGCAATGCCATGTCGAGAATGCCACGGATATATTCGCGTGCAAACGGCGTGTCGTTGATAAATTCCTCGTAAAGATCTATGCCCTTGCCACTCATATCGAGCACCAGGTCCTGAGCGCGTTCCGAGAACAGTTCGCGCAACACGCCATATGAATTACCGCTTCTGACTGCTTCGTTTATCTTCTCGTCGGTAAGCATCAGGTGGTTCAGCGGACGGAGCACGATGTCATGGTCATCCAAAAAACCTTTGTATGGCTCGTTCACGATGTCGAGAATCTCGCGCAGCGAGCGTTTCTCATCTTCCGCCGGGGCCTTTACATCTCCTATACGTGACGATTTCAATTCGGCGTCCTCCTCTTCGAGCGCTATGGTTCCCTCCATTATCATCTGGAGACGAAGTTTGTTGAGGTCAACGCGGTCGAGAATCTCCATCGGCAGAGTCTCGCGTGTGTATTGCAGACGGGGATAAAGGGCACGGAGGAAGATATACTCACGTTCTAAATCGGGGTCGCAGTATGTGAGTAGCTGAGCCATGAAACCATAACTGCGTATGTAGCGGTTCACAAGTTTACGATATTTGTCCTTATCATCATTGCTCAGCGGAGTCTCACGCTCCTTTACAATCGAATTGCAGAGTGATACGGCAGAGGCAACATCCTGCTTCATCATGTATTCAACCACGCGGTCACGTTCCGAATCATTGTAAAGTTTGAAAGCCTTGATGTCGTCGAGAAGGGTATAAAGACGCTGGGTATCTACCTCTCCTGTGAGAATGGTGGTCTGATAATATTTCTGGAATGCCTTCTGCACTGCATCGGCATCGTTGCGGAAGTCGATAACCATCGTGTCCTCTTTCTTCACGCCTCCCTTGTCATAGCAGCGGTTGAGGCGTGATAGGGTCTGTATGCACTGGATGCCGCCAAGTGTCTTATCCACAAACATGGTGTGGAGTAAAGGCTGGTCGAAACCGGTCTGGAACTTGTCGGCCACGATCAGTATGCGGTATTCCGGCGTGTCGAATGTCTCGCGGATTTTGTCGTCTTTGATACCCCAACCGTTCATCTTGTCCTCTGTGTATTTCGAGCCGTCGGGAAGTTCCACTTCTCCGGAGAATGCCACGAGGGTCTTGAACTCGCTCCCGTATTCCTCGGCAATCAGATTGTCGAAAATCTTCTTGTAGCGCACTGCCGAAGCCCGGCTGTCGCTCACGAACATTGCCTTCGCCCGTCCTCCGATTTTGTTGCGCGTATGCTGCATGAAGTAGCTGAGCGCAAGCCGCGCTTTCAGCGTCATGTTCTCCGGTTCGGTGTTGAGTTTCCGAAGAATCAGCGCCACCGATTTCTTCTCGCCGTAGAGTTCTTCCGGTTCTTTGGCCACACCTTCCGTAGTCATCGCCATTGTAGGATGCGCAGTGTTCTTCTCGATGTATTCAAACATCGTTCTGTAGGTGGTGTAGTTGCGGAGCACGTCGAGAATAAACTTCTCGTCGATGGCCTGCTTCATCGTATAATAGTCGTGCGCCACATATCCCTCGGGTGTTTTCTTTCCGAAGAGTGCGTATGTCTTGTCTTTCGGTGTTGCTGTGAAAGCGAAGTAACTGATATGGCTCATCTGCTGACGCTGTGTCTGCATATATGCCATGAGGGCATCCATTTGGTCTTCATAACCATCTGCATCCGCCTGTATCATCGCAGCCTGTATGTCGGCTTCGGTTGAGAGTGCCGCCACTATGTCTTTGGCGCTCTCGTTGCCGATTGCGGTGTGGGCCTCGTCGATTATCACGGCATAGTTGCGGTGCTTTTCGCGTTTCAGTTCACTGAGCGCATAACTGAATTTCTGAACAGTGCTGACGATTATTCTTCCACCTTCGTTGATTGCTTTGGCGAGTTTCTTGCTGCCACGGCGGATGTCCTTAACCACACCGGCCTCTGTGGCGAATGCGTTAACATCGTCCGCCATATTTGCATTCAGCACGATGCGGTCTGTAACCATGATGATGGAGTCGAACACCGGAGTCTGGTCGGGATTGACAAGGTTCACCAGCTGGTGTGCAAGCCAAGCCATCGACTTTGTCTTGCCGCTGCCTGCCGAGTGCTCGATCAGGTAATTGTGTCCCGGACCATCCTCTACGATCCATTTGATAAGATTGCGCACCACGCGCAACTGATGGTAGCGGGGAAAGTAGGTGACGCTCTTACCATCGCTTTGCACGTTCTTGATGAAGTGGTCGATTATGTTTAACAGGGAATCCGCCTGCCATATATCGCGCCATAGGTAACTTGTGGCGTAATCGCCCGGCACCAGCGGATTGACCGAATCCACATTGAAGGGCAGAAATGCCGTATCCTCGCCGTTGAGGAAGGTGGTCATGAAGGCATAGTTGTTGTCGATGACGAAATGCACCAACGCAGTGCGGAGCATCGGATTCTTCGGGTCGCGGTCGTGGCGGTATTGCCAGATTCCGTTGGTGTAGTTTTGGCCTGTGCCTTCGTTTTTCAGTTCGGCGGTGATAATAGGAAAACCGTTGAGCAATATGCAGAGGTCAAGTTCATTCCCTTTGTCGGCTTTGTCGAGGGAATAACGCATCTGGCGTACCACGGCGAAGCGGTTGGCGAGATAAAGCTGGTGCAAGGCGGAATCTACGCCGGCGAGTGTCGGTTTGGTCTGCATCAATTTGATGGGAATTCCCTGTATCTTCAAGCCCTTCCGCAGAATATCCACCAGCGAATGACCGTTGTCGAGTTTCGAGTTGTAGTCCTTGATTACAGCATCGAGAGCCGCGTCGCCCGACTTGAAGCGTTTGACAAGGCGGTTCCAGGTGTCGGTCTGGGCGTGGAGGAATTGCCAGAGCATATCCGGGTCAACCCGTCGCCTGATGTCGAAATCACCGGGAGTCCGCTTTACATATAGGGGAGAGGCTAAAAGTGCCACTTCGATATGTTCTTCAAATTTGGTTTCGTTGTCGATATTCATTTGTGCCTTAGGTTATAATTTTTATGACTCTGCCTTATCACTGCCAAAAATATCATCCATTATTTTCTTTATATCTTCTTCTGTGGCAAATCGGATCTCGTCTTTATTAATTTTTTTACCCAATTCTTCATTGAGTCTTTCAATATAGGATTGCATAGATCTGTACGACTCCATAGAGTCCTTTACGATAGTTTGTAAACCCTTCGATAACTCCGAAAATTGTTCAATTAATTTAATACTGCGATCATTGCATTTTGAAAGGTGTTCAACCTTATCAGATATTGATGAAATCTTGTAAGTAATATCGTTTGTTAATGTTTGTGTGGTATTGAGCATTTGTTCAGCCTTAATTTTTGCATCGACGGCATCTCTCTTGGCTTTTTCAGTATCAAAAACAAGGTCTTTAAGATTGAGAGCATTATATAATTGCCATCCTACCAATATCGCAACTAAAGCACCTAATATGCCTACTATTATTCCAATATAGTCGAGACCGGTGCTGGCACTTCTGGGATATGTTACGCATATGGCAATAATACTAAGTACTATTGCTATCAAAGATAATGCAACCTGAATATAACTTAAGAACTTTTTCATTTGCTTTCGAGTTAGATAACTTTTCGTTTGCCGGTCACGACCTCCGAAATTATTGACTGACGCAGTTCTTTCAGCGTCTCTCGTTTCTTGGTGAGTTTTGCCTTCAATCCATCCATCTCGGCACACTTCTTGTCAAGGTAGTCGGCGATTGCCTGCTGCTCGGACAGTGGAGGTAGGGCTAATTTAAAAGACTTGATAGTATCTTGACTAATATTGGGCTGTCCACCACCATAAGCTGAATTAATTAACGTACGCTTTCCTGCCCTAAATACATAAAATGCAAAATCATTATCGATCTCATTACTGTAAGGTAGTACGCAACATGCTTGATTTGTAGCGGTTTCGATATTTAATTTCCCCAATTTTCCAATAGTAGCTCCATACATGGCTATAACAATGGATCCTTGGGGATAAATTTTTAATGCACTAAAATCATGTAGAGCAGCGGTTGTTATTTTCTTTGATGTGTCACTAATAGTCCCATCATTTAAGTCTCCGGTTTGAAGCCAATTGATACCATCCTCACAATAATATTTGTTACTACCAGACGTTGGCGTTGTGCCGCTACCAATACCATGAAATAATTGAGCCGTTTTCCTGATAGTCCAGTGCTCAGGGATGTCGCCGATCCAGTCGATGCCGGAGGGGCGGAGGGGAGTGTCGGGATTGAGACCACGGGTGACGACACGCGAAATCTCGCTCTGTTTCAATTCGTCAATCAACTCAATCTCTCGGTCAACCTTTGCAATCGCCGCATCAATCTCCCCACACTTCTCATCCAGCCATGCCGCTATCGCCTCCTGCTCAGCAAGAGGAGGTACTATGATGTCGGAGTTATTCATGTTTTCCATAGTTAAATGTTGCATTGCCGAACCATGCATGTCATTCAACTTTACTTTCGTGATGACATCAAGCAAATAGAAGGAATATTTTTTATCCATTTTACCTGATAAACCAACCTTCCATATATGGTAGTGAAAGATAACTTTTTCTTCATTCCATATGTATGGACCAATAGAAGCAGACCATGCATATAAAAGATCCCCTTTAGAACAGTATTTATTATCTTCCAACTCCATATCAGAATAGTACCAAGAGTCGTTTGTGAAAAAATTTCCAACTCTCAAAATCCGATATTTGCCCTCGGATAACAATTCTGGCTGAAGATAAGCTCTGCCATTTATAAGATTCATGCCGAATTTTAATCGTTGAATCTTCCAATGGCTCGGAATATCCCCGATCCAGTCGATGCCGGAGGGCTTATATGAATCGTATTGCTGTTTCATCGGGCTTCGGAAATTAGGGATTGGAGTGCGGATGTGGTGTCGGCTTCGAGTGCCATGAGGTCGGCAAGTATCTCGCTACTGTCGCGCAGGGGAGTGTAGCGGTAGAAAAGACGTGTCATGGGGAACTCACAGCCTACCTTGTCCTTACTCGGATCGCGCCATGCGTCGGGAACAAACGGCAGCACTTCGCGGGCTATATATTCGTCAATATTCTCCTTCATCGGTATGGTCTCGGTGTCGGTAAGTGCGGGGTCTATTACAAAGCCGCTCTCCGGTTTGCCGGGGGTAGCCCACACGGTCGGGGCCTCCGGGTCGGTGGTACCAAGCGAGCGCACAAGTTTTACAAAGCCCTGTGTAAGTTTCTTGCCGAAGTGCTCGCGCATTATCGCAAACATCTCTTCGTCGTTAATTTTCTCGTCGGGGAATGTGATGGTGGCAATATGTTCAAGTATCTCCTTATCGGCTTTCTTCACCTTATCTCCTTTGGCAGCTTCGGCGGCTTTCTTGGCAATGTCGGAATATGTCAGGCGCAGGGGACGATAGATTGTGACAGTGGTGTAGAGAAAATCCTCAACATCCATCAGTCGCGCCACCTTTATGTCATCGCTGTCAGGGAGTGTGGCGTCGGTGAAGTCGCCATATATACCCACAATCTCGTCTATAGCCTCATCGGGTATCTCATAGCGTTTCTTACCGAGACTGCGCTGGAGCAGACGGGCATAACGAGGATGGGTGGCGTCGACCATCAGAACTTTACCCTTGCGCCGGGCCGGTTTGTTGTTGTCGAGAATCCAGAGATAGGTGGATATGTCTGTTCCGTAGAAAAGATTTTTCGGCAATGCTATGATTGCATCGAGCAGGTCGCGATCCATGAGCATCTTGCGAATCTCGCTCCAGCCGCTGCCGGCAGCGCCGTTGAAAAGCGGTGAACCGTTCAGCACGATACCGATGCGGGAGCCGATCGGGTCCATCTTGCTTATCATGTGAAGCAGGAAGAGCAGGGAACCGTCGGAAGTGGAGGGCAAACCGACAGAGAAACGCCCGTCACTCTTGGCGGCATCCTCCTTGACCTTGCCTTCAATCTTCTTCCAGTCCACTCCGAAAGGAGGATTGGCAAGCATATAGCCGAAATGCTCGCCGGGAAACTGGTCGTTGGCGAGAGTATCGCCGAGGGCGATGTTTCGGTCTTTGTCGAGGTCTCCTTTTATAAGGAGGTCTGACTTGCAGATGGCGTAGGTCTTTTCGTTGAGTTCTTGACCGAAGAGATACACCTTCATTTCAGTGCGGTCAGTCATTGACTGAAGATAGCGTTTCCCTTCGGTCAGCATACCGCCGGTTCCGCAGCAGGGGTCGTAGATCTGGAAATGCTTTCCGAGTGTATTCACCTCGGCCTCGCGTCCGTGCATTACAAGTGACACCAACAACCGAACGACTTCACGCGGAGTATAGAACTGACCGGCCTTGGTGTTGGTGGTTTCCTTAGACTTACGGATGATAATCTCGAAAATTGTACCCATCATGGCGTTGTCGACGCTGTCGGGATGCAGGTCGGCATTGTTCACGAAACTCTCAGTTACCTGAAAGAGAAGGTCGTTGCGGTCGAGACGCGAGTAAATTCGGCTGATGTCACCGTTCTCGCCATCTTCCTGAGTAAATGCCAACAGAATATTCCGAACATTCTGGGTGAAACCGTCAAGATATGTCTTGAAATTGTCGGCAAGCATTTTGGGTTGGGTCAGCAGCTTGTTGAGCGACAGACCGGAGGTATTGAAGAAAGTCAGGCCATTGCGCCGCATCAGAGCCATCAGCATGACATCTTTCTTCTCGTCAGGAAATTCCTTGTATTGCTGATACAGTTCGTCGTACCGGTCCTGCAACACGCAATCCAGCCGCCGCAGAAGTGTGAACGGCAATATCACATTCTCCACTTCTGTATCGTCATAGACACCACGGATAATCTCCTTGATGTTCCAAATCATTCCTGCAAGTTCCTGTTCGGTCATATCTTGAAAGAGGTTTTAGTCGTTTGTAATGCAAAGTTACTAAAAATATGTTCATTCTTCGTGAACCGAATCATAATTTTTTATCGACAGCTCTAATTTAGATTTAATTTTGTTCCGCAAATCGGCCGGAGACAAGACGCTCAGGCCTTCCCCGTAGGAGAGAATCAGTTGTTCAAGCTCAAAATTCGGGCGCACCTCAATCTCTATTTCATAGCTGTTTGCATCAGACTTCTTCAATTTTTGCGTTTCATGCAACGGCTTTGTTTGGATGTAAGGAAAGAGCGAAGGAGATACCCATAACTGTATTTTTTGTAGCTTATGATCAAGATGCTTCGTAACTCCTACAATATCTGAAAAATAATCGTCATTGAAGTCATATTCATTATTCTCGATATACGAAACCCCTGTAACGTCGTTGATATGTTCAATCCGGTCGAACGCAAGATGCGAGATTGAATCGTATCCGTGTTCCCTCCCTAAAAGAAACCACCGCTTGTTATACTCCTTAATATAATAGGGATGCAGAATTACTTCCTTGACTGCGTCTTGCCGGAAACTCTTGTAACCGATAGCCAGCACTTTCTTATTGCATATCGCCGAAAGAAGAGTGGAGAAGTATTCTTTACCCCTAAGATAGCGGCAATCATCGAATCCGACCACCTGTCTGCCATCGACATCAATGTTCAGAGATAGCTTTAAACGCTCTATAAAGGAGTGCATCCACTCCATCTGAGGGGTTCCTTCAAACCGAGAAAGTATTGCCATGCATTGGGAAAGCTGGGCAAGTTCATCATCATTGAACGGGAGCTTAAATATTGAGGACTCCGGATTTTCATAAGAATATGTCACGTTACGACCGACCTTCTTATCCACAATGCTAATTTCCGGATATGAATTGACGATGTGATCCATATCCTGTCTAATTGTATTCAATGCAGAGACAGTAGGAAATCCTTGAAGCTCCAATTCCTTATTCACCTCATCCATAAGATCTGAAGTGGAGTAACCGCCTCGTCTGAGGCAACGGTCGAGCACCTTATACCGGATATCTGAACTTTTCGTGTTTGGCATATCAATTGTTTTTCGATACGCAAAGGTAATATTTTTCTCCCAAAGGTGCAAATAGAGTGAGCCTATTCATTGTAATTTTGCAACACGAGGATAAAATCCCCCTCGTCAAAAGCAATGAAGAAAGTATTCTCGCTGATGTTGCTCCTTGCAACTCTCATGGTGTTTCTTCCGGCGTGCTCTGATGATAAGGACGAACCGGACGACATCAAGTCTCAAATCATCGGGACGTGGGATGCCACGTCGGTAAAGTTCAGTGATACGGACTGGGTTGACATCTCAAATTACCCCAGCATGGCACTTTCCATCACCTTTAATAAGGATGGAAGTTACTACGGTCGCGGCGCACTCGGTAACGGTGGCGGTACATACTCCGTTACAGGTAAAACCATCAAGACCTATATTGATGGCGAACTTTATGGCACATATTACGTCAAAAGCCTAAGCGGTAAAAATGCGGAGTTGTCACTTACGATGGGATCATCCAGCATGGAAATTCGTGCGGTGAAACGATAAAACCCAAAGGAATATGAAAAAGATCTTACTTGCCTTGTTCATGTCCGTCCTGATGCTTAGCGTCAGCACAACGGTATCGGCAGAAGAACCGACTCAAAGAGTCTATGCAGAGTTGCTTGGCACCGGAACCAACTTCTTAAACCTTAACAAGAATGTGAAGGTTTCAGTCGATCTGGGACAATTCCAGTCTGCAACGAAAGCATACACGCTTCTTGATGAGAATGGGAAGGACATCAAGTTCAACAGCATGGTCGCTGCCATGAACTACATGGGTGAACGCGGCTGGAAATTCATTCAGGCTTATGTAGTGACGGTAAGCAATCAGAATGTGCTCCACTGGCTTCTATATAAAGACATCACTGACCCTACTCAGATAAAGGAGGGTCTCAATGTCAAGAACATGGACTAACTTTAATAATCTCCAGATATGAAAAAGATTTTCTTCCTTCTTGCCATGATAATGGTTTCAGCAGGATGCTTCGCCCAAAGTAGCAAGGGCTATCATGGCTTCGCGGATCTCGGCTATACAATCGGTGTAGGCGATTACGACTTGGGCCGTTTTGAAATCAGCACCACACACGGCTATCAAGTAAACCCTTATTTCTTCGTAGGTGGCGGCGTTGGGTTTCACTTCATGCAGTCCTATAAGACCAAAGGCATGGACATCTCACTCGATGAACGCGACTCAAAGGTAAGCATACCTTTGTTCGCAGACTTTCGAGGCACGTTCACCAAACGCAAGTTCGCCCCTTTCGTTGACCTCAAACTTGGCTACTTTGTAACCAACAACGATGGTTTCTATGGAAACATATCAGCAGGTTGTCGAATGCTGACGAAAGGCTCCCAAGCGATCTCTCTGTCAATCGGCTATACATACGAGAAACTAGAGTTCGAGACATTCGACCGGTTCACCAGCTCAACCAGCATGAACTACACGCGCTCCCCCCGTAAACTCGACTGCGAAGGCATCTCCATCAAACTTGGTTATGAGTTCTAAGTGTCACATTTGTCATAACATAAGTCCCTTGCCATGCCTAATTGGCAGGCAAGAGGCTTTGGCATGGCTTTTGTAATAATTCTTAGTATGGAAACAAAAGTAATTTCGCTTTTTGATACATATGATTTAAAGGCTCGATTTTTTCCTGCTTTTATCTTGGCCTGTGTCATAATATATCGTATTGCGGGATATGGGAGTATTCTATCCTATGAATCCTTTGTCAACTATTCTCAGACCCTCAGATTCATTTATGGATTCATTGGGCTATCTGTTGTTCTTTTATTCCTCTGGCCCATTTCAATGATAATTGCTAAACTCGGAGATTTGATGTCAAGGTTAATATATTTGAAGAATGGATTAGTGATAATGCCAACAACCGCCATGTTATTACCGAAACCTGCATCTCAGTTATCAAAAGAAGATAAAGACTTGAGGATTCGGATTAAACAGGATTACGACATGGACCTCCTTAGGAATCGAAAACATAACAAAGAAATAGTCGCTGAGATAGGATATGTTGTTAAACGCATAATAGAAAAAGTGCGAGATGAAAAAATGGTGACATTAAATCTTACAAATTATGGAGTAATGAGGAATTTACTTGCTGTGTTTGCCATTTTAGTCTTTTTCGAACTTTGTATGCTGTTCTGTTTAATATATGATGAGATAACAATTTCATCTTTTGTTCCGTTAGGAATGGCAATTTTAGCGTTTGTTATCGCCCTAATATTAATGCGGCATTACGGGAAAAGATATTCAGATGCAGTGTATACTGCGTTTCTAACTAAAACTAATTAATAATGACTCACAAAATTACTTTTTACCCTGTCGGTAATGGCGATTGCAATCTCATCAGCTTTAGCGATGGAGCTTCGATGATCGTAGATTGCAATTTCCGTCAGGAAGCAGAGGAAGAAGATTCTCCTTACTTTGATGTATGGAAGGAGCTAACCTCCGAGAAGTTAAATACCAAGTTTGGTTTGCCATTCGTAGATGCCTTTGTTCTAACCCATCCGGATCAAGACCATTGCCGAGGTTTTGCCGAAAAATTCTTTCTCAAAGATCCTCATAAGGATGCACCGTCTAAGTCGGAAAAAGATGACAAGCTCATTGTCATCGGTGAGCTATGGTATTCTCCACGTGTATTCTCAGAACACTCAAGAGAACTTTCTGATGATGCAAAGGCATTCAAAAAAGAAGCCGAACGTCGGATGAAGCTTTGGGAGAATAATGATGCCAACAAGAATAAGGATGGCAATCGTATAAGGATTATCGGTTATTTCGATGATGAAAAGATCAAGAATTTACCAGACTCCGTCAAAGCCTTTCCGGGAGATACAGTAAAATCTCTAAACGGATCAAGCCGCAAAGAATATCGTTTCTTCATTCATGCACCATTCAAAGATGATATTGAAGGGAATGATAGAAACTGTACCAGTATAGTATTCCAGATTAAATTTGATGTTGACAAGACATCCGATGTAGGAAAAGTTATTCTTGGCGGAGATGCTGAATGGAGAGTTTGGCGTAAGATTCAGGAAGCAACTGATGACGATACCAATTTGAAATGGAATATTTTCGAGGCTCCTCACCACTGCAGCTACACCTTCTTTTCGGATAGTCGCGATAATGAGCCGGAACAATCTGCGCTAAATTTTTTAGCATATAGGGAAGGCAACGGGTATATAGTGAGCAGTTCTAAGCTCATAAAGCCCAATACTGACAACCCTCCTTGTCAGAAGGCCAAGAATCGTTATCTGGATGCAATGGACGACAAAGAGGATGAGGACTATTTCAAGTGTACCACAACTAAAGATGACGAAGGTAATGAAGTGTATAACCCCGTAGTGTTTGAGATTGTGGCTGATGGAATAAAACCCGTTGTCAAAACAAAATCTGAAACCAAGGCGAACCGACATGCTACCACGCCTCACTATTATGGCTAAATTCTCAGATAGTTTACCGACCATTGAGGAGGCTACGGCCTTTTCAACAGTAATAAACATTATCAACCAGTTTCTTGACGAATCCTTCAAGAAACTGGTTGCTTTGCCAGATGGCAGAATAGGTTATGTCTGTTCTGTTATTACTGGAGCAGCTTCTAATTCTAATTTGAAATATCGTGAACCGATTATAATAGCAAGCCCAAGGAATTCCGATATAGAGTCTCCTGAGATGACTTTGAATGTTTACCCTGACAGGCTGGATTTCCCATTTACATATTTCCCTCATATAAACCCTAAGGAAGAGGGATTCCCTCGATCAATTTGTCTTGTTCGGGAAAACTTTAATGATTGGTATGCTGAGCATACATTTGAAGATTTTCTATGTCTCATAATCAAATGGTTTACTGATGCCAAAGACGGGAATCTTGTCAAAACCAAAGAGGGGGATCGCTGGGAGCCTTTTTACCTTGGTGAGCCAGATTTATATTATTTCCGATTTCCTATGTTTGACAATACTCTTCAAACGTACGACGACCCATTTCAATTGACATTTGAAATTGATTCTAAAACATTCAAAGGACCTCATGATTATAAATCTGATCCCGATAACGGAATTTTAGGATTGTTACTTTATAGGGGCGCCAGCCGTCCTCTTAAAACATGGATTTATGACAGACCCCTGACAGTAGGTCAACTCTTAAATTTAATAGAGACATACGAGGTTTGGAATACAGATTCTCTTATCAACAAAGTGAGAGAGTGTCGGGACAAGTACGAATATATATTTTTGCAAATTGGATTCTGTAGACCGATAAACATTATAGGAAAGACTAATAAGGTAGATTACATTTGCTTTAAGGCTTCCGTTGATGCTATTGTCGAAAGAAAATTTGATGATAAGATTCAGTTGGTCCAAATAATAGATTTGCCAACTCCACAATTTGCACGAGGCCTGAGCAATACATCAGAAGATGTCGGCTCCAAAGATATTGCTATCATTGGTTGTGGAGCTATAGGAAGTAAATTAGCATACCATCTTTTTAGAACTGGATTTGAGAAATTGACGCTTATAGATTCTGACCAGATGCTCCCACATAACTACTTAAGACATGGCTTATCAATGGGAGGATTTTTGGATAATAAAGCCAAGCTGCTTAAAGAGTTTCTCAAAATAATGCTACCAAAATTTGGGGGGCAAATCAAATCGGTTGAAGAGGATGTTATACCAAAAATCAACTCGAATAGTCTACATAACGATATAATAATCGATTGCACAGCATCTGCAATGCTTCTCCATGCTATGGATGATCATAGGCCAGATCTTTCCCAGTCGATAGTCCGATTTGCAATATCTGATGGTGGAAAGGTCGGGTTGGTATATTTTAACAGCACAAAAGGCGTGAGGCTTTCCGATTACTATATGTACCTTTTGCGTATATGCGTCACAAATTCAGAATATGAGGAGGATTTTTGTCAATGGTTCAAGACTGAATCCAGTTACACTTTAGATAAAGTCCGTATTGGCGAAGGATGTCATTCGAACACGATGGTTCTTGGAGATGATTTGATTTCTACCCATGCCGGAATTGCATCCAATTTGATTAGAAATCATAATTATAACAACCAGAATAACGAGATATATCTATCTTTCTTAGACTATGATTGGCCAGGTTCATGCCATACAGATAGAATTTCTTTACCTGATTTTAAACAATACGATGTAGACTCATCCGAGTGGAAAGTCCGGCTTCCCAAAGACTTGGAAGATTTAATAAGGGTTCAATCACGTCGAGCTGGCAAAAATGAAACTGGAGGCTATCTTATGGGCTGTTGGGATATTAAACGGAAAGTAGTATATATTCTACATACCTTCGTACCTACAGATATTCGAGGCACCCATTCAAAACTGACGTTAGGAACAGGAGGCTGGAAAAATGAGATCGATAGGGTACAAAAATTGACATCAGGCTCTCTCAGATATATAGGAGATTGGCACTCACATCCTAAAGGTTCAACAAAAATGTCAAATATTGACGTTGAATCATGTGCGACTACCTTATATTCAGAGATGGACAACAATCGGTTCCTCTGTTTAATTTGTAATAATGACCAGCTGTCTTTCAATATCATATCGTTAAATACTTGAGTTCAGTGATGATTGTCAGATAAAATTATGCGTCCGTTTGACTGCGATGCAGCTGTTGTCGTTACCCCTCAGGGAGCCGAGATTATTGTTTTAAAGATTATTAGAAGGTAATCTTAGTATATGAAACGCCCCGACAAGAGGGTGAGTCTTGTCAGGGCGTTGGGTGAGATTACCTCTTAGTAGAGGCGGATGCAGGTGACGTCGGCTTCTTTGACGATGGCCGGGTTGTCAGGCTTGTCTTTGGAGAAGGCGAAAGCGAGGTGCTGGATGCGATGCTTGGGGCAGAGCTTCATGAGGAAGTTGGTGAACTTTTTCAGCTCGGCGGCGAGCCATTCTACATCGTTGGTCGAGGTGACTCCGCCGAGCAGCAACACGTTGTCGGGGAGATGTGCAGCTCCGTTTGTGGCTGTTAGGATTACGAGCGATACAGCAAACGTTGCATCTTCGGATGTAAGAGTGGCTCCATTGGTGTAGTCCTGATAGCGCAGTTTGGCTACCGGTGTACCGTAATTGTCGGCGAGATATTTCTCGATGTCGGCGAAGGCTGCTCTGAGGCGAGGGTCGCTTACGGATGCGATGCCGGTGGGCGGCTCTGCCTCAAGTGGGCTGTTGGCTGCCGAGGTCGCCTTGCGGCCAAAGATGGTTTTTACACGGGAGAGAAGTTGGTTGAGGTTGTTTGCTACTTTCATTTTCTAGAATTTTTGTTGGTGTTTTGGGAATTGAGTTCGTTGATTTTTTCTTCGAGGCGTTGCTTTTGGTCGAGGGCGCGGGCAGTTTCCTGCACACGGTCTTCGTAGGCTTTCACCTCCGATTCGATATGCTTGACGCGCTCCGGGTCACGGAACCAGCTCTCGATGCTGTCGAGTCCTTCGGTCCCGACTCCGCCGTGCATCAGGATGTAGTGATACTTGATGTCGGAGATTCGGGCCTTCTCGATGCGTGATTCCTGCCATATCGTAGTTGCGCCAAAGAAGATGAACGTGAATACCGCGATGAACATGGCGAGATAGACCTGCCATGATTCCGGGGCGATACGGATTGTCTTTTCAATCTTCTGCACCGGCGGATTGGCGGTGAAGTCATCAATTCTATTGGTGATTTCGGTCTTCAGGTCGTTGACTTCGGTTGTCAGATTACTTCCTATTTCGCTGACCGTCTGCGTCTGGGTTTCGATGGATGTCTGCATCTCATCGACTTTCTCGGTGACGGCTGACGTTATGGTTGTACCCATATTGTTCAGGTCGTCGGCGGTGGCGCAGTTGAGCTGCGACTCCTTGATTTCGGTACAGGTACCGCTGATGTTGCTGAGGTCTTCAGCGATGTTCTGGAGAATGTTCTCCTGAGAATTTTCAAAATTTTCTTTCATGCTTTTTCGTTTTTGAAATTACAAACTTCTGCCTTTTTTTCTCTTTTGACGGCGTTTCATCTCGTTGATGAACGCCTCTTCTTCCGGGTCGTAGGCAGGTCCGACTTGGAAGATGCCGCCGATTGCGTTGCCGAGATTTTCGGCAATATCGGCTACGGCTTCTATGGCTTTGCCAATGGCGCCGGATTCCTGTTTGGGGTGGGATTGCATCTGTTTCGGAGCGGATGCCGCCGGTTGAGCCTGACTGTTTTTATTCCTTTCGAGTGCCTTGCAGATTATCTCGTAAGAACATCTGCCGTCGCGGTCAATCTGCGAAGCCTTGAACTTCCGGCCATCCTTCGTGTATGACAGTCCTTCGACTTCGGTCGAGTTCCGGCGGAATTTCTTTTTCACGGAGATGCCTTTCTGTGCCAGTTCGCGTTGGAAAGTAGTCCAGTCTTTGGCAGTCCGTTTGGCAGCCTGAACCGCGAGGTAGATCTCCTGACGGGTCTTCGAGCGTCCTTTAAGTCGCTCAGTTTTCACTTGGTCTTTGTTCAATCCGTAGGTCAGACCATACTTCTTTTTCATCTCGTCGCAGATTTCGTTGTTGCGGTAATACTCGAAACTGTCGCTTACGCATTTGCCGTCATTGTCCACTCGGTTATATACGATGTGGCAGTGCGGATGCTCCTTGTCGAGATGACGGGATATGATAAACTGGGTGTTTTTGATGCCCATTTTCTCCATATATTCCAGAGCGAGTTTCACCATAAATTCATCGCTCATGCGCTCCGCGTCTTTCGGAGAATAGGACAACGAGATATGTCCGCACCAATGCTGAACGCGGTAGTTGAGATGTCTCTGACACTCAAAACCGTCGATAATATCTTTCGGTGTGTCGGTCAGCAGTCCCTCGGAATAAAGCAGACGAGCCTCTTTGTTTTTCTCTTTCAGCGCGAGTGCATACTCCACGCAGCCGGAAAAACAGCTTCCTTTAGTTATGCCTCCAATCATACGACAGTCGTGTATAAAGAGTTTTTATTTCTTTGCTAAGACCTTTGAGAGACCACTCCACGAGCTTGAACCCCGCTTCGTTGGCCTTCTTCGCAAGCTGGTTCAGATTGTTCGCCATGCTCCCGATCTGACGCAGAATCGCCATGTCATCGGGTGTGGCTACTGCCGTAACCTTGGCGTTGAGCAGAGCGTGGCGCCAGAAGTCGGATAGCTTTCTGCCGGATTTTCGACAGTTCTCCTGCACGGTATGATACTGTTCTTCATTGAGCCGGACACTGACTACGTATGACTTGCCGGACTTCTCGGTTGCTCCCGGAGGAGCCTTCTTTCTTTTTGTGAAAGTCATTGTCTTGGAATTTTGGAATTTGACATTGTGACCATCGGGAACGGACTCCAGCCACCCGGTAACGGAGGATGCAAGGTCGGAAATGTTTACATTGCCACTACCTTGCTATCCTCCTATTCTAGACAGAATATCCGGATACCGGCGCTGCCGATGGCTTCGCCATTTTCACTGCCGAGGGGCAGTGGTCAGAACGATTTACTGATTAGAGTGAACCAGCCTTCATAGTTGGCAGCGTTATTGTCGAGGTGTTCATTGATGATGTGTTCGACAAAGTTGCTGACGCTGTAACCGGGACCGCCGAAGAATCGGGCAGTGCGCTCGACTCGGTCAAACGTGTCATTGCTGATGGCTACCTGATGCTTGTTGTCCTTGCCGAGTTTAATCGGGGCAAAGAAAGCGGTTCGGTAATCTTCAAGTTCGCTCTTGCGCTGCTTGGCGGTGGGACGGGTTGACTTGGGCTGAGCGGTTTCGCTCTGTCCTGCGATTGGCTGGACATTGGAGTTGACGTGATTTTCCACAGTTTCGGAAAGATTTGAGTTGTTGAAAATATCAGTCACTTCAGATGACTGAGGATTTGAGATTTTTGATTGTGCCATTTTATTCAGATTTCAGTGAGCTTTCGCTCGGTTTGTATTCTTCGATGCCTACGAGTTCCAGCTGTAGCGCGTCAACGAGTTGTCGCAATGCCGGATTTCGTTGCATCATTTGTTCAAGGATGCCGTGTGGAGTTTGCTCGGCTATCAGGAAGTCCGCAATGTCGAGACCTTGTTCACGCTGCTCATCGGTAGCCATCTGTTCAAGCGATTCAAACAGAGTTGCCTTTATTCCCGAATCATCGAATAGCGTCAGTTTCTTGCGCCAATCGTCGGTAGCGTTAAGGTCGGGCACAAGCATCACCTCTCTGCCTCGAAGTGCCTTGATTGCCTCGCGGTTGAGACAACTGCACTTGCCGCCTGTGGCGAGCCACAGATATTGCGGGAGGTAATGGGTTGCGAGTATTGCCGTCTTTTCACTCTCCACAATGGCAACCGGTTTGTCGCGGATGTATGGGAGCAGATGCTCACCGAAGAAACATTGGGTTAACTTGAAATCGGGCAATCTTAACACTGAGTGTACCCAGTTGATGTGGGGGAACGGTTCCTGCACACGATGTCCGGTCAATCGGTCATACAGCATAATCTTACCACCACGGACGTTACCGTCAGCCGAGATTTGCCAGAACACCGTGGCACCTTGCCAATGCTTCGATGTGCCTACGCGATACATTTCCATCAACCGCTGTGCTTCTTCACTTCCGATTATCGCCGCCACGAAAGCGAACAGATTGTTTCTGTCGTAGCCACGCATGGTGGCCGCTACCATTGCATCATCAATCCTGTTCATCGGAAGTAACTTTGTTAGTGGAGTAACAAGACAGCTTCTTATACCACCCTTGGCGTACACGACGGAAGAGAGTGTTGAGATTGCGGGTGAGGAACATCTTGAATGTATGGTCTTTCATCCCGAACCGCTCGGCTATACGGATACCGTCGGCGGTTGAAAATTCCTCGGTGAGATGCTCATACACGGTGCGGTGCAGTTCATTCAATTTCTCCTCGCTGATGCAGGTGAGTACGCTGAGCGCATTGCTTCGGAAATATTCAGCCAATTCTATCACTCCTGCCACGTCGTCATCTTCGATGTATGAGGGGCGCGGCTCTTTATCACTGACAGCCCAGCGAACCAATCGGAGTATAAGGCAGAACCGGAGCACATAGATTTCGAGTTTGCAGAAGAAGCTGACCACATTATCGCTCATCTCGTTGTCGCATAGTGCGGCATTCTCATGTTGCCATTCATAGAGTCTGCGCTTGGCATCCGCAGTGAACCGCATGACAGTGGGAATTGGCTCCTTTTCCTCGTTGACCACACACTCCACCGAAAGAAGTCGGTTGAGTATGCGCTCCCATTCACGGTCGAGATCGTCGCGCACTTCATCCTCGTTCCATCTCGGCTTGCCGTTGCTCTTGGTCATTGCAAAGAGTATGCGGTCAATAAACCCGTTGGCGGCTCTCTCACCGTTGGCAAGTTCGGTGAGCAGACGTTTTTGGATTGTTCCGACCACCGAGATGAACGGACGCTTGATGAAGATGGAGTTCTGGCAATTCTTGCGGTCCGACATTGTTGTGCTGCCGTTGAAAGCCGAAAGCCAGAATTGTTCTTCCGAGCCGGTGTTGTAGCGGGTGAAGTTCTTGAACCATGCCGACAGTTCATCAACCCAAAGGCATAATCCACGAGGATTATGGGAGTGGATGGCACTGAGACCCTCCTGCGTCACGTCCGACACCAGGTAGCGCAACCGTTTCGGCTCTTTCGGAAATTCTTCCAGTCCGGCACTGATGCGCTCCTTGCGGCTCATCGCTATAGCCTGCTGATATTCGCAATGCTTTTTCTGAAACTCCTGATTGTTTTTCCAGTCGGCATTGACCAGCGGGCGCATCACGAATGTAAGCGGATGTGATTTGCAATCTCCGGGGCGTCCGACAATCGCGATATACACGATTGCCGATTCTTGCCAGCTGCGTTTCACTTCTACGCGGTGGGTATTGCCGATTGCCACAGATATTGCGGCAATCATAGCCGATGCCGTGTAGTCAATCGGGAAACCGCATGTGGTGTTGAGTTCGAGGATGATCCGTTGCATCTTGGCGGGGAACACATGTACCGGGAAATCACTATCGGATGTCTTGATGTGATTCATCAGTGCGCTGATTACTGAGTCAGTGGTAATATTCTTTTCCATAGGCTCAGAAGTTATATCCACCACGGGGACGGCGTTTCATTCCGGCAGTTATGGCAGCCGCAGTTTCGGCGAGTGATGGAGCGACGGAATGTTTGCGTCCGCTTTCAATCCATGCGTACAGTTCATCCTCATAAAAATAGAGGAGTTTGCCGCGCTTGTAGCTCGGAATGGGGTCATTCGGAGCCTTGATGCCGCGGTAGAGACTCGAAAGTGACTTGCCTATTATCTGGCAAGCCTCTTTCGCATACACGAGTCTGCGCGAGGGCTTGGACTGTTTGGAGTGGCCGGTGAAGCCTGCCTTTTCAAGCAGTTCAAGCACTCGGTCGAGTTTCTCTGAGAGACCGCCTACCACGTGGGGCAGTTGGTCGAAGGTGATTGTTGGTGCTTCCATTTTAGTGCGGTTTTATATTGTTTACGGAAATAGAACCGCACTGATTGAAAGTGAGTTGTCGGTGAAATAAATAACCGCAATCACGTTCTAAAATAACCGTTTGGCAAGTGTTAATACTGTGATATTCAGAAGGTGTTTTGTGAAAATATTTGTATGGTGATTCGTAAAAACAGTAGGTGATTTCAAGGTTATTTTGAGCAATAACCTTTAATGGCTTTCATTGGTGTGGAAAGTTGAGTAAATTTGCGTTATAATTGAGATTCATTATGGTATATATCGAAACTGAAAGGCTTATTTTACGTTCGTGGAAACCGGAAGATTTACCATTGTTCATTGCTATGAATAAGGATGAACAGGTAATGCGCTATTTCCCGGCTATACTGAGTGATGGGGAAACTATGGCATTTTACAAACGGATACAGGATGAGTTCAATCAAAAGGGTTGGGGGCTTTATGCAGTGGAAATAAAGTCTACCGGAGAATTCATCGGATATGTCGGGCTTCATGGGATAGGCTTCGATGCAGTTTTTACTCCCGGAGTTGAGATAGGCTGGCGACTTGCAGCCGATTATCACAATAAGGGATATGCAACTGAGGCGGCAAGATCAGTTTTGAAATTGGCAAAAAAATCAGGAATTGAACGGTTGTTTTCTTTCACAGCCAAAATTAATGCTCCTTCAGAACGTGTGATGCAGAAGATTGGCATGGTAAAGGCTGGAGAGTTTAATCACCCGAAACTGTCAGATGCTTCACCGCTATGTGTTCATGTACTTTATGAGATTGAGTTATAGCAAAATAGGCGAATAGTCATGACTTTTGTCCCGACTATTCGCCTGTAATATACTTAGGATTTCCTTGTTATTTCCCGCTTTTCTTTTTTGCAGCCTCTAATTTGGCTTTAGCCTCTTCCTCCGCCAATCTTTTGGGTATAATGTCGAGGTTGATTGTCTTATAGCGTTTATAGTGTTCAAAGAGATAATTCATTTCTTTGGCTGACAGTAAAGGAATACGATCCTTCTTTGGATTCTTATCTGCAAGTTTTGCTATAATTGTTCCTATTTTTACGGTGTCAAAACTCTCTGCAAATACATTTTTGACGAATAGTGCAATTTCATTCCCCTTAAGATTCAGGAACTTGCCGACATTGTAACAAAGATGTTTGATGTCTTCTTTCGACAGGTGATTGCTTCGGAGCCGAACAGAAGCGAATTTAGCTATGGGATTTTTAGTCCATTTTTCAGCGTTCTTATGAAGTTTATCGAGTTCGTGAGACTCCATGAATTGTTTCATGGTATGTGTGATATATGCACATATAAACGACACCTGTTCAAGATTATATAATTCTTCGTGACGTTGCATCTCCTCAAACGCCTCATCACATTGTTGTTTTCTTGTGATTATTTCTTCATGCGTTTCTATGGTGTCTTTGTATTTCTCATAAAAATTGCATATTGGACCCATGTCTTCGAGATAATACACCGAACCGTCGGGAGTAACATAGACCTCTTGCTCTGTTTCCTCGATCAAAGTAGTTCCATCCGGATTGTTGTGGATCTCTTGAACTGATACTGATGAAAAGAAACCTACTTCTTCACCATATTCTCTCTTCTTTTTAACGCGTTTAATACCGTGGTCGTGGTCATATCGTTCTTCCGCAGTCATAGAGTCAAGATACTCCTTGTATGCCTCTTCAAGTTCGGCATCATAATCTCTTGAATCGTTATACGCTTTTTCAAGGATAATCTCTTCATCAGATAGACCAATACCCACATAGGCTTCCTCTCCGTCCGAGAAACGGATATGACGCATATCGTCTACAACTTCCAAGACCTCAAACGGTGCTTTGTCCGTTGATTTCTCAAAAGTTGCATTGCTCTCTTCAATGTCAGACACTTCTGAGTTGGTCTCGAAATATTGCGTCATTGTTACTGATGGTTCTTCAACTGAAACGTGCATTTTCTCACCGTTGGCAGTTTCAGCAATAGCCATAACTTCACGACGGCGAAAAAGAGTTGAAAGACGATTGAAAACATCTTCGACTGCCGACTGGAATCCGCAATATAGACCGATTGTGAGGACAAAGAAAACGGCAAAGAGAACATTGCCGGTAAATTCGTCAGTGCCGAAACGGGTTATGGCGGCATGACGACCAAGTAAAGCCATGATGCCGCAACCGGCAACCACGGCACTCCAGATAAAAATTTTGTCCCGGGTAGGGGGAGCGAGGCTCCTCAAGCGCTGGGGCGTTTCCTTCATAAATAAAACAGTGGGTTAAATATTCACGTCTTTATAGACAATTTAACCCACTGTTTTGTTCGTTCAGGTAAGGCCACAATTTAATCGTATTGAATGCGGAGATATTCCGCTATATCAATTTTTGCCTGGGCTATATCTGGATTTGAGAGTATAGGAATCAATGTATCAACCTCTTCAATGGGACGGTTCCACCATTGTAGACGCTCCAACAGGTCTATCATTTCATCGTCAAATCTGCGGCGTATGACTTTTGCCGGATTGCCCACGGCTATCGAATATTGAGGAATGTCGGAGGCAACCGTGGCATTTGTGCCGATTATGGCTCCGTCGCCAATATGCACGCCGGGCATGATTGTCACATTTTGCCCGATCCACACATCATTGCCGATGACTGTGTCACCTTTGAGCGGCAATTCATCCATTACCGGAGCAATCGCACCTCCCCAATCTCCTCCCATTATGTAGAAAGGATAGGTGGTGGCGCAATCCATCCGATGATTGGCGCCGTTCATAATAAAAGTAACTCCCTTAGCAATGGCGCAAAAGTTACCGATTATCAGCCTATCACCGATGAACTCATAGAAATGTGTAACGTGTTCCTCAAATCTGTCGGCTCCGTCTATATCATCGTAATATGTATAATCTCCGATAATGATTCTCGGATTCTTCACCACATTTTTTATGTAGCAAATGCTCGGAATCGCAGAATTTGGAAATGCTTTGTCTTTGTCAGGATATATTTTCATCATTATAGAAATCTTTGCGAAGAAGGATGTATTATATAGAGAGCTTCAAATTCGGCATAATGGCATCTATCATGGGCTGGGGAACTTCACATTCCCTTGCCAAGAGAGGCCAGCGTGAAGACACTTCGGCAATACGGTCAATTATTTCAGTAGCTTCCTTTATATTGTTGTGTCTCGCAAATTCCAAAAGGTCTTGGCGAGTGATGTCGTCAAACTTTCCGTTTATTGACATCTGGTGCTGTGCTGTCCATCCACCCTTCGGATTATAGGCAAATCCCATGTCGTATGCCGGCGAAAGAGTCCATTTCCCTTGTCTGTCCATAAGGAAGGATATGTTTTTTGTGTGGTCATCCTGATTGCGGATTACAACATTGAATACCATGCGACGATACATTTCCTGTGCCTGTGAGTATGGCAGTCTCAATGCTCTCATCACGTTGAACGCCTGCTCGTAAGAGTATGAACGGGGATTACGATAATCATAATGCGCTATACCACAGAGTGTCTGCATATGAATTTTCTCACCATTCCGGCGGTCAAAACGCTTGGTGAGAAAATGGGCGCGTCCATTCTCTTCTATCAGACTGCAATCCGACATTTCTATGCCGCATTCCTTTACAAGCCGATAGAAAGAGTATTCCAGTCGGCCGAAATTCTGAGTTTCCCTGAATCCGGCTTCAGCGGTTACACCGTCGAGTTTTATCAGATAATAGTCAAAGCCTTCCGGGGCTTCAATCTGTCCTGAACGAACTTCCCCGGTCGATGGATTGTAGGCTATGATGGCTTTCGCCCTCTGTCCTCCGGCAGAGGTACCAAGTCGCACTATCTCGGCTATTGCCGCCTTCTTGTCCTCTTCAAGATTAGCTCCAAATTCTTCCTTTTCCGACAGTGCTTCGCTTGCCACTTCAACAAGGGAATCAAGTTCTATTCTGACATCGGGACCATAGGGCGCATCCATGGCCGGTTCAAACTCCAACGCTCCCATACAGCGTTTCCCAAGAAAACATAACGTCTCCACAGCGTTCCCGCTGCTACGCCCGGTCAGCGCAAGCCAGCGGTCGAACAATGCTCGTCCGTAAGTATCGGGCAATGAATCTGCAAGCATACCGGGAAGTCCCTTGAACGTCTCACGACCTATGTCGGAGAATGAATACACCCTTCCCTGACGCACAGGCATCAGAAGCGGCGAGGGTTCAAGACCTTTGCCTATGAAGCTTTCGGCATACTCGAAATGTGCCAGCTGGCGGTTGCTGTCCCATCGGAATGTACCGACGGGTTGACCATACAGGTTTACTCTTGCTATATCTACCATTCTGATTCCTCGGTATTAGGTTGTGTGTTGGTCTTGTTATTGCCGCTTGCGCGTTTGCGCTGCTTCTTCTTGCTTGCTTCGACAAACTCGAAATATTCATTGGGACTCATCTCATCTTCCTTAATGAGTGACGAGAACACATCCAGTTCGCCAAGTATGCGAAGCACGCGCATCAGGGAATCGAAATAGCTTATATCGCCTTTCTCGATTCTCTTTAGTGTCGTCAATGAGACTTGCGCCTGTTCTGCGAGTGATGTCTGAGTGAAGTTCTGTCGGAGTCGCAGATGCCTTATTTTTTGTCCCAGCCGACGGCGGATTTCACTGTCAGGTAACATGTATATATTCTCTTCCATAGTCGTACTTGCGTCTATTAGGTTGCAAATATAGCAATAATAGCTCAAACTACGACTATTTTGTGCGATTTTTTTTGAGCCAGTCTGAAGATTATTGTCTATTTACAGGATGGTCAAAGATACCCTTCTGCCGAGACCCTCAAAGATTCGGAAGAGGGTGCTGAGCTGGACATCAGATTTGCCGTTTTCCAGACGAGAGATATAGGTTTTCTTAGTACCGATACGCTCAGCGAGCTGCTGTTGGGTCAGTCCGGCTTTGAGACGTTCTTCTTTGAGTGTCTCTGCCAGACAGAACGCCGCCGCATCAGCGTCGAACTGTTCCCGCTCCGAGGTGCCGGGCTTGCCATATTCTGCATCAAGAAGCTCGTCGAAAGTTGAGCAATGCATTATCTTGTCATCGTGATTAGAGGTATTGCTTTCCATCACACTATATGGTTAAAAGTTTGACGCCGAGAGCATCGGAAATCTTTGCTATCGTTCTCAGTGTGAAATTATGAGTGCCTCCAAGCCATCGAGATACTTCTGCTTCGGTCTTGCCCATCTTTTTTGCCAACTGTTTCTGACTGATATTCTTTTCACGAAGAATCATGTCAATCTTATCGGCCAAGGCAAACGACATGTCAAGTTCCATCTTGACATCGTTCTTAACGGTAGCAAGACATTCATCGAATAGTTGGGCTGTAGTTTTCATAACTCAAATGTTTTATCGGTTATTCCATTCAGGACTGTTTCTTCGACAATGATGGATCCTTCTTTCTCAGCTGCTTTTAATAGCGCATCAAATTTCTGAAGATCCATGACATAACCATTGAGTTCCTGATTCTCATTGTATGTCTTTGTTTGCTTAATACCTCCATTGCCAAGAATCAATATTTTATCCGAAATTCTCAGGCAATATAATCTCAGTTTGCCTGAGTCAATCGGGAGTGCGCATACTCTGTCTGCATATTTCCCCTCGGGACGGAAATATCGTTCCTGCACTCCATTTTCCAGAATTTTTTGCAGGGCATACAGAATCAGCTGATAGTCACGCTGGAGTTTGCCATTGTCCTTGAAGCGGTTAAGGAATTTTGCGAACTCCGACATATCACCATCCTCAAAGATGATGGTGTAGAGGCTTGCCGATTCGGAAGACCTCACAGGCTCTATTTTTACTTTCTTACTCATAATTCGTCTACAAAGATATAACAAAATTTCGAGAGTGTTAGCTTATATGCTAATTATTTTATTTCAGGATAATTGAATTTTAGCGGCATCGCGTAGCTTTCAGCGTACACAGGTTATGATGATTCAACACAAATCGGTGTTTTTGTGGCGTTTTAATCGGTGTTTTTGCGGCATTTCAATCGGTGTTTTTGTGGTGTTTTGATCGGTGTTTTTGCGGTGCCTGCTTTGAGCTTTAACCTTATCAATCATTTGAGGGTGATTGAGTTGGCGGCATCACGCTTCTTCTGGCTGATGACCTCTGCATATATCTGAGTCGTGGCGACGTTTTTATGCGTTAGCATCTTGCTGACGGTGTAGATATCTGTACCGTTGGTAATCAGAAGTGTAGCGTAGGTGTGGCGAAGACCGTGGAAGGTAAATTTCTTCTTGATACCGGCATCTTTTAGCCATTTCTTGAACGGTTCGCGGGTATGGGCACGGCTCAGTCCTTTGAATACCATGCCTCGACCTTGTTCACCACAGTACGACAAGGCTTCATCGCTCAATGGCAGTGTTGCCTGCGTCTTAGTTTTCTGGGTACGGATGCGCATACAGTAGCCGCCATCGGGTGACAACTCAATATTCTCCCAACGGAGCTGGAGAATATCGCTGATGCGAAGTCCTGTCATACAGGCGAAGAGTGATGCACGTTTTAGTACATCGACTTTGCATGGCGTGGCAGCCAGTTTCTTAACCTCCTCGATTTCGAGATAGTTGATTTTCGGTTCCTCCCAGTCAATGCGGTCAAGGTAGTCATTGACGTTCTCACGGAGCCAGCCTTCCTTATATGCCAACTTCAACAGAGCGCGGAAGGTTGACCAGTATCCGGCGGCAGAGTTGCGTGAGATTATGTTGCCCGTTTGTTTCACCCCGATTCTGAGAATGTAGGTGCGAAAGTCGTTACACAGTCCGATAGTCACGTCTTTCATCAGACATCTGCCATTACAGAAGTCCTTGAAGTGTTTATAGACGATTTCCCATTTCTGATATTTCTCTTTGGTCTTGCTCTCGAAGTATTCAAGAAAGTCCGCTTGTTTCTTGGTGCGGTCAAGGAAGCCAAACTCCTCATTGATGATTGCCAGTTCGCGGGTGGCACGGATGCCACGGGCTTTGAGCATGATTTCCTCGTTGTAATCAAGCTCGAACTTGTCTTTTGGATTACCGATGAGATACAGACCGAGAAACTCCCGGCGCGACATCTTCTTGAAGTGCGGATTCCAGATGGGTGGGTAGTAGTCGAGATAGAGCGACAGTTTGCCGCTGCGGAGTTTTTCTTTTCGGAGGGTCACTTTGGTGATTGTTGCTGATTCCATATTATGCTGTTTTAGATTTATAATGTGTTAGGGAAAGAGGTGGTTGCCCGGTGAGAAAAATCACCGGATTATAACTCAATCTTTGGGTTGAATAACTCGGCTAACTCTTTGGCGTTCAGTTTGACATGCTTACCACAGCGGAGCTTGGTTATCTTGTATCTTTTGACGTAGTGATACAGCTGGTCACGGGTCAATAAGTATTTCTCCATGGCATCAGCCACCGAAATAAACTCTACATCCTCGGCTGACTTAGCACCCTTGGCCACATCGAAGTGATATTTGGAATAGTAGACCTTTGAACCCTCTTTGCGCTTTGGTATACCGATTTTCGACACCAGAGAATATATCGCAGAGAGAGTCATACCATACTTTGACTGAATATCCTCGACCGAATACCACTCCGTAATTTCCGGATTCTCCTTTCTCGCAGAGAAAAGCCGGTCGATATGGCTCTTGCTGAAATATGCCTTACCACGAAGAATGGTCTTAGGCACATTGTTCTCGGCAACGACCTTGTATATCCACGAATCCTTGACCCCGAACTTCTCACGAATTTCTGCGCGAGTATAAAACTCACTTATCGTTTTCTTTTCATTGGTTTCCCTTTTTGTATATGGGGAACCATCAAGCATTTTGTCTATACTCTCACGTTTGATAAGTGTCAAACGAGAACTGAGTTTGGCCGCAACAAGATTACCGCGATAAATCAGTTTATAAATACCCTGCCGAGTCATACCCAGCACTTGCGCTGTTTCCGCGACTGTCAGATAATCTTTCTCCTTAATAGCAGATGTCGTCGCTGGCACAGTTGAGTTTGCGAGTTGAATCTTCTGCTGTCTCATTCGCTCCTTATAGGAGTGCTCCGCACATCGCTTCGAGCAGAAGCGAGTGACGGTAGTCTGAGCGGTGAATTGTTTGCCACACCACTCGCAAATTTTCTCAATTCTAATGTTGCTACTCATTTCATTTGTGGAGATTTCTCCGTTGTTTGTAAATGTTCGTAAACCATTGACAACCATTGTCAACTTTCTCCACCACCTTGCTGACGCTTGTGGTGAAATGAGTCGCTGTCGTACAAAATCCGTACAAAATAGTGCATAAAAACGCCTAGCACTGACAGTTATCAGCATTAGGCGTTCTTGTAAGATTTAAGTTTTATCGTTCAGTAATAGTCAATTACTATCAATTTAACGCATTGATAATCAACCATTACTTGCCGATGCACTAATCATAACTCCTTAGTAATGAGTCTCAGTTTGCTATAAAATACAAAGGCCGGTTGCATTTACGAAATCGAGGCTTCGCAGCCGCTTTTTTCTGCAAGTTCCGGACTGTTTCGGGCTTGTGCTTTGCAAGTGCAAATATACTAAAAATCGGCGAATTAGAATCTTAAAATACGAGAATTCTATTTCGAGTAACTCACTTTTTAACGTCCGTTGGCTCAGAGTTACTCAAAATCGCCGATTTTGCCTCCTCACATCCTCTCTTGGAAAGTGGAGAAGATACTCCAAAGGAAGTAAATTTTGAATACTGTTGGCTGTAGTTCGCCTTCAGAAAGTAGTTAGAATTTCAATAGAAAATATCCTCAAACGATACTTTCCATTGAAATTTTTGCTATTCGTTGATCTCATTCTGGCCGTTGCCCAGTGATACTTTCCATAAGGAGATAAACTCGGGAACCAATGGACTGAGGCCAACGATCTTGCGGGTTGTTGTCCAATCTTCTTGCCCGATCCATAGCAACAGAAGTATAAGGAATAAGGCTCAACGCATCATAGTTTGACTCGGCATAAGAGCCAAGCAAATCTTTCATACGTTTCTTTAACCAAGTTACACCGGACTTATTTTTCTTGTTCAGGAGCAGTGCATTCTTTGTCTCATCGTCATACTGCTCTACATCTTCCAAATGGAGCAGCAACCATAATTCAAAACAAGGATTACTCATGCAGAAATGCAGGTGGGAGTTCTGTGCGCAGAGTTGAGCCACCTGAGACAGCATCCGTTCCTGCCAACGGTCACGGTCTATGACAAGCCATAGTTCATCGTCATTTTCAATGTTATATTGACGCATGAAGTCTGCAACTTGACGATGTACGCTCTCTGGAGACGACTCATCAGAATTGCGGTCAAGGACTTCCACATGCACATTCGGTGCGCGAAGCTCATTCTTGACAGCATTGAAATATATGGATTCGGTGTATCTGCCTTCTCCGGCAATGACCACGAGACGGGCAGAACGTACACCTTCAAGGCGGACGAAATCTTTACGCTTTCTCATCTTTGTTCCAGTTAAGAGTTTCGATAGGCGCAAAGAACGGGATTGCGCTGTAGCGTCCCTGAAGATAGCCCTTCTGAACATTCTCACGAGGCTTGTATTCAGCGAGTGAGACGAGTTTGGACGCTCCGTCTTTATCTTTCTCCACAAACCATACTTCATCTGCCCGGATAAGATCCAGATTGAGAAGATTGCATTCGTGAGTAGAAATAATCAGTTGCGTGTCCCGCTCAGTTGACAATTGCTGAAGATAGCACTCTATCAGCTTTTGCGACAATAGAGGGTGCATACTGCGGTCAAGTTCATCAATCATGTAGTCTGACTCGCTTTGCGATAGGTCTATCAGCATTGGTATGAAGTCGAGCAAACGGATTGAACCGTCAGATTCCTCATCCATTTCAAAGACTACTTCATCATTCGAGTCGTTTCGATGAACCGCCTTCTGCTTGAATATTGTGTATGTGCCATCCTCCTTGAAGTCGAAAAAGAAACACTCGTTGCTTTCGGGAGCGGCAACCAATGCCGTGCGTCCCGGAGTTGCGGTGCTGATTATCTTTTCAAGCAATCTTTCAGGAAGATTTGTTTCTTCCTTTGATTGAACCGGAAAGCGACGAACATCGACTATGCCGGTATTGAAGTATTGCAACAGACGGCGTGTCGATTCGTGGAACTTCTCATCCTGCTCTGCATTGAATGAAAGACCACGGAAGCGTGTGCCGGGGAAAATTATCCTCAATCCGGTAGCAAACCATTGGTATGCTACTTTAATAGGGCATAGCCCCTTTCCATTGCGCTCTATATATTCAGCCAAGAAACTTCTCTTGGCCGGAGTGCCTTCTCCCAGAAATTTCACAAACTGTCCGACAGAATTATCACCATGTATGTCTCCAAATTCAAACTGGTTGCCATCGGAGTCAGTCTTACGGGTAAAAATCTTTTTATCTGACCGGGCATTTATTTCATATAGCCATTCCTCCTTAATACCATTGGCAGAGAACTCGACACCGTAGGCGAAATATCTGCCATCAGTTTTGAACTCAATTTCAATTTTGGAAACAGGCTTTATCGGCTTTACCAGTTTGAACGGCTCAAAATCTCCGATGGGAAACCTACCGAGGGCTATCTGCTGAAGCAAAGCGATAGCCTTGATAACATTGCTTTTGCCTGAGGCATTCGCTCCATATATAATGCCAAATTTCAACGCTGAAATGTCATCACGCTTTTGAGCGCGGCTTACATGGGCAGGATGCACAGAACCTTTGCCAGCTACAAAACTGACAGAAGTTTCATCCTTGAACGAGTATATGTTTTCAAATGTTGCTCGCAGTATCATTGTCGTATGATTTCAATTATAACGCAAAGATACGACAAATATTTTGCATTACCAAGAAATTTTCTAAATGCAAAGAGATGAAAATTGCCGTTATGTGACATTGCTTAGTGCATTCTTATATCATCGGTGAGAGGCGGAGCGGTCTTCCGTGTTAGCGGCGCGATGCCGTCAAACAGCACAGGGCGATGCCTTATGCCATTTGACCGCATCTCTCCTATGGGTTGTGGCTGAACACCAATAACCGGCAACGCCTCAAGGTGAGCATCGGGGACGCTGCTTTTCACCTCCGAGACTTATTGCCGTTTATCCGTGTTCCGGGACACCACAACCAGTAAGGAGTTTTACGACCGTTCCGTCACTCACCGATGAAACAGCATTCCACGGGTCGAGACACTGCCGATTCCGCTTCTCTACATCGTCAGAGACTCACCTTCCGGGAATGACACCGACTATTATTCAGTGATTAGGAATTCCCCAAATCAGAAGTAAACATTGCCAATATGTCGTGGTTCGTTTTCACCGGCGCGTAAACTTAGCTCCAGTTTTCATGCAGTCAGTGCGACTTGGGAAGCTCTGCTTGCTCGGAGTTGAGAACGTGCGGAGAAGGGATATTCTATATCCTTTCAGCGAAAAAATCTCCAGACCTCCCGTTGGTCAGCTCGTATTTTTTCACTGAAGGGCGAACATCCCTCTACTTCCTCCGCACGGGACGGTTTCAACGAGCAAGCAAAACTTCGATAGTCGATAGACGCATAAAAAAAATGTCGCACGATGAAAACGAACAACAACATATCAGATAGACGAGGCAAAGCATCCATCTCCAGTCTCAACCGCATAAAAAAGGTTGTCAAGTGGGTCGCTATCCTTATCACCTCAATCATCGGATTGGTGTTGTGGGTTTTCCTCCGACCGATATTCCGAGGCGTTGGTTGGGTTATCTCAGCCGTTTCAGCACTCCTTATCATCTATTGGTTACTCACCCTATAAAAATTACGACTATGGCTACAATGTTGAAATCAAACGACACTGCAATCGCAGTAATGCAGCAGATGCTCCAAGAGCGTTGCATCGCAGAACCCTCATTCGCTATCAAAATGGCGAACCCCTCAAAGTCAATGGAGGGAGCTGTCAACTATCTGTGTTCCCAAATCCAAAAGAGCGGTCTGTGTGTGGTGGATGACACTACCGTGATGAACCTATTGGTACATTACTTTGACGAGAACGAGATTGAGGAGGGAGGAAAGGTCAACTGCAACATCGTTGTAGGTAAGCCGGAACTCTCCGAGGAAGACAAAGCCAATCTCAAGGAACAGGCTATGGAGCAGTACAAGGAAGAACAACTCCGAGAAATCCGCAGGCAGAACCAGCCAAAGGCAACCGCACCCAAGCACACCACCGCACCGAAAGCAGGTGAGGAAATCAATGTTCAACCCAATCTCTTCGGAGATGACTTCTAAAGCATACGACTATGAAACCGAGAAACAAGAAGCAAGAGCAGATATTGGCAATGAGTGGGCAGCTTCGCCCACTCACCACCGCCCAAAAGCAGTGGGCACTGACCCATACAATCGACAACTATGCCCTTAAATTCAAGAAAGGGAAAGCCGTATGTCTGATATGTGGTCACGAATGGGAAGCCGAGGAAGGAATGTGTCGTTGTCCACATTGTGGCGCAAAGGTTGAGATCAAGGCTACCACTCTGCGAGTTGTAAGGGAGAGGTCATACTTCAACATCGTCACCGCAGTCAAGGGTTTTCAAGTAATCCGAATGTTTCTGATGATTGTGGAGTTCCGCAAAGGAATGAAGGCAAATCCCGGCTTCGTTGAAATCGGCTCCTATTGGATTGACAAGCACGGACACACCACAGTTGTAGGGCTTCAGCGCACATTAGGTCACTACATTGACTCATTCGCTTTCGGCTCTCCATTGGAAATCAGACACGACAATGACGCATTTTGGCACATCGCCAACCAATGGGTATATCCCCGAATCAAGGTGACTGACACAATCAAGCGCAACGGATACACAACGTATGCCTATGGCGCTCACCCCGTGACTATGTTTCAGCAGTTGCTCACCAACCCCAAGGCTGAAACTCTGATGAAAGCCGGAGAGGGAGGATTGTTCCGCTACCTCTGCCACCACCCTAAAGAGGTTGACAAATATTGGGACACCATCAAGGTGGCACGCAGGGCAGGTTACAAGATTAACGACCCTCAGATGTGGTTTGACTACATCAAGATGTTGGATAGAATGGGTAGAGACCTCCATTCCCCCACATTGGTTGCACCAAAAGACCTTAAAGCCGTACACGATGAATATGTGGCAAAGGCTGAGCGTCAGCGTATCAAGGAGCAGAGAGAGAAAGACCGCAAGAGAGCGGAGGAAGATGAAGCCAAGTTTGAGGAACTCAAAGGCAGATACACCGGATTAGTGATGACAGACGGAGAAATCGTTGTCCATACCCTCAACTCCGTAGCCGAGTATTACGATGAGGGAAGCCGTCAGCACATCTGCGTAGGTTCATCGTCCTACTACCTCAAAGAGAACACATTGGTATTCACCGCCAAAATCAAGGACAAGACAATCGCCACGATTGAAATCTCCCTCAAAGACTACTCAATCATCCAATGCAGGGCATTCGCCAACAAGGTCTGTCAATATCAAGACCGCATTGCCCAAATCATCAGCGACAATATCAAGATGATAGCCGAGAGAAAGAGAGCATAAGTTTAACCCGACCTCCACCGCACCGGTGGAGGTCACAACACCCCACCAACTATGACACGCATGACACAAAACGGAATATCGACCACACAGAGAGGTCAAGAGCAATACGAAGCCTTCTACTATACTCATAGAGGAGAACGAGTAGAACAAATCATGTATGATTATCGTACCGAGGACGGCGAACTATTCTCAGTGGTGTCACCGACCCTTAAAGAGTGCCGACAGAAACGGGACGAATGGCTCGCCAAGAAGAAATAGCCAATAGTCGTAATAATGCCAAGCGGAGCAACCCTGTGAAGAGTTGCTCCGCTGATTTACGCTCAAAATCCCAAAAATTTCGGCCGCCTTTGGAGGCGGCGGAGGTATAACCTGAATTTCACACCATATTATAATTCAAATTCTCATGACTTATTTAGTTTCTTGAAATCGGGCCAATTATAAGAGTTCATTATGTAACGTAATGCTGTAAAACAGTTTTTCCAATTACTTACATTACAAATACATTTTGTTATGTTATGCAGTTGGAATTCATAAATTGGTTCTATACTGTTGCAGTTATAGCAAAACATCTGATAGATTTTAAGAGTGTGACAATGTTCAACTAATACTTCTCTACTATTTTACCTCCATCAATAAGACCTTGAAACTCAATTACAATGCTAAACATTTTGAGCATTATCTTCCGTTTTTTAGGTTTATTGATCCCAAAATCATTTATCGCTTTCTGTATATCACATAAATTCCATGCTGTAAAATGTCGATTCAAACCAAATGCACTATTATTTATGTCTACATTATCTCCAGTATCATAATCTTGATTTTCAATGGCTGCATATTCTTCCTTGAACTTTTCTAGGTATGTCTGATATTGGCTCTCATCTGATTCTTTACTTAAATTAATCAGATGCTTAAAGAAACTGTTTAACAGATCAATAAACGGACAATCGATTGAGTTTTCTCTATTAGATGTTGAAGAAATATCGTTCCAAACACACTGCTTGATTGCATCAGTGTTATTAGTCAAAAATGCTAAAGTTATAATTTCATTTTGTGAAGTCTGCAATAAGAGCATGTTGGAAAAATGAATACCCTTATCCCTAAGCATAGAAGAAATCTCATCAATACAGATATATGCTTGAATATGGTACTTAACGTCTAAAAGCAAACCTATGTAACTATCTAATATTTTATATAGCTTGTTTGACAAATAATCTATAAAGTCCGTATAAGTTAATTTGATTGCCCCATTAAAGTAATTTTGAGAATATAATGATTGGTTTTCATTATATGTAACTAATAGATTTTTCGTCAACGCTAACGACTTCTCATAAGAAGAAATCGCGATTTCTAAATTATTGTTTAGGTGCTTATTACATATACCTTTTGAGTACAGTAATTCTAAGCACAATATTTCTAATTGGATTGGCAATTGTTTGCCATACTCAGTATGAAATTTGCCTTTTTCAATATCTCGAATTACCGTTCTGTTAACTGATTCAAATGCAAAGAAATAGTCCAATGCGTGTCCGTACTCTCCTTTCATTAAACATCCAGTACCTTTTTGAAATAAATCAAAATTTTCCATCCCGGCATTCTTCATTGACTCGGAGAAAAAACTTTCATTGAAATACGATGTCTTTATCGACATAGATTGAAGTTTCTCATTTGACGTCGCATAACCAGTTACATCTGCAAACAAGCTTTCAGATGAGATTCCAAAGAAATTTTTAAGTGCGATTTGGATATATTTTTTCCAAACAAAAGGTATGGGTATTACCAAGACATTGTGTTCAGACAACTTAAAAGGTTCTATTCCAAAGAGGAAAACACTGTCCTGACGAATTATTCTATTATTGATATTGTCAGGTGTCCATACCAAAAATTTATAGGTTCCGTCGCCATTATATTTTACTGATTTCTTTGTGAGATTTAACGCACATTCTATATGTTCTAAGAAATATGAATTCTTATTAGTAATTTCAATGGAGTCTTTTAGGATGGAGTCTCGTATAATATCATAGCAAAATAAATATCCTGTTTCTTTCTTGTCTTCTTTGTCAAAATCTTGTGTAGCGAACCAAAGAGATGTTAAGAAATTTCGGCTAAAATCTAACAAGCAAGTTGCGGCTCCCATATGTTGAAGATCTGCTAATATGTCTAATTCTTTGTCTTTTATTTCCTTAGGATAAAGACGTCGAGCTTCAGTAATAAGGTTTCTAACATACCATAGATAATCTTGCTGTCGATGAGTAGAATAGTGATTGTTTAATCTAACACCAGCACCAGATCTAAGGTATTGAGGAGATAATATATCAAATAAATACCTGTTATCATCCCTTAAACTTATGATGTACTTCGCATATAGGTCTGAGTCTCCATTAGTATGAATTATATCAGTGTTAATCAAGTTTTTAATTAACTTTGATATATAGTTGTACAACTTACTCGGAACGATTTTTCCTTCAGAGTCCTTTAGTTTAGAATATTGATATTTTTTTAATTCATTGAAGATTGGATACTCAGATTTTTCATTTTTATTTATCTTTTCTATTTCGGCAGAAAGGATGGATGAAGATGTAAAGAAACGCTGTGTTACACCCCGAAAGATATATTTAGGATTAGTTATGCTTGAAGTAGATAAATGGTTAAAAACCTTAATTAAGGCTGTGATATATGATAATCCTATTCCAAGATCGGTATCACTAAATGATTTTAATTGAATATCTGAGCAATTATGCATAATTCTAAAATTTTTCATGCCCAATTTTTTTGCTAGTAGGACATCTTCTTCAGAATCGCCATAGTAAGCGACACAGTCATCGATATCTAAATTGTGTTCCCTTAATCGCGTAATAACATTAGAAGATTCTTTTTTTATTTTCTTGGTTGTATTTCTCCCTATAATCACAAAACCATTTTCAGAAAAAAGGCGTTCAATAATAGTATTTGCAACATTTTGTTCTTTATTTGTCAATACAACGATATAATACCCGAGTGACAGATATGATTGCAACAAAGTTTTACCTTGAGTAATAACTTTTGGGTAAATTTTGTTTCTTATTGATGTGCGTTGACACACAAGTAACTGGATAGAGTCAAACCTACTGTAAAACTTCTTAAGAGGAATCTTATTATGATGAAGAATTTCTTCAACAGCCTTTAATAACTTATGAATTGGTATTGATGGATTGTAGTCTGTCTGTTTGAATTTTGAAAGATTAAGTTCCTCCATCGTTTTATTTATACAGTTAAATACACATTCATAGGAGTCTATGAGTGTGCCATCGAGGTCGAATATGACGAATTTACGATTGTCGGGCATTACCGGAATTAGTATTTGATTGTGATTTATCGTTGTCCTTCATTGGGACGTTGAGATTGACCAACGCCAAATAGTTGACGATGGTCTGATTCATTTCTGTTGGAAAATTGTCCCGAATTAAACTCGTCGCCACCTTCAATAGGAATTGATAATACTGTTACCTTAACAAGTATATTCATTGAGAAAGTGTTTGACAAAGAGATGCTATAAGTCAACAATCCGGTTTGAGGGTTAATATTTCTCTCCGTTGTACGATTCGTATGTATTCAGAAGGAAAAATTGTAATAATTTATTGTACCAATCGGCTACATCCGCAGCAGCTGATCCAACAAAATTATTATACTGTACACTTGCTTTCATATTATTATACTAGTTTTGATAGTATCCACGATGTAGCGGACGTCATCGTCAGTCACGTAGGGGCCGGCAGGGAGGCATATTCCGACTTTGAAGAGGGCTTCGCTGACACCGTTGACGTAGGCGGGAGCGGTGCTATAGACGGGCTGGCGGTGCATCGGCTTCCAGAGCGGACGGGCTTCGATGTTGGCCTTATCGAGATAAACGCGCAAAGCCTCTACATTGTCGTTGGGCTGGCAATCGGTTGTGGCCGATGAAGCAGCGTGAATTACGCCGGCAGCGCCGCCAACAGCACCTGTTATGATTGTCTTGTATGCGTCCTCCTGACCTTTGATTTTGAGGTCGGTGTCGAGAGTGGCCGTGCATAGCCAGAAGTTGGAATCCGACTCCGGCCACGGGTTACAGTGCATGGAAAAGCCCTTGACATCCTTCAGCAACTCACAATACAGCTCCTGCATGTGGAGGTGGTGGGCGAGATGCTCATCGAGCACGGTGAGTTGCGCTCTTCCTATGCAAGCGGAGATGTTTGAAAGACGGTAGTTGTAGCCGACTACTTCGTGCTGATAATATGGGTAGCCTTCGCGGGCTTGAGTTGCATACCATTTGGCCTTGGCTGCGGTATCTTTGTCGGGGCAAATCAATGCCCCGCCGCCTGAGGTCGTAATCATCTTGTTCCCGTTGAAGCTCAATATACCAAAGCGGCCGAATGTCCCGAGTACTTTTCCATTGTAGCGGGAGCAAAAGCCTTCGGCGGCATCTTCAATAACAGGAATATCATATCGGTTGGCAATCTCCATGATACGTTCAATCTGGTATGGCATACCGTATAGTGCAACCGGAATAATTGCTTTTGGCTTACGGCCAGTTTTTACGATACGGTCTTTTATTGCTTCTTCGAGCAACTCCGGATCCATATTCCATGATTCCTTTTCCGAATCAACAAACACGGGCGTTGCACCGAGATATGCAATTGGATTAGTGGAGGCGCAGAATGTCATAGACTGCACCATGACTTCATCACCGGGCAAAACTCCACAAAGAATTAATGCAAGATGAATTGCTGAAGTTCCCGATTCTAGAGCAACGACATTATCCGCACCGACCACAGTCCCGAGTTCTTTCTCGAAAGCCGTGACATCCGGCCCCATTGGAACAGCCCAATCCTCATCGAGTGCAGGTTTAATAAAATCCATCTCACGCCCACACATCTTTGGCTTGCAAAGCAAAATTCGTCGTATATTAATCATTAATGTACCAAGTTTTATTGTTGTATTGTTTAACGTCCTTGCATCTTTCGTTATTTCTACAATAGTTATAAACACGAAAAGAGAATTTGTCTACACTTTCAATTATTATGTCTCCTGTTTTCGTAGTGAAACAAGGAATATTCAGATTAGACAATCTATTTCTAATTGCTTGATGTGGATGTTCAAACTTATTATCATAATTTGATGAACAAATAGCAATACGCGGTGATATTTTTTCAAGAAACTCTTTACTACAAACACTATTTTCTGAACCATGATGCGCCAAAATTAGCACATCAACTTCACTTTGAAGAATCTCATTATTTTGTAGTCTTTTACTAATTTCTTCTGCTTCACAATCGCCTAAGCTCAAGATTTGAAAAGAACCAAATCTGAACAATTTAGCAATTGAGTTGTCATTGTGTTTTTCCACAATGCGAGTTGGATTAAGCAGTATGTCTTGCCCATGGAGTTTAACCGCCTGATGTTCTGAATTGTATACATCCCATGTATAAACTTTTGTCTTTTCACCACTTGAATAGTCTCTTATCATTTGTAAGCACTTTTTGCCAGTATCAGAGTCTGGTGAGTAAGGGGGATATTCTATTCGTGCTGGCTTTAAGTATTCTAATATGAATTGGAGAGAATATTCATCGCAATGGTCTCTATCCCAACTCGTAATGTGTAAAACGTCAATGCGTTTACAGCCCGAGATTTTTAATTCATCCAGAATATTAGGAGCATTGGTATTATTAAGTTTGGCTTCTATTAGGGTGAAATGATTATCAACAACCAGAGAAAACGAAGATCCTTCTTCTCCAAGTTGATAAGCCCTAAATCTGGTGTAGTGTCTCATTCTCTTATTAAATGTGGCAGATAAGTTTTTACTTGAGCCTCTGTCAACCAATCTGCATACGCTGACAGTGCATTAATTTGTTTTTCTGATAATGGGGTCAGGTTTGTGCAAACTCTGTAAGCTATCGAATATTCATTTTCTGAAGGTGCTTTAGAGAGTAACAATTGCCAATCTATAGATTTCTCAAACTTTTCCTTAAGTTCATTGTGAACGGAACTATCGCTATCATTCATCAATCGATAAATATCGTCATCGCTAATCTGATGGAGATTGGCAACTGATTTTTCTACGTAACCTTTCTTGAGATTATCAATAAACCTTGATGGCATACTCTTTGGATTATCCCATCTTAATGAAAGATATGCGAATTTAAGCCCATCTTCAGTCTCATTGTATCTGTTCTGATAAATGTTTTTACGTATTTGTATTGTCCGGATCCTATTCATCAGTACTTCAATACTTTGGTACATAAGCATAAATGTATTAAGTATATACTTGCTGGATGGCTCACTATTACCCGCATCACTTACTATTATATCTTCTACGCGATACAGCTTATTTGAACTCTCGGAAAGGATATAAGCGCCTTGGTTATCATAAAGTCCTCCATCAATAAGCAAGTTATCCCGATATTCCCCCGAGACGAAATATTCTTCAGCAATTCTCCTTGGAGAGAAGAATGAGGGAACACAAGTTGAGCAAGACACGGCAAAAGATAAAGGGATATTCTCTCCGTGTATTACACTTTCACCATTCTTTTTATAGTCAAATCCACCTACATCTTGTTTTGAAAAAGTGAAGAGTCGCCCTTTTACTATATTGGTAGAGTTTATACCAATAATCGGATAATCTGGCAAATCTTTTAATTTTTTATTTTCGAAAAATATTCTATCATAAGCTTTTGCAATCAGCTCGCTACTCGGCATAATTATGAACCCGAAAGGTATCAGCATTAAGTATAGAAGTAGGAACCACGAAGATACAAGATACGATAAAATTAGCGGAAACACAAATACGGTTAGTACATTGATAAGGAATCCTGACAAAGAGCTTTTCTTAAGTCTTTGTCGAAATCCCGCATCTATTTGTTCAAAGGATTCATCTTTATGCAATCCATAATAGGCAGATAGAATCGAACCACCTGAGACTGATGAGATGACATCGATCTTAGAAAGAATACCGAGTCTATCCAAAGCACGCAGAGTACCTAAATGAAATGCAGCAGCTCTATATCCTCCTCCCGACAATGCTATACCTATTCTTCTTTTCATAGTATCAAATGCTGCTTTATATAATACCCAAGATATAGTTGTGATAATCTATAGACTCAACCATCGATCGAAGCATTGCACTATAGTAATGATTTCTTCCAAAAGATTGTTCTATCATTTCTTTGAAATATGATAAAATCTCTATTATATCAGTCCTTCCAGAGGCTAATGTCAAGATAGTCTGCTCGCATTCTGCATATTTTGAATCAGCCAAAGAAATATATCGAGATAGTAAATGAAGATTATCATAGTGGTTTCCGATTACACGCATAAGTACGGAATCCATGCCAGGCTTGAACTCAAGACAGAAAGCGAACTGTGGTTTTCCATTGGAGTCAAACGTTATGTCGGCTTTTAGAAATTCTTCAGATTCAATATCATGATAATAAAAGTTTATGAACTCCGCGTTTCCCATAGCGTCTTTAACTCTTTGCCCTTTGCCTGAGTTACATATATTACAACAAGGAAGGAGGTTAAGAGTGTTAATTGCATACTCCGGATAAATTTCTTTAGGTAGAATATGTTCCGTTGTCCCAGCTCCCGGTAAGCCGCAATAAGGACAAGCATTACGGTATATTCTGTTGGGGAATTCGTTATTGAAATAGTTCTTTATGCGTTTTATAACTGCAGCTTTACTTGAATATAAAGACCGTAGCATAGCTGCCTCTGGGTTAGCTATTCCATGAGAGAGAATGGAATGAATAGATTGGGGCAACAAATGGCTGTCAAACTCATTGTAATACCCCAAAATAGTTGCTTCAATACCTTGCAGTGTGTTTTTTTTAGATTCATCACATCTTGCCACTGCCTCCTTATATATTTGGAATGGAGTTTTAACAGTATTATTTTGATCAGTCTCAGTATATGGCGTATATCTAATCATCCTTTTATATTTTCAAATATATCTCGGGTTGCAAGATACAACGGTAAACTTGGAGGTAAACCAACAGATGTCACCCTTTTCAACAATTCATCCAATGTAGATGATGATTCAGCACAATTCCGGATGAATGAAATATAATGAGGCTGGAGTGTATTCTCACCAAATATTTCATTGCTGACGGCCGAAAGGTTCTCAGCAAGCGATTCACGGTTTAAACAACGAGTTCGCCCCTCTGTTATATACACTCCTTCATCGGATAATTCCACAACTTTCTCGATTATAGTTACATTATCTGCAAGGAGTTCCTGAATTACGATAGACGAATGGGTTGCAAGTACACAAGCGGATTCAAATTCTCGTGTTATTTTGAAAAGCAATGCCATCATTTGCCTAATTGCTCGCGGATGAAGATGCACTTCTAATTCATCAAAAACGATAAGTGAATTCTTTCGGATATTTGCATAAAGAGATGCAATCAGATTGAGAATCATAGATTCTCCCGAACTCATCATTCGTGAGTGTTCTACTATCTTATTTACTTGAAGTCCATCATCAGTATATATTTCATCAACCCATTCCTTAGGGAAAAATATATCAAGTGCCGAACAGAATCTTTTTAAAATATTTCCTGTATTGGTGGTGTTTGATTTCGCAATCAATCCGAGTGCAATTTTTAGACGCGCTTCCCGGTCTTCAACAGTCATAATCGCATTCTCTTTATTGTGTAAGCCACAATAAGTATAGTTCAATACAGACTTACCGCGCAAATTAATGAAGGAATCGAAAATGCTGAATGAGATTGCAATTATTTTATTGAAAATCGGCGGTGCTGGATTAAATTCACCTTCACCGCGGATGAGGTTTTCGACCAAAGATTTCAATATGGAAGTCTTGCCAGCTCCATTAGGTCCAATTAGAGCTTTTACACGATTAACATTATCGTCATCACAAAGATTGCCATAATCGAAGCCAAGCTCTACGGGATTTTTTGAATACGGCAATTCACTTTTAAACACGAAACTCCAACTATCGTTGTTTTCACCACGTTCCAGTTCTCTTTTTATATTTGAGAGAATTGAGGAACTCTCATAATTGCGTAACAATGATGACGTAAAACAGCTTATTGTCTCAAAACGTTCTCTAATCTCTGGATTGTATGCCGCATCTCTAATTGCAAAGAGTATTGATTTATAATCGTCCGGTCGTAGCCGTTTTAGCTTAACATATCCACTCTTGCTCTGCATCAGACTGTAAAACGAATCAGGTAAGGTGGTGAAGACTTTTGGGATACAGTTTATAGTCTTATATTCGTTTTCTTTTGAAATTTTAATGATTCCCAATGATGTAGAACTTATTTTCGACGCCTTGTAGTATAGTCTGAAAGTAGTCTTATATCCAAAATCATCCCAATTATCCGAATCTAAGCAAAACGCCGGGTAAGAGTCCGGATCTGAATCCACATAAAATCTAACTATATTAACGGGCAGATTTATAGGGTACTCGTATTCATCATGAGCGTTTTCTGCAAGAAGGACAAACACATCTCTTCCCTCTGGATCAACCTCTTGATGGAAAGAATACCCTTTCGGTAACGCCTTTTCAATCGTATCCACATATTTGGATACTTCTTGTTTATCTTTTCTTACGTCAACACTTACAACGGTATTGACAAACTTGATAAACTCATCCTCTGAACATTCAAGAAGTCTGAATCTGTCTAAGAAAGTATAGTCATCATCCCAATCATCGTTATTTATGAGATGCTGTCTCGCATCCTCTGCCGCATTATTAAAACGGGGGTCCGTCGATGACATTAAGCGCAAATCCCATATCCTTTCAAGAAATTCAACAGGATTCAAATCTATCTCACAATTATCACGTTGAGAATATCCCCAAATATTCCCAAGAGACTTTATTATTCTATAAACATTAAGACGCTTTTCCTTAGATAGTCCAGTCATAATATATCCATTATACTGATTGCGATCTAGTCGAGCATATCTTCGGGTTCGAGAGGAGTGTATGGCCCGTCTTTGACTTCAAAGATGGCGGAGGGTTCAATAACCTCTATGCCGTGCCACTGTCCTGCGGGGATTTGTACCCCGTAGTTACCTTGGCTTGGGTCGAGGAGATAGCGCTCGGTCTGAGCGCCGAGATCGTTGTAGAATACAACTAACATTTTGCCACGCAATATGACATAGGTTTCTGCAGTGTGGCGATGGCGATGAATAGGCAGAGGTGTTCCGGGAAGGAGCACGTTGATCAGGCGCTGAGCCTTAGCGTCAAGGCTGTCGTGGAGATTGAAGTTCATGCGCAGGCGAGGACTTGCCTCTGCCCTCACAGTTACATTATCAAGAAGTTGGTTGTCGATTATCATAATTGGAGTTGCTTTGATTTTAGAAAATAATTATTGTAAAGTTCTTTTTATAGCTTCGTTAAAAGGGACCTTCACATAATTTCCGTTGGGATAAGCTGATACTTTTTTTGAATATGCAACACCGCCATATCCCTTTACAGCTAAAGACAAAAAGCTAAGTAATCGCACAATAACGCCTGCAATTTTAGACTTTTTCTTATGTAAACCATTGACTTTGCAAATTTCGGTCATTAGTTCTACGGCACTTACTGCTTTGTCATCTTGTGGAGTAAAGATTCCACTACTTCTATTAATGATCAGCAGACGAATAATCTCACACAGATTGTCAATATAAATTACGCTCTGTTTTATATCTCCATACGCGTCAGGAATGATAGGAAGTTTGCTGACAATGTTTGAATATCCAGTTATATACCCACCTTTACATCCCTTGCCATAAACATTTGGAGGTCGTACAATGGTGATTAAGAAACTGTCATCTTCCAACTCTTTTAATAAATTTTCTGCATTGTATTTGCTTTGCCCATATAAACTTTTGGGATTGATTGGAGTTGACTGGTCAATAATATTATTGGACAGTTTTTTCCCAATTCCATAAACGGCCATAGTGCTTAAAAATACAAACTGTCTCACTCCTGATTGCTTGGCTCTTGTCGCAACTTCAACCGGCAATGTTGTATTTACCTTCTCATAAATAGCAGCATCAGTAATGTCTTTGCGGTGAACAATGCCTGCAACGTGAATCACGGTATCATAGCCAAGAAAGTCTTTGTCAATCCAGTTAGGTTCTCGAACATCTAAGAAATCAACTACAAAAGTTTCATCTATGGAAAGTCGAAGCCAATCCGCTATATGGTTGCCAATATAGCTATCTTTGCCACTTATTAAGATTTTCATTGTTGTATACCTAACAGATTTAGTCTATTTTGAATTAGTCTATGAATAAATTGCTTTTGTTCAAATCGATCTTCCGCAAATTTTCGACCGTTTCTACCCATTTGCGCACATTTGGAAGGAGAATCAAGTAATTCAGTGACAGCATCAACTATTGCGGCAGAATCGCCTATTTCAATTTCAATGCCCGTGACTCCATTTTCCATGGCACTTGATGGTCCCGGATACTTGGTTGCTACGACTGGAATCCCCATTGCAGATGCTTCGACGACGCTCATCCCAAAACCTTCCCGGTAACTAGGCAATACACACACGTCCATCGCCGCCATATGCTTCGGCACATCTGAAACCCTATCAGTTTTGATTATACTTGGCTCATTTCTAAAATAATCTAAGAGATCAGGATAAATTGTATCTTCTTTCTCTATTGGGCCAACGAATAATAATGTAATATCGGGTTTGGTTCTTTTAAGTGTTTGGAATGCAGCAAATAGTTCATTACATCCCTTTTCACGACCTAACCGACCAACAAAACCGATAATTTTATGGTTATATGGGATATTATATCGTTTGCGAATTTCTGTAGCATACTCATCCTTTTTTGATATGTCATATTGTGAGAGGTCAATCCCCTTTGCGCTACCATTCCATATTACACAACTTTTGTCCGCACTATATAAACCATTTGCCCTACAGAAGTTTAGATTTCCCATGCTATCTGGTTGCACCATAGTGGAGCATCTACACGTTATTCTCTCAATCGTTTCAGTAATTTTTCTCGCAATTCCGCGCTTGGTCACATAAACCATGCCCCATTGGCAATATAGCCTAACAGGAACTCTGTTAATCCAAGAAGCAACGGAAGAATAAAAACTGGCGTTTGGAGTAGAGTATTGAACTAAATCAAACTTCTCTTTTCTAAAGTATATGGTTAACGCGAGAATGCTTTTCAACGATCCAAGAGCATTCATTCCTCTTGGGAATGATATCGCATGAGTGTGGATAAAGGGGTATTCCCTCTTAAGATTGCTCTCATATTCCTCATCCATATTGCATACAATAGTAACGTCAATCCCATTTTTGTGGTATTCACTGAGAAACGGCTTAATCCAATTATTTATTGAAGACCAAAGGGTTGTTACAATACAAATCCTTTTTGGTGTTTTATTGTGCATGATTCAAGAGATTATTATAAATGACATCAAATAAACGATTCTGATTCTTGTTGCTAACAAATGAATTATGCGGAGATAGTTTGACATTGTCCAAATCCCACAAAGCCGACTTCTTTGGTAAAGGCTCAACGTTAAAAACATCAAGAGCAGCGCTCATCTGAGGATGTTCTCTCAACGTATATGCTAAAGCATCCTCATCAATTAATCCTCCTCTTGATACATTCACTATCATTGCGTTGTCTTTCATTGATTCCAACGCCATGGCATCTATCATATTACGGGTTTGGTTAGTGAGAGGAGCAGTTAAGATGATAATATCAAAATCAGGAACGTCTTCTTTGAAGCGCGAAATTAATCGTACTTCGTCAAAATATGGAATGTTTGATTCGCGTAAATCGTAACCAGTTATTTTAGTCCCGAATGCAGAAAGACGGCGGGCTATTTCAGAGCCAACATTACCCGCCCCGATTATGGCCACTTTTTCGCCGTTCAATTCTCTAAGGGTCCGTAGTTTATTCCACTCTCTGGTCTTTTGGGAATCATTGAAATGCTCTAAAAATTTATATCGTTCAAGAATGCGTAACATAGTCCACTCTGCCATAGGGATACTGTATACTCCTCGGGCATTATATAACTTTATGTTATGGCTATTAATGTAGTCTAAAGGGACTCTATCAAGGCCAGCACTCGTAAGTTGTATAAACTGCAAGTTGGTAAAATCAGCAATTTTATGATGAAGAAACAGCCCATTGCAAATTACAGCATCAATTGAAGTTGCATCAACTGGAAGCTCGTCTTTCTCCTGAGGCATATCAACGATTGAATACCCCATTCCCTCAATAGCCTTTTTTTGAGCTTCTGAATATTTAAAAGCCCCTGAAATGAGCAATATCATTTTTTAGAACGAATAATACGAACGATGTCATTAACTGCATTAATGACAAACTTATGGTTTTCTTCAAAAAACTCAGCAGATTGATTTGCAAGATTGTATTCCAATGTACGTATTTCAGACACCCCGTCATCAAACAAACTAAGAATGATGTTTTTATCAGATACTTTATCGCAATTGCAGAATGACCGTGATAATATACCGATAGTAGAACCTAACCGATAGTGCTCAGCAATCACATGTTCAGCAGGTAACAAACCTCCTCCCAATTTAGCTATGCCACCAAACCCGTATGGTTTACCAGTTGCTTTGAATTTTGTAACAATGTTATCAACTGTTCCATCAGCCAACAACTGGAACATAAAATCCAAACCGTATGATAAATGCAGATCATTTAATCCTATATAATATTCATCAATGCCGTCTATTGCCAGAATTTCATCGATGCAATCTACGGATTCCTTTGTTTCAAATAGAAGTATCGTTCTGGCTCGACCTCCAACATAATCAACAAAATGCGTTACTTCTTCAGCAGTTTTGAAGAATGGGAGCATAATAATATCTGCTCCACTCGTTACTATTTTGTTAATTTCATTCTTTGAATCATTATAAATAGGATTAGATCTTACTAAAAGCTCGGAGTTGCGCAGCTTTTGTTTTACAATGGGAATGTCTGAAATAGAATGGTGGGATTGTACCGTATCCATACCTCCCTGCCGTTCTGCTTTGCCAACAACTTCCAAATCAATGAACACTCTGTCAACCCCTGCTGAATCTGCTATTTCCGCAATTGTGGGATTGTTGGTTATATACATTAACTTAATCATTTCTCCTTTATTTATTTTGCAGTTACCCCCGTATTGTTATTGTCTGCATTGGTAAAAACCTTGTAGAAGGTTAAGAAAAAAATCTTTGCATCCATAGCAAACGACATCTTATTGACATATTCAATATTAAGCTCAATTCGCTCGGGCCAAGGCACCTCTTTACGGCCGTTAACTTGTGCCCACCCGGTTATACCAGGACGCACATCGAACATGTGTTTTTGATGGTCGGTATAGTGTTCATAAGGCCAAGGGTGGTATGTCAAGGCCGGACGGGGGCCGATCAGGGCCATGTCACCCTTGACGATATTCCACAACTGAGGCAATTCATCAATGCTCGTTGCCCTTATGATTTTTCCTACGCGGGTAATTCTCGTGTCACCCTTATATGAATACACTCCAGTTCCTTGTTTCTCCGCGCCAACAGTCATAGACCGGAATTTATATATCCAGAATGGTTTGCCTCCTTGCCCAAGACGTTGTTGTCTAAAGATAACTGGGCCTTTGCTATCAATTTTGATTATCAGAGCAGTAGCTAATAATACTGGTGAAAGCAGAACTGTTGCAACTGTTGCTGCACACACATCAAATGTGCGCTTGAAAGATGGGTAAAATTTCATGTCTTAATGACGTTTTTTAATCGTTTGTATAATCCAAGCAGTTTTCTTGTTTGCTTAAAACCAAGCCATCTAACCTTCGATACACGCTTTACATAGGGGCACCATGAATATTCTGTCAACCACCAATATTGTCGCATTTGAGGCATCAAGTCAGATATTTTGCTCTTTTCAACTACATTTGATACCGTCAGCCATAGTACATACTGAAGAGCTATATAATGAAGAAGCGGTTCATTTTTCCCATTTTTGCCAATTTCAGCATATTTGACGATAACTGCGGCAATATCCTGTAGATTTTTTACTCCTTTGTTCGCAGTTATTGAATTGCTATTTTGCTGTCTATAGATGTAAAAATATTTCGATGATACTTCAATAGATTTACAATATTCAAGTAGTTTGCAATTGTACTCAATATCTTCACTTAATTGACCTTTCACAAAGCGAATTCCGTTGTCCCCTTCGAAAAATGAACGTTTTACAAACTTGGTACAAGCTGATGTGATAAAGATATTTCGTTGCAACAAATCTTTGATGCAAATATTACCTTCGTTTACATTTTCCGGCATATCCATTGAGTAAATGGAGTAATTACCATTTCTCTGGAAATATTTTTTGAAACCAAAGATTAAGACGTCCGGGATAGATTGATTTAAAATTGCAATTGAATCTTCAAGGGCATTATTATCATCCCACCAATCGTCACTATCGAGAAATACAAGATAATCGCCAGTCGCTATTTCAATTCCGGCGTTGCGCGCATCAGATAGACCGCCGTTTTTCTTGTGAATTACTTTTACCCTTTTATCCTTTTCTGTATATTCATCGCATATTTGAGGAGAGCTGTCGGGTGAGCCATCATCAACAAGAATTATTTCGTAATCTCTATAAGATTGGCAGAGAACACTATCTATGCACTTTCTCAGATATTGTTCAACTTTATATACAGGTATAATTATTGAAATTTTCAACATACACTAATTGATGACAGGCATATTTCCTTTACAAACCTCTTTTAAGTCAGCGTACAAGCCACTCCGAATTGACTCAATCCTGTGATTTGCTTTACCACATCGGTAACCTTTCGATGCATAATCAGTAATAACTGATGGATCATTTTTTATTTCTAGTAATTTGCTTTTTATTGTTGAGGGCTCGGTAATAGTTATTGCTGCATCCATATTTCTGAGGTATTCTATTCCACCAGTTTCTTCCCAACCAATGGCAAGAATGCATCTGCCGGATTGTAGATAGTCAACTATTTTTGTTGAGAAAGAAAGACGAGCCTTATAGCGTTCTGACAATGCAAATGGCTCAACGTGGACAACAATATCGCTTTGACGTTGAATTTCTGCAACTTGCGAAACAGGTACAGGTTTCATCAGAGAACAAGCCCCTTTAATATCAAGACTTTTCCGCATTTCATTGGAAATTGGAGTTGCAGTGTAAACTTTCATTTCAAATATTGTTTCCCCATTGTTTACATCTTTAATTGCTTCTGCGAGTTTGGCAAGTGTTTTCCATCTGCCAGCTCCGATATTACCAGTATATACGAGTTTGATTGGGGTCTGAATCTCATGAGTTTGAAAAGGCTCATTGAAATCGCCACCTTTAAATAAAAGTTTGCATTTATTGCCAAAAATCTCGGTATATTCGCTTTTTTGACGGTCAGTGATTACATAAAGGAGCATACATTCATCAATTGCACGTTTTACATATCTACGTTTCCACAGACGGTCTATCCAAAATAGCGGAGACAAAGAAAATTGTCGCAATGTATAGCAATCATCCGAAATATATCCAACCATTGGAGCTCCCGTTAATTTCTTTGCATATAACCCAACTTCATCTACAAAGGATGAATAGTAAATTGGTTGAAATATAATATCCGGATTGACAGATTTTATAAATTCATCTAATTGTGGCGTTTTCCATTTTCCTGTAGCCCAAACAGCATCTCTTGCCCAAAACATAATCTGCCAACGCATAATGGATGCTTTTTTGAATATTGCTTCTCCGCGTTCAGAAAAATTCTCAGTTTCTTGTTCATCTATGATTTCCTTGCCCGGCTTGAATTTGGGATTCTTCAATGAACGGACCATTTCACCAAACGAAATCTGATATTTTCTTTTTACCAACGGGCTTGTGGAATTACCCTCTGACAGGTAAATGTTGTAAATTTCGTAATTATCGTTCCCTCCGAAAATGTTTGAAAATGAATTTCCAAAACTGTTATTATCATCCCACGGGGTACTGGATATAAATAATAATTTGATTTTCATAAATCGTTTATAAGGCCTCTTCAATCTTTAATCCTAAGATCTGATCATCAGAATTTGCGCCAGACCATTTTGTTGACTACGCCGGTGTAGCTCTGAATGAGCTTGACGATCTTGGTGGATACGCATTCGTCGACGTAGTTGGGCACGGGTAAGCCGAGGTGGCCGTTGCGGTTCATCTCGACGGCAACGTCGACGGCCTGCAGAAGCGAGGCCTCATCGATGCCGGCGAGAATGAAGTCGCCTTTGTCAAGGGCTTCGGGACGCTCGGTGGAGGTTCGGATGCAGACGGCGGCAATCGGTTTTCCTACAGAGAGAAAGAAACTGCTCTCCTCTGGGAGCGTGCCGGAATCGCTGACCACGGCGAATGAGTTCATTTGCAGGTTGTTATAGTCGTGGAAGCCGAGGGGTTCGTGGGCTATCACGCGGCTATCGAGCGGGAAGCCGCTTTGTTCGAGGCGTTTACGCGAGCGGGGATGGCAGCTGTAGAGAATGGGCATGTCGTACTTCTCAGCCATGGCGTTGATGGCGTTGAAGAGCGACAGGAAGTTCTTCTCGGTATCTATATTCTCCTCACGATGAGCCGACAGAAGGATGTAGCGGCCTTTTTCCAAACCGAGGCGGCTGAGGATGTCGGAAGCTTCGATTTCGGGAAGATTATTATGGAGCACTTCGGCCATGGGGCTTCCGCTAACATAGGTGCGCTGCGGTGCCACACCCGATGCGTTGAGATAGCGACGGGCATGTTCGCTGTAACAGATGTTTACATCGGAGATGATGTCGACAATGCGGCGGTTTGTTTCCTCAGGAAGGCATTCGTCGAAGCAACGGTTGCCGGCTTCCATGTGGAAGATGGGGATGTGCAGACGCTTGGCACCAATCACGCTCAGGCAGGAGTTGGTATCACCGAGCACAAGAACCGCGTCGGGCTTGGTTTCCACCATCAGCTGATATGATGCGGCGATGATGTTGCCCATGGTTTCGCCGAGATCCTTGCCTACAGCGTCCATATATACTTCGGGATCTTCAATCTTGAGGTCCTTGAAGAACACGCCGTTGAGGTTGTAGTCGTAGTTCTGGCCGGTATGGGCAAGGATTACGTCAAAGTATTCGCGGCAACGGTTGATGACGGCCGCAAGTCTGATTATTTCGGGACGGGTGCCGACTATGATCAGAAGTTTGAGTTTTCCGTTATTTTTGAACATTTTTATATTCTTTTTTCGTTCCAATTAATGTTTCGCTTTACAATCCTTGCAGGGTTACCGGCTATTGCAACACAATTTTCTATGCTACTTCTGCACACTAACGATGCGGCACCTACAACTGTGTCAGCCGCTATGCTTACACCTTTGAGTATTAAAACTCTGGTACCGACCCATACATGGTCACCTATTTGAATATCACGTGATGGATTTATTCTGTTGCCCGACTCATTTAGAATAGAGTGCGAATCAGTTGTAGTTATGTTTATACCAGAAGAGAACAGACAATTATCGCCAATTGTTAACGAGGTCCCCTCTACTGCCGAAAGTTGTAATTGGCCAGTAAATTTGTTTAGACTGCCTATTTGGATTTTACAATTTTCATCTTCAATCCAAAATGTAATATGGTTAAACAAATTCTCATCGCCGATATATATCGAATTATTATTGCCAAATATTTCTATCGTACAGTTAATTAGTCGATTACCCCCCCCATAACTATTTGATTGCCAGAGCCATGGAAGATTATACGACAATTTGTCATATATGCTCCTGAATGCTTAAAGAAATTATGCTTCTTCCCTTTAATAACATTATGTCCAAAATATCGTGAAAGAAGATTTTTTATCCGCTTACGTGATTGATGAGAAATTGTTTTCTTTAATAGCGTAATCATAAAAGTGGAAACTATTTTGCTTTTCGGTTTCTTCCTCAAACAATTGTAACACTTACTTTAAACTTTTAATAATCTCGACCTTAAAAGATAAAAAAGCGATGTTGCCAACAACGTAATGACAACGAATGAGATAAGCTCTACATAGTCGCAGTTATCCTTCATCGAGAGAAGCACCTTATTGTGTATCAGATATATGTCAAAAGAGAGCAATGCAAGAAGTGATGGGATTTTAATATCTATCCTTTTTAAGGATAAGACACATATTAAAACAGCCATAAAGACCGCATTTAATATACCATGTTGGGCAATCGTCCAATCAAAACAGAAGTAATTGCATAAGCTTACCAGTGATATAAGTCCAATATACAAGCTCAATTCTTTTTTGGATTTAACTTTGCATAACGACATCTGGACTCCAAGTGTAAAGTAAACGATTGAGATTGCTTCATACGAAGCTCTTGTCAACGCTACATAAGCCGAGATTGCAACTGTTATTATCCAAATGAATGATATTGCTACCCATCTATTCCATTGATATAAAAAGGAAAAAAGATAGAAAATGATGTAGAGTGGAATAAGTATCTTTATAAACCACAGAACGTCATCGCCAAACGAATATAGTATATTGCTAATATACAGTACTTTACCCCCCCCCCTATCGTTGTTTGCAGCAAACAGGAATCCGCAAAAGGTGAGTGAGACATCGCAAATGGAGAAATAAAGAGCCATATTGCGCTCACAAACAAAACCGGCAGATAAATTTTCAGCAAACGCTTCTTTAGGAATTGCCCGATTCCAAGATGAGCTTTACTCTCACTCTCCATCAGCCCAAATCCCGATAAAAAGAAGAATATGGCAACACCAAGGAATCCAGCTTGATAAGAAAGAGCCCTGAATATGACAGATTCAGAAAGGTTGTTTGCACATACATATTGTGAATAATGATGTAGCATTATCATTATTGCTGATGCAAACTTTATGGTATTGGATGAATTCTTGCTTAAATAGAATTGCATACCTTCTCCCCGAATGTGTCGGGACGGTTGGAGTCGAAGCACTCGTTGCAGTACATCACTGTCACGAGGTCTTCGGTGTCCGACAGGTTAATGATGTTATGGGTATATCCTGGGAGCATGTGCACGGCCTCAATCTTATCACCGCTTACCTCGAACTCGATGATTTCATCTGTGCCGAGCTTACGTTGCTGGATTTTGCCGTGACCGGCCACCACAATAAAGAACTCCCACTTGGTATTGTGCCAGTGCTCTCCCTTGGTTATTCCGGGCTTGGAGATGTTGATGCTTACTTGACCGACATTGGCACTTTTCACAAGTTCCGTAAAAGATCCACGTGGGTCAACATTCATCTTTAATGGGAACGACACCTTCTCTTTCGGCAGATAGCTTAGATAGGTCGAGTAGAGAGCCTTGGCGAATGAGCCTTCGGGAATCTCGGGGATAACGAGTGTCTGTGGCTGAGCCTTGAATTGCTCAAGTAGCTCCACAATCTGTCCTAAGGTAACCTTGTGGGTGTGAGGTGCCGCACAGTAGCGACCTTCAGTCGTAAGAACAGTGTCAACCCCATCAAATTCACAATGGTGTTCATTGCCTTGGAGCGCTGCGAGCATTTCGTCAACAAGATCGTCTATATAGAGCAATTCCAGTTCAACCGACGGATCGTTGACTTGAATCGGCAGGTCGTTGGCCATGTTGTTGCAGAAAGTTGCGACTGCCGAATTGTAGTTCGGACGGCACCATTTGCCAAAGAGGTTCGGGAAACGATAGACCAACACTTTAGCTCCGGTTTCCTTGGAGTAGTCGAAGAACAGTTCTTCGCCGGCCTTCTTGCTTTCACCATAAGGGTGGCCAGCATAACGTCCGATGAGGGTTGCCTGAATGGAACTTGAGAGCATCACCGGACAACGGTTGCTGTGCTTTTTGAGCGTGTCGAGAAGTTGAGAGGCGAACCCGAAATTACCTTTTTTGAAATCTTCGGGATTCTCCGGACGGTTCACTCCGGCGAGGTTGAACACGAAATCGGCCTCAGCACAGTATCGGTCAAGCTCCTCCGGAGTGGAGTCGATGTCGTATTCAAAAACCTCATCGACAGCAAGGTCTGGGAAACGATGATCTTTACCCTCCTTTAGTGCGTTGAGCTGGGCGCAAAGGTTCTTGCCAACGAATCCCTTTGCGCCTGTGACTAAAATTTTCATTGTACGAAATTTCCTTCGCCGTTGAGCTCTTTTTGAATATATTCAAGAGAAGCAATCTTAGCTTTCGTTTCCTCTAATGTAAGTTGCTTGGTATTATGAGAATCGAACTCTCGAACAGTATTTCGAGTTTCATCACCTTCCTTGAAGAACTTGTCGTAATTCAAACCACGGTTATCGGCGGGAACGCGGTAGAAGTTGCCCATATCCTCGGCCTTGGCGCATTCCTCGTTGGTGAGCAGGGTTTCATACATCTTCTCGCCATGGCGGATGCCGATTACCTTGATGTCTTCTTTCTTGCCACCAAACAGTTCGCAAACAGCCTCTGCCTGAGTGCCAATGGTACATGCAGGCGCTTTCTGCACAAGTATATCGCCGTTCTGTCCATGCTCAAATGCGAAGAGCACAAGATCAACAGCCTCGTCAAGGCTCATGATGAAGCGAGTCATAGAGGGTTCGGTAAGGGTGATAGGATTGCCTGAGCGAATCTGCTCAATCCAAAGAGGAATTACAGAACCGCGCGAACACATCACATTGCCATAGCGGGTGCAGCAGATCTTGGTGTTGCCCGAATAGCGGCTCTTTGCAACTGCAACTTTTTCCTCGATAGCTTTGGTGATGCCCATTGCGTTGATTGGGTAGGCAGCCTTGTCGGTTGAAAGGCATATTACAGCCTTTACGCCAGCCTCGATTGCGGCTGTAAGCACATTGTCAGTGCCAATCACATTGGTCTTGACAGCCTCCATCGGGAAGAACTCACACGATGGCACCTGCTTCAAAGCTGCCGCGTGGAAAATATAGTCTACGCCGGGCATCGCATTTTTACATGACTGCAAGTTGCGAACATCTCCGATATAGAACTTAATCTTGTGAGCTACTTCAGGATAACGCACCTGATATTCATGGCGCATGTCATCCTGTTTTTTTTCATCTCGCGAGAAAATACGGATTTCCTTGATATCCGTTTCAAGAAAGCGGCGGAGCACCGCATTGCCAAAGCTACCGGTACCTCCGGTGATCAGCAAAGTTTTGTCCTTAAAAATTGACATATCAATAATATTAGTTTTAATTTATTTTTCAGTTTTTCAATCTTCTAATTCTGAATAATGACAAGGCTAAATTCTTTTCATCTCTATTCATATACATTAGCCATAGTAGCCCGACAAATGAAATGGATAAAATTGCTGCCTCAAAAATGAAAGCAAACCAATTGTTTGTATTAATAAAATGGTTAAACGTAAAAGCGGCTGAGATTACGAGAAGAACCGGTAGTATTAATTTGCTAAATGTCTTTACGAAAAAATAATGAATTTTCAGATTTAAATCTTTGACATATAGGTAATTTAGCCCTATGGTTCGGACCAAGTATGCGATGCATATCGACAAGGAAATGCCAATTGCGTTCCATTTGCTTGATAACCAAAAAGCAAGACCAATATTACATATTGCCATTGCTATGAAAACAATGGCTTGATGCTTTACCTTGTTGGCTGCCACCATAGCGGTAGATGCAATTTCCTGAGGCAATTGGATAAGCGAAGGAAGTATTAAAAGAATTGCACAAAAGTAAGACGATGAGAATTCTTCACCTACCCATAGATTGATGAAATTCTGTCCAACACAAATAAATATTATCACAATGAAAGTTATTACCATCGCCTGCAGACGTCCAATCCTTATCATCAGTGGCATCAAGTCACTACTGTCGGATGCCATTATTCTCGAAACTTTAGGAAGAAACATGCCATTTAAAGCACTGGCAAACGTATACGTATATCCTTCAATAGTGATTGCGATACCTAATACGGCAATGCTTGCCGCGCCAGACATTATGCAAAGTATTGACGGCGCAAGATTGAATATCATCCTTTGGCATACGGAGATTACGGTAACCCAGCCGGAGAACCCTAATATTTCTTTGCGTTCTCTCGAATTTTTATACCCGAAATTTATTTTTGTATCTGTAAATCGTCTAACACAATATAATTTCAATACGATCATAATTATACCTGCAAACGCATTTACTGACACTAATGCATATAGCCCATAACCCATAAGCAGACAGGCACTCATGGTTCCTACTATAATGATTTTATTCGCCAATTCGCATAATTTCAGCTGGATAAACTTTTCATTAGCGCTCAACACTCCGTTGAGAGGAATGAATGGGAACGATATAACACTAAAGCAAGATGCAATGATATATACAATCTTAAATTTGCCAATTTCTGCTGGCGTTAGACTTTCATATATACATGGGATGAAAAAATATACCGCTGTCAGAATAAGAAGCAAGATTGTGTCTATTCCTATATATAATTTATAGACTAGACTCAAACAATTGTTTGCTTTGTCATTCCGACCTTCTGCTATATACTTGGCCATGAACCGTGTTACAGCGGAACTTAATCCGAAATCAAATACAAACAAGGTTATAATGGACATTGCCAAAGTATATAGGCCAAAATTGTCACGACCGATGGAGTGGATCATCCATGGGGTGTAAAGCAATCCTATCAGGATATTTATCCCGAGCCCGATGTATGAAAGCAATGCTCCCGTTTTAATTTGATTCATAACGGCGATTAAATCTTGAATCCATTATTTTAAGGATCAGATTATTCAATTGTATTTATAAGATTGGATAAATCAGTCTGGAATTTAATATCCAGATCTCGAAGATTATCGAATAGAGTCTGCCTATCGTATAATTTGGCATTCAATATCGAATGTGCTAATTCAATTGCCTTGTTATTGTCGAAAAAAGTAATTAAATCTTTAAGCGGAGATTTTTCAATGACATCTAATCGAATAGTAACAATATTCAAACCGTTAGACAAATACGATAGTATTTTAGATGGGAATGAGGTCTTATTATATAGACCATCTGCATCCTGTGCTGATATGCCAATTTGGCATTTTTGCATAAACCGGACATACTCATTGCCCTTTAGTACGCCATCGTAAGTTAGTTTTGCTTCTGCGATTTGTGAAATATTATGCACATATTCTTTAAATTCAGCAATCTCTTCGGGAGTACCAAAACCTAAAATATGTACATGATAATTTTCTGGAAGATATTTTGCGGACTCAGCAGTAAGCCATGCTCCATACTTGCGCTTGTTTAGAGTACCTGCGTAAACTACATGCGTCATTTTATCGTCCTTTGGTTGGACTGTTGCATGGTTAACATTGTAGGTGCCATACAATACAATTTGGGGCTTATTCTTATCCAGTAAGCAGATATCGCCTATTAAATTATTTATCAAGATATATCCGTCAGCATAACTAAAACCTTTAATCTCTTTTTGGATCTCTTTTGGGGAATAATCAGCGGCGATAGTGTATACCTCTTCAATCTCTAAGACTATTTTACGTTTTGCAAAAAGTCTAGCAAGCTTACGTACTGATGCGAAATATCTCTCATGATACATTATAACAATATCATCTTTCTTTACCGCAAACAGTAAATATAAAAATAGTTGAATTTTATTGAGAATCCTTTCGATGATTCGCAAAAGCAATAGATTAGAGCCGAAAGTAAAACAATGCCAAAGCGGAATTTTATTCCACGATTCGGTATGTGGAAAATAAAATCCATTAAATTTTCTACCGCCGCTGGAGAAGGATGCAATCTTTAGACCATCTACATTGGAATTGTTTTTGAGCTTATCTAAAATATATTTGGATTTAGTAAGGGCTGCAGGAGAATACCCAAGTTTACGGTCTTTGCTGTTTTCACCCCACAATGTAATGTAATGTAATGTACTTTCATTGCCCGTGAGTTAAATTCGCAATCAGATTTGGGAAATATCCACATAAGTTCGCAATGGTATCATCATTACCCCCATCAATGCAGTTTATTTGGCTGAGATTGAAACTTTGAGAATTGTTAATAGTGGTAAATATCTTGGCCTCATTTTGTGTACAGACGATTCGAATGCCGTTTGAAACACAATTGGCCCATACCCATAAATCATCAGCCGTTAGAGCGTGGTCTTGTATTGCTTTCCAGTCAAACATCTTCTCAGGGAGTAATCCATATGGATATAAACAACCACTTCCTGATAGGATAGAATTTCTAAAACTGGGTTTCTTAGTTTCATTTCTACATCCACGCCATTCTTGATATGGACGTATTGCATTATTTTGAATTTTTATCCTATGCGTTTGATTGACAATAACACAATCAGGATATCTCAGATGTTGATTAACAGCCCTTTCAATAGTCCTTAAATTATATATAATATCATCATCGAATGTCACTACAAGTTCATTTGGCTTCTGTTGTTGAAGCATAAAGAAATATTTCTTATGCGATCTATAATCGGGGCAAAATTTAATCTCCAGTCCGAGCTTACACATATCCAACAGCTGTTTTGGAAGAGATGATGTATTGGAAAATTGAGAATCAGCTAACCAAAGAACAATCCTATTAGGTCTTACTGTTTGAAGAAATATGGATTTAATAGTTAAGTGTACATTTTCAATTCTTGCAGGGAATGTGGTCAATGATGCTACGATAGATTCATTTCCATTCTTAGATAAATGAATAGAGGAAATATCGATGTGCTTAATAGCGAAATTCTCGATATTAGAAAGTAATCGATACCAAATATAACCGATATATTTAACATATCGGATTTTACTTAAAACGTTATCATTTCTCAACTTTAACCATTCACAGATGTTTAAAGTTAATGTCAGAAATCTATTATTAAATTCGGTCATTATTCAAACGGCGTTTGATACTGACTATTATACTTTTATAATTTCCGCTGATCAAGCGACGGAATATGCTATCTACTTTAGAAAAGATTGAGCGGTTTTTTGCAAGTTTTCTTGAATAATCTACATTTTCGATAACATATTTCGGGTGTTTCAAAGGGAAGTTACACTCATAAACAGGAGTAGCAAAGAATCGTTGAGAGGCCTTAGAGAGAAGCTTTACATTGCTAACTGAATGCGTTGCATTTTCGGAAACTCCTATGTTCGATATCATATTGCGCTTAGGGACAATACACAACTGATTGTTCAAAACTCTTTGGAAGGAATTAATACTTTCCCAAAACGGCTTACCAGATTTCTTTTGCCAGAGGCACTTATTAAAGAAAGCTTTCCAATTTCTCGTTCCATATTTTTGAATCATATTAGATTTCAGGGTTTCCAAAGAATAAGCATCTTCGCAAAAACCATAATCTTCCTCCCATTGGTCTGCAACTCGCTTCCAAGTGGCCCAACCCCAAACACTTCCACCATTAGTGAAGAAATAATCGTCAGGACATTCATCAAATACTCCAAGATTATTCATGCCTGCAATTCTACTAATGCGTAAGTCGTTTTCATATTTATCCAACAACTCTTTACAGAATGGAAAGAAACTCTGTGATGGAACACAATCATCTTCTAAAATGATACATTTATCTACTAATGAAAATGCCCATTTGCGAGAATAGAATGTAGCAGGATCACAACCCCAGTTCTTGTCTTGATAATTGCGATAGACTGTGCAATCCCAATCTATGGCTTCTGCAATCTCGCGACAACGTTTTATTCCTTCGATATCATCGGAACGCCCTTCTCTAGGGCCATCCTGAAATAGCAGTAATGTTCGTGGACGAGCTTTCTTAACAGCCTCAAACGTTTTACTGAAAACATCATCTCTTACAAAAAAAATGAGTAATACAGCAACGTCAGTTTTCCAGCTTTTCATATTTATTGATATATATTATATTAATGATCAGAGGAATTATCGCAAACAAGGACCATGAGAGTTCCGGTGTTTCTGCAGGATTAAATATGCTTAGAAAGGAATAATATACTATCACTGGCAATATGATATTCTTCCAAAATAATTTGTACTTAGCGGTGCAATTGACAAAAACAATATAGAGCAGCTTGTAATGAAAATATAATCCGAGTAAGCCAGTAGCCAGTAATGTGCCAAGAAAGCTACTATGAGATGCACTATACAAGAAAGCATTTGTACCCGAGGTTACATTATGCCCCCAGATAGGGCTAAATATACTCTCTTTTAATATATCTAATTGAATTTGACTTCGAGCTCCAGAAAAATCTGATACGTCACCTTCTCCAAAAAATGATAGGTACATTCGGTCAAGTTTATCTCCTATTACAGTTCCAGAATAGAACTCAGAGGCAGCTTGCAATAATATTGGAAAAGTAAAAATAGCGATAGGAGCTAAACAGACTATTATAAAACGTAAGGCTGTACTTTTAATGTTTATATAAATGGTATATAATAGAACCCCAAAAGTGAGGAGAAGTAACGTTGTGAAATTTGCATTCATTACAAAATAAGCCAAGAAGAGAATTGAGGACCATATAATCAACCGCCATAAAAAAGTCCACCTGCGGTAGAGTAGTAGAGCGACAGTAAAAACTAATAACATGCCGCAAGTATAAGAAAACCCAAATCCGCCTATATTCTGTAATTTATATAGAACTTTTTGATCTTTATCCATAATACTGGCTGTCATGTCTCTCATCATGGTGGGATTAACTTGAAGTTGACTTACAGAGTTAAAAAGGACAATTGACAACAGTATGCATGAAACAACAGCAACTATTTTTATATTGAAACGATTACCACGTCTTATTATGTCAGAGCATAATATGCCAGGAAATACAAAATACCATGCACTAAGAGCTGGATGAAGAAATCCATACTTGAAATCTCCAGGTATTGCTACGAGGTACATTAAGGAAGAATAGCCCAAAATTAACAATAGTATATTTCGTAATAGTATTTTATTAAAACTGCGTAAAATATACAATACAAAAAATACGGCGGAAAGAGATGCAACTAATTGTATATTAATATATACTTGTACACTAGGAAAGGTGTACATACATGCAAATAATAATGTCAGACCTATATACAATAGATTGCTGAACTGTTGACCTGAAAAAACGAATATTTTTTCAATGGCTTCCATAGAAAACCAAGAAGACACTCTCATCTGATTAAATTTCAATAAAAAGGAAAATCTATTTCAAATAGTTGCCAAAATTTAATATCGATAATTATCTCAAGATAATTATACCAGATGATTTATACATGATCCTATTAAGGGATCGACCTCTTTGATGAGCCTAAAGAGGATAAATCAGACATTATATTTTGATATTCTTTTAGATTTCTCGCCTTATTAAAGAGCAAATTAGCTCTAGTAACACACTCGGAAGATAAACTTTTCTTCCCAATAGCAATGATATTGCAAATTGCAGTTTTGAATTGTTCAAAATCATTATTATCAACAACAAAACCACAATTACCAACCAGTTCTGGATTGGCCGTGGCATTATTAGCTATAATAGGTGTGCCACATGCCAATGCTTCAGCTGATACTTTTCCAAAAGTTTCTTGCACTGAGGGATTCAGAAATACATCAGCCATAGAATAATGTTCCGCTAACTCACGAAGTCCGGATAAAATGCCAACAGCTATAATATTAGTCGGTAGCTTTTCATTACTATCCATCCCACCAACCAAAACGATTTTGCAATTAGGGAACTCTTTAGCCAATTTTTTAAATAATTGTAGGCCTTTTTCATTGTTCCAGAATTGAGCGACTCCAAGAATAACGAAATCATTATGCAATCCTAGTTTCGATCTTAATTCATTAGAATCATATGGCCTAAATACGCTCAAATCAATCCAATTATAAATACGCTTTTTTATCTTGGCACATTTAAGTAGAGATTGTTTAGCTTCGTTCAACACCCAATCTGATACTCCAACAACACCTAAACGCGGGATAGCCTCAAAAAGGCGTTTCTTCATTGTAAAGTTATGATTGGTTCTGTCAAATATTAGACTTTTATTGTATTTGTGTAATATAGGGCAATGATTGCAACTGGTCTTCCATTTGTTGCAATTATCGTCAGTATAATAGCAGCAATGTCCTGTAAAGAACCAGCAATCATGTAAAACGATAATTGTAGGAATATCAAATTTAGCTAAGAAACTAAGTAAAATAGGCAGATTAATGTAATTTGCATGGAGGTTCCGCAGAATTACAATATCAGGATTAATGGATTTTAATTGCCTAACTAGTCTATGTGTGGATAAAGAGGAAAATTTACCTTGTGTGCCCAATAACCGAGAGCCTAAAGCATGACTCTTATAGTCAATTGTATTACCAATTTTGAAAATATTATTTTCTATCTTCTCTTGATTAGTACAAAAAACATAAGAATTATCTCCGTTTGAGATAAAAAATTCATGCATCTCCTTAGTAGTACGTCCTGTTGAACTATACTCATAAACAGCATTTATTTGTACAATGGTCATACTATATGCCTTATAAAAACCGATATTCCTATAGCAATCTTAGTTAATCTCTAAAGAAAATATCTCGAGTATATACTTTATCACATACATCAGAAAGGTCGGCTGATGATCTGTTGGCTAAAATCGCCTGACTCTGATTCTTGAATTTTTCAAGGTCATTGACAACTAATGAACCAAAGAATGTAGATCCATCATCAAGAGTAGGCTCGTAAATAATAACCTTCGCACCTTTTGCCTTAATGCGCTTCATGACACCTTGAATGGAAGACTGACGAAAGTTGTCGCTATTAGACTTCATTGTTAGACGATAAACTCCAATTATACATTCTTGTTCCGTGGCATTGCCGTAAGAATTTGCGGAGGAGTAATCATACCATCCGGCCATACGGAGTACTTGGTCTGCTATGAAATCTTTTCGAGTGCGGTTACTCTCGACAATTGCCGACATCATGTTTTGGGGCACGTCGGCGTAGTTTGCGAGAAGTTGTTTTGTATCTTTGGGAAGACAATAGCCGCCGTAACCAAACGAAGGATTGTTATAGTGCGAACCTATGCGTGGATCGAGTCCTACCCCCTCGATAATGGCTTGCGAATCTAGTCCTTTAACCTCTGCGTAGGTGTCGAGTTCGTTGAAGTAGCTCACTCGCAGGGCGAGGTAAGTATTGGCAAAAAGCTTCACGGCCTCTGCTTCCTTCATGCCCATATAAAGCACTGGTATATCTTCTTTTATAGCACCTTGCTGCAGCAACTCTGCAAAATCATGTGCGGCATTATCCAGCATTACTACATCAGTGACCGCCTGTATCGCTTCATTTTCTTCTTGGAATTCAGGCCGATTTATGATTTTTGGTACACCGGCAATAATCCGCGAAGGATACAGATTGTCATAAAGTGCCTTACTCTCTCTGAGAAATTCTGGGAAGAACAGGAGGTTGAACTTCTTGACACCCTTGGCGGCATATTTAACATAGAGCGCTCGACAGTATCCGACAGGAATTGTGGATTTGATAACCATTACGGCATCTGGATTGACTGACAACACAAGGTCGATTACATCTTCAATGCAATGAGTATCAAAATAATTCTTTACAGGATCGTAGTTAGTCGGTGCTGCAATGATGACAAAGTCGGCATCTTTATATGCCGAAGCCCCATCAAGAGTGGCGACCAAATTCAAATCCTTTTCGGAGAGGTATTTTTCTATGTACTCATCCTGAATAGGAGAAATACCCTGATTTATTTTATCAACCTTTTCTGGGATGACATCAACAGCGAAAACATTATTGTGTTGAGCAAGGAGAGTGGCGATACTCAATCCCACATATCCAGTTCCAGCTACTGCAATCTTCATTTTTTTAATACAATAATTTACAGATGAAAAATTGAAATTAGACTATTTCGTGAACAAGTCGGCATACAAACCATAGCCCATAAACAAAACTAATTCAGACATTATAATTAGTTGAAGAAGTCTGCTCCACAATATTGCATTATGTAATATGGATTTGTCTGTTTTTCCCGGAAAAAAACGACGTTCTCTAATCTTATAGAACTCATCAACGGCCTGTTTAACAGTAATTCTTTTGTTATCGGTTAAATCTCTTTTTCTTAGATTCGACCAGTCACTGGTATCTACAATTTCATTACACAACTTTAATGTATCCAAATATAAAGTCCGAAATTTGCTTATACATGGCCTAAATATCCTACGCCTTATTTGAATAATTGCAGCTACGCCAAAAAATCCACTCAAACAAAACAAATATTGTGAATCAATAAATCTCGCAGTTATTTCGCCGATACTAAAAATACTGTCAAGTTTTATCCTTATTGCAAGCACAACAACCAAGGTCAATGACAGCAACAGAGAAAAGATTACAATATTCCTCAATCTTATATATAACCGATTTAACTGCACAGTGGCATCCTTAATCTCTTTTATACTCTGATTAAAGGATTTATCGCACATTTAAAATAAACTTTTGAATCGATTTCACCACGTTGAAGTGTAATTTCCGTTTATCGTTCTCGCTGATATGGAGTATCATTGGTTTGCCTCCAAATGGGGAGATGGTACTGCAGTAAGGGATATAGTGTAGAGTACAAAAACGTTCGATACCATTGAACAACTGAGAGTATTCTCCATTTTTATAATAATTCATCACTTCATCCTCCTCCTCATACCAAACATCCGCCTTGTTTATCAAAGTTAATATCCATCTTAACTTAGTTTGAGAATTAATATCATCAATCCATTCTTTAAGCTGACGAATTTCAAACTTACGGTTGTCTGTTAAATATTTTTGAGCTACTTCATCAGTTCCTGTCCGGAATACTTTTACATTAGTTCCTTCACTTTCGTTATACCCGTAACAAACCACATTAATTATCGCATGGAAGTGTCCATTCAAAATCCTTGTTTTTATTTTCTGCCGTTCATTTCTATATGTGGCTTGTCCGGGGCAATCAAAGAACTCGATTCTTTGGCCGGTTGGAAGAATATAAATAAATGGCTCAATAAATCTAGTACTTTCTCCGGAATACTCCTTGCCACCAAATGAGTTAAGAAAACAACTTTTACCACTTCCACTTTCTCCCAATACTGCTATTCTTAATGGTTTCCTAAACCGATTGAGATAATACTCCCATTTTGAAATACCCTTCCCAATTTTCTGAGCAGTATCAGCAAGTGTAATAGCATTGCATATTTCAGAAATCATAGTTCCCGTAAGCATCTCTGGAAATTATTAAGCCAATTTCATATTATAGGCTGGGTTTGCAATCCCTCGTTGAAAAAGTATTTATCAAGATAAGATAGTATCTTATTGGACTCTCCAATACCTCCGCAACAACTTGGCTCTCTGCATATGGTAATCAGTGTCGCCTCAGTGATTAACCGGTTCATTACAGTGTGAACTTTAAAGTCTCCCACGTATTTGTCATAAAAGATTGTTTCCGGCCATGCAATAGTACGGTCAAGGCAATCAGTGGCAAAGCAATCCAAATCAAAGTCGAGTATATAGGGGCATTTGTTCGGCTCTTTGGTGTTGAAGTGAAAGAGCCTACGCAAATACACAGATATTTCATCCTGTTTGAACGTATCACCCAATTGGCCGCGATTTCCCACCTCCCAGCCTAAGTGACTCATTGTCAGAAGGAGGTGCTTGGTATCTGCATCTGCGTAACGTTCATTGGTATACCGAACATTGCCGTCTTTCTCTACTCCAATGCAGACAGCATCGTTGATAAGATTAAAATCAAAAGCTGCGGTTACCCAATCATCATCAAGAGTCGAGAGCTCAAATTCTGTATAGCCCCAAAATTCCTTGGATTTGATATCCTGTATTTTCCTATTGCCAAATTTAGCCATACGTTCAGCGATTGAGATATTCCGTGGCACAACTGAGTCATCATGTTGGTCAAAGTAAATAAGATTGGGAACTCCATCAATCCATTTGTTCTTTTGAATCTCAAAGAGAATGTTCAAGAGTGTTCGGTGATCATCATACACTAGTACGTCTTTTTTGCCACCATAATCTGGCTCTATTGTATAATGGTTGATATTAGATCTTTGCCCTAACAGATAGAATTCTGAATCCATGAACTTTGATTGAAGTGGATCTTTTGAAATTAAAATCCTCTAACGAATTAACTTTAGCTGGTGGTTTCGAGATTACGCTATCTGAGATTTACTAAGATGTATCTCGATAGCTTTTCTTACAAAGAGAGGTATATCATCTCTAGCCATCAGTTTGGAAAATAGCGACATGAGAGATTCTTCAAATTCGTCGAATTTGCGGTTGAAAAATAGGGCTGATTGGGCGAAGCCAATGTAGGCCCAAAGGGTATCGGCATCGAGGGTATCGAGCTCAGTCTCGGAGAGTGTGTAGGTGCTTATCCACCGTGCTTTTGCCGAGGCTTGTTCCTTTGTGCCGAGATAGGCGAATAAGTCATCATTTATTATGTAGTTGAGCCGCGAATAGGCTTCTGACTTTGGAATGTTTCGGAATTCTCCGTAACTGGTCAGGTCCTTTACCCAATCGCCAAGAACTCCCAATGCAAACATTGAGTATTTACTGTCAAGTGTTCTGTTGTCCCGCTTTACCTCTTTCAATAGTTCAAGAACAAGATCAGTTTCTGAGATGCTTTTGTCGCCTTTGGCCCAAAGTCCGGCAGTACTAAGTCTGATACCTCTGATATAATCATTGGCAGACTCGCCATTGCAAATACTGTAATAAAAGTCGTATGCATTCAGCAACTTTGGAATTGCAGCCAATGTAAATGTGGTTGATTTACCCGACACAATATCATCAAGGATACCTTTTACATTTTCAAGCCAGATCTTACCTTGAGCCTCTACTTCACGAATTGTAGCGTTTCTGCGGGCTGGATAGTATAGGCCTCCTTCACGCTCATATATCTTGCACATCAATAGTTGATATCCGCATATTTCTTGAATATTCGAATAGTCTATATCAGCAGCTGATATTATGTTTTGCTTAATAACCATCGTATTACGCAACTCCTTCGTATTTTCCGGTTATGTTGTCAATACGTGTGTAGATTTCGGCGGCTATGGGATTGAGGCGTCGCTCGGGAAGAGTGAGGCCGTCCACGGCTTGCGCTTTGGTGACGGCTTCGGTGAGTCGAGGGCGGATTGTCGGGTCTATATTCCAGTAGGCGGCGAGGGTAAGTAGCTTGCCAAGCTCGGCGACATTACCGACAGTAAGTGCGGCATCGAATAGGTCGAAGTAACGGTCAAGGACTGCTTCGCGCTCTTCGGCAGTTATGAAGTCGAAGATAAGAGCGAGAGTTGCCATTTCAAAGGAGGTGTTTGCTTCGGAAAGAAGTTTAGCAACAATCTCTGATTCATTTTCAGAATTTATATCCGGAAGCCAATTCAAACGAAGCTTTTGCGCGTAGGTCAGATTGGATAGACCTTTCAAATTCTCGGCATCATCAAGAGCAAAGCTGAAATCGTCACGATCAATGGTCATGCCGAGAGACGCCAGTCGCTCAAGGATTTCTATCTTTTCGTTGATAGAAGAAGTTGTATCATATTTCTTCCTCAAAGCCTTAGCCAATTGCTCAAATCTGTCACGGCATAGACCGTTATATATCGATTCGTTATCTTCCCACCCAACCTGCGCTAACTGTAGGCGCAGGTAAAAGATTGTTTCAAGGGCATGGAGCGTCGCTACCGACATGTCAGCATCAATCCCAATCGGAATAATGTCACCGATGATGTCATCATTCAACGTCTTTAAATCCCGAATCAACTTTCTTTTGGCCGCGGATTTCCGTTCTTTCTCAAATTCTGAAGAGACAAGAGTCTGGAGATATTCCACTTGCATCCGGTTTGAATGTAAGGAGCGTCGCTTCAGTTCTTTAATGGGTGTGAGCCTTGCGACTTCTGTCCATACGACAAATATATCGTCATCAAGATTCCGGACATCAATATTGAGGAGGGAGTTGCGAATATCCTCCCATTTGTCCCAGTTATCCGGGCCAATAAGACACGTCGAATCATCGTAGACCTTAAGTCTGAGTATCTTGTCTTCGATAGAAACGGAATCAATATCTTTCAGATAGCTGTCGATGATATCTTTAATCTCCTGATAATCTTCCGGACCAATATAGTCCCTTGTTCGAGTTGCATAACTAAGAGCAAACAGAAAGTCGTAAGAAGAAATTATAGGATTCTCATTATAGGCTTTAACGACTTTACAACACATCTCAGTTAATGTATTTCTTCTGTTAGCCGGCCCACGATCCTTGCTATCAACTCCGCGATTGTAGATGTAGCGATATAGGGCTTTAATCAGCGGCAGCGACTGCTGGATGTTACTTTTTCCATATACTCTACGCGAGAACTGTGGATAGAGTTTATCCATATTCCTCCGAACTTCGGTTCGGTCGATATTGAGGTCATCATAGAGATTGCAGAGCAAATTGATGGCGTCAACATTTGCGATGAAATCATCGTCAGTCATCGACTTGTCAACATTGAATGTCACCATCGCATTCAGTTGCTCTAAAATATGTTTTAACTTGACTGCCACGCCGAATTATCTTTATTAAAGAAGATGTCTATCCGATTGCCTTGACAAAATACGCTTCAACCTTAACCTCTGCTTTGATTGAGTATTTATCTGAAAGCCTGATATATATATGTTTTATATCAGATCCCTCTCTAATATCATAAATCGTGCCTTCATATCCCGACATTATTCCTCCGGTAATAAGGACTTCACGGCCGAGGCCGACAGGAGATTCCGCTGTCAGCTCAACCTTTATATCGGGAGTGAAGATGCCGATCATATTTTGAAAGCCGGTCATGCTGCGGGTTGCTATCACAGAAAAGTCGCTGTCGACATCGGATGTGATACGGAAGACATATCCCAATCTTTCAGACTTGATAAGAGTGTCAACTTTTCGGATATATCGTGGATTGATATAAATAAATACTACATCAGGGATTATAGGTGTGACAGAAGTCACAATTCTTTTTTCAACACGACGCGCGACTTCTCGCTGAGGATAAAACAACAGTCTGTCATCGTAATACTCAGCAAAATTAGTCTTTATATTTTCCGTCAATATGTCATAAGCGACTCCACGCCGCAGCTTTATGGCATACCATCTTTTCCCGGAAGGAGCAAACGATTCTGCAACCCGATGCTTTATAGATCTTATTTCGTCTGTAGTAAGCTTTGTGCTTTTCACCAATCGGAGATATTCATATTCCGCTGGAATTACGTCAACCATCCGCTTTAAGTCTGCAAGCCTCACTCCGCACCTGCGTGCTTTAGCCAGCCACAACGACAGGGTCGTTTTACTTGTAAACCCTTCGGGGAAATTAATATTCTTTACTCTGAAATAGAAATCTATCGCGTTGGTTACTTCCCTGACAAGCTGAGGCATACGTTTACGGCTTTGATTGAGCTCAAACACATATTTTCGTCTATGATGAAACTCTGCCGTCCTGATAATTTCGTCGAGTTGACGAAACTCAGGTGTGTATTCTTCTGTGGTCAAAGAAATTGCCTTTTCTATATCTGACGACGCATTGAATAGAAGATAAAGGAACACAGCCAATTCTGGCTTAGATTTTGCATCTGTCATTATAGTGTCAAAGACACTTTCAATTTTTGTCAACTCCGACTGGAGTAGTCTTGCATTGACAGGTGCGTTCAATGCACATAATTCTTTGATGCTATCAAATGGATTGGCAGCGATGCCGTCACCATTGCCATACTCCTTATATAAGGTACTTAGTTTTTCTGCGTATCTCTTACGGCTCGATACGGCAAGACCGGAATCAATCATGTCGCAAACCCATAGTTTCAATGAGTCTTCCAAGCGAAGTTCGTCATTCTCCTTTATTGAAGAAAGGAAAGACGAAATTGACTTGTAATCCATAGCCCGTTTAGACGTCTGATCCAGTCTTATTGCAACAAATTCAGAGAACGGCATTCCGTAATTAGTTGACTGTCTTTCTATTGCCACACAGCCGTACCGAACCATTTTTAGAGTTTATATAATTCTCATGTTCCCCCTTTCTCGGTGTCTTACACGCTGAAAGAGGTACTGAAGTGCGATATGTATTGGCTTTTGTCATGAAAAACAATGCCACTCAAGGTAAGCAAACTAAAGTAACTCTTATGTAGAGATTTGGATGGCGATGAATCATCTTAAATACAATTACTTACATTTAGCTTAATGCGATTTTGCTAAACAAAGAGAAACCAGAATTGACGGTCAGCAATTTTCACAAGCCCAAATTGCTCATATTTGAGAAATAATTTGTAACTTTGCAAACAATAAAGTATCTCTACATAAGAGATTTGGACGGTTGCTAAACAAAATAGCCTCGATGCCGGAGCACCGAGGCGTTCGTGTCCTTTAGAGGGACTTTAGGATGAGGCTGTTGGCTTTGTCAACAACGGAGGTATCGAGGGAGGCGAGGTAGATTTGGGTAGTGGCTTCGG
>OFGO01000051.1_pt1 | contig 112381 bp, 105 predicted proteins | sample 1521761 | NCBI WGS metagenome assembly OFGO01 (sample SAMEA3504128, study PRJEB24116) | mouse gut metagenome | biome: mouse gut; feature: mouse-associated habitat; material: faeces | place: Denmark | collected 2011
ATGCAAGCGATAATTACCGAATATTGTTCCGATGAGATTATAAATGAATACTATACGTATATGATGAAGAATTTAATGTTACAAGAGTGTGATAAGGAAAATTTAAAAGATAAAGTAGCAAACTATATTTATGAAACTCGTTGCAAAATAGCACATTATAAATATGGGCAGGAAAAAGTTAAGGATAAACAAACTTTAGGAGAAAGTATCATTATATTAAGCAAAGTGGTGAAAAATATATATGATCAATTGGATGACAAATTAGTGGAGATTAATGAAAAACTGGAAGTATGGAATAAAATTATATTGAAATAAATATATTGCTTTTGAAATGGGTTATATTTTTGTAAAATATGGTGATAAAATAACAAGTGGCATATTATATATGATTTTGATAGAATGAGCTTCGGACATAAGCGGGGGTTCAAAAGATGGCAGAGAGTCAAAATATTGAATGGAAAGAATCGTGGCGTGACGAATATCTTAAATGGATATGCGGATTTGCAAATGCACAGGGCGGCAAAATTTATATTGGAACACGAGATGATGGGATGGTAATTGGAGTTCGTAACCCAAAAAAGCTATTAGAGGATATTCCCAATAAAATTCAAAACAAATTGGGAATTATGGCGGATGTGAATCTGCTTACTAAAGGTGGACTGGATTATATTGAGATTGTCGTTAGTCCGTGGGCGTTTCCCGTAAACTATGATGGAGAATACCATTATAGAAGTGGTAGTACAAAACAGATGCTGCGGGGAAATGCATTGACGAATTTTTTAATGTCAAAGACTGGATTGAAATGGGATGCAGCGACAATATCTAATATTGGGGTAGATGATTTAGATCAGGAAAGCTTTGATATTTTTAGAAGAGAGGCCTTGCGAAGCGGGCGAATGACAAAAGAAGATTTGGATATTGCGAATGTTGAACTGTTGGAAAAACTGGACTTAGTAGTAGATGGAAAACTTAAACGTGCAGGGGCATTGTGTTTTTACCGCAACCCAGAAAAAATTATTGGTGGATGTTATGTGAAAATTGGAAAATTTGAAGGCAGTGAGCTATTATATCAGGATGAAGTGCATGGTTCTTTGCTTATTTTGGCAGACAGGGTGATTGACCTGATTTATTTGAAATATTTGAAAGCAGCAATTTCTTATTACAAAGAAACCAGAGTGGAAACATATCCTTTTGCACGTGATGCCGTAAGAGAAGCCGTTTTTAACGCTTTGATTCATTGCAATTGGGCTGACAATGTTCCAGTACAGATACGTATTGAAGATGATGCCATGTATATCAGTAATTGTAGTATGTTGCCCTTTGGCTGGACTGTAGAAACACTTTTAAGCACCCATGTATCAAAGCCATATAATCCTGATGTTGCAAAAGTGTTTTATCGTGCAGGATATATTGAAAGTTGGGGACGAGGTATTCAGAAGATTCGGGATGCATGCAAAAGTCTTGGAGCAGATGAACCTGAGTATATTGTTCATGGTGAAGATATCATGGTGAAATTTTCTGCCCTCCAAAGTGCTAAAGTATCGGATGCTAAAGCCCTAAATGTCCTAAAAGATGTCACAAAGGATGCCACAATAGAAATAAAAATATTAAATTTGATTAAAGAAAATGCATCTATTACTACCACCGATATGGCCAGGCAGTTATCTGTTAATAGACGAACAATTCAGAGAGGTTTGGAGGTATTAAAGAGCAGAGGTACGATTGAGCGCAAGGGTGGTAAACGATACGGTTACTGGCAAGTTTATGAATAGTTTTTGTATTCCCATCGTACCATTTCCAGATGGCAACGGCCGTGTGGGCAGCTGATTTCGATTAATGTAAAGATATATCCATAACATATACAGTACGGGTAAACATGAAGAGATTGCTTACGGAGATATGCACAGCAGCGGGGAGAATCTGCGGAATTTCCTGTATTTAACCAGGTATCTAACGAAGGAAATTGAGTACTTTAAAGAATCATCTATTTTTCTGCAGACTTAGATTCCGAATACAGAAGTGAAGACCTATCATACGACAATACTGAACTTGTTCCGGGATAAGATGAAGAAAGAGGACTTCCGGGATTTATACCGCTTGATGGAGGGCAGGAGGGATCTTGCCCTCTGAATTTTTGTCCGGAATTTATCCGGTATTAAAAAAAGAATGGAGAAAATCAAGGACTGTCTCAAACCGGCAGGAGATCATGCACATGTTCAGGCGGCAGAATTTATTAGCGGCTTTGTAAGGGAATAACAGATTGTGCAACAGATAGAGTTAGGGTATAATATGAAAATAGAGGACAGAGGCAGCAGGATAAGGAAGGCCGGCGGATGATACACGGTATATTGACGCGATAGGGGGTATATGGTATTATGGCACAAGCATTGCTGAACCTACGGGTGAGACAAATATGTCCGGAAATGGATTGATATGGAGGACAGGGTATGGATTATACAAGAGAGTTTTTGGAACGGGAAGGCCAGGGCGGAGCGGTCGTTGGAAACAATGAGCAGCTAAGTGACATGCAGGGCGTCCGAAGTATGGAGGCCGTCATCAATGAAGGGCTTCGCGTTGCCCTGCTGGAAGAGACGCCGGATCAGTCGCTTGAGGTGCTTTTGGAGCATTTGGGGAAAGCTTTGGATGGGGAACGTACTTATATATTTGAAAAAAATAATAACGGCTGCGACGACAATACATATGAGTGGGTGGCCGACGGGGTGGAGCCGGAGAAGGAGAAACTTCAGAATGTTCCTGCTGAGGTGTGCGAGAACTGGTATCGGAATTTTGACATCGGCAGGCATATTGCCATTGCGAGGCTGGATGAAATCCGGGAGGACGTTCCGCAGCAGTATAGTATCTTGAAACAGCAGAACATCCACTCTCTTGTGGTGGTTCCCCTATACGACGGGAAAAAGATTATCGGCTTCTACGGCGTTGACAATCCGCCTGTGAAATCGCTGGAATATGCATCGAATATGCTTCAGACTGCGGCATATTTTATCGTGTCGTCCCTGAAACGGCGGAATCTGGTCCGTGAGCTGCAAAAGAGGAGCTATAATGTACTGCAGGCGCTCAGCGTGGATTATCTGGGGATTTATCAGGTGAATTTTGATACAGGAAAATGCGAGATATTCCGGGATGGCGAATGGATGAGCATGGATTGGGCCGCTGGATTTAAGGATGGCTATGAGGCGGCTATGGAGCGGTATGTCTCCCGCTATGTAGTGCCGCTGGATCAGGAGAGGGTTCGGGCGGTGACGCAGAAAGACTACGTGCTTGCCCGGCTCAGGGAAAAAAAGAAGTTCTATGTCCGGCACCAGGCGAAAGACAGCTCTAAAAGGCTGAAACATCTGGAGCTGCATTTTTCTGCCACGGAGAAAACAGCAGAAGAGAATTGCGCGATTTTTGCCCTGCGGGATGTCAATGCCGTGGTGGAGCAGGAAGAGGAATATAAGCAGCAGGCAAGGAAGAGCCTGGAGGATACCCTTGAGGGGGCCAGAACGGGTATCTGGACGATTGAGCTGGAAGAGGGAAGGCAGCCGAGGATGTATACGGACCGGACGATGCGGCTCCTCCTTGGAGTGTCGGATGAGATTGATCCGGAGGAGTGTTACCGGCACTGGTTTGAAAACATTGAGCCAGATTATGTGGAGATGGTGCAGGAAGCAGTACGGGAGATATTGGAAAACGGACGCTCCGAGGTAATCTATCCATGGAAACATCCCGAGCTTGGGAAAATTTATGTCCGATGCGGCGGCGTGCCGGACAAAACGTTCGAGAAACCGGGAGTCTGCCTGAACGGATACCATCAGGACATTACGGAGACTATGGTGACAAGGAGAAAGCAGGAGCAGGCCATCATGGAGCTGCTTGAAAAGGTCAGGAAAGCGAATTCGGCAAAGAGCCAATTCCTTTCCCGGATGTCTCATGATCTGCGAACGCCCATCAACGGGATACTGGGAATGCTTGCCGTTATAGAAAAAAGCCAGGATGACGAGGAGAGGCAGAAAGAATGCCAGAAAAAAATCCGCGTATCGGCAGAGCATCTTTTGTCTTTGGTGAACCATGTCCTTCAGGTCAGCAAGCTGGAGAGCGGAGGAACAGCAGCAGTGGAAGAACCATTTGACCTTCACGATATATTGGAAAGCTGCATCGCTGTTATGTCAGCTCAGGCAGAGGAGAAGGGAATCCGGCTGGCACTTAAGGAAACTGAACTGCATCATAGCAGATTGATCGGAAATCCTCTTGACTTGAAACAAATATTAATGAATGTCATTGATAATGCCCTTAAGTATAACCGTCCTCACGGTTCTGTGTTTGTCCGTGTGAGGGAGACTGGTTTCCGAGACGGAACTGCAGACTTCCGGTTCGTGATTGAAGATACAGGGATTGGCATTGGGGAAGACTTTAAAAAGCATATTTTTGAGCCGTTCACTCAGGAGAACCAAGGTGCGAGGACTGACTATGCCGGCATCGGGCTTGGCATGTCTATTGTTAAAAAGCTGGCAGAGCAGATGGAGGGAACCGTGGAAGTAGAGAGCCGGATTGGTGAAGGAAGTGTAATCTATATTACCGTGCCTATCCGGGTAGACGGAGAGAAGCATGCTGATCCGGCAGAGGAGGAGCTGGACCTGCAGAGCAATATTGCCGGAATGCGCGTTCTCTTGGTGGATGACAATGAGATCAACCGAGAGATTTTAGAGTTTATGCTTAAAGATGCGGGCGCGGATGTGGTGTGTGCCAACAATGGAAGGGCTGCCGTAGATATGTTCGCGGCATCCGATACAGGAACATTGGACTGCGTGCTGATGGATTTGATGATGCCCGTCATGAGCGGGTACGAGGCGGCCCGCGTGATTCGCGGCCTGGATCGGGCAGATGCAAAAACCGTGCCGATCATAGCGCTGTCGGCCAACGCGTTTGAAGAGGACGTTGCAATGGCAAAGGATGCCGGAATGAATGAACATTTGGCGAAACCGGTAGATATCCAGAAAATGTTTAAGGTGATGAACGGTCTGAGGCGCGGACAGTAGAATAAAGAAAAATCAGATATGGAGAAAAAAATATGAAGAAGATAGTTTTGCCGCGTTTTTTAAAAGTTAGCATAGCGGCAATCATTTGCCTGAATATTTGTATTTTTTTGTTTTTGGGGATTTCTGTAAATAAGATGAGCGAAAAAACGATTGAAAATATAGGCACAGCTTATATGTCCGGAATGAATAAGCAGGTGTCTTTGCATTTTGAAACAATTATTGCGCTCAGGCTTACGATGGCAGAATCTATTGCACATATTGCGTCAGATAAGGAAAGTTCCGGCTACGGCACGAAGGAGGAGATAGAATACGGCTCAAGGGCAAGGCATTTTCTGTGTGCCGGCTTATATTCGCGAGACGGTAAGATTGAAATGATTTACGGCGATCCGGTGCAGCTGAATCACCCGGACACTTTTTTGGACAGTTTAAAAAGCGGAGAGCGTAAAGTGGCGTCTGGTGCTGACAGCAGCGGAAATGATATTATCTTATTCGGGGTTCCCTGTGAATATCCTATGTCTGACGGAAATGACAGCCTTGCTATTGTTGTAGGGCTATCTTCTAAATATATGGGCGAGGTCCTTTTCCTTGAATCAGATGATTCTCTTGCGTATTCTTTTGTCATACGTAAAGACGGAAGCTGTGTTGTGCGGGATGAGGGCGGCAGCAATGAGAATTATTTTGACAGGCTTTATCGTATTTTTGATGGTCAGAAAGAGGCGTCGGATTATTATATTGGACGGATGACAGCGGCAATGAATGCAAATGAAGATTATTCTGTTATAGTGGAGAGAGATGGAATGCGCCGTCACCTGTATTGTACCAGCCTTCCATACTGCGAATGGTATCTGGTGACAATCCTGCCCTTTGACGAATTGGACGAAGAAATCTCCGGAATGGGCAGCCATTGGCTGATTATCGTTTATGCGGCATCCTTTGCTGTAATTGCCATGCTTTTTTTTATATTCTTTCAATATATAAAAGTATTCAAAAAACAGATGGTTGAATTAAAACATATGAATGAGGAGATGGACATCGCGCGTAAGGCCGCTGAAAAAGCACAGAAAGATGCTGAAAATGCGAACGCCGCAAAGCAGGAGTTTCTGTCCAGCATGAGCCACGACATACGCACCCCAATGAATGCCATAATCGGCATGACATCCATAGCAATGGCTAACATAGACCATCAGGAGCAGGTTCGGGAATGCCTGCGTAAAATAGAACTATCCAGCAACCACCTTCTCGGCCTTATTAATGATGTGCTGGATATGTCCAAGATTGAGAGCGGCAAGATGACGCTGAATATTGCGCCGGTTTCTTTGAGAGAAGTTATGGACAATATTGTGAACATCGTGCAGCCGCAGGTTAAGAAAAAAAATCTGAAGTTTGACGCGGCTGTTTATGAGATTTTTACGGAAAACGTGTGCTGCGACAGCGTGAGGCTTAATCAGGTGCTGATTAATCTGTTGGGGAATGCTGTCAAATTTACGCCGGACGGCGGCTCTGTTCAGGTAACATTGTACCAGGAAATGCTGCCGGGAGATAATTCCCGTGTCCGTACCCATTTTTTAGTAGCAGATACGGGTATCGGCATGTCAAAGGAATATCAGGAAAAGCTATTTGACTCCTTCAGCAGAGAAGACAGCGCCCATGTACAGAAAATCGAAGGCTCAGGACTTGGAATGGCGATTACCAAGTATATAGCGGACGCTATGGGCGGTACGATTTCCGTTGAAAGCGAGCTGGGCAAGGGGAGTGAATTTCACATTATATTTGATCTGGAAAAAGCACAAGAGCTGGAAACGGAAGTAGTCCTTCCTGACTGGAATATGCTGATAGTTGATGAGGATGAGCGGTTATGTGTAAATGCAGCCCGTTCGTTAAAACAGCTCGGCATTCACTCTGAATGGTGCCTGAACGCTGAACGTGCAATGGAAATGATCGCGGAGCGCCATTATCGGAATGACAGCTATCATGTGATTCTTTTGGATCGGGAGCTGCCGGGCATGAATGGCGCTGAGGCGGCGGAAGAGATACGTTTGAAATACGGAAAGGATTGTCCGGTTTTACTGCTTTCCTCCAGCTCTTTTAACGGGGCGGAAAAGAAAGCCGGGGAAACGGGGATTTCCGGATTCGTGTGCAAACCGCTGTTTAAGTCGGTTTTGTTTGATGCTCTTAAGGTTTTTGCAGGAATGGCAGATGAGGAACCTGCAGAAATGGAACAGGAGACGGACAAAGATCTTAAGGGAAAGCATATTTTGCTGGCGGAGGACAATGAGCTTAACTGGGAAGTTGCAAAGGAACTGTTTTCGATTCTTGAAATAGAATTGGACTGGGTTGAAAACGGAAAAATATGTGTTGAGGAATTTGAAAAATCCCCTGTCGGATATTACGATGCGATTATCATGGATGTCAGGATGCCTGTGATGGACGGCTACGAAGCTGCCAGAGCCATCCGGAGGCTGGGGCGTGAAGATGCGGGTGTTCCGATTATTGCGATGACGGCTGATGCTTTTTCGGAAGACATTCAAAGGTGCCTGGAGTGCGGCATGGATGACCATTTGGCGAAACCAATTGATATTCAGGTTGTTGCCCGGAAATTAAAAAAATATCTGAAGCAGCCGGGCAGGCAAAAAGAGGGAAAATATGAAAACGAAATTAGAAGTATGCGTTGATTCAGTGGAATCGGCAGTGATTGCCCAGGAGTGCGGCGCAGACAGCCTGGAGATCTGCTCGAACCTGATTATTGGGGGAACGACTCCTGGCGTGAGCCAGTTTAAACACATTCGGAAGGCCTGTACTGCAGAGCTTTATGTCCTGATACGGCCAAGGTATGGAGACTTCCTATATACGGATGCGGAATTTGATATGATGAAAGAAGATATTTGGATGTTCCGTAAACTGGGGGCGGATGGGATTACCGCGGGATGCCTGCGGGCTGACGGCAGTTTGGATCTGGGACGGATGAAAGAGCTTAAGGATTGTGCGGGTTCTTTGCGGTTTACTCTGCACCGGGCATTTGACGTGTGCAGAGACCCGTATGAGTCTTTGGAAGAAACGATTTCCCTGGGAATTGACAGAATCCTGACATCGGGTCAGGCGGCGGCCTGCACGGAGGGGACTGAGGTTTTGAGGCAACTGATCGCGCAGGCGGGAGAGAGGATTGAGATATTAGTCGGCAGCGGAGTGAACGCCCAGGCCATTCGGCGGATTAGGGCGGAAACCCATGCCGTTAGTTTCCATATGTCCGGGAAACAAAGGATAGACAGTAAAATGTCTTATCGGAAGGAGGGCGTCAATATGGGGCTTCCCGGGCTGAGTGAATTTGACATTTTCCGAACAGACCCGGAAGAGATCCGAAAGGCAAAAGAAGCATTATTGGCAGAGAAGGAGGGGGAATGGTAATGATGAAAAAGCTTTTGAATACTTCTATGATTTATTTTGCACTGGCAATCGCGGCGGGTGTATTTTACAGGGAATTTACAAAGATGAGCGGATACGCGGGGGAAACAATGCTGCGGTTTGTCCACGCGCATTTATTTGCGCTTGGGATGCTTTTGTTTCTTGTGCTCGCACTTTTCTGCAGGCAGGAGGGAAGCCTGGCGGAGGACAAGACTTTCAGGCAGTTTTTTTTGCTTTATAATATATCTCTGCCGTTCATGGCGTGCATGATGCTGGCGAGAGGAGCCCTGCAGGTTCAGGGAGCCGTGCTTTCAAGGGCGGCAGACGCTGCTGTTTCCGGTATTGCAGGGATTTCGCATATACTGCTCACGGTATCGCTGGCGCTGCTCTTTAAAGCGTTAAAGAAAAATTGCGTCAGGTAAGGAGTGTAGGGGGACTGCCGGTAGCACGGCAATCCCCCTGTATTTTTTTGAACAAAAAGCAGTAAAACTTTGTAACGAATGTTTATCCCGTTCGTCTAATTAGTAAAACAGGGCTTACAAAGAGCCGTTTTTACCAGATTGGATGAGGCGGTTTTGCAGAGAAAGGAGTGATGGAGTGAAGATAGATTTTGAGGACATCTATGAACGGTTTTTTAAAGACGTATATCTTTTTGTGCTTGCCATGAGCGGGAATCCGGCTATGGCAGAGGATGTCACCCAGGAAACTTTTTTTAAGGCGCTAAAGGAGATTGACAATTTTAAAGGAAACTGCTCGGTAAAGTCGTGGCTGTGCCGGATTGCCAAGAATCTTTATATTGACGACGTTCGCCGTAAGAAGAGGTTTGAGACGATAAAGAAAGGACTGGCGGAAAACCCCCGGGCGGAGGAAGGAAACGCCGAGTCGGCTGCCATCCGGCGGGAAGAGGTGATATCTATCTATAAGGCGCTTCATTGCCTGGAGGAGCCGTACAAGGAAGTGTTCGGCCTGAGGACGCTGGGGGAGCTGTCTTACCGGGAAATCGGGGAGATATTTGAGAAGAGCGAGAGCTGGGCGAGGGTCACGTACCACAGGGCAAAGCTTAAGATCAGAGAGCAGATGATGTAAAGGAGGTATAATATGAGCAGGATTCCATGTAATGTTAATAAAGATTTGCTGCCGCTGTATGTGGATAATGTGTGCAGTGAAGAGAGTAAGAGTATGGTAGAGGAGCATCTTGCCGGGTGCGAGGAGTGCCAGGGATATTATGACGCGTTAAGGGAAGGGATTCCCGAGGAGAAGATTGCGGAGGAAAAGGAAGAGCTTTTATCTGAGGAAAAGATGAGGGAGGCGGAAGTTTCGGTTATCAAAGGTGCGAAGAAGGAGATATCGAAGAATCAGGGACGTAAGATTGCAGTGGTAACGGCAGGTTTCATTTTCCTCATCTTTGTGCTGGAAGGGCTGACGGGCTCTTATATGGGATGGCTGGGGAAACTTCCTATATTCGATCTCCGGGCCAAGGTGGAGGATGTGCACGTTACAGAGCTTTACCAGCTAAAAAACGGATATCTGTATATTACTGTAGAACCGGAGAAAAAGTGCCACACTACTTATGCGGGCAATCTGCAGGAGGTTTATGACAAAAAAGAAGGATATACCGGCGTGTACGAGGGATTTTTCGGGCTGGAGAGTGCTCCGCTGGATTTTAATGCGATTCCCATAAAGAGAGTTTCCTATGTCTATCCCCTTTCAGGGAAGGAGACGGGAGAGTACCGTGAGAACTCGGCTATTTACCTGGAAGGAAAAGGGGGAGAAAAGCTTGAGATTTGGAAAAAGGGTCAGGAAGTGGAGCCGGCGCCCCCGGAGATTGAGGGAAAGGCTAAAAAAGCTATAGATGAGGAGCTTAAACGTGCCAGGGAGTGGACGGAAAACAATGAAATGACTGCGGAGGAGGCAGAGGAGCTGTCAGGCGATGCGTGTATTATAACAGAAGATGAGTAAAATATTAGTTTTTCTGCAAATCGGACGATATATAATATAGAAAGAATCGTGTTGTTTTACGATTGCGGGAGCATAAAGTGAGGAGCAATCAAATGTATCAAAGCATGGGAGGGATTCGATGAGCAGGATAAACGGTGCGGCGTCTCGAATCGCGGGTAAGAATATCCAGGCGGCATCCCCGAAGGCGGAGATTCCTGCGGAGCAGACGGCCGGAAGGACGGAAAGTGCGAAAGATGAGTTTACGCTCTCCGTGGGCTGGCCGAAACAGACGGTGCTGAGAAAAGCGGTGCTTGAGGAACTTGCCACTTTACAGAAGGATTTTTCGAAGGTTCATATTGTCATCGGAACAGAGATAGATGAAGGGAATCTGGCGGAGACGGCGGCCGGACTCGGAGCCGGAAAGCACCTTGTCATATCAGCGGAGTGGCTGGAGCAGATGGGGTCGGACGCAGAGTCGTTAGAAAAGGGAAAGACGATTCTGCGGCAGGTGCTGTCGCAGCTTTCCAAGGACAGTGAAGGATTTCTTGCACAGGGAGCCTATATCGGGGAAGATGAAGTGCGGATGTGGGCGGCAAAGGATCCTGCCTTTGGGCAGGAGGAAAAGGATGACCCGTTTGCGGAAGAAAAGCGTGTAATCGAGCAGATGAACAAGATGACGGAGGAGATGAAGGCGGCAAAGAACAAGAGCCGCATCAAAGTGTCGTCATCTGCGTTTTCCGTGTCCGGGCTTTACGCCAAGGTGGCGGGAGCCAGTTCCAGGGGCCAGGTGCAGTCTGCCATGGGAGAAGCACGCCGCAGCATGGCATCGCTTCGGATGGTGGCGAGCCTCGGGAATCAGAAGGAACAGGCAAAGGCGCGTTCGGCGATCAGCTCGATCCAAAAGCTTTTGGTCAGAGGGAGCCGCAAGATACGCCGCCTGAATGAAGAGGAGCTTACGAAGATTAAGAAAAAGAAGGCGGCGGAGAAGAAAAAAGCGGAAAAACTTAAAGTTGAATTGCAGAAAAAACGCAATGCGCGGAAGATTGCCGACAGAGGAATCGCTATGGAGGGGCATCTGGCGGATGTGAACCATGCGTTCCAGTTCAGGAACCGGGATGAGGAAGAGCGTTACATGAATTATTCGCCGTATGCTGCTCCGGCAGACATCTCTATGCCGGTGGATACCATCGCGGCAGGAGCGGCAGGAATGGGCGTTGCAAGCGGGATTGCCGCAGCGGATATCACGGTCTCGGAGGCGGTGTCATTCGACCAGATTCTTTAGAACGGCGTGGGCTGTGCCGGCTGGGAAGAGTGATGGAGAGGAATGCAGTGATTTAGATAGAATCAAAGCCTTTAAGGAGGAGTTATGAGCATTTTATTTTTGGAATACCCGAAGTGCAGTACGTGTAAAAAGGCAAAAGCCTGGCTTTTAGAACAGGGGGTTGCTTTTGACGCGCGCCATATCGTGGAGCAGAATCCCACGAAGGAGGAGCTTTCCCTGTGGCATAAAAGGAGCGGGCTTGGAATTAAGCGGTTTGTCAATACCAGCGGCATGAAGTACAGGGAACTGGGGCTTAAGGATAAGCTGCCTGGGATGTCAGAGGAGGAAGTGTATGAACTGCTCTCCACAGACGGGATGCTGGTGAAACGCCCGATTGCCGTAGGTGAAGATTTTGTGCTGCCTGGCTTTAAGGAGGCAGAGTGGAAAGAAAAGCTGAATTTGTAGAAGAAAAGCAGAAAAGCGTGTAAGACGGACAATCTGCGGACAGAATCAAAGGTGAGCAATGCTGCCTTTGATTCTGTCCGCTGTTTCTTCCTGTGCTGTTTTACCCGAGTGCTACGTCCAGTACCATCATAAGCGTGAACCCCAGTGCGGCGCCGATGGTTCCGATGTTGGAATGTTCACCGTTCTGGGATTCCGGTATCAGCTCTTCTACCACTACGTAGATCATAGCTCCTGCGGCGAATGCCAGCAGATAGGGGAGGATGCGCGTAACACATTCTGCCAGAAGAATGGTGGCCGTGCCTCCGATGGGTTCTACGATGCCGGAGAGCACTCCTGCGGCAAATGCTCTTTTTCGGGACATGCCCTCGCTCCGAAGGGGCATGGAGATGATGGCTCCCTCGGGGAAATTCTGAACTGCAATGCCTATGGAGAGCACCAGTGCGCCTGCCATTGTGATTCCTGTATTCCTGAGCAGTGCGCCTGCCAGGGTCACGCCCACCGCCATGCCTTCCGGGAGGTTGTGGAGCGTCACCGCGAATACCAGCATGGCGGCGCGGGGGAGCTTGCTGCGAACGCCCTCCGGCGTATCACTGCCTTTGTGGAGATGAGGAATCAGGCTGTCTAGTAGAAGCAGGAATGCGATACCAAGGAGAAACCCTGCTGCTGCCGGAAACCATCCGGGCATGTTCTGTTCCTCGGAAAGTTCGATCGCCGGAATGAGCAGCGACCAGACCGAGGCCGCAATCATAACGCCGGAGGCAAACCCCAGAAGAAACTTCTCGAGTTTTAAGTTCATCTTTCCGCGCATCAAAAATACCATCGCCGCACCCAGCGATGTTCCAACAAACGGAATCATCAAAATCGCAAACGCCTGCATATTTATCACCCTCTAACCAATGTTGGCGGGCAAATTGCCCACGAATCTCAGTATTATTATATTCCCCTCAGGGAAAGATGTTATTCATGAGGGCAAGAGGGTATTTTTACGCTTTCCACTTTGGCAAAAGTATGATAAGATAGCTGTATTACTATTGTCAAAAGGGGCATTACTATTAGAAAATGAATCGTGCAAAGGAGGATGAGCGATGTATACATTTGATGAGATTAAACAGGCGGATCCGGAGATCGCCCAGGCGATTACGGATGAGATGGAGCGGCAGAATTCCCATATCGAGCTGATTGCCTCGGAGAACTGGGTGAGCAGGGCGGTGATGGCGGCCATGGGAAGTCCTTTGACGAACAAGTACGCAGAAGGCTATCCGGGGAAACGGTATTACGGCGGGTGCCAGTGTGTGGATGCAGTAGAAGACCTTGCGAGGGACCGGGCAAAGAAACTGTTTGGCTGTGATTATGCCAATGTGCAGCCCCACTCCGGCGCGCAGGCGAATCTTGCAGTATTTTTTGCGATGCTGAAACCGGGGGACAAGATTCTGGGCATGAACCTTGACCACGGCGGGCATCTGACCCATGGCTCGCCGGTGAACATGTCGGGTTCTTATTTTGAGACGTCCTTTTACGGAGTTAATGACGAGGGCGTGATTGACTATGACGCGGTTCGGGAGACGGCGCTTAAGGAGAGGCCAAAGCTTATCATCGCCGGAGCCAGCGCATATGCAAGGACGATTGATTTCAAGCGGTTCAGGGAGATTGCGGACGAAGTGGGGGCATATCTTATGGTGGATATGGCGCACATCGCCGGGCTTGTGGCGGCAGGCCTTCACCCGAGCCCGATTCCGTATGCGGACGTAGTGACTACGACCACCCACAAGACGCTGCGGGGGCCGAGAGGCGGCATGATCCTTTGCAACAGCGAGGCGGCGGAGAAGTTTAACTTTGACAAGGCGATATTCCCGGGAACACAGGGCGGGCCGTTAGAGCATGTGATCGCAGGGAAGGCGGTCTGCTTTAAGGAGGCTCTTGAGCCGGAATTCAAGGAGTACCAGCAGCAGATCATCAAAAATGCACAGGCTCTGTGCAAGGGGCTTATGGCGCGCGGAGTTAAGATCGTGTCCGGCGGAACGGATAACCATCTGATGCTGGTGGATTTAAGCCAGGAGGAAGTTACCGGAAAAGAACTGGAGAAACGTCTTGACGAGGCGCATATCACATGCAATAAAAACACGATCCCCAATGACCCGCGCTCACCTTTTGTCACCAGCGGCGTGAGGCTTGGAACTCCGGCAGTCACAACGCGGGGCATGAAGGAAGAGGATATGGAGACGATCGCGGAGGCGATTGCCATGGTCATCAAAGAGGAAGGGGCGGTAGAACAGGCGAGGGAGCTTGTGAAAAAATTGACAGATAAGTACCCGCTGATCTAAATGGCATGTGAAAAAAATATCTTAAAAAAATTTCAAAATACCTCTTTTCAAAAGCGCCAATATGCTGTATTATAGAAAAGCGGCACAAGATATTGTGCCATGAAAAACAATAAAAGCAATATTTGGTGTATTGAATACTCGGGGGTACAGGTGTTTATGGAAGTAAAAACGAATGTAATTAAGCGCAATGGGGAAGAGGTAGGCTTTGACCTGGACAAAATTATCAATGCAATCCGGGCGGCAAACCGTGAGGTGGACAAGCTCCACCAGATGAACGAATACCAGGTGATGGCCATTGCGGATATGATAGCGCATAAGGTGCAGGAGACGCGCCATGCAGTGCATGTGGAAGATATTCAGGATATGGTAGAGACCGGCATCATGGAGATGCGCGGGTATGAAGTGGCGCAGAAGTATGTGCGCTACCGCTACAAGAGGGAGCTGACCCGGAAGTCGAATACGACGGACAATGGGATTCTTGCCCTCATTGAGCACCTGAATGAAGAGGTGAACCAGGAGAATTCGAACAAGAATCCGGTGATCAATTCCACTCAGCGGGATTACATGGCGGGCGAGGTAAGCAAGGACCTGTCAAGGCGCGTACTTCTTCCAGAGGAAGTAGTACAGGCGCACGAGGCGGGGATCATCCATTTTCATGATTCGGACTATTTTGCACAGAAGGAGCATAACTGCGACCTTATCAACCTGGAAGACATGCTGCAGAACGGTACGGTCATCAGCGAGACGATGATTGAGAAACCGCACAGTTTCTTTACGGCATGCAATGTCACCACCCAGATTGTGGCCCAGGTTGCCAGCAACCAGTACGGCGGCCAGTCTTTTTCACTGGCGCATCTGGCGCCCTTTGTGGACATAAGCAGGAAGAAGATTCGGAATGCGGTAATTGAAGAGCGCAAGGACTGCCGGGAGAGCCTTGACGACGCCATAATCGACAGAGTGACGGAGAGAAGGCTGCGCGAGGAGATTAAGAGCGGGATTCAGACGATACAGTATCAGCTTATCACCCTTATGACCTGTAACGGACAGGCGCCGTTCGTGACGGTGTTTATGTATCTGGATGAGGTGGAGGACGGCCAGATCAGGGAAGACCTGGCTCTGATTATCGAGGAAGTGCTGATACAGAGGATGCAGGGCGTGAAGAACGAGGCAGGAGTGTGGATCACTCCGGCATTTCCAAAGCTTATCTATGTCCTGGATGAAGACAATATTTCCGAGAAATCCAGGTACTGGTACCTGACAGAGCTTGCTGCCCGGTGTACGGCAAAGCGCATGGTGCCGGATTATATCTCGGCAAAGATCATGAAAGAGCTGAAACAGGGGGAAGTGTATACCTGTATGGGATGCCGTTCTTTCCTTACTGTGGAGGACACCCAGAAGAATCCGGACGGCAGCCACAAGTTTTACGGAAGGTTTAACCAGGGAGTGGTGACGATCAACCTTGTGGATGTGGCATGTTCTTCCGAGGGAAATATGGAAAAATTCTGGAAGATACTGGACGAGAGGCTGGAGCTGTGCCACCGGGCGCTGCGGTGCAGGCATGAGCGGCTCCTGGGAACAATCTCGGACGTTGCGCCGATCCTGTGGCAGAACGGCGCGCTGGCAAGGCTTAAGAAAGGCGAGCCTATCGACAAGCTTTTGTATAACGGCTATTCTACTATTTCGCTGGGGTATGCGGGGCTCTATGAGATGTGCGTGAGGATGCTTGGCAAATCCCACACAGACCCGGAGGCAAGCCCGTTCGCGCTCCAGGTTATGCAGAGGCTCAACGACAAGTGCAAGGAGTGGAAGACGGCGGAGAATATCAGCTATTCCGTATATGGAACGCCGATGGAGTCTACCACATATAAGTTCGCGAAGTGCCTGCAGAAACGGTTCGGCATCATTCCGGGGGTAACGGACAAGAACTATATTACAAACAGCTATCATGTACATGTGTCGGAGGAGATTGACGCGTTTAAGAAGTTAAAGTTTGAGGCGGACTTCCAGAAACTGTCGCCGGGCGGAGCCATAAGCTACGTAGAAGTTCCGAACATGCAGAACAATATCCCGGCGGTTGTGACGGTGATGCGGTTTATCTATGACAATATCATGTATGCGGAGCTGAATACAAAGAGTGATTTCTGCGAGTCCTGCGGCTATAACGGCGAGATACTGATTAAGGAGGACGATGCGGGCAAGCTTGTATGGGAATGCCCCAACTGCGGAAACCGGGATCAGAACCATATGTTTGTGGCGAGAAGGACCTGCGGGTATATCGGAACGCAGTTCTGGAACCAGGGCAGGACGCAGGAGATTAAGGACAGGGTGCTGCATCTGTAAGGCAGCGGGGAAGTCATATGAATTACGGAAATATAAAAGAGTGCGACATTGCAGACGGCCCGGGCGTGAGGGTAAGCCTGTTCGTGTCCGGATGCAGGCATCACTGCAAAGGATGTTTCAACAAAGAGACATGGAACTTTGATTTTGGGATGCCCTATACGGAAGAGACGGAGGATACGATTATCCGCCTCCTTTCGCCGGACTATATACAGGGCCTTACGCTGCTGGGAGGAGAGCCTTTTGAGCCGGAGAACCAGCGGGAGCTTGTGAAACTTTTGAGAAGGGTAAAGAGAGAGTATCCGCAGAAAGACATATGGAGCTACTCAGGCTACATTTTTGACGAGGACATGGTAAAAGGCGGCAGGGCGTATACGGATGTGACGGAGGAGATGCTGTCATACCTGGATGTTCTGGTGGACGGGCCGTTTATCGAGGCGCAGAGAGATATAACGCTTAAATTCCGGGGAAGTAAGAATCAGCGGATCATCCGGCTGGAGAACGGAAGAGACGCAGGGAGGCTGTATGACTCTTAGAAGAAGATGATTCTCGGGAAAAATATATGAACGTCAGGAGAACCCCTGTAATATTAGTAGGAGTTGCTAATATTACAGGGGATTTCTGTGTGCATCCAAAAATTTTTAACATTTTCTGAAAAAAAACAGATTTTTTTCTAAGGAAAAAATCGCTATTATAATAGATGTAAGAGGAAAAAGCAAAAGGACAGGCAGGGTAAGAGAATGGAAAAGATAAAAATATTCCTTGTTGAAGATGAGATTGTGATACGGAACGGAATTAAGAGCGGCATTGAGTGGGAGGCAGAAGGATATGAGTTCGTGGGGGAGGCAAGCGACGGGGAGCTTGCGTACCCTATGATTTTAAAGGAAAAGCCGGACATACTGATTACGGATATCCGGATGCCGTTTATGGACGGGCTGGAATTAAGCCGGCTGGTCAGGCAGGAGTTCCCGGATATTAAGATATTGATCCTGAGCGGCTATGATGAGTTTGACTATGCCAAGGCGGCGATAAAATTAGGCGTTACCGAATATCTGCTAAAGCCGGTGAGCGCGTCTAAGCTTTTGGATTCCCTGCGCGGGGTGAGCGGGCTCATCCGGCAGGAGAGGGGGGAGAAGGAGCTTTTGATGCGGTATTCCGAGGAAATGCGGGAAAACACGGAGCATGAAAAGCATAAATTCTTCACGCAGCTTGTGTCGGGGGAGCTTTCCATGGCGGAGGCCATTGAGACGGGAAAGCAGTACGGGATGAACCTGACCGCTCCGGTGTACGGTGTGATGCTTTTTAAGGTATTTGGCGGGGCCGGGGAGAGAAAGCAGGCCGGACTTCTTATAGAGGTCTGTGAGAAGTTGGAAGAGATGGTTTATCAGGCAGAGTATGCGTACAGCTTTCAGAGGGGCGTTGACGGCTGGGCGTACCTTCTGACGGCGGAGGATGAGCGGCAGATGGATGAGCGCATAAGGGGGCTGGCGAGACAGATAAAAGAGCTGATGGACGGCTACAGTGAGGTCGAGTATTTCGGCGGGATAGGCAGCATGGCGCTGCGGCTCAGGGAACTTCCGAAAGCCTTTGCGGATGCGGACCATGCGTTTTCCGGGCGGTTCATCAGCGCCCTGAACCAGTTTGTGAAGGTTGGGGAGCTAAGGCAGCTCCAGGAAACGGGAGATTTTGAGGTTAAGGGATTTGGGGAGATTGAGCGTACAAGGACTTCGGTGGAAAAATTCCTCAACAACGGTACGCAGGAGGAGGTAGAGTGCTTTGCCAGGGCATATGTGGATGAGATGCCTGCGGAAAATTTTAAATCCACGCTGATGCGCCAGTATATCATTATGGATATCTACATTATTATAATGACATTTTACGAGAAAATGGGCATATCTGACGATGATTTCCAGAGCGAGGCAGAAGATTTTAAAAATGCGGTACAGAAAGTGCACACGATTAAGGAGATTGAAGACTACATGAGGCGCCTTGTGGGGCGGGCCATTGAGCTGAGGGATGCCGTCAGCGGGCGCAGGTACACGGATATCATCGAGGCGGCAAAGGAGCAGATAGAAAATACGTATATGTCGGAGGATATCTCTCTCAACGCTGTAGCGGCGAAAGTGGGGATGAGTCCCAGCTATTTCAGCTCTGTGTTCAGCCGGGAGATGGGAAAGACTTTTGTAGAGTATCTGACGGCTATCCGCATGGACAAGGCGAAGGAGCTCTTGATGTGCTCGCCCATGAAGACATCTGAAATCGGATATGAGGTGGGCTATAAAGACCCTCACTATTTCAGCTATATCTTTAAGAAGACGCAGGGGTGCTCGCCGAAAGAGTACCGCGCGAGGAGAAAGGAGTAGCCTATGGGAAAGAACCGAAGATCTTCTTTGAACCGCCGGCTGGTGGCAATCTCTGTCACGGTCTTTATCCCGATGCTGACGGTCATGATATATCTCCTTGTGTCGCTGTCAAGTGCAACAGATGCTTACCGTGAGATTACCCACAATATCGTGTATGCCAACCAGTACACCCAGGATTTTAAGAGCCGCATCGACTACAGCGTATATCTTGCGGTTATAAGCTGGAAGAGTGTGGAGGAGCTGGGCGACGAGGAGATGATGGTGAACGGATTTATCACGGTGAACCCTTACGAATATATTGACGAGATGGAGGGAGCCTGCGACCTGATGTCTGACCGGGCGACAGTCAGCACAAGCCGCAATCAGATCCAGCGGGTGAAAAATACTTTGCGCTCTCTGGAGAAGGGGGTAAAGATTCTGGAGGAGGGAATCAACGGCGACTGGAAATACCAGGAGAAGATGGATTATTTTGATCAGAATATTAAAAACATGACGACGCTGATACGGGAGGGAATTCAGGATTACATCTATCTGGAAACGATGAATTATGAAAATATCCGGCGGCAGCTTGATGAAAAGACGCAGCAGAGCTTTATGCTGTGCGGCGCTGTGTCGGTGATTGCCATTTTCATAGCGGTCTATATGACGGCAAAGGCCAACCGCAGCGTGACTGTGCCGATCCGGGAGCTCTGCGATATGACGGAAAAAGTGGCGGGGGGAGATTTCTCGGTGCGGACGAAGGAAGTGGAATCGGACGAGATTGCCGTATTATCCCGCAGCTTTAACGATATGACAAAGCAGATTGGGTGGTTGGTGGAGGATATAAAACGGCAGCAGGAAAATCTTCACATGACCGAGACAAGGCTTTTGCAGGCGCAGATAAACCCTCATTTTCTCTACAACACGCTGGACGCCATTGTCTGGCTGGCGGAGGCCCATAAGACAGAGGAGGTGGTGCACATGGTGACGGCGCTCTCCAGTTTTTTCAGGACGACGCTGAGCAAGGGGAAAGACTTTATCACCGTACAGGAGGAAAAATCCCACATTCAAAGCTATCTTGAGATTCAGCAGTTCCGCTATCAGGATATCCTGGACTATGAAATCGACATTGAGGAGGAGCTTTATGAGTTCGTGCTGCCTAAGCTGACGCTGCAGCCGCTGGTGGAAAATGCGCTCTATCACGGCATTAAAAATAAAAGAGGGAAAGGCATGATACGGATAAGGGGCAAAAAGTCAGGAGACGACATGATATTTAAGGTCACAGACGACGGGAAAGGCATGACAGAGGAGGAACTGAGGGAGCTTAAGGAGAATGTGCAGAGGGTAAAGCAGGACAATAATATCAATAGTTTCGGGCTTACCAACGTCAATCAGAGAATCCGGCACTATTACGGGAGCGGGTACGGGCTGGAGTTTGAGAGCCGGCAGAATGAAGGAACGGAGGTGACGGTAAGGATCAAAACGGAAATAAACCAACCTTTTGTATAAAAAAACCAACTTTTTAATTAAAATCAAAAAAAATTATAAAAATTTGATAGAGGTATAGATGTAGACTTCCCACCACAAAAAGTGCGGTGGGAAGTCATACGATTCAAGAAAGAGAGGGAGGAGTTGTCATTGCATCTGACATGATTAAGAATACCATATTCTCTTTCAAAATGGTGTATAGACTTTGAAATATCTTTGAACATTCTGTAAAGGGCTAAATCAAGTCCCCGTTCAGCTGGGGACGGGGGAACTGCCGCGTGTTCTGCACTGTACAGAGCAGTTCCAAAGCCCGCAGAGCGGTGGGCAGGTCATGGGCGGGGATCCATATCCGTCCCGGCGGCAGGGTGTTTAGGGCGCGGACAGACCCACGCTCCAAGTCAAAGCAGGGTGATAAAGTCGCTGTTGGCATAGCCTTCGGCGCCATCGAAGGACACCAGATACCAGCCCTGCCACTGGTTCAAGATGGTAAGCCGTGTTCCGTCGTAGGCTTTCGCGATAACAGGAGCGGATGTGGAAGGGCGGGAGCGGATATTCAGATAGCCCCAGTCCACATCCACTACGCCCTGCCGCGGGGTTGTAGGTCCTAAAAATGGGATTCCAAAGTACTCCGTGAGGGCCAGCACAATGGTTCGGGCAATTTGATTCAGGTTGTTTTTGATCCAGGTGGCGTCGTCCTCGTTGTCATGATAGCCCAATTCAATGAAAACAGACGGGGCTCTGGGCTGACGGACCTCTCCGATTGAGGTGGTTGCCTCAGCCCGCACCCGGTTGGGCAGGGGATAGATGGCTTTTAAGTTGTCCGCCATAATCTCCGCCGCCCGCTTTCCCTTGGAGCTGCCCGGGTAATAAAATACGATGATGCCCCTGGTTTTGCCATAGTTGCTGGGGGCGGAGGCATTGGAGTGAAGGGCCAGGTGGAGATCGTAAGTACCGGCGTTGGAGGCCCGTATGGAGGACACGGCGGTCATGTCCGGGGTGTTTCTGCTATATTGGATGCCCGATGCGTTTAGATATGGGACCATGGCGTCGGCAAGGCGGTTCATCCACTCCTCCTCGCTGCCGCCGTTCACATACATATTTGCCTCTTGCGTGGATGGGGACAGATAAATAATTGGCATAAGGAAAACCCTCCTTTGTCTCATCCTATGCGGCGGCGCAGGATTTGACAAAGGAGGGCGGTTTATTTGAGCGCGTGGGCCAGAGCGGCGAACTCCTCCAATCCCAGCCGCTCGCCCCGGACGGCCTCAGGCAGCCCGCAGTCCAGAATGATCTGGCGCAGCTGATCCTTGGGAAAGCGGCTGCCGTAGGCAGCGGACAGGCCGTTAAGCAGGGTTTTGCGCCGCTGGGCAAAGGCCGCCCTCACCACGGCGAAAATGGCGTCTTTGTCTCCGGCAACCGGAGGGGCGTCGTGGGGGGTGAGCCGCACCACGGCCGATGTCACCTTGGGAGCGGGGAGGAAGCAGTCTGGCGGCACCTCAAAGAGCAGCTCGCAGCTTGCGTGGTACTGGCAGAACAGGGAGAAGGCCCCACAGTCGGAGTCGCCAGGGGCGGCGCAGATGCGTTTGGCCACCTCCCGCTGGATCATCACCGTGACAGACTGGAAACAGCCCGCCTCCAGCAGCTTGGTAATCACCGGCGTGGTGATATTGTAGGGCAGGTTGGCGCAGGCTTTGACCGGCAAGCTTCCGAATTTTTCCGCTGCCAGCGCAGGCAAATCCAGCTTCATCACGTCTCCGGGAATGATCTCCGCGTTAGGGCAGTCGGCCAGCGTTTCCGCCAGGATGGGCAGCAGGGACCTGTCCAGCTCCACCGCCGCCACCTTTCCAGCCCGCCGGGCCAGCTGGACGGTGAGGGGGCCGATACCGGGGCCGATCTCCAGCACGGCGCAGCCCTCGTCCAGCCCCGCCGCGTCCGCGATGTCCTGGGGAACCCAGTCCGCGATGAGGAAGTTCTGCCCCATGGACTTGGAGAAGTGGAACCCGTGCCGGGCCAGCAGGGCCTTGATGTCGCGGATATCGGTGAGATTCATGATTGGTCCCCCTCCGCTGCCTTCAGGGCGCACACTACGATATTCATTGCGTACACCTCGGTTTCAACCGTTTTTCGTAGGCCACCCGCCGGGGGTCGTGAGGGGGTGGGGCGTCCACCAGCACGTTTCCCCGGTACTGGAAGCCGGACTTCCGTAGCAGGCCCACCATGGCCTTGTTTTTTCTGTGGGTGTCTACCCGGAGCCACTCCAGCCCTTGGGCGCGGGCAAGTTCTTCCCAGGCGGCGGCCATGTGCCCCGCCAGTCCGGAGCCCCGCCACCGATCCGCCACGGCGCAGCGGTGGATGACGGCATAGGGCTCGTCGGAGCCCCACTTGCCGTCGGTGATGGCGGCGTAGCCAGCTTCAGGTTGGGCGGACAGGGTGAAAAAGCCTCCCACTTCACCGCCGCAGGTGAGGACGTAGCACTCTCCTCGGGCCATGTCCTCCAGAAAATCCTCCTGGGCGGGATAGTTTTCGTGCCACTGGCCGATGGGGATCAGCACGGCCTTGGCCTGGGCTAAAATGGCGTCCATGGCGTCCAGGTCGCCCCCCTGCGCCTGGCGGTATTCCACCGGCTGGGGCAGGGAAGGGCGGTTCAGCTCCCGCTCCAGCTCGGCCAGCAGCTTTTGGTCCTCTTTGGAGGACAGGTCCAGCTGTTGGTACAGGTCGGGCCGGCGCTGCCTGGTGCGCAGCAGGGACTGCTTGCGCTGCCAGCGCTCCACCTTGGCGTGGTCGCCGGTGAGCAGCTCGGGGGGGACGGCTCTGCCGTGCCACACCTCAGGCCGGGAGTACTGGGGGTATTCCAGCAGTCCGTTCCAGTGGCTCTCGTTTTCGAAGCACTCCGGGTCGGACAGCACTCCGGGCACCAGTCGGCTCACCGCGTCAGCCACCGCCATGGCGGCGATCTCCCCGCCGGTGAGCACGAAGTCTCCCAGGGAGATTTCCTCGTCTACGCACTCGTCGAGGAAGCGTTGGTCCACCCCCTCGTAGTGGCCGCACACCAGGATCAGGTGGCGTTCCTCCCAGGCCAGCCGCTTGGCGTCCGCCTGGGTGAAGGTTTTGCCACAGGGGGAGAGGTAGATGGTGCGGGGCTTTCCTTCTGCCTGGGAGCGGAGATGGTTCCAGCAGCGGAATAGGGGGTCGGCCTGCAAAACCGCTCCGCGTCCTCCGCCGTAGGGGTAGTCATCCACCTGCTTTTGTCTATTTAGGGTATAGTCCCGGAGCTGGTGGGTTTGGATGCGCAGAAAGTCCCGCTCCTGGGCCCGGCCCAGGATGGACTCGGACAGCACGTCCCCCACCGTGTCGGGGAACAGTGTGATGATGTCGATATGGTACATGGTCCCTACATCCCCTCGATAAGCCGCACTTTGAGATACCCGCCCTGGATGTTGGTCTCCAAAACGAATTCGGGCACGGCGGGAATCATAATCTCTCGTTCTCCGGCTACCACGTAGACCTGCTGGCGGGAGGGGGAGAGCACCTCCCGCAGAATGCCCAGCTTATTCCCTGCCTCGTCCACCACGTCCAGGCCGATGATGTCCGCCAGGAAGAAGGTCCCGTCGGGGAGCTTGGCGTCCTCTCGGCGGATTTGGACAGTTTTTCCCTTGAGGGCCATGGCCTGCTCCACCGTGTCCACGCCCTCCAGCGCGGTGATGACGCTGCCCTTGTGGACGCGGCTGGACCGAACGTTTCTCGCGTTGCCGTCCACGTAGAGGGTGGAAAAGCGGCATATAAAGTCCGGGCTGTCCGCCCAGGGCACAATGCGCACCTCGCCGTGAATGCCGTGGGTGTTGACGATCTCGCCGCAGTCTAAAAACTCTTTCATGAAACGGGTACCTCCTGGCCTATGGTAAGAAAACAGGCGGGGTCTGCCCCGCCTGTTTCTCAGATTCAGTCAACAATATCGACTGAGATTTTTTTGCCCTGGCGCTGGGCCACCGAGCGCATCAGCGCTCGGATCTCCTTGGCGATGCGGCCCTGACGGCCAATCACCTTGCCCATGTCGCCGGGGGCGACCCGGAGCTCCAGCACCGTCTCAACAGGGGTCTCAGTTTCGGAGACGGACACCGCATCGGGATCGTCCACCAGGCTGCGGGCGATATAAGTGAGCAATTCCTTCATGTGTCCTCCGATCCAGCTTACAGCCCGGCCTTTTTCAGCAGGTCGCGCACGGTGTCGGTGGGCTGAGCGCCAGTGCGAATCCAGGCCTGGGCGCGCTCCACGTCGATGTTGACGGCGGCGGGATTCTGCCGGGGGTCATAGGTACCGATCTCCTCGATGAAGCGGCCGTCCCGGGGATAGCGGGAGTCGGCAACGACGACACGGTAGAAGGGGGCCTTCTTGGCGCCCATGCGGCGCAGTCTGATCTTAACCATCGTATATTCACCTCCAAAAGTCATTGTTCATTTATGGCAAATGCTCCGGAAGGAGCAGAACCAACATTAAAATGGCATACCCATCCCTTTGAAGCGCCCAAACAGGCCCTTGGCCTTCTTGGGGTTGGAGAACTGCCGGGTAAGCTGCTGCACCATGTCAAACTGCTTGAGCAGACGGTTCACGTCCACCACCTGGGTGCCGGAGCCGGCGGCGATGCGCTTTTTCCGGCCGGAGTTTAGGACGCTTGGATTCTCCCGCTCATAGGGGGTCATGGATTGGATGATGGCCTCAATGCGCTTTAGATTGCCCTCGTCCGCCGACAAATCCAGCTTTTTGCTACCCATGCCGGGAATCATGCCCGCGATGTCCTCCAACCCACCCATGCTTTTCAGCTGGGTGAGCTGGTCGTAGAAGTCGGACAGGGTAAATTTATTTTTCCGCAGCCGTTCCAGTTGCTCGGCGGCCTTTTTGGCGTCCAGGTTCTGCTCAGCCTTCTCGATGAGGGACAGCACGTCTCCCATGCCCAAAATCCGGCTTGCCATGCGGTCGGGGTGGAACACCTCCACCGCGTCCAGCTTTTCCCCGGTGCCGGCGAATTTGATGGGCTTGCCGGTGACGGACCGGATGGACAGGGCTGCGCCTCCCCTGGCGTCGCCGTCCAGCTTGGTGAGCATCACGCCGTCGATGTCCAGCGCGTCGTCAAAGGCCTTGGCGGCGGTGACGGCGTCCTGGCCGATCATGGCGTCCACCACCAGCAGAATCTCGGTGGGGGTTACCGCCTCCTTGATGCGCCGCAGTTCGTCCATGAGGGTCTCATCCACGTGGAGCCGGCCGGCGGTATCCAGGAAAACCATGTCGTTGCCGTGGCGGCGGGCGTGCTCCACAGCGGCCTTGGCGATATCCACCGGATCAATCTGCCCCATTTGGAACACCGGAATGCCGAGCTGTTCACCCACTACCTCCAGCTGCTTGATGGCGGCGGGCCGGTACACGTCGCAGGCGCACAAGAGAGGCCGCTTGCCCTGCCTTTTCATCAGGCCGGCCAGCTTCGCGCCATTGGTGGTCTTGCCCGCGCCCTGTAGGCCCACCAGCATGACGACAGTGGGAGGAGCGGAGGAAATGGCCAGCTTACTGTCGCCGCCCCCCATGAGGGAGGTGAGCTCCTCGTTGACAATCTTCACGATCATCTGGGCGGGGGTGAGGGATTCCATCACGTCCTGACCGACGGCCCGTTCTGTCACCGAGGCCACAAAGCTCTTGACCACTTTGAAGTTGACGTCCGCCTCCAATAGGGCCATCTTGATTTCCTTCATGGCTTCCTTCACGTCTGCCTCGGAGAGACGGCCCTTCCCGCGCAGACGCTTAAAGGTGGCGGACAATTTTTCGGTTAAGCTTTCAAATGCCATAGAAGTTACTCCTGATTCAGCTTGGCCACGTTGCTTTTGATTTCCCGCGCCAGTGCGTCCAGCATGGCGTCGTCATAAATGCGCGCGTCCACCGCCTGAAGAAGCCGGTCCGCCGCCGCATCGATGGCGTTAATGGCGGCCCGGGACTGATGAAAGCGGCGGATGATGTGGGTTTTGTCCTCAACTTCGGTCATAGCGGCCTCCGCGCGGACAATCACATCCCGCACACCCTGCCGGGAAATGCCGTAATTCTCGGCGATCTCCGCCAGGGAAAGGTCCTCGTTATAATAGAGGTCATAAAATTCCCGCTGGCGCTCTGTCAAAAGATCGCCGTAAAAATCGAACAACATGGCCATCCGATAAGCCTGATTCTTCATGGGAATTCACCTCCGCCAAGTCGATGCAGTGTAAAGTTTATGGACTTTACAAAGCATTGATACTATACCATACAATGTAGGATAAGTCAAGCCGCGGCCCGTATTTTCTGCTGACAAAATTTTTTGAAATCTTTTCAGGTTTTGCGAAAAAAAACTTGACAAAATCCTATGTTCTGATATAATAACACTCGGTCCATTTGAGGACAGAGATAGATACAGCGGATTAGTGTAATGGTAGCACACCAGACTCTGACTCTGTTTGTGAGGGTTCGAATCCTTCATCCGCTGCCACCCAAAACCCTTGGAACTACACAGTTCCAAGGGTTTTTTATGTCCATTTGACCCTTACGCTGACTCTTACTGGATTTTTAGAGGTTTTCAATATACTGCTGCATTCGGTTGGCGCTGTCCTCTTTCATGCGCTCTGAAACGTGGCCGTATACGTCCAGGGTAAAGGCGGCGGTGGCGTGGCCCAGATTGCCTTGCACGGTTTTGATGTCATCGCCATTTTGCAGCGATAAAACCGCATAGGTGTGCCCTTACGTTATAATAAAGACAAATTGGAAAACCGTTGCAGCGCAACGAGTTTCGGGTTTGCCCTTATTCTTTTTCCATCTATTTGCCCCGCAAAAACAGACATAATGAGGGCTGCCAAAAAGCGAGGTGTGATATTAGCGACAAAAGAATACATATTATCCATCCGGGGTGTTAAGCGCCCCGGATGGGTGCTTTTTTTGTAAAAAGAAAACCACCAGCAGTGCTGGTGGTTTCAAAAGCTTTAGCTATGCCCAGAAAAAATATCCGAGCGAAGCGAGGAATCACTATTAAAAGCGATAGAAGGAAACGCCGAAAATATGAGCAGAGAGAAATAGAGGTACCCCACTGCTATTTCAATAGCAGTAGGGCATCTCATGCAAGCGAAAGAAATTTGATGAGCCTATAGGCTCTGCTGGTAATAGGCCCCAAGAGGGCCTGTCCAAACCACCGGCACGGCCGGTGGTTATGATTACCAGCAGGGGACAGGTCGGCGGACCTTGTACCGATGGTTGCCGTGGGAAATGTTCAGATAGACCGATGCGGGTTAGCCAGTGCGCCTTATGTGCCCGATTAAGCTGTTTCATTCCGAGCGTCAGCGGGGAACGGCGTACTTCTTGCGGCAATGTATCCGTGTGCTCTGCGAGGCCGCGCCTGGATCGCTGATTTGTCACCGCTCCAGGTCGCTTGCGCCGCTCTGCGGCTATCTTCTTGTGACGCCGCTGTGTCACTCCTTCCCTGCTGGTCATGCGAAGCATGGAGCCACGCCGCAGGCGTGTTCGATTGGGCGCGGGAGCGGCCAGCCCGGGGTTTGGGGGAATCCCAACAAGCGAGCGGCGAAATCCAAAAGGATATCGCCGCTCATTGCTTGCCGCTACTTATCAACTTACCTGGAGATTGAACTTTGAAGTCATTTGTTAATTTCAGATCATCATTTAAAACAATAGCATTGAAACCAACTCTGATTGTTAGGGTTATTTGGCTTTGCGGGCGCTTGTATAAATGCGAATCATATCGTCCCGGCTCAGCTTCTTCGCAGACCCGGTATGGTTCCCACTGGCCACAACACACCGCTCCGCCATTTCCTCGACCTGTTCATCCGTGGGATGTATGCCCAGCTCGTCCAGGTTCACGGGCATTCCAATGCTGTGATAAAAATCTTCCATCGCCCGGATACCGGCCTCGGCAATCTCTTCGTCCGTACCCTTGATGGAGATTCCCATCACATTTCTGGCGTAGCGGACAAAGCGGGGCAGGCACTCCTTATAGACATACCGCGCCCAGCTGGGCCAAACCGCCGCAAGCCCTGCGCCGTGGGTCACGTCAAACATACCGCCCAGCTCATGCTCCAGCTTGTGGGACATAAAGTCGCCGCCATCGTTCCCGCAGCCGGTCAGGTCGTTATGGGCCAAACTTCCGGCCCACATAATTTCCGCCCGAGCGTCATAATCCCCCGGCTCTTGGTGCAGCTTTATGGCATTTTTCATAACGGTGCGGAGCAGCCCCTCCGCAAGGGCGTCCGTGATCTCCATGCTGCCGCCGTTGGTGAAATACCGCTCCATCGTGTGCATCATGATGTCCACGCAGCCGGATTCCGTCTGATATCTTATCAACATTGAGAATAACCACATCATACCGGCGCTGCCAGTCATAATACAGCTCATTCAAATTTTCAATCTTCCCGCCGCAAAGTATTTCAACCAGCTTGCCGCAGGGGAGGAACACGACCAGCGCCAGCGCATCAGCCGCAAGGTGATGATGTGTCCAGAAGAACATCTGCCGGTCATTGAGGGAGCATTAGACGGGGCTATCGAAAGCAAATAGAGGTCGCTTTGCGAGAACGTAGAGCGGCTTCTATTTTTTCGCTTTTTGGGAAATTTCCTATCGTTACGCCGTTCCAGGTTTGGGACGGCGTAATGATTTATGATATAATGCCAGAGACAAGCTGTGCTGTCCAGTTACGCTATCAAACCGTCCAGTCACGTCAACCGGGTTTATCCTGACGGCCATTTGAACGAATAAACAGGTAGAGGAATATCGCCATGATAAGAATAGCAATTTGTGATGATGAAGCCCCGATCCGCGCCTACCTCACGTCTCTGATCCGGGCGCAGGACTGTCCCTGTGAGGTCGTGGAGTACGCTTCTGCCGGGGACTGTCTCGCAGACAACCGGGGAATTGACCTGCTCTTTCTGGACGTTGAGCTGAACGCCACCGGCCCAGATGGTATGGCGCTGGCCCGCCAGATCAGGGAGAGCAATTCTGCCGCCCAGCCGGTCATCATCTTTGTGACCGGCTATGAGCGGTATGTGTTCGACGCCTTTGACGTGGGTGCGTTCCAATATCTGCTGAAGCCAGTGGACGAGGAAAAGTTTGCCCAGGTCTTTGCCCGCGCCGTGGAACGGATCGAGGCGGGCCGTGTTCAGCCGCAGCTTTCCCATGCGCTCACGCTTCAATCTGCTGGAACCAGCCGAACCGTACCGCTGGACAGCATTTATTACATTGAAAGCAGCAATCATAAGGTAGTCCTGCGTCTGAAAGACGGAGAATTTTCCTGCTACGCGAAAATCCGGGACTTGGAGGCGGAGCTGGGCGATCAGTTCTGCCGTGTCCACAAGGGTTATCTCGTCAATCTCGCCTATGTGGAGGGGTACAGCAAGACGGAGCTGATGCTGACTAATGGGGAAAAGCTGTTGATCTCCAAATACAAGTACCCGGACTTCGTGAAAGCCTACCTCCGCTTTGTGAAAAGGGGGGCTGGGCTATGAGCGAGACAGGGTTTCGGATATTCAATCAGGCATTTTCCGCTGGGGCGGAATTGACATACGCCGCCCTGCTCACAGCCTTTTTCCGGCCTTTCGTTCCCCAGGACAAACGGCGGCGCGGCCTGCCCCTTGTTTTTTTCGTCTACATTCTGTTTGAGATCGTCTGCAACCGGGCGGCGCTGCCCCAAGGCTCCTTTGGGCTGATCCTGATGGTGATGCTCCTGGCGGTATCCAGGTGGATCGGCCTGGAAAAGCCGTCTGTGTTCCTTCTGACGCTGCTCTACTTCAACGCCAGAATTTCCAGCGGCCTGATGGTACAAAGTCTGTATTTCATCGTGGAGCGGTCAGTCCCCTACCGCCTGGAACCGCCGGAGGCAGTCTTTCTCCGGGCCGCCCTGCTGGTTATGCTGTTCCTGCTGTCCCATGCCTCCATGCTGGCTGTCATGCTCTATGCCCTCCAGCGTCAAATGCGAAAGCAGAAAATGACGCTTCATCGGCGGGAGCTGTGCTATCTCTCCCTGGTGCCAACGGCGGGGATTCTGTTCGGACAGGTGATTTCACGGCTGCTAATTGAGTTCAAGGACGGCGCTCTGCTCCAGCTCTATGAGCGCCACCCGGCGTTTTTGGCGGTAGTGCCGGTGCTGGCCCTGCTGTTCTACGCCGGGGCCTGGCTGACCATCGCCTTTCAGCAGGGTATGGCCGCACTCCGGGAGGAACAGGCCACTCACTACATGGAGTACCAGCAGACACAGGCAATCCGGGCGCGCATCCATGAGGCGGAACAGTTCTATACCAGCATCCGTGGGCTGAAACATGAAATGCGGGGCCACCTGACCAACATCAAGGGTCTGGCGCAGAGCGGCGAGTATGCCAGCCTGGAGGACTATATCACCAAAATGGACGAGAGCATGAGCGGCTTTGAGCTGACGCTCCAGACGGGCAACCCGGTCACGGATGTGATTGTCAACGATGTTCGGCGGCAGAGCCTGACCCTGGGCATCCGCTTCCAGGTGGAGCTCCATTACCCCGATCCGGGGGCCTATGACGCCTTTGATGTGGGTATCATCCTTCAAAATCTTCTGCAAAACGCGGTAGAGGCTTGTGAGAAGGTGGGTAAGGGTGAACGGTTTATTGTACTGACTGGAAAGAGAAAAGGACGTTTCTTTCTGATAGAGGTCAAAAACTCTTTTTCGGGTGAGGTGGTATTCGGGCAGGACGGCTTGCCTGTCACAACGAAACAGGAGGATGTCCCCATGCACGGCATCGGCCTTGCCAACGTGCGCCGGGAGGCGGAGAAGTATATGGGAGAATTGGAGCTGAAAGCAGTTCAGCAGGAATTTTCCGCAACAGTTCTATTGCAGGAAAGGAGTAGTTTATGAGCAGCATTATTCAGCCCAGCTACGGGCAAAAGGCATACGGCGTTCCCACAAAGGCCCGTGAGACAATGCAGACCGAAACAAAGGGCCGCAGCTTCCTTGATTTGGCGGTGCGGGCCAGCAGAGGCACGACTGATGTGCTGGAAATTAGCAGCGCGCCAGAAGTCACCAACGGAACCAGTACATCAAATGTGGATGCCTATAGGGAATATCTGTCATGGAAATATGGAAATGTGATAGTTCAAGATGTCGGAAAAGACCAACGGCGCATGGATTCTATTGGTGCGAGTACGGCTGGACACAATAATGTTGTAATTGCACCCAATATTTTAGAGCAAATGGCAAATGACCCACAAAAAGCTGCCTACTATGAAAGTAAAATCCAGGCGGGGCTTAATAATTTCCCAAAAGTTCAAGCTCAAGCATCGGCAGCAGGATTTGAAGTACAATCCTACGGTGTGGGCATCGAAGCGGATGGTACAGTATATACCTATCTTTGTGCCGATCTAAAGCCAGAGGTACGGGCAAAAATAGAGGCTAAAATTAAAGCAGAACAGGAAGAAAAGCAAAATCGGCGACAAAAATATCAAAAACTTAGCGAGGCAGCAGCGGAGCGTAGGGCTATGTGGGAGCGTGTCGCACAGGCAGAAATGTTAAAAAAATCTTTTTCCAATTCTTCTGACATTAGTGATCTGCTGAAAACTCGGTTGATATTTGCTCCTACCGTTACGCCGGAAGTGTCTCTACCAACAGGAGCAAATATGTTTTTCCTCAATATGGTATGAAACAGGAAGGGTGAAACAATGAGCAATACGATTCAACCGAGTTACGGGACACAGGCATACAGCACCCCCACAAAGGCCCGTGAAACAAAGCAGACGGGGACGCCGGGCAGCAGCTTCATGGATATGGCGGCGCAGGCCAGTAAGAGCAAGGCTGACACGTTCACCACCGGCCTGGGTGGTTTGACAGGCATGGCGGCGATGCCCACCAGCCTGATGATGGATTTGGCGGTTCGGTCTGGCGGACAGGTGCAGGCCGGGGGAACGGAGGCGGTGGAGGCCCCCTCTCTGGAAACCATGCTGAAAGCGAAATATCCCAACATCCACTACCACGTTTTTGACGCCAGCAGCGGTTATTGGCGCACCCGGAACGACTATCCCCACTACCTGCTGTACCAGGATGGGGACAAGGCAAAGGAAACGCTGGAGAATTGGCAGCCCACCGGGGCCAATCCCTTCTACGGTTCCATAGACGGCAGATTTACCGCTCCCAAGGAGATTCACGCCCTGGGCAACGTCCCGCCTGGGAGCAAGGCGGTGGTCATTCATCCCAAGGTGCAGGAGCGCATGGAGCAAGACCCGTCCTACGCCCAGGAGATTTTTGCGAAGATCGACACATGGTTTGCCTTTGATGTGGCGCGGAACGAGGCCATTATGCCCGGATGCACAGCCGGTATGTCCCAGGCCGTTGCCATCGGAGAGGACGGCAATATCTGTAATGCCTGTTCCAGCAGTCCCGGCAGGATCACCTACTCCAAGAGCGGTTCTGACGATGAAGAAAGCTGGTGGGATTTGCGTATGGCCCGCCACGCCGAGTTTATGAAGCTGGCGGTGGAAAAGCAGATTCAGCGGCATATTCAGGCTGACCAACTGGCCGCGTCCGCTGCGGCGAAGTCCCAGCTTGCCGCCATGCTGACGGGCGGGAACCTGCGGGAGATTTTTGGCAGCGAGATTGCCGGTATTCCCACCGAAACCGTTCTGGCAATCACGCAGTCCCAGGTTTGGGGCGGCGGAGCAATTTTGTGAGTATCCCTCTCAAAATAAAGCGGAAGGACGTGGCTCAAATAATGGGCCTTGTCCTTCCGCTTTTTGTTCAGATAACCATAGCAGTCTGTTACCCTTTATACGTTGGGTTTACCCTGTCGTGCTCCAAGCCCAAATCGAAGCCCAGCGCAGCGGGTTCGATTTGGAGAGGAGGGGCAGTGAAATGAACGAGCTTTCGGCAGAGTCGGAAGCGAGGGATATGGAACTTGCCCCGACGACGCTGTGGACACGGCCGCTGAACTCGGCTGCGGCGTAGGCCGCGTGTGTCCTGTGATTCCTCCGGCTGAGATCGGGATGCGCTGCCCTGCGCCGCCGGACTGGCACGATGCCAGGGCGCAGGGGGTGGGGCAATAATGGGGCCCCCGCAAAGTCGAATGACTTTGTGGGGAGAGGAGGAGCAGCGGAATGAGCGAGCTTTTGGCAAAGCCGGAAGCGAGCGATGTGGAGCTTGCTCCGACGACACGGTCCCGTGAGGTTGTCGTCCCTGGAACCCCCGCAAACCTCAAAGCGGAGAGGGTGTCTATCTGGCTGATGTTCGGTGTTCTTTGTCCCCCATGGCCGGCGGCTGGCAAGACCGCGCGGCTGTCCCGGTGGGCAGGGGTAAAGAAGCGCAAAAAGGGTGCGGGAAGTTGTGGAGACGCTGAAGCGTCCAACTTTCCGCACCCTTTTATGAGCGCATGGTCATTTGTTTTTCTGCCCTGGAAGGGCCAACTCATTCTCAGCTAAAAAGCTGTGTAAGGAATCATAAAGTCAGCCGATGGGCGCAGTGCCCCCGTAGGGGCACCAGCACAAGCGGCTGACGCGTACAAACCCCAGATACACCTCGCCCGGCATCCCTGCTGTTTTTCCGGCAGGGCCAGCGTATCTGACAACGTGCGCAATGCGAACCCTTCGCTCCCAAGCTGGCAATACCAGCCTGCCCTCCTGCGTGAGGAGGAAACGCGCATAGAATCAATTAACAACGACACTGCACCACAAGATATTGAACTTGTCAATTATAATTTTCCATATATAGCGCTTTATTGTAAAAGCGTGTACCGTGTGCGGCAGCATGACCGTTCCAATACGTATAAGCATTATAAACTGTACCTTTGATAATCGCGCAGAAGTATTGAATCCAGCAAGGACATATGCTCTGCATGGGCATAAATATGTTTGGAGCCCTCCATCCAATTCGTGACGGAGGGCTCCAAAAGTGAATGAGAAGAACGCTATTTTAACAATTCCGGCCCACTACCACACTATCTTATGCCCCAAGGTCCGCGGCGCTGATGGTGAAGTCCCCGGTGAGCTGGTCGCTGACGGCGGTGACGTAGTGCAGCTTCAGGGGGTCGCCCTCAGCGGTCATTTCCAGGCCGTTGGCGTTGGTGACGGTGAGGACGCCGCCCTCGTAGGTGTAGATGCCCTTGTCCTCAATGCTGTGCAGCTCGAAGAAGAAGCGGTAGGTTCCGTCGCTGTAGAAGGTCAGGGTGGTGGCCCCGTCATCGCTGGGTACAGTGACGATTTCAGTGACCTCACCGTCGGGCTCCTCGCTGGGCTCCGGCGCTCCGTCTTCTTCCTTGCCGCCGGGTTCGTTGGGAGGCGCGGCGCCGGTGTCCACGCTCATCCGGTTGCCGCTGGCGTCGTCCAGGCTCACGGTCCGGTCCGGGCCGAACATGGCCCAGAAGTCGGCCCGCTCGGTCATGACCCCGCCGGGCAGCTCCACCGGGAACTGGAGGCTGCTGGTGTCATAGGACATATTGTAGCCGCCGATGTCGGAGTAACCGTTGTAGACGATCCGGGTGGCCTCGCTGAGCTCGCAGGGGGTGGCCCCATCGGTGGAAGCGCCCATGGTGTAGGTGCCGTAGGCCGAAGTTACCGTGTTGGACAGCAGCATACTGTAGCCGCAACTGGAGGTGGATGTAGTCATCTGATAGGTGCCGTCCCCGTAAAGGGTCAGCTCGTACTGCACGTAGTCGTTGTCGCCCATGGCGTTGCCCGCGATCTCGTTGTAGATGTAGGAGCCGGTGATCTCACTGCCGCCCGTGCCAGCGGAGCCTCCGCCCAGCAGCTTGGTGCCCGCGATGCCGCCCACAAGCCCAACCACCAGGGCCGCGATGGTCAGGATCACTACGATCTTCTTTTTCACAATATCGTCCCCCTCTGCTTGCGCAGCTTCCGTTTTCGGTTTGGATTTGATGGTTTTCACCAGCCGCATGGTGGTGAGTACGATCAGGATAAAGCACCCGCCGAACACCACGATATTGGCGATGGTGAGCGCGATCTCCCACGGGGCGGGCATGGAGGCCTTGCCCGCCCCCTCCATGGCGTTGGAGGTGGTCACCGTGTAGATCACGTTTTTCGCCGAGCGCTGGACGCTGGCCATCACGGTGGCGTTTTTCGTCCAGTCCATGGTGGAGCCGTCCATCTCCGTGTAGGCGTCCAACAGCCAGTAGTTTTTGTTGGTGTTGAGCCACAGGTCGGTGCCCGCAGACAGGCCGGAGACGATGTCCTGGTAGAACATGGCGGGCACGGAGGCCTGGTCGGTGATGACCGCGCCCTCAAAGCCCCACTCGTCCCGCAGCACGTTGGTCATCAGACCCTTGTGGGCCCCGGACCAGGTGGCCCCCAGCCGGTTCATGGAGGCCATGGCCGCATTGGTATTGCCCTGGGTGACGGTGTACTCGAAGCCCTTCAGGAACACCTCCCGGATGGCCTGCTCGTTGGCGAACACGGCCACGCCGTAGCGGTTGGTCTCCTGGTCGTTGAGGGCGAAGTGCTTCATGTAGGTGATGACGCCCTTCTCCCGGGCGCCCCGCACCTCGGCGGCGCTGATCTGGCCGGAGAGGAAGCCGTCCTCGGAGTAGTACTCGAAGTTCCGCCCGCTGTAGGGGGAGCGGTGGATGTTCACGCCGGGGGCGTACCAGCCCGCCACCCCCGTGTTGATGGAGTCCTCGCCCACACTGAGACCCAGGCGGTGGATCAGCTCGGTGTTCCAGGTGCTGGCCATCACCACCTCCACCGGGTAGGCCATGGCGCTCTGGCCACCCACCAGGGTGCCGGAGATGCCGGAGGGGCCGTCCTTGTCCTGGGTGGCGGGCAAGCCGATGCCGTCCACCTGGACGGTGGCGTAGCCGCCCAGCCGCACCAGCCGCATAGCCTGTTCGGGGGTGAGGGCTTCCGCCAGTTCCTGCCACGCGGGGTCGCTGTAGTCCGTCCCGGTGAGGTCGGACGCCTTGTGCCCTGTCTGGGCCTCAAAGGTGGGCATGGCCTCCGACCCGGTGCCCACCACATCCACGCCCCGCTTCCACTCCAGATCCTTCAGCAGGGTGCCGGGGGCCTGCCATGAACCGCCCTGGTAGGTCTCCGGCCAGGTACCTGCCCAGTCGCTTCGGGAGAGGTAGCGGAAATCACCGTCGTAGTAACGGATGTCCGTGTCCTGGAACTGGTTGGAGACGGCTTTGCCGGTAGCCATGGAGACGGCGTAGGTAGTGCTGTCCTGGGCGTCCACGGTGGTCTTCCACGCCATGGAGGCGTCGCCGTCGGCGTCCATCCCATCTTTGGCGGAGTAGCCCTTGGCCGCCAGGATGTTGTTCAGGCCGTCGTGGACGTCGCATCCGGCGGCGAAGTAATAGTCCCCCGCGTCCAGGATGTAGGTTCCCGCGCCGTTGGCGTCATAGGTTTTCATGACCTCTTTAGGCACGGTGACGGTGACGGTCTCCGACTTGTCCGGCTCCAGCAGGGCGGTCTTGGCGAAGCCAACCAGCTCCACGGCGGACTTTTCCACCCCGTTGGTCCGGTCGTAGTCGGTGTAGGGGGACTGCATATAGACCTGCACCACGTCCTTGCCGGCACGGTCCCCGGCGTTGGTTACGGTGACGGACACCTCGAAGCCGTCCTCGCCCTCCTTTACCTGATAATCCGACCAGTCAAACCGGGTGTAGGACAGGCCGTGGCCGAAGGGGAACTGGACAGTGGTGCTGTAGTCATAGTCTCCTGCGTTTCCCTGGCCCAGCACCGCGTCCTCATACCGGGTCTCATAATAGCGGTAGCCCACATAGATGCCCTCGGCATACACCAGGTACTTCCCGCCGTTGGTGACGGTGCTGTTGGTGATGGAGTAGTCCCCCAGGTTGGCCGCGGAGGGGGCGCTGAGGGAATCGTAGGCGTAGGTGTCCACCAGCCGCCCGGAGGGGTTGACCTCCCCGGCCAGGGCCTTGCCGATGGCGTAGATGCCCTCCTGTCCCACGCCGCCGCACCACAGGCAGGCCTTCACGTTGGCGTAGGCCGGGTCGTCCAGGAAGCCCAGCTCCAGGGTGTTGTTGCTGTTGAGTACCAGCACCACCGTGTCGAATCTCTCACAGGCCATGGACAGCAGATCCAGCTCATCCTTGTCCAGCTCCAGGTAGCGGTAGCCGGAGGCCAGGGGTTGGGTGGGAATGTCCGAGCTCTCGCCGCCGCTGCGCCCGATGCAGACGATGGCCGCGTCGCCGTACTGGGCGAAGCTGTCCTTCACGGACTGGGTGTAGACGCCGGCGGGCACCTCGTTCACCGCGAAATCACCCTTGCCAGTCTCGTCGGGGACGCTCTTGCGGTAGTCCTTTCCCGGGCCGGTGAGGTAGAAGTCCCACAGGGCCGGGTTCACCTGGAAGCCGGACTTCTCCAGTGCCTGCTTCAGGTTGGCCGCCTTAGAGGTGTCCACCGAGCCGGAGCCCGCGCCGCCGTAGACGAAGTCCACGCTGTCCTGCCCGAAGACGGACACCGCCGCCCCGGATTTCAGGGGCAGGGCACCGTCCTTGTTTTGCAGCAGCACCATGCCCTCCTCCTCAATCTCCAGGCACAGCGCCTCGGACTCCGCCGTGGTGACGGTGCCCGACCCGCTCAGGTACACGGTGATGAGTTCCCGGTAGGTGTCCGCAAAATAGTTGCCTACCAGCATTCCCACGATCAGCGCCGCGCAGACCACATAGATCACGACGGCCTTGGCCGTACTGATGGGCTTGAGCTGCCGGGGCTGTTTTTTGCCGCTCTCCTTCATTTCCTTACTCCTTCCTGATCAAATTTTGCTGTTTCGGTTGCCGATGGCGCTACCTTAGCAGAAAAATCAGGCGCTGAATAGGGGGGTGGCAGGATTTGCAGATACCAGGCAGAATTTGCGCGGGTGTCAAAAACAAGCCGGGATTTTTGTGCAGTTTGAACGTAAGAAAACCGCCCCGTCGGGGCGGTTTTCCAATCTATTTCGGAGGGGTCGGCAGCGTAATTTGCAAAATAAACACCCCGTCCTGCACGCTGACGCACATGGTCCCGCCGTACTTCCGGGCCAGGTAGCGGATGCTTTTCAGGCCGAAGCCGTGGTTGGCCCGGTCCGCCTTGGTGGTGAGCGGCAGGCCGTCCTCCCGTTGGGGCAGGGCGCCGCAGCAGTTGTTGGTCTGGATGCAGACAAAGCCGCTCTGCCCCCGGATGGTGAGGCTTACCACCCACTTGTCCGGGTCAGGGAGTCCCTCCACCCCCTCAATGGCGTTGTCGATGGCGTTGCCCAGCAGGGCGTAGAGGTCGGGCACCGACAGGAAGCCCAGTTGCGCCCCGTCCACCGAGCAGGAGAAACGGATGCCCCGGCGCTCGCAGGCGAAGGCCTTTTCCGCCAGGATGGTGTTGAGCACCTCGTTGTCCGAGTAGACCAGCCGCTGGTACTCCTGGAGGCTGGCCTCCGTCTCGCCGATGAAGCGCCGCCGCTCCCCCTCGTCCGCCTGCCGCAGGGCCCGGAGGGTGTGCTTCAGGTCGTGGACCGTCCGGTTTACCATGTCGATGAGCTCCTTGGAGTAGGCGTAGTGCCGCCCGCTGTCCCGGAGCATCTGCTCGATGACCACCCGTTCCTGACCGGAACGTACCGCCGACAAGGTTTGGTACTGTACAGACAGGATGAGAAAGCACACCATCCCGCCCAGGGCAGCCCCCAAAAGCCGCGCCTCCTCCACGAACTCAAACAGGTGCTGGCAGGCAAAGGTGCAGGCAATAAGCACTGTGAGCAGGAACAGGTTGGCGCCGATTCGGGCGGGTTTGTCCTCAAACATCCGCCCGCCGCAAGCGGTGAGCCGGGGTGAAAAGGTGAGGTACATGGGCACGAAAAACAGGCAGCAGCCCGCTGCGCTCACAAGGATGTAGAGGAGGAGGCGCTCCGGCAGGGCGGGCCACACCGCCCGGGCCAGTACCTCATGGACCAGGACGTACACAAAATGCTGGGCGGCATAGCCGGCGGTGCAGAAGTAGAGGGCGTCGCTCACCGTCAGGGAGAAGCACAGCCGGGAGAACAGCATGGTGGCCACCGCCAAAAGGATGTAGCCGGAGCTGACGGCGGCGTATCCCCAGACGCCGGGGAGGGAGGACCCCAACGCCAGCAGGGGAAAGTGGATCAGGGACAGCAGGGACAGGGCGGGGACGCCCAGCAGCACCAGCGGCGCGAAGTTTTTCCGCCGTTTGGCGAAGGGCAGCAGAAAGATGAAGTCCGCCGCCAGCAGCTCCCAAATAAACCGGAGCTCCTCAAATACGCTTTGCGCCGTCATGGGGCCAGCCCTCCCAAGTAGCGGGAGAACTTTTCCATAAACTCCAGCCGCTTCCCCCGGCTGAGCTTCACCCGCTCGCCCCCCACCAGCACGTCCTGCTTCTCAATTCCCTTTACGTGCCGGAGGTTGACCAGGAAGCTTCCGCCGCACCGGGCGAACAGGCTGGTCGGCAGCTCCGCCTCCGCCTGGCTGAGGGAACCCCGCACCCGGTAGTCTCCGTCCAGGGTGTGGTAGGTCAGGTAGTGGAGGGAGGACTCCACGTACAGCAGCCGGTCGGAGGGCACCAGCACCATGCCGTCCGCCGTGTGGAGGGTCAGCTGGGCGCTCTGGTTCAGCCGGGCGTAGCGCTGCGCCTTTTTCAGCTTCAGGGCGAACTCCTCATAGGAGACGGGCTTGATGAGGTAGTCCACCGCGTCCACCGCATAGCCCTGGAGGGCATACTGGGGCATATTGGTGACGAACATCAGCACCACGTTATCCCCCAGTTCCCGGATGCGCCGGGCGGCGTCCACGCCGTTGAGCCCTGGCATGTCGATGTCCAGGATCACCAGGTCGAAGTCCGGCTGGTATCGGGCCAGGAAGTCCGTCCCGCTGGGGTACAGTACAGTCTCCCACATTCCGCCGCCCTCCTCCTGATACCGCCGCAGGTGGTCTTGCAGCACCTGGGCGTCCGAGCGCACATCGTCCACAATGGCGACCCGCATATGCCAGCCTCCCTCCAACATTCACAGATATAATTTCATTATACCGCGCGGTGAATCGGCACGCAAGCAAACTATGATTTTCTAAAATTGCTGTTTATTTTCTGTTTTATATCTATTGATAAACTGCGCTAAATTGGGAATGTGAAAGCAAACATAGGAATATACAAAACAAATTGCCTGTGCCATAATCCAAAATAAGGGAAGCGCCCAAGGCGCGGAACGGAACAATACAGAGAAGAAAGAGGAGGTAAACCATGGACAACGCAACCCGCACCCAAAAGGGAGGTCTGCTGGGCAACCTGTTCCAGGGCAGCTTCTGGAACTCCCGCATCACCTCCGCCAACGTCCGGGGCAAAGAGCTGTGGCTGGGCTATGTGCTGGGGCCCTTCGGCATGATGCTGCTGCAGTCCATCGTCAACAGCTACTTCAACCAGTATCTCACCGATGTGCTGGGCTTCACCGTCAGCCGGGGGGCCTGGATCGCCAGCTTTATGGTGCTGTTCCCCCTGCTGTCCAAGATCGTGGACGCCCTCACCAACGTGGGCATGGCCAAGATCCTGGACAACACCACCTGCCGCCAGGGCAAGCTGCGCCCCTGGTTCATCCTGTCCATCCCCATCGTGATCGTCAGCGTGCTGATGCTGTTCTGGATTCCCTTCGCGTCCCCTGTGGCCCAGGCGGTGTGGATCGTAATCGCCTATAACCTGTTCTACTCGGTGGGCTACACCATGTGGTACATGGCCTATGAGCTGAGCGCGGCCCTGTCCACCCGGAATTTCAGCCAGCGCAAGAACAACTCCATGGCCGGACAGATCACCAAAAACATTGGCACCGGCATCATATCCATCCTGTTCCCCACCATCCTGTCCGCCGTGTGCGCCATGGTGGGCGGAAACAACCGGAGCGGCTACCTGCTGTGCATGTCCATCATGTGCTGCGTGGCGGTGCCCCTCACCTTCCTGCAGTACTTCTTCACCCGGGAGCGCATCACCGAGGAGCGCCGCAACCAGTACGGCGTGGTGGGCGGCGAGACGGTCAAAATCAAGGAAGCCTCTTTTATGGAGCAGTTCCGGGCCTGTATCAAAGACAAGTACTGGATCATGCTGATCGTCATGATCCTGCTCTACCAGGTGCTCAACGCCATGAAGGGCATCTCCCAGGTGTACTACAGCGGCTGGGTGGTGAACGGAAACGCCTACGGCGAGTACGCCGCCATCCAGGCCAAGTTCACCATGATCTCCATGGCCCCCATGGGCCCCGGCCTGCTGCTCCTGCTGCCCGCGTTCAAGAAGTTCGGCCGCACCAAGGTCATCATCGTGGGCTCCGTGCTGGCCATGCTGGGCTCCGCCGCCGCGTTTTTCAGCCCCGGCAAGACCAGCGCCATCTACGGCGGCACCGCCCTGGCCTCCATCGGCACCATGACGTTCATCTACTCCCTGATGACCTTCATCGGCGACAGCATCGACCACGTGGAGTACTCCCAGGGCGTCCGGGTAGAAGGCTTCACCGCCGCGCTGGTGGGCTTTGCGGAGATGTTCTCCAAAGGTATCGGTCAAGCGCTGTTCAACCTGGGTTTGGCCGTGACCAAGTATGACACCCCGGAGCAGATTGGTTCCTTCATCAACAAGAAAGGCCAGGAGATCGCTCTGTACGCCGATCAGACCGCCGGGGCCACCAACTGGATCAATTTCTCCTTCCAGGGCAGCTTTTTGCTGATGGGCGTGCTGTTCTTTGTGCTGTTCGTGTTCTTCTTCAAGATTGAGCGGAATATGCCCACTGTCCAGGAGGCGCTGGCAGAGAAAAAGCGCAAGGAATGCGAGGCCATGGGCATCGAATACATCCCCCAGAAGGAGCTGGAGCGCCGGGAGCGCGCCGCCCAGAAGGAGGAGGCCGAGACCAACCGTGTCAAGGAACTGAGAGAATACTGCGCCAAACGCGGCTTGGATTTTGACAAGGAAAACCAAAAGGTGCTGGACAAGCGGGCCGCCAAGGAGGCCAAAAAGGCACAGCGTAAAAAGAAATAGGGCAGGCATGAAAAAATCCGGGGAGGGCGCGCCCTCCCCGGGTTTCCGGGTATCTGCTTATGGGGCCTGCCGCTCCGCCCGGTACTGGGCGGGAGACTGGCCGGCAATGCGTTTGAACACCACGGAAAAGTGGCTAGCGGTGGCAAATTGCAGCTCTAACGCAATGTCTGCCACGGGCATATCTGTGCAGGAAAGCAGCATTTTGGCCCGTTCTACCCGCGCGATCTGAAGATAGCCATTCACAGTGCAGCCCACCTCCGCCTTGAACCGGCGGGACAGGTAGTATTTGTTATAGCCCAGCCGCTCCGCCAGCCGCTCCAGGCTGAGGGGCTCCTCAGCGTGGAGCTCCATATAATCGCAGCAGCTTTGAATCTCTTGAGAGAACTTGGGGTTGCTCCGGCAGGCGTGGACCTTTTCAATGAAGTCTTGGTACATTTTGTTTTTCAGCGCCAGGGCCTCCGTCATGGTGTGGGTGAGGAACAGCTTTTGAATGTATTGATCCCCTGTGGTATAGGCCAGCTCCGGGGACAGCCCGCCCTCGATGGCCGCCCGGGTGCACAGGCTGGTGAGGATGGTATACGCGATCTGTGCCTGCCCCAGGGGGTCGGGCACATAAGGTTGGAGCGTACCGATGTTGGAGGCATAGCTCAATACACCCGCGCTGTTCAGGTCCCCCTCCCGCACCATTTGCAACAGCATCCGTTCCGCCCGGTATACGTTCATCCGGTCCCGGGGGACAACCCGTTCCGCCGGGCTGTCCGACAGGGTGTTTTGATGGTGGAGGCCGCTCAGCGGGGTCCGCCGCCCGGTGACGCACCGGCCCAGCATGGCTGCGTACCGAAAGAACACGGACACCGGCAGGGTGGGGATGCGCTCCAGCCCCGCCAGCAGCCGCTCCTTGTATGCCGGGGAGCCCTCCGCCGCTGCGGCCACCTGCCGCCGGGCGTGCTCCATCATCTGGGGGGACAGGCTGGAGGTAAGGCAAGGCCCGATGACGTGCAGGCGGAAGCGCATATCTTCCCGGAACTCCCACACCCCGGCCCAGGCCATATTGGCGGCGCTGGACAGCAACATGGGGGCCTCCGTCTGGGCGGCCAGGGCGTACTCCAGACAGCCGGAATGGCGGAAGATGGGGTGGAACACCGTCTCCTCCGGGCAGCTGCTGGCCATGAGGGAGCCGTCCCCGTCGTAGCACCAGTAGTAGATGGGCTCGTCGCAGGCGATCAGCTCCCGGAACAGCATCAGGTTGTTTTGCAGCTCCATATCCTCACCCCATTGAATTTCTGCCTATGTATCATAACACAGGAAAACACCCTTGTATAGGGATTTTTTAGGAGGAAACCATATGCCGAAAATAAACAAGGTCGTGGCGACTGTTTGGTATAACAAGGAAGACATGCGCGCCCTTCGCCAAGTCTTTCCCCAGGCAGAGTTCAAGTACGTGGACTTTTACGACAAGGAAACGCTGGCCCGGGAGGTGCGGGACGCCGACGTGGCCATCCTTCTGGGGGATGTGGATCCCTGCCTGCTGGGAGAAAACACGCTGAAGTGGATCCACTGTGACCACGCGGGGCTGAACGGCTCCGCCCGACCTGAGGTGTTTGCACGAGGCATCCCGGTGACCGGCGCGGCGGGCCGCAGCGCCCCGGTGCTGGCGGAACACTGCATCTACTTCATGCTCCAGCACTGCTACCACACCAAGGAGCTGCTGGCCGCCCAGGAGAAGGGCCAGTGGGGGGTGGAGGGCTCCAACCAGTGGCGGGGGCTGTATGGCCGCACCGCCGGGATCATCGGCATGGGGAACAACGGACGGATGCTGGCCCAGCGCCTCCACGCCATGGGCATGAAGCTGATGGGCTACGACAAGTTCCCCATCAAGGGCGTGGACTACCTGGACGCCAAGTTCAGCGCCGCTGACGGGGACACCATCGACCCCATCCTGGCGGAAGCGGACTTTATTATCCTCACCCTGGCCCTCACCGACGAGACCTACCACATGATGAACGCGGAAGCCTTTGCCAAAATGAAACCGGGGGCATTCCTGGTGAACATGGCCCGGGGCGGCGTGGTATGCACGGAGGATTTGGTGGCGGCGCTGGAGAGCGGCCAGCTGGGCGGCGCGGGGCTTGACGTGTTCGAGGAGCAGCCCCTCCCCGCGGATCATCCTTTGTGGCGGATGCCCACCGTATATATCACCCCCCACTGCACGCCCCAGGTTCCCCACCGGGCAGGGCGGAGCATTGAGATCATCCGGGAGAACGCCCGCCGGTTCGAGGCCGGGGAACCCCTGCTGAATTTGATGAAGCCGGAAGACGCCGTCACCGGGGAGGAGACCGAGAGCGGCTGGGCCCGAATGATGAATTCGGGGCTGACCAAGGAGCAGATCGAAAAGCTGGACCTGGAAAAGTTCCTGGGCAGGCGGGGTTGGACCGACCTGTCCGAGTGGATGTGAGGGGGGCTTTCATGGGCGAGACAAAACACTGGTGGGAGGACTATCCCTGGCGGATGATTCAGACCAACCTCCGGGAAACCGACATGGCGGATTTAGACGCCAAGCAGTATGTCCGGGACGTGAAGGATTTCGGGGCCACGGTGGTGATGGTGAACGCCGCGGGCATCATCGCCAGCTATGACACCAAAGTACCCTGCCACACCAAGAGCGAATTCCTGACAGGGGACAGCCTTCGCACCCTGCTGGAGGAGTGCCATAAGGTGCGCCTGCGGGTCATCGCCCGGACGGACTTCTCAAAAATACGGTATCCCGTGTATGAGGCCCACCCGGACTGGGCCTTCCGCACCGCCCAGGGGGAGATCGTCAACTGCAACGGCGACGTGCAGGTGTGCCCCAGCGGCGGCTATGCGCAGGAGGGCGTATATGACATCCTGCGGGAGCTTTTCACGGAGTTTCCCTTTGACGGCATTTTCTTCAACATGAGCGGGGCCTTTGTCACCGGCTACGGCGGGGAACGGTACGGCCCCTGCATGTGCCAGCGCTGCCGGAGCGCCTACAAAGCGGCCACCGGCCAGGACGCCCCCAAGAGCGGAATGCGGGACCCCGGCTTTATGAAATACCTTGGCTTTCAGACCAAACAGATCCAGGCCAACAAGATGAAGCAGTACCGCCTCATGAAGGAGCTGAACCCGGAGCTGGCAGTGAACGGTTTCGACTACACCCGCGCCGAGTGTAATACGGATATCGGACGTGGACCGTGGGTGTACGGGGCCTCCTCCAATGCCCGTTCCAACGGCGGCTGGGGCCGGACGGTGGACAACGCCAGCGTGGATTTCATGTCCTTCCGCTACCGGGACAGCTCGGTGTCCCCGGCGCTGATGGCCCTGCGGCAGTGGCAGACCCTGGCCAACGGCGGCGGACTGAGCCTGTACGTTATGGGGCGGCTGGACAACCACCGGGACGTGTCCTCCTTCGCCCCCACCAGGCGGGTGTTCCAGTTCCAGAAAGAACATGAGGCCCTGTTCAACGGCCTCACCTCCGCCGCGCAGGTGGTGGTGGTCCGGAAATGCGGCATGGCGCTGAATGCCCCGGAGGTGGACGGCTGGGTGCAGGCCCTGACGGAGAGCCATATTCCCTTCGACGAGGTGAAGCTGCCGGACCTGACAGCGGAGAAGCTGGAGGGAAAAACGGTGGTGATCCTGGGCGGCGCGGGAAAGCTGCCGGAGAGCCTGGGGGCGCTGCTGGACGGCTTTGCCTGGGAGGGCGGCACGGTGATCGCCTCCGGGGACACGGCTGGGCTGGGCTGTCTGGGGATCAGGGCCCTGGGAGAGCGCAAAACGGGCCTGATGTCCTCCGCCTTTGAGGTGGGAGAGAGGGACAAGACGGCCTTTCCCCGCTGCGCGGAGGCACCCATCCTTCCCATCGGCCCGGAGCTGCAAATGGTGGAGTTTGGGGAGGGGACAGAGCGATACCTCCGCCTCATCCCCGAACACCCCTACGGCCCGCCGGAGCGGTGCTATTACACCGAGACCGCCGATTACCCCGGTGTCACCGTCCATCCCTACGGCGCGGGGCAGAGCGTGTACATCCCCTGGAACGTCGGGAGCTTCTATTTCGAGCAGGGCTGGCAGAACACGCTGAACGTGATGCAGGACGTGCTGTTCTCCCTGTGCCGCCTCCCGGAACTGGCCCCCGGCCTGTCCCCCATGGTGGAGCTTACCCTGGCGAAAAAGGACGGCCTGCTGCTGGCCCAGTTGGTGAACGCCTCCGGGTGCTTCGCCAACCGCTGGTTCCCACCCGTGCCCGTCCGGGATATCCGGCTGGAGCTGCCGGGGCTGGCGGGCAAACAAGTCCGCGCCCTCAACGGCGGAAGTGCTTCCAGTGAGGGTAAGGACGGCAAACTCATTGTGCATTTAGACGTACTCAACGAGTACGAAGCCATCATCATTGAATAAAAAGGAGTGCATTTCATTATGAAAATTGGACTGATCGGACTGGGCATCATGGGCAAGCCCATGGCGAAGAACATCCTCAAGGGCGGCTACACCGACCTGCTGGTGAGCGACCTGAACCAGGCCGCCGTGGACGAGGTGGTGGCCGCCGGGGCCAAGGCTGCTTCCAATCAGGAGATCGGCGAGAGCTGCGACGTGATTCTCACCATGCTGCCCAATTCCCCCCACGTGAAGACCGTCATGTTGGGCGAGGGCGGCGTGGCCTCCTACATGAAGCCCTACGCTACCTTCATCGACATGAGCTCCATCAACCCCGTGGCCTCCCAGGAGATCGCGGCGGAGTTGGCCAAGAAGGGTGTGGAGATGCTGGATGCCCCCGTGTCCGGCGGAGAGCCCAAGGCCATTGACGGCACCCTGTCCTTTATGGTGGGCGGCAAGCAGGAGGTCTTTGACAAGTTCAAGCCTTTGCTGGACACCATGGGCGGCTCCGTGGTGCGCTGCGGCGACGTGGGCGCGGGCAACACCACCAAGCTGGCCAACCAGATCATCGTGGCCTGCAACATCCAGGCTCTGGCCGAGGCCCTGACCCTGGCCCAGAAGGCGGGGGTGGACCCCCAGCTGGTGTTCGAGGCCATCCGGGGCGGCCTGGCGGGCTCCACCGTCATGAACGCCAAGGCCCCCATGATGATCGCGGGTAACGATCAGCCCGGTTTCAAGATCGACCTGCACATCAAGGACTTGAACAACGCTCTGGATTGTGCCCATTCTGTCGGCGCACCCGTGCCTATGACAGCCCAGGTGCAGGAAATACTCCAATGGATGCACAATCACGAGGGTGGACAGAAGGACCACTCCGCCATCGCCCAATATTACGAATACCTGACCGGTATCCAGATTGGCCGATAAAACCAAGGGGGCCGCTGCCATTGGGACATGATGACAGCGGCCCTTCCCATCGTGGTTTGGAGGTGGCGAATATGCCCCAATATTCCTACCGTCCGGAGCTGAAGCGGCCCAAGGCCCTGGGCGGCATCGATTTCGGCAACCCGGCCCTGGCCCCCATGGTGGGCTTGGTGGTGCAGAACCTGCGCAAGAACACGCGGGCCTACGGCCCGCCGGGCGGCATGACGCTCCGTGTGTTTTCCTTGCCTTCCCGAGACAGGGGGGACATTGAGTGTTTCGTACTGTCCCCTGACACGGAGAAACCCTTGCCCGGAATGCTGTACTGCCACGGCGGCGGCTTCTTCCTGCCCCTGGAGATCCCGGCTCTGGAGCTGGCGGCGGCATACGCCCAAAAACTGTCCGTCCGGGTGTTTCTGCCGGAGTACCGCCTTCTGCCGGAGCATTCCTACCCCGTTCCCCTCCGGGACTGTCGGGCCGTATGGGACGAAATGTGTGCCCATGCGGCGCGGCACCGCCTGGACGGGCGCGTCCTGCTGTACGGGGAGAGCGCCGGGGGCGCACTGGCGGCGGGTCTGGCCCAGCAGCTCCGGGACGAAGGGGTGCCGTCCCCCTGCGGGCAGGTTTTGATTTACCCGGCGTTGGACGACCGAAGCGAACACTATCCCTCCACGGAGGCATACAGCGGCGCGGTGTGGACAAAACAAGCCAACGCTCGGATGTGGAGCGGCTATCTCAAAAACGGCTTCCAGGGGCCGGAGGGCTATGCCGTCCCCCTGCGGGGCGGGGATTTTTCCGGCCTGCCCCCGGCTTACATTGAACCCCAGGGCATCGACCTGCTGCGGGACGAGGGCGCGGCCTACGGGGAGGCGCTGCGCGCGGCGGGGGTGCCCTCCCAGGTGAACCTCATTGAGGGGTCTTACCACGGCTTTGACGCCGACGTGGCGAATCCCTTTGTCCAATCTGTGATTGACCAGCGCATCCGCACCATGGCGGACATGCTGGCAGACCATAAAAACGAGGAGTGAGTGCCATGACCATTGAACAGAAGGTCAACGCCGCCAATGCCCAGGCGGCGGATATTTTGACCCGCGCCCGTCCCGTGTGGACGGACGTACAGCCCGCTATCGACGTGATCCCCGGCATGACCAAAACCACGGTATTGGTTCCCGGCCCGCCCCTGCCGGTGGAGCAGATCACCCCCCCTATCCGCACCTCCATCTGCGGGGCGGCAGTCCATGAGGGGCTGGCAAAAACCAAGGAGGAAGCCTGGACTATGGTGGAGCGGGGGGAGGTCTCCGTGGAGCCCGCCCAAAACCATCAATGCGGCTGTGCGGCCTGTATGGTGGTATCCGCCAGTATGCCGGTGATGGTGGCGGAGGACAAGGTGTACGGCGGCAAGGGCTATGCCCCCATACACCCCGGCCCCAATCCCAAATGCCTGCGCTGGGGCTTCTACGACGAGGATGTGGAGCGGGACCTGAGCTGGTTTCGGGACCACTTCGGCCCTGCCCTGGGGCGGGCGGTGCGCAAGAGCGGCGGTATCGACCTCATCACCGTGCTGGCCAAGACGGCGGGCATGGGAGACGAGAACCACAACCGCCAGCCCGCCGCCTCCATGTGCCTGGCCCTCCAGGTCATCCCCTGGATGCTGGACGACCCGGATCCCCAGCGGGACGAGATGATTCGCCACTTTGCCGCCAATGACCGCTTTTTCCTCCACCCCATGATGGCGGGCGTGGAGAGCATCACCGAGAGCATCAAGAAGATCCCCCTGTCCACCGTGGTGGCTGGCATGGCGGGCAACGGCGTGGAGTTCGGCATCCAGCTGGCCGGGACAGGGAACCGCTGGTACACCACCAAGGCCCCCGTCATCCAGGGCACTTTCCTCAACCCGTCCTACACCGAGGCGGACCTGCTGGGCTACCTGGGGGACAGCTGCGTGACGGAGGTGTACGGCCTGGGTGGGATGTCTGCCATCGCCGGCCCCGCCTACCTGCGCATGACCGGCTCCACCATCGCCGAGGCTCGGAGCCGGACGGAAAAGGCCCGGGCGGTGTCCCTGGCCGAGCACACCTTCGCTCCCATCCCCTGGGACGATTTCCGGGGCTTCCCCGTGGGGCTGGACGCCCGGCGGGTGGTGGGTCTGAACATCCTGCCCATCAGCCACGGCGGTTCGGCGCTGAAGAAAGGCGGCCAGGGCGGCGCGGGGGCGGCGGAGCTGCCCGTGGACTGTTTCAAGGACGCCCTGCGGGCTATCCACAAGGACGCCCTGGCCTGGGCGGAACAGGAGGGTTAAGCCATGGAAGTGTTTGTGAAAATCGAGCGGGGCCGCTACGTGGACTCCCTGGAGACCCTGCTGGCCTCCAGCGTCCTCAACGAACAGCCGGGCATTGAGATGGGCTGCGCCGGGATGGCCACCGACCCCGGCAAGGACGTACTGGAGAGCGTGGGTCTGTTGACCGAGGAGCTGAAAGCCTGCGACGGGAGCTGCTACATCATCGCGGCCCGGGCGGAGTCCCAGGAGGCGTTTGACAAGGCTGTAGCAGAGGTGGAGGCCAGCCTTGTCCCGGTGTCAGAGGACGAGGCGGAACAGCCCAGCTATCCCACCATCAAGGCCGCGGCGGAGGGCTGCCCCAAGGCGAACCTTTGCTCCATCGCCGTGCCGGGGGAGTACGCCCTGGGCGAGGTGAAGAAGGCGCTGAACGCGGGGCTGCACTGCGTGGTGTTCAGCAACAACGTGCCCCTGTCCGACGAACGGGAGATGAAGGAGCTGGCCTGGGAAAAGGGCCTGCTGTGTATGGGCCCGGACTGCGGCGTGGCCAACATCAACGGCGCGGCGCTGGTGCTGGCCAGCATCAACAACCGGGGGCCCTTCGGCATCTGCGGGGCCTCCGGCGTGGGCATCCAGCACGTGGCGGCCATTCTCCACGAAGCGGGCACCGGGGTGTCCCAGACCATCGGCACCGGGGGGAACGACCTGAAAAACGAGGTGGGCGGGCTGATGATGCTCATGGGCATCGACGCGCTGGAGGCTGACCCCGAGACGAAATACATCGCCCTCATCGCCCGGCGCATCGGGGACCAGGTGCTGCCCGGCCTGCTGGAACGCATCTCCAAGTGCAGGAAGCCTGTGGTGGCCCTGTTCATGAGCTGCGACCGGGCCACGGTGGAGGGCGCCGGGGCCATCTGGGCCTGCGATCTGGACGACTGTGCCCAGAAGTGCCTGGCCCTCACCGGGCAGACCTACCGGCTGGACACCGACGGGGAGATCGCCGCCCGGGCCGCCCAGGCGGTGGCCAAGCTGGCCCCTGAGCAGAAATACGTCCGGGGGGCGTTCAGCGGCGGCACCTTCCTGGATGAGGCCATGCACGCCCTCATCCCCAAAGTGGGGGAGGTGTACTCCAACATCGCCCTGCGGCCGGAGTGGCAGCTGGCCGACTCCCAGGTGAGCGTGAAGAACACCTGCATTGACTACGGCGAGGAGGAGTTCACCCTGGGCCGTCCCCATCCTGCCATCGACCCCGGCGTGCGCAAGCCCGCCATCCCCCGTGAGGCGGCGGACCCCGAGACGGCGGTGATCCTGCTGGACTTCATCCTCACCCCGCCGGGGCACGTGGATCCGGCGGGCTATGTGCTGGGCGATATCCGCACAGCCCAGGAACAGGCCAGGGCCGCGGGCCGGGAGCTGATTTTCGTGGCCTCCGTGCTGGGCACCGACGCCGACCTGCAAAACGTCAGCGTCCAGCGGCAGAAGCTGGCGGACGCCGGGGTGCTGGTGTGCAAAACTAATCACCAAGCGGCGCTGCTGGCCGGGGAGATTATCCGCCAAAAGAAGGAGAGGGACGACCATGGACTGTGAGAAGATTCTGAACCTGTTCCGGTCGGAACTAGTGGTGGTGAACGTGGGTCCCAAGCTGTTTGCCGAGGCGCTGGAAAAGCAGGGCTACCGGACGGTGCAGGTGGACTGGAAGCCCATCGCCGGGGGCGACCGGGAGATGCAGGCGATTTTGGACGTGCTGGGAGGCTTGGATTGAAATGAAAATTTTAGTTTGCAATGCGGGAAGCACTTCGCTAAAATTCAAATTGTATGAGATGCCGCAGTGCGGCCTGCTGGCCACCGGCAAGGTGGAGCGGGTGGGCTCGACCAACGACGCCATCTTTGGCTACTGCAACTGCGGCACCAGCTACCGGGAGGAAGCAACCGGACAAAACATCCCCGATTATCGGGCGGGCATCCAGCGGTTCCTCGCCTGTCTGACCCAGGGCGAGGGCGCGGTGCTGGCGGATATCTCCGAGATCGAACGGGTGGGCTACAAGTCGGTGCTGTCCAAGGGGCACTACGGGGTGCACGAGCTCGACGAGGGGGCTATGCAGGGGATGCAGGATTTCCTGGCCCTTGCGCCGGTACACAACAGCGCCTATCTCAGCGCCATCCAGACCGTGCAGGCGGCTCTGCCCCAGGCGCGGCACGTGGGGGTGTTCGAGACGGCCTTCCACCGGGGCATCCCCCTGGAGCGCAAACTCTACGGCGTCCCCTACGAGTGGTACGAGAAGTACGGCGTCCAGCGGCTGGGGTATCATGGGGCGTCCCACGGGTACATCGCCGACGTGCTGAACACGGAAAAAGCCGAGTACGCCGCCATCTCCTGCCACCTGGGCGGCAGCGCCTCCATCTGCGCCATCCTGAACGGCAAGAGTGTGGACACCAGCTTTGGCATGAGCCTGGAGACCGGCCTGATCCACGCCAACCGGGTGGGAGACATGGACCCCACCATGATCCACTTCTTAAAGCAGGAGGGCCTCTCCGAGCAGGAAATCCTGGAGGGCTGCCAGAAAAAGGGCGGCCTGCTGGGTATCTCCGGGGTGAGCAACGACCTGCGGTATGTCGAGGCGGCGGCGGATGGTGGAAACCAGCGGGCCAAGCTGGCCATCGACGTGTTCGTCACCGGGATTGTTCACTACATCGGCGCGTTTTATCTGGATCTGGGCCGTCTGGACGACCTGGTGTTCACCGCCGGCATCGGGGAGCACTCTGCCCGCATCCGCCGGATGGTATGCGACAAACTGGCCCCCATCGGGGTGGAGCTGGACGTGGCAAAGAACGAAAACTGCCCCGGCGAGGGCGTTATCTCGGCGGATGACTCCGCCGTCTGTGTGCGGGTCATCCCCACCAACGAGGAGCTGGGCATCGCCCGCAGGACCTACGAAATGAAGTAACATAGGAGGGATTCCCATGAACCGGAAGCTGCGAGCCGACGCGGAGGGCATCGCCCGCTCCGCCATTGAGGCCGTCAAGCCGGACGAAGCGGTAAAGCGGGCGCTGGCGGACTTCCGTCCCCAAGGGCGGGCGTTCCTGGTGGCGGTGGGCAAGGCGGCGTGGCAGATGGCCCGGGCCGCTGTCCGGGAGCTGCCCAAGCCCGTGGACGGGGTGCGGTAATCACCCAATACGGCCACGTCCTGGGGAATATCCCCGGTGTGGCGTGCTATGAGGCGGGCCATCCGGTGCCGGACGAGGACAGCTTTCGGGCCACGGCGGTGGTGCTGGAGCTGACGCGCGATCTGCTGCCCACGGACACGGTGCTGCTCCTGCTGTCCGGCGGCGGGAGTGCCCTCTTTGAACAACTCCTCATCCCGGCAGAGGAGTTGCAGGACATCACCCGGCAGCTTTTAGCCAGCGGGGCGGACATCGTGGAGATGAACACCATCCGCAAACAGCTGTCCAGGGTGAAGGGCGGGCGGTTCGCCCTCCACTGCGCCCCGGCGAGGGTGGAGGCGGTGGTGCTGTCCGACATCCTGGGCGACCCGCTGGACATGATCGCCTCCGGTCCCGCGGCGGCAGATCCCTCTACGGCGGAGCAGGCCCGCGCCATTGCGGAGAAGTACGCCCTGAAGCTAAGCGAGACAGCTTGGGCCTGCCTGGACGTGGAGACTCCCAAGGCGCTGGACAATGTGCGCACCCAGATCATCGGCAGCGTCCGGGAGCTGTGCCGGGCGGCGGCAGAGCGGTGCCGGGAGCTGGGCTATGAGCCCATCCTGCTCACCGACCGGCTGGACTGCGAGGCCAGGGAGGCGGGGCGGTTTCTGACCGCTATCCTGCGCACCCACGCAGGGGAGGGGAGGAGGTTGGCTTTCCTGGCGGGGGGCGAGACGGTGGTGCACCTCACCGGGACGGGGCCTGGGGGCCGCAACCAGGAGCTGACCCTGGCCGCCGCGCCCGGGCTGGACGGACTTGCCAGCGCGGCCCTCATCAGCGTGGGAAGCGACGGCACCGACGGCTCCACCGACGCGGCGGGAGGCTACGCCGACGGGGACACCCTGACCGCTGGGCTAAAAGCTTCACGTTTCTGTATGCCCGGCGGGAGCGGCGGGCCGCCCACCCTGTTCCCTCCACTGATGGGGTGTCAGACCCGTGACCTGTTGGAAGGTCTGGGAGAAGTAGCTACTGGAGCAAAATTGGAGCTGCTTGGCGATGTCTCGGATGGGATCATTGGTAGCTGTCAGCAGCATCTTGGCCTTCTCCACCCGGGCGAATTTTATATAGTCGTTCAGATTAACCCCCATCTCCTGCTTGAACTTTCGGGAGAGATAGTAGTCCCGATATCCCACCAGCGATGCCAGCTGCTTCAAGGTGATCGGTTCCTCCAGATGGATGTCGATATAGTCGCAGCAAAGCTGGATCTGCTTGGAGCGGTTGGGGTTGGCCCGGTGCTTGTGGACGCGCCGGACGAAATCCACATACATCTCATGATTGACGGTGATAAGCTCCGATACCGTCTTGCACTGGGTCATGCTCTGGATGTAGGAGTCCCCCAGGGTGTAAGCGGTTTCCGGGGATAACCCGCCCTGGATGGCTTCCCGGACACACAGGGAGGTGAATACCGCGCAGCTGATAACCGCCTGCTCCATGGGCTTGCCACTGATCTGCACCCCATGGCTCACCCCGCCCGCCCGATCCAGGGCGGATTGATAGCCCAGATTGCCCTCCCGAACCATCCACATAAGGGCCTGCTCCACAGCATAGGTCTGATGCCGGTCTCTCTGGACTGGGGCTGAAGTCTGACTGGCCTCCTCCTGATCTTGCCACTGGATATCACTGCGTTCCAGCTTTTCCCCAGTGACGCAGAAATGGAGCATCAGTCCATACTGAAAAAACAGCGTGGTGGGGACGATGGGCAGGCCGCGCAGAAGTCCGGGGAGACGGTGTTTGAAATCCATGGGAATATCCATGTCCCGCAGCGCATCGGTCAGTCCTTTCAGACTGACCTCTGTGTTGAAGGCTGGACCGATAACGTGCATCAGGTAAGAGCTGCCCCAGGGCTCGAAAGCCGCGCACCACATCAGCCCCAATGGAGCCCCCAGCACCATCGGGGCCGGATTTTCCTGACCCTGTTCCAGCATATAGGCCTTGCAGCCGGTAGAGGTAAAAATAGTATCCAGCACCAAATCAGGACAGTTGGTCTGGCTGAGATGCCCGTCCCCGGCGTAGGTCCACAGGTAAACGTTCTGTTCGCAGGTGAGCATTTCCCGCAAAAGCGCCAGTTTTTCCTGGCTGCCGGCCTTGTACTCCTCCACAGCGATCCCTCCTTTGCACACAAGCATATCATAAATTGAATTTTAATGCAATGAATTAGCACAAAAATAAAAGAAGTTTAATTTTTGATACGAAAAGCAAATCTGTTTCTTTACACCTTGTAGCTGCGGCCTTACAATATTTGTATCAAGGGCGCAACGCCCCGAAATACAGCGGAGAGAAAAGGAGGAGCACTATGTCTGCATCGGCAACGACAAAAAGGCGCGGCCTGCTGGAAAACGCATTTGCCAGTTCCAAATGGGATTCCCGCATCAAGTCCGCCAACACCACCAGGAAGGAGATGTGGCTGGGCTACGTCATCGGCCCCTACGGGATGCTGGTGGGCCAGTCCATCGTCAACAGCTACTTCAACCAGTACCTCACTGACATCATCGGTTTCACGGTGTCCAAGGGCGCGTGGATCGCCACCTTTATGGTGCTGTTCCCCGTGATCTCCAAGCTCATTGACGCCATCACCAACCTGGTCATGGCCAAAGTCATCGACTCAACCACCTGCCGTCAGGGCAAGGTGCGGCCTTGGCTGCTGATTTCCGCGCCCCTGGTGGCCATCAGCATTATCCTATTGTTCTGGATGCCCTTCTCCCAGCCCATCCACCAGGCCATCTGGGTGGTGCTGGCCTATAACCTCTACTACAGCGTGGCCTTCACCATGTGGAATATGTCCAAGGAGCTGTCCTCGGCCCTGTCCACCCGGAACATGAACCAGCGGAAAAACAACTCCCTGGCGGCGGAGATCACCCGCAACGTAGGCACCGGCCTGGTATCCATCCTGTTCCCCATGATCCTCCACGCCGTGTGCGCCGCCGTCCATGGGAACAACGCCCAGGGATATTTCCTCACCATGGCCATTATGGCCTGTATCTCCCTGCCCCTCACTTTCGTGCAGTACTTCTACACCCGTGAGCGGGTCACCGAGGAGCGCCGCAACCAATCCGGCATCGCCCAGGCCGATGCGCAGAAGCTATCCATCCACCGGGAGGTGGGGATGTGGGAACAGCTCAGGGCCTGCCTCACCAGCAAATACTGGATCTTGCTGGCTCTTATCATTCTCATTTTCAACATCTGCGGCAATCTGCGCAACATCTCTCTGATCTACTACTCCGGCTGGGTAGTAAACGGCAATGCCTATGGAAATGTGGCCGCCATTCAAGCCAAATTCTCTATGATCGCCCTGTCTCCCATGGGCCCCGGCATCCTGCTGATGCTGCCTTTGGTGAAGAAATTCGGCCGTACCAAGACCATCTGGACCACCGCCGTCCTCACCATCGTCGGCTCAGTGATGGCCTTTATGAGCGCGGGGCACGGCACCATGATCTACGCCGGCACCGCCCTAGCCGCCATCGGCAACATCGCCTTCAGCTATATGCTGATGTCCTACATGGGCGACGTCATTGACCAGGTGGAGTGGAAAACCGGGGTTCGTGCCGACGGCCTCACCGGCGGCTTTGTCAGCGCCATGATGATGTTCGCGGTGGGCATCGCCCAGGGCATTTTCAACCTGGGCCTGATGGTCACCGGCTACGCCCAGCCGGAGCAGATCGGCACCAGCGCCGAGGGCATCGCCCTCTACGCCGACCAGACCGCCGCCGCCACGGGCTGGATCAACTTCGCCTACCAGGGCTCCTATATCATCATCGGCGTTGTGGTGTTCTTTATCTTCTGCTTCGTGTTCAAGATTGAAAACGACATGCCCAGGATTTCCCATGAATTGCAGGAGCGCAAGGTCGCCGAGTGCGCCAAGCTGGGCATTGAGTACATCCCCGCCGACGAGCTGGAGCGCCGGGAGATTGCCGAGCAGGAGCGCGTGGCCGAGGAAAACCGCATCAAGGAACTGCGGGAGATCTGCGCCAAGCGGGGCTTGGACTTCGACAGGGAGAATCAGAAGGTCCTGGACAAGCGGGCGGCGAAAAAAGCGAAAGCGGACGCAAAAGCAGCTAAAAAATCCAAGAAATAGGGCATAACTGCCATCACCAGCCCGGGGGGCGGGGACTCCCCGCGCTCCGGGCTTTTTTGGAGGGAACGCCATGACCATCACCAACTGTAAAACCAACCACCTTGTCAATCCCTTGGGCTATGAACTGGACGGGGTGGCCTTCTCCTGGACCGTGGAGGGCGCGGAGGGACAGTTCCAGACCGCCGCCCGCATCATAGTCAGAAGGGACGAAACCGTGGAGGCCGACACGGGCTGGGGTCCGCTGGACAGTCTGGCCGCGCCCGTGGAGTTGACCCTTCGACCCCGAGCACGGTACACCTGGACGGTGGCCGTCCGCACCGACGCCGGGGAGGAGGCGGCCAGCGCCGAAAACTGGTTTGAAACGGGGAAGCTGGACGAGCCCTGGGCTGGCAAATGGATCGGCTGCGACGATGCGCAGCCCCGCCACCCCGTGTTCTCCAGGGAGATCGTCCCAGCCAAGCCTGTGGCGGCGGCGCGGCTCTACCTCTGCGGCCTGGGGCTGTACGAGGCGGCCTGGAACGGGGAGAAAATCGGCGGGGAATATCTGACCCCTTACTGCAATGACTATAATAGTTGGGTGCAGGTTCAGACTTATGACATTACGGAGCAATTACAGACGGCGGGCGTCCTGTCCGTTATCCTGGGCAATGGCTGGTACAAGGGGCGCTTTGGGCCTGACCGTCAGGAGAAACCGTACTACGGGGGAAGCTGGAAACTGATTGCCGAGGTGCAGCTGACCTATACTGATGGAACAGAGGAGGTGGTCGGCACCGATGAGGATTGGACTGTCACCCGCTCGAATATCACCTTTTCCAACCTCTATGACGGCGAACACCGGGACGACACCCTGCCGCCACTGCCCCCGGAGCGGGCACGGCTGGTAGAGCCGCCGGCGGGGAAGCTGACAGCGCGGTACAGCACCCCGGTGGCGGTGCGGGAGGAGCTGCCTGTACAGGAGATCATCCACACCCCGGCGGGGGAGACGGTGCTGGATCTGGGGCAGAATCTGGCGGGGAGCTTCCGTCTGCGGTGCTGTGCGCCCAGGGGCCAGGCAATCCGTCTCCAATTCGGAGAGATCCTGCAAAACGGGAACTTCTACCGGGACAACCTGCGCACCGCCAAGGCGGAATACGTCTACGTGTCCGACGGCCTGCCACACGTGTTGAAGCCGAAATTCACCTATTACGGCTACCGCTATGTGAAGGTGGAGGGCCTGCCGGACTTGAAGCCGGAGGACTTCACCGCCCTGGCGCTGTACTCCCAGATGCCCCGGACGGGGCGGCTGGATACCGGGAACGGGCTGGTGAACCGGCTCATCGCCAACATTGAGTGGGGGCAGAAGGGGAATTTCATCGACGTGCCCACTGACTGCCCCCAGCGGGACGAGCGGATGGGCTGGACGGGGGACGCCCAGGTGTTCGCCCCCACCGCCTGCTATCAGCGGGACAGCTATGCCTTTTACGCCAAGTACCTCCACGACCTGGCCCTGGAACAGCGGGCCAACGGCGGGGCCGTGCCCAACGTGATTCCCTCCTTCGGCAAGCGGGACTGCTCCGCCGCCTGGGGGGACGCCGCCTGCGTCATCCCCTGGACGCTGTACCAGTTTTACGGGGACAAATCCATCCTGGCCAGACAGTTTGACAGCATGAAGGGCTGGGTGGAGCATATCCGGGCGGTGGACGGGGAGAATCACGGCTGGCGGCGGCAGTTCCATTTCGGGGACTGGCTGGCCCTGGACATCTGGGACGAGGATGACAAACAGGGCGGCACCGACATGGCCTTCGTGGCGGACGTGATGTACCTCCGCTGCGCGCGGCTGACGGCGGAGGCGGCCAAGGTGCTGGGCTTCGACGGGGAAGCGGCGGAATACGGGGCGCTGGCCGGGACGCTGTTGGATGCCATCCGCGCCGAGTATTTTACCCCTGCGGGACGCTGCGCCGTCCCCACCCAGACGGGGCTGCTGCTGGCGCTGGAATACGGCCTTACCCCCGACCCAAAACGGACGGCGGCGGAGCTGGCCCGGGCGCTGAAAAAAAGCGGCGGCAAATTGCAGACCGGTTTCGTGGGCACGCCCCTGCTATGTCCCGTCCTCACCGCCGCAGGGCAGGGGGACGCCGCCTTCGACCTGCTCTTAAACGAGGACTATCCCGGCTGGCTGTACGCGGTGAAGCTGGGGGCCACCACCGTGTGGGAGCGGTGGAACAGCGTGGGGCCGGACGGCAAAATTGCGGAAAACGGCATGAACAGCCTCAACCACTACGCCTACGGCTCTATCGCGGAGTGGCTGTACGCCGACGTGGCCGGCCTGCGCCCAGCCGCACCCGGCTTCCGTCGGGCGGTGCTGCGCCCCCATGTCTGCGCCGCCCTGGGCCATGCGGAGCTGGAATACCAGTCCGCCGCCGGACGATGGAGGTGCCGCTGGGAGGTGCTGCCCAGCGGGGACATAGCCTATTCCTGCGCTGTTCCCTTCGGCTGCACGGCGGAGCTGACCCTGCCCTATGGCGGCGGGATGTATGAGTTAGGGCCGGGGGAGTTTTCCCATACTTACACCCCGGACCGGTCTCTCAAGGGGCGGTTCAGTACCGATACCCCCCTGGGCGAGCTGCTGGCCAACCCCAGGGTAAAAGCGGCTTTGGAGCGGGCCATGCCCCAGATTGCCCAGCTTCCCCCGTCCATGGGAGCCATGTCCATGCGGCAACTGGCTGGACGGATGGGCGGGCGTCTCCCCGACGGGGCTTTGGACAAGATCGACGCCATGCTGGCAAACCTGTGAGGAAAGGATGAGCGATGATGAATTACTACGGAACTACTTCCAACGAGCCCACCGAATTGGAGCTGCGGGGCCGCGCCCTGGCCCGCCGCGCGGCGGCGGAGGGCTTCGTTCTGCTGAAAAACGACGGGGCATTGCCCTTGAAAAGCAAAAAAATCGCCCTCTACGGCATGGGCGCCCGGATGACCGTCAAGGGCGGCCTGGGCAGCGGCAGCGTGGAGGAGCGGTACAGCGTCAACATCGAGGACGGCCTGAAAAACGCCGGGTACGAAATCACCACGCAAAAGTGGCTGGACGACTACGATGAGGAATACCGCCGCACCTATCAGGAATACCACGACATGGTGGAGGAGAAGGTGGCGGGGCTCGCCGACCCCATGGAGATCATCCCCCTGGCCCACAGCTTTGTCTACCGCTATCCCAGCGGGCGGGACATCACGGTGGGGGACGTCGCCGCCAGCGATACCGACACCGCCCTCTACGTCATCACGCGGCAGGCCGGGGAGTGCAATGACCGCAAGCTGGAGCCGGGGGATTACTATATCACCGATACCGAGCGGGAAAACCTGAAAACCGTAGGGTTGGCCTATGACCATACCATCCTGATTATCAATGTGGGCGGGCACATCGACCTGGGCTTCCTGGACGAGATTAAAGGCATCAATGCGGTAGTGCTGTTTGTCCAGAGCGGCGAGGAGGGCGGCAACGCCTTGGCCGATGTGCTGTCCGGGCGGGAGAACTTTTCCGGCAAATTGGCCGACACCATCCCCCTGCGGTTCGAGGATATCCCCTTTGGCGGCGAGTTCAGCTACCTCAACGGCGACCTGGACGACGAGTACTACAAAGAGGGCATCTACGTCGGCTATCGCTACTTTGATTCCTTCCGAAAGCCGGTACGCTTCCCCTTCGGCTTCGGGCTAAGCTACACCAGCTTCGCCGTGGAGACGGAGGCGGCGGAGCTGGACGGCGATACCGTCCACCTGCGGGTGCGGGTGGACAACACCGGAACCGTCCCCGGCAGGGAAGTGGTCCAGGTCTACCTGTCCGCCCCCCAGGGGACGCGGCACAAGGAGTACCAGCGGCTGGTGGCTTTCGCCAAGACAGAAACGCTGGCCCTTGGCGCGTCCCAGACGCTGGAGCTGTCCTTCCCTCTGGCCGACGGGGCCAGTTACGACGAGGCCCGCGCCGCCTGGGTGCTGGACGCGGGATTCTATCTGATCCGGGTGGGGAACAGCAGCCGGGATACGGCCATCGCGGCGGTGGTGGAGCTGCCCACCCCGGTGGTGACCCGCCAATGCCGGAACTGCTGCGCCGCTGTGGACGAACTGCCCGAATTTGTGCCGGGGGATATCCCGGAGGAAGTGATTCCTGACAGCGTGCCCGTTCTCACCGCCGACCCCGCCGCCTTTGTGGCGGAGGTCATCGACTACACCGAACCCCAGGTGACGGAGACCGACCAGGAAACGGTCATCCTGGACGGCCTGACCACAGAAGAACAGGCGTGGTTCCTCCAGGGCGGGGCCCTGCGCAATCCGCCCGCCGGGGCGCTGGACATCCCCGGTGCGGGGGGCAAGACCGTCACCGCGCTGCTGGACAAGGGGATCCGCAACGTGGTGTTCGCCGACGGCCCCGCCGGGGTGAACATCTGCCGGAAGGTAAAGGTGCTGCCGGACGGGCGGTTTGCCGCCGCCGAGGTGCCCGAGCGCTACAATTGGGGGCTGCTGGCGAAAGGCATGGCGGCGCAGATCGCGCGGCTGGAGGGCGAGACGGTATACCGCTATGCCACCGCCTGGCCGGTGGAACTGCTGCTGGCCCAGACCTGGAACGCCCCGATGTTGGAGGAGATCGGCGGGTTGGTGGGGGAGGAGCTGCGCTCCTTCGGCGTGTCCGTCTGGCTGGCCCCCGCCGTGAACATCCTCCGCAACCCCTTGGGGGGCCGCACCTTCGAGTATTACAGCGAGGACCCGGTGCTCACCGGGAAGCTGGCCTCCGCCCTGACCCGGGGCGTCCAGAGCCGCCCCGGCGTGGGGGTGAGCGTGAAGCACTTCTGCTGCAACAACTCCGAGGACAACCGCAACGGCATCAGCGCCAACGTCAGCGAGCGGGCCCTGCGGGAGATCTACCTGAAGGGCTTCGAAATCGCCGTGCGCGAAGCCCAGCCCTGGACGGTGATGAGCAGCTACAACCAGCTCAACCACGTCTACACCGCCAACCGGCACGACCTGCTGACCGATATCCTGCGCTGCGAGTGGGGCTTTGAGGGGCTGGTGATGACCGACTGGAACAGCTGCACCGAGCATTCCGGCGATCCCGCCAAGTGCGCCCCGGCAGGGAACGACCTGATTATGCCCGGCTCCGACTTTGACCGCCAGCGGGTGCTGGAGGCGCTGGCCGACGGGCGGCTGACCGCTGCCGATGTGCGGCGGAGCGCATGCCGGGTGCTGCGGCTGATGCTGAACGCCCACACCCAGGTACTGATGAACGGGGAGGAATCCAAATGAATACCTGCATCAAACCTGGCCAGCTCTGGCTGGACACGGACGGAACGCCCATTGAGGCCCACGGCGGCGCGCTGTACTACGAGGACGGGGTGTACTACTGGTATGGTGAGAACAAGGACCATACCGACGGCAAAAACGGCGTTTGGACCTGGGGGATCAAATACTACTCCTCCCGCGACCTCTACAACTGGAAGTATGAGGGCTACCTAATCGAGCCCGACACCGGGGACGAGGCCAGTATGCTCCACCCGTCCCGGCGCATGGACCGACCCCACATCGTGAAAAGCCCCGCCACCGGGAAGTACGTGTGCTGGCTGAAATACTCCGGGGAGGACGCCTGCTTCTGCCTGTTCACCGCCGACGCCTTCGGCGGGCCATACACCATGGCAAAGGAACGGTTCCGCCCCTTCGGGAAAAAAGTCGGGGATTTTGACATCGCGGTGGAGGAGGACGGGCGGGCCTACCTGTTGTTCGACAGCGACCACGCGGGCCTCACCGGGGCGTGGCTCACGCCGGACTACCTGGACGCGACCGGGGAGCCTGCCCTCCATTGCGGTGGTCTGCATCCGCCCTACTGCCGGGAGGCCCCGGCCCACTTTGCCTGGAACGGGAAGCACTACCTGTTCACCAGCGGCATGACGGGCTATTTGCCCAATCCCAGCCGGACGGACGGGGCGGACCGGGCGGACGGCCCCTATGAGACGCTGGGGAACCCCCATGTTGATGACCCCAGCTCCGCCTCCTTCAACAGCCAGATCAGCCAGGTGTTCCGGGTGCCTGGGACGGAGTGCTTTATCGCCCTGGCCGACCGCTGGGTGCCAGAGTATAAGATGGCCGCCCAGGTGTATGGTGCGCTGGAGCGGGCCATCGGCCACAGGTTTGACCCGGAGCGGTTCCAGCCCAGTCAGGAGGATATCCAACTGCTGATGGCCAGCCCCATGCTGGCCACGGCGGATACCTCCAAGGCCCGGTATGTGTGGCTGCCCGTCACCTTTGAGGGCAGCGTTCCCCGCATCCGCTGGCATGACGAGTGGAGGGTGGAGGATTTCACAAAACAGGAGGACGCGTGATGAGAAGCATTCAAAATTTCAACGCCGGGTGGAGCTTTACCCAGAACGGCGAGACAAAGCCCGTCACCCTGCCCCACACCTGGAACGCCGTTGACGGCCAGGACGGCGGCAACGACTACTGGCGGGGGACGGCCCACTACGAGAAGACTTTCCCCCGGCCCGCGCTGGAGGAAGGCGGGCGGGCTGTGCTGGATTTTTTAGGCGCGGCCATGACGGCGGACGTGTCCCTGAACGGCCAAAAGCTGGCCCACCACGAGGGCGGGTTTTCCACCTTCCGGGTGGATATCACCGACGCCCTGGCGAACGAAAACGTGCTGATGGTAGAGGTAGACAACTCAGCCAACGGGCGGGTGTACCCCCAGAAAGCCGACTTCACCTTCTATGGCGGGCTGTACCGGGATGTAAATCTGATTACCGTTCCCGCCACGCACTTTGAGTTGTGCAGGGACGGCACTCCCGGTATCAAGGTCACGCCTATCGTGGATTTAGAGCGGAAAACCGCCGCCGTCACGGTGGAGACGTGGCAGAACGGCGGTACGGTGTCCTTCACCGTCAACGGCGAGACCAAAGCCGTCTCCTCTGTGGACGGTCATGCCCAGGCGGAGTTTGTCATTGAAAACGTCCGGCTGTGGGATGGGCTGGACAACCCGCATCTCTACACCGCCGCCGCCAAGCTGGACAGCGGGGACGAGGTCTCCGCCCGGTTCGGCTGCCGGAAGTTCGAGATCGACCCGCAGAAAGGGTTCTTCCTCAATGGGCGCTCCTATCCCCTCCGTGGCGTGTCCCGGCACCAGGACCGCAAGGGGCTGGGCAATGCCATCACCCTGGCTCAGCACCGGGAGGATATGGCGTTCATCCGGGAGATCGGCGCCAACACCGTCCGGCTGGCCCACTACCAGCACGCCCAGGAGTTTTACGACCTGTGCGATGAAAACGGCCTCGTGGTGTGGGCGGAGATCCCCTACATCACCCAGCACATGGAGGGCGGGCGTGAGAACACCCTGTCCCAGATGCGGGAGCTGGTGACCCAGTGTTATAACCATCCTTCCATCGCGGTGTGGGGCCTGAGTAACGAGATCACCGCCAGCGGCGCGGTGACGGAGGATATGCTGGACAACCACCGGGCGCTGAACGAGCTGTGCCACCGCCTCGACCCCACCCGACCCACCGCCATGGCCGATGTGTTCATGCTGGAGACGGACAGCCCCATTCTGGATATCCCGGACGTGAACAGCTACAACCTGTATTTCGGGTGGTATCTGGGCAGCTTGGAGCAGAATGACGAATTCTTTGACGCCTACCACGCCAAGTATCCCCACCGCCCCATGGGCTTCTCCGAGTACGGTGCGGACGCCAACCCTCAGTTCCAGACCGCCGCCCCGGAGCGGGGCGACTACTCCGAACAGTACCAGTGCGTCTACCACGAGCACATTTTGAAGCTCATCGAGGCGCGGCCTTGGCTGTGGGCCACCCATGTGTGGAACCTGTTCGACTTTGCTGCCGACGGCCGGGACGAGGGCGGCAAGCAGGGCGAAAACCAGAAGGGACTGGTGACCTTTGACCGCAAAACCCGAAAGGACGCGTTTTACCTCTACAAGGCGGCGTGGAGCCGTGAGCCCTTCGTCCACCTGTGCGGGAGCCGGTACGTGAACCGGACGGAGGAGGTCACCGAGGTGAAGGTGTACTCCAATCTGGGCGCGGTGAGCGTGTATGTGGACGGCAAGCCCTTCGCCACCCAAACGGGAAAAACCGTGTTTACCTTCCAGGTGCCTATCAGTGGAGAGCATACCATTGAGGCGGCGGCCGGGGAGTGCCGGGACGCCATCTGCGTGCGGAAGGCGGCTACGCCCGACCCGGCGTACCAGTTTCAGAAGGCGGAGATCGTCAACTGGTTTGACAAGGAGGAGCTTACGCCGGACTGCTTCTCCATCCGGGACACCCTGGGCGAGCTGCTGGCCCATCCCAAGGCCGGGACCATCGTGGGCCGGATGATGGATCAGGCCCGGGCCAGTCGGGGAGACGTGGCCCAGGCCGCAGCGGGTAACGCCAACCTGGAGAAGATGATGGCGGGGATGACGCTGGAGAGCCTGCTCAAGCAGGCGGGCCCGGCCATCAAGCCGGAGCAGGTCAGGGCGCTGAATGGGGTACTTCAGCAGATCAAAAAGTAAGTAGATGCGGTTTGCCCCACCAAAGGAATAAAACCGCCAGCACAGCAAAAATGAACAAGCACAAATTAGGAAAAAGTAAGGAATATATCAGTTGATTTCTCAATAGTTTTGACCCTTACCCGACCCTTACCGCGGCAGTATCGGCCAACACACCCTAACACGTGATAAACTGATTTTCTTGAAAAAGCCAGTGGCTGCAACGGGTTGAGGGATATGACGGCATTAGACAACACAGTCCAAACCATCCCCAGCACAATTCGAATCCTTCATCCGCTGCCACCAACCCCCGTGGAACTGTACAGTTCCACGGGGGTTATGTCTGTTTAACCCTTGCTGACCCGTACCAGATTTTTAAAGGTACCGCTGCGTCGAATTGACGCTATCCCCTTTCACGTATATGGCGCACGGCGGTGCGGCCTGTGCCATTTTGCACAGGCTGCACCGCCGTTTTGCAGAGCTGAAAAAGTGGAAAAGGTTGCGCTTATTCAGAAAGGGGTTTCAGCTCAAGATGTTCCAACTTGAGGATATTGTTCTCCTTGTGCCGCTGTTTGCGGCTTGGAAGGATTTCCTGAAAATTCGCGGTCGCCTTTAGGGCCGCCGTTACTCATTGTGCCCATGTCAGACAGGTTGAGCGTCCCGGTATCCACCAGGGTGGTTTTATCCAGGGATTGGCCCTCTTTGGTGGAGGGAATAGCTCCCGTAAGCTGACCGGATACGCTTTGAGTTCGGAGCTTGCAGAAGGTTTTCAGCACTTCCACTCCCACTTCAAATTCCTCATAGGAGCAGAACTTGGTGGGATCCCGTTCTACATAGGGAGCGATCAGGCTGTACGCCTCTTCAATAAAAGCGGCCCAGTCGGCACTATCCAAAAATTGTTGGAAATACTGGTGATACAGCTGAGTGTGCTCCTCGCTGGCCAATATCCAATCTGCCATGGGCCGGTCGCCGTTCCCAGTAACAGACAATGGGGAATCAATGGGATCGTTTACTGCCCCGGATGCATCATTCCCCTGGAAGGTGCCGAATGCCAAGTTGTAATCCCAAGGAACCATTGCCAGACGCCCATCCTCCTCATAGAGGTAGTAGTTGTGCACCATAGAGCCAGTATAGCTGTCCCCATTAACCACAAAGTTGTGAACGACAAAATAGCGCAAAACCTGGTCAATGTTCAATGCGGTTTCAACATCTCCGTCGCTCAACACCTTCAGCGCCTGGATGAGCCGGGCTTGGTCGGCAGCGGTCGCATCGGACTTGGCATTGTCGAAAATGTTGGGGTAGCTGTCTGGGTCGTCATCTATATATTGCAGTTTTACATCACCGGAGCCCATGCCGCCGAACATCCCGCCAAAATCAAAGCTTCCGCTGGGACTGCCTCCGCCAAACAGCTCCGATGGATCAAAACTATCCGGCGGTGATTTCTGGCCGGGAACCTGTCCATCAGGAGGGAAAACGGGGTCAAAGCCATTCTGCGGCGTGTTTTCGCTCCCGCCCGCATCAGAAAACCGGCCCCCAAAGGAGGAGGGCTTAAATTCCTCCGGCATACCAGCCTGCTGCTCCGAAGGCCGCATACCGCCAGGACGGCCGTTATCCTGTTCTGTGTCATTGCGATTCATAAAATTGTCCATGTCAAAATCTCGGCCGTTGCCTCGGCCCCCGCCGAATCCCATATTGTCAGGTTTATAAAGCTCGCCGTGATCCCGGCCGTAATTGCGCCGGAGGAACGCGTCCTCTACGCCCTCCACCGCCAGGTACAGCCCCCAATCCTCCCCATTGACGGTGATCCACACGTAGCTGCACAGTGGAGCGGCCACGCCGAACTGCGCCATCAGCTGGTAGGTGAGGTAGTCCTTCATCATGGTGTTGTCCTGAATCAGGTTATTCAGGCACAATTTATCCAGGCCGTAGTAAGTTTTGCCCCTGTCATACTGGTCAAATTCAATTTTGAAGCTGTACCGGTCGCTGCCCATTTGTGATACAGTGGAGAGGGACGTATTGCCCTTTGCCCGGATGCCTACGTTTTTGTAGGCATCGCTGTCAATGAGGACTGAACAAGCCACATATTCCTCATTTTCGCAGGATTCCAGAAAACCGTCCCAATCATCCATGACAATCTCTATAGTATGTACCTTTGTTGTGTCAAACAGCTTTGCCTCGTAGCCCATGGCCTGGGATGCGGGCTGGAGGCCCAGGGCCTCACCGTTCATAAATAGAAGGGTGATGAGCAGTGAGGCCACAACGGCGATGACACATATTCGGTCTATATTTTTGTGGGTAGACATAGCCTCACCCCATGTATTCGCCGTTGTAGCTCACCAGCACAGCGCTGCGAACACCCTCCATCCCTGCCAGCGAATTGACAAAATCGGTGTTGCCATCAAGGAGCCGAACTTCCAGGTTCAGCTCAACTGTTCCCTGCTGTACGGTTTTGCTTTTTGTGACACAACGCTTGGTATGATTATTTAGAAATGTTGTGGCCGAAACCTCAGCCGCCTGGCCGTCACACTGGAGGATCAAAATATAAGGGTTTTCATATGATTTCCTGTTGACAAATACCAGCAGAATTACACCGATTACTGCGCTTCCAATGACGGCCAGGGGGATCATCCCCGCTGCCAGTACGATGCCCACGGCAATGGCCCAGAACAAAAATGCGATGTCCAGCGGCTCTTTAATGGCGGTACGAAACCGGACGATAGACAGTGCGCCCACCATGCCGAGAGACAGTACCACATTGCTGGTGACGGCCAGGATTACCATGGTTGTGATCATGGTAAGGGCCACCAGGGTTACGCCAAAGCCGGACGAGTACAGCACACCGGAAAAGGTCTTTTTATAGACCATAAAAATAAATAGCCCAATGCAAAAGGCAAGCACCAGGGCTAACGTCATGTCCAGCAAGCTGACGCTGGTTACATTTTCCAAAAACTTAGATTTAAATATGTCTTGAAACGTCATGGTAGGTTCCTCCTTTTTTTCAATCATAAATACGGCATTGGGCGTACTTGGAAAAAGCGGTGGCCCGCCGTCCCTTCAACTGCACTGCGTCCCGGATGATGTCAGGGAGGAACGCGTCCCACTTGACTTCCAAGATAGTGACGTTTTCTCCCGCCGGGATAGTAGGACAACCTGGGTTCAAAAAATCAGTGCGGCCCAATCCTGTTCGGATGTTGTAGTCCAGGGTCACGCGCACATTCCCTGGGCAATAGATGAAAGGCTCCCGGGTGTAATCCACGATGGTGCGGGGCCGAAGGCCCTGAGCTTTCATTTTACTATACAGTTCCTGCACCAGCGGCCTGCCGCTGCCCGGCATCCAGCTCAACTCCCCGTCCACGATTGCCTGGGCTTCGGCGGCAGACAGCGCCGCCACAGATTTTGTCCCCAAGCCGTCCCACTTACTCTTTTTCTCCAGGTGGATAAGGGAAGGATCCAAATTGTAGTATCGGATGCGAAACTTTTCTCTTCGGTTGATCCCATCGACCTTTTCCCGGAGGGCCTTATCCAAAGGGGTATCGAAATAGAGGCTCCTGATCTGATACACCCCTTCCACAGCGTAGCTGTCGGTCTGGCACACCGCTCCCAGCCTCGCCCGGAGAGCAAGCCGGTCAGCCAGGTTAATCTCATGCTTCCACTCGTGCCGGTATTGGGCCACTTTCATCACGTCCTTTCCGTAAAAAACTTTAGCACAGGAAGCTGAACCAGCCCTGAAAAAAATACTCAAAAAAATGAACAATATGTAAATCTCTGGCCTTGCCCATAAGAGAAAGCATAAATCTTTTGCGTAAGGCAGTTGCTTCCATTTATTTGAGGGGTTGACATTTCTAGTTAGCGGTGGTAAACTTTGCTTGTCAATTAGTTAGGTAAGGCTAACGACATCGGGAAGGAGGTAAAGAAATGATACCGCTTACAATGGCAAAGGCGGGGGATGCGGCCTTGATCCGCAAGTTATCCGGCAGGGACGAGATGCGCCGGCATTTAACTGGGCTGGGCTTTGTAGTGAACGGTAACGTGACAGTGGTGAGCAAGACCGCGGGAAACCTGATTGTACAGGTGAAAGACAGCCGGATTGCGCTGGACAAAACGATGGCAAACCGTATTATGGTTTAAGAAGACATAAGGGAGGCATGCAAAATGATTACGCTGAAGGATGTAAAAGCAGGCCAGATAGTTGCCGTGGCGAAACTTCATGGGGAAGGGTCGGTAAAGCGCCGCATCATGGATATGGGGATTACCACAGGCACTGAAATCTTTGTGCGAAAGGTGGCCCCTTTAGGCGATCCTATGGAGGTGAATGTCCGGGGCTATGAGCTTTCTATCCGCAAGGACGACGCAGAGATGATTGAGGTTGTGTAAAGTAACAGCAATTTAAGCGCGGCGGAATGCCGCTGTCATTTACACTAGAAGTTAGTTAAAGCTAACAGCAGAAAGGAGTTAATCTGATGGGCATCAAAATTGCTTTGGCGGGCAATCCAAACTGCGGTAAAACGACATTATTCAATTCGCTGACCGGTTCCAGCCAGCATGTGGGCAACTGGCCGGGTGTCACAGTGGAGAAAAAAGAGGGATGGTTAAAAGGCCGCAAGGATGTGGTCATTCAGGATCTCCCCGGTATTTATTCTCTGTCCCCGTACACTTTGGAGGAGGTTGTGGCCAGGGATTATCTGGTCAAGGAGAAGCCGGATGCCATCCTCAATGTCGTGGACGGAACCAATATTGAGCGCAATCTGTATTTAACAACTCAGCTCATTGAGCTGGGCATACCTGTGGTGGTGGCGGTAAACATGATGGATCTGGTTCAAAAAAACGGCGATGTCATCGACGTCATCAAGCTGGGGAGCACACTTGGCTGTGAGGTAGTGGAAATGAGTGCATTGAAGGGTGAGGGCGGCATGGAAGCGGCCCAAAAGGCCGTGACACTGGCCCAGACCCACAGGGCCGGGGAACTGCCCCATATATTCACCAGCAGAGTGGAACACGCCATTGCCCGCATAGAGGAGTCTATCCAAGGCAAGGTGGACGATAGCTACCTGCGCTGGTACGCTATCAAAATATTTGAGCGCGACGAGAAGGCGCTGGAGGCACTGAATGTTTCTGCCGGTTTGAAAGCCCATATGGAGGAACGTATCGCTGACTGTGAGAAGGAGTTGGATGATGACGCCGAGAGTATCATCACCAACCAGAGGTATTCCTATATCAGTAATGTTGTGTCCAAATCGGTGAAAAAGAAGTCCGGCGAACACAGGCGCTCCGTCTCTGACAAAATTGATCAGATTGTCACCAATCGGATTTTGGCTATGCCCATTTTCGCTGCGGTTATGGTTCTGATCTATTCCATTGCCATGGGAACGTCCATCACAGACGGCGGCTTCGCCATAGGTACATTTGCCACCGACTGGGCAAATGATATTTTCTTTGGCGAGTGGGTTCCCAACTGGGCGGACAGCATCCTGAACGTCCTGAGTGTGGCCGAAGGCTCCTGGCTCTATGGACTTATTGTAGATGGCATCATCGGTGGCGTTGGCGCCGTCCTGGGCTTTGTCCCGCAGCTGCTGGTACTGTTCCTATTGCTGGCCATTTTGGAGGACTGCGGCTATATGGCCCGCATTGCCTTTATCATGGACCGCATCTTCCGCCGCTTCGGCCTATCGGGCAAGTCTTTTATCCCGATGTTGGTAGCTACCGGCTGCGGTGTACCAGGCATTATGGCATCCCGGACCATAGAACAGGATCGGGATCGGAAAATGACCATTATGACCACTTGCTTTATCCCGTGCAGCGCAAAAATGCCCATCATCGGATTATTTGCAGGGGCCGTGTTCGGAGGTTCTCCTTGGGTAGCGGCATCTGCCTTTTTCATCGGAATCACGGCGGTGGTGATATCCGGCATCATACTCAAGAAATCTAAAGCCTTTGCCGGGGAACCGTCTCCTTTTGTCATGGAACTGCCCGCTTATCACATGCCGTCTGCCAATAATGTTCTGCGGGCCGCCTGGGAACGGGGCTGGTCATTTATCAAGCGGGCCGGCACGGTAATACTCCTGTCCACCATCGTTCTCTGGTTTCTCCAGGGTTACGGCTTTGTGGGCGGCAGGTTGCAGGCAGTAGAGGACAATGGCAGTTCCCTGTTGGCCGCTATCGGCAACGCAATTGCGTGGGTTTTCTATCCGCTGGGGTGGACAGGGGACATGGCTTGGAAAGCTACAGTGGCCTCCTTTACCGGCCTTATCGCCAAGGAGAATGTGGTGGGGACACTCGGTACGCTCTACCACTTTTTGGGGGAGCCCGGCGAGAACGGAGAAAAGATATGGGCCCTTGCGGGGGCCGACTTCGGGCCTCTTTCGTCCTACTCTTTTATGATTTTTAATCTTTTGTGCGCGCCGTGCTTTGCCGCTATGGGGGCCATCAAGCGGGAAATGAATCATGCAAAATGGACCGCTGCCGCCATCGGCTATATGTGCCTGTTCGCTTATATGTCCGCAATGATTGTATATCAACTGGGTGGTTTGTTTGCAGGCGCTGTAAGGTTTAACTTGTGGACTGTGGTAGCCTTGACGGCCCTGGTTGCTGTCTTCTATCTCCTGCTTCGCAAAGGATATCAGGATGAGAAACGGTTCCGTCGGATGAGTTCTGTAGATACTAAGATAAAATAATAGGCTTGGGAGGAAGTATTTGAAGATGCCTGCTTTATTGGGAAATCTCATTGTGATAGTGGTGTTGGCAGTTGTTGTGATTCTGGCTGCCCGGTCCTTGTGGAAATCCCGCAAAGACCGGGGATTGTGCGCCAGCAATTGCGCCGCTTGCAGCAGATGCCATTTCGGCGATCATGTAAAACAATAGGAGGACGGGGGCAAGAGAGAATTTTTTTGCTACAAGATTATCTGCACAGGCCCTGAACTGTTTTACCAGTTCAGGGCCTGTGCAGCATAGTCATACACCAAATGGAGTTTCTTTTCTACAAAAAACACTTGCAAACTGAAGCTGCATTGGGTATACTATATTTGTTCGACAAAAACTGCAAGGAGGCTATCCCGACATGGCTCAGATAACAAAAGATACCATCATCGGCGATATTCTGGATATCGCGCCCGACACCGCCCCAATTTTTTTATCCATTGGCATGCATTGCCTGGGCTGCCCCTCCTCCCGTGGGGAGACTGTGGAGCAAGCCTGTATGGTTCACGGTGTGGATGTAGATACCCTTTTGGACAAGCTGAACGCTACTATTGGTTGACAAAAGCAAAGGAAAAGAGCGGGGTTCCGCTCTTTTCCTTTATCTCCAGAGAACAGGGGAGAAGATATGGAATTGACGCCGAGGCTTCATGCCATTGCGATGCAGGTGCCGCTGGGCGCCAAACTGGCCGACGTGGGGACGGATCATGGTTATCTGCCGGTCTGGCTGTTGCTGCATGGACGGATTGGTAAGGCCGTGGCTGCTGATCTGCGGGAGGGGCCGCTAGGCCGTGCACGGGAAACTGCCAGGCAACATGGGCAGGAGGGAAAAATTTCCTTTCGCCTGTGTGACGGGCTGACGGGCATCGCCTCATACGAGGCTGATACGGTAATCATCGCAGGGATGGGAGGGGAGACGATCTCCGCAATCTTAGAGGCCGCGCCCTGGACGCGACAGGACAAGCTGCTGCTTCTGCAGCCCATGACGGGAATGCCGCAGCTCCGGCACTGGCTCCAACGTCACGGCTATGTGATTCTGGAAGAGAGGATAGTGCGTGAAGGGAAAAGACTTTATAGTATTTGGGCTGTCAGGGGTGGGACAATGGCGCCGCTATCCCCAGCGGAACTGTGGGCAGGGGTGAACAGACCAAGTCCCAATCGGATAGATTTTTTATCCATGGTGGAAGGGAAGGTTCAAAAAGCCCTTGCCGGGCAGTTGGCAGCACGGGAGTTAAATCGAGCGGCCATTACAGACCTTGAGAAAGTGCTGCTTGGATTGCGTGAGATGAAGAAGGAGCTGATTTCAATGACGAATGTAGGCGAGGTGTTGGCGTTTTTGCAGGATAAGGCCCCATTTGAACTCCAAGAAGGCTTTGACAACGCTGGTTTTTTAGTGGGCAGGGAGAGAACCTCGGTCAGCAAAATCCTTGTGTCTTTGGATATTACAGAAGAAGTAGTTCAGGAGGCGGCAGAACAGGGAGCCCAACTGATTGTATCCCATCATCCGGTGGTTTTCGGCAGCGTGAAATCGGTGACTGACCAGACCGTCACAGGGCGCATTCTATTGTCCCTTGCTGAAAACCGGATCGCAGCCATTTGCGCCCACACCAATCTGGATGCGGTGGAGGGCGGTGTCAATGATGCGCTGGCGATGCGGCTGGGCCTGACTGATATCGGCCAGCTGCGGCAGGCCGGGATTGACGGGCAGGGCAGGGCCTATGGCATCGGCCGGGTTGGCCTGTTGCCGGAGCAGTCCCTGTATGATTTTGCCATAGCAGTAAAGCGGCTTTTGGGAGCCAACGGCATCCGGCTGGTAGACGGCGGAAAGGCTGTCCATATGGTAGCGGTAGGAGGCGGCGCCTGCGCTGAGTTCATGGCAGATGCGCTTGCCCAGGGTTGCGATACTTTTGTCACCTCCGATGTGAAGTATCATCATTTTTTAGAGGCGCGGGCGCTAGGGCTCAACCTGGTGGATGCGGGCCATTTCCCCACGGAAAACGTGATCTGCCCCGTACTTCAAAGCTGGCTGGTCCAGCGGTTTCCCCAGGTAGCTGTGTCGGTATCCCAACGGCATTCGGAGGTGTTTTCTTATCTGTAGTCCGGCATGAAGCGGGCCCTGCCTTCATATGGTGGAAGGAAGGGGGACTGGCTGATGAAGCGTGACATTTTATTGTTGGCGGCATGCCTATGCGTGCTGATTGGGATAAACTGGCTGGGAGATCAAAGGGCGGAACCGGTATCTGCTGCTGTGGGGCTGGACAAAAAACCAACGCTGATTCTGGATGCCGGACACGGCGGAGAGGATGGCGGAGCCAGTACGGCGGCAGGGGAGAGGGAGAGCGATATCAATTTGGCCATTGTGCTCAAAGCGCGGGCGTTAATGGTATTTTTAGGGGAGGAGCCCCGGCTCACCCGGGACAAGGACGTATCCCTGCACAACAATGGGGCAGAGACAATTCGGCAGAAAAAAGTATCCGATTTGAAAAACCGGGTTGCGCTGGTGGAGAGTATTCCAAACGCGCTCCTTATTAGTGTACACCAAAATCACTTTACAGATTCACGATATAGCGGATCCCAGATTTTTTACAACCGCGGAGATCCAAACCGCCTGTGGGGAGAGCGTGCCCAGGAGGTATTCCGACAGGTGTTGGCACCGGACAATGGGCGAAAGGCCAAGCGTATGCCGGAAGGTATTTATTTGTTTGACCACATCAGCTGTCCGGCTATCCTGATAGAGTGCGGTTTTCTCAGCAATGGGGAGGAGGCAGCTCTGCTTTCCACAGCTGCCTATCAAAAAAAGGTGGCGGTAGCATTGGCAGGGGCGTATTATGCCCAATTCGAATGATGCCGGCATTAGAGGAGGAGAATGATATGGCTAGGGCTAAGGCCGCATTCTATTGTACGGAATGCGGAAATGAAACATTAAAATGGCAGGGGAGATGCCCTGCCTGTGGGGCATGGAATACCATTGTGGAGCAGCCTGACAAGGATTCAAAGAAAAAAGCAGGCCTACCTGCCCCTGTGGGAGTGGACATGCGGCATCCCAGGCTCATGGCTGAGGTAGAGGCAGTAGACGAGTTGCGCTTTCATACCGGCATGAATGAGTTGGATCGGGTACTGGGCGGCGGTGCAGTAAAGGGTTCACTGGTGTTGGTGGGTGGCGCGCCGGGCATCGGAAAATCTACTCTGATGCTACAGATCTGCGATAATTTGTGTCGGTTTTCCAGTGTATTGTATGTATCAGGTGAGGAATCAGAGCGTCAAATTAAATTACGGGCCCAACGGTTGGCCATTCGAGAGGAGGGGCTCTACCTTTATTCAGAGACCAATTTAGATGACATTGTGGCAGCGGTTCAGGAAAAAAAGCCGGATATTCTTATCGTTGACTCCATTCAGACAATCTACAATGGGGATTCTAATTCCTCGCCGGGCAGCGTGGCCCAGGTAAAGGAGTGCACTATGGCGCTGATGCATGTGGCAAAAGGCCTGGGGGTTACGGTATTTGTGGTTGGACATATCAATAAGGAAGGTTCCCTGGCTGGTCCCAAGGTGCTGGAACATATGGTAGACTGTGTGCTTCATTTTGAGGGAGAGGAACACAATTCCTATCGGATTCTGCGGGCGGCCAAGAACCGTTTTGGAGCTACCAATGAGATTGGTGTGTTTGAAATGGGAGATCAAGGGCTGATAGAAGTGCCGAATCCGTCGGAGGCTATGCTGTCTGGAAGGCCAGAAAATATGCCGGGTTCCTGTGTCACCTGTGTGATGGAGGGGGTAAGGCCAGTGCTGGCGGAGGTGCAGGCGCTGCTTTCACCTTCGGCCTATGGCAACTCCCGGCGTACCAGCAATGGTTTCGATTATAACCGGGCCATGATGATGCTGGCTGTGTTGGAAAAGCGGGGCGGATTGGCTTTATCCAATTGTGATTTTTATGTTAATGTCATTGGTGGCTTGACACTGAACGAGCCGGCTGCCGACTTAGCTCTAATTACAGCGTTGGCCTCCAGCTTCCGGGACAAGCCTGTGCCTTTTGACTTAGCGGCAATTGGAGAGGTGGGGCTCACCGGAGAACTGCGTTCGGTAAGCGCTGTCAACCAACGGATCAGTGAAGTTCGGCGGCTTGGCTTTACCAAGTGCTTGGTGCCCGCCAGAAGCACTGGAAAAATAATTGCGCCAGCCGGGCTAACCCTGATCCGGGTTAGCAACATTCGAGAGGCTATTGCTGTGCTGATTTGACAGTTTGGGCGTAAAGTTGAGACAGACGTCGTTGGGAACAGCCTGGTCAACAGCTCGGGCCTGGTCTAATGTGCATAGGCCATCGTCTTGAAATTTACAGTTCTGTGTGCACGGGATAAGACTCATGGTGTTCACCTAAAGTGTTGATTTTAGCGAGGCTTGTATTATATGGATAGTTTGGAAAGAGATGCAGGTCAGCACACCTGGCTCAATATAATTAAGTTTAGTATGCCAATGGGCAGGGGAGTTTATCCTTTTTCCCGTTATTGTGCTTTTTCTGTATGCCCATCTCCAAGTGGATGTGCATGATCGCAGTCCAGCTAGTGCACGTCAAATGCTACTGGGCGTCCCGGAGCTTGGCCAAGCCCACGGTGGATTATGTAGATATGCCGGGTGATTCTTTTCTGTGGGATGTCTGGGCTACGGCCCGGTACACGAAAGAGATCGACGCCGGGGAATATGGCCGTTTCATTATTGCTGAAGAATAAGGGGGGTATCGGTCGGCACATTCAACTCAACAAAATAAAGAGTATCTTAATTCTTTGATACGCAAAAGCAGGGGAGTGCTTCCCCTGCTTTTTTTGTTGTCCTGGACGGTCTATCGCTGTAGTTTGTCCTGGTCGGTCTATCGCTGATACGCAAAAGCAGGGGAGGTTATCCCCTGCTTTTTTACTGAGCCTTGTTTAGTTCCTGTATCTCTCGGTTGATCCGCATGATAGCGGCCTGATGTACATCCAGCTGATCTTGGAGCTGCTCCGTACGGCGCTCAATCTTGTCATCAATGCGTTCCAGGATCATGTTATGGCCTTCCGATAGTTTCTGGATGGCAGGCTGTATCTCATTTTCTAGTAAAAGGCGTACTGGGTGTGCCTCTTCTTTTACAATGGCCCGAATTGCTTGAAGTAGTTCCTGATCTGTCATACTTATGCCCTCCAAAAATAGTTGATGAAGGAATCATACCATACTCACCGGGGCCAGTCAAGCCCGCGGGGGAGACCTAGGATATAGTCGGCTGATACCCCGTAATGTTGACAAAAGGCTATTATATATCGTGTAGGTATTTCGTTTTTTCGTCTCTCATAGTTTGCCCATTGTATATGATGTACTCCTAACGCTTTTGCTAATTGGCGTTGAGTTTCATCGTGATCTGTGCGAGTGTCAATTATCCTTTGTATGATATCCATATTGCCCTCCTTGCTAATAAATTTACTATTGACATTATAGTGTATGTATGGTATATTTTATTCGCTAGCTAGTATATCTATTAGCTATAACGGGGAGCTCAAAAGAAGAAAGGAGAAAAAACAATGTACTACGACAAACACGGGCGGCTCATCAAGGCTGGTATGGTTCTGGTGTCTGATGACGATGAGAAGTGGGAAGTGTGCGAAACGATCTCGGCTTTTGGCGATAAGGATTTAGGTTTGTCCTGCAACGCTGGGGAAGCGTACCCCCTTTGGCAGTTTGATCTTTCTGAGTGGTCTATTTTGGATGACGATTATTGAAAAGGAGTTTTGAAACGTGCAGTTTGTAAAGAAAATGGTGTACCTGGGCTTATAGCTCTATGACGTTTGCCCGTGACAATTCGGTGATGCATACGGTTTCTTTCTTTGATGCCGAGGATCAGAACACGGTTTCCGTTAACGTGATGGATTCCAGGACGGCTGTATCTTCTGTGCTTCCGTCCCTCTCCTTCGGCGCTCCCTGTCAGACAACTTTCTCCGTGCGCACTACGACTGACAAGCAGTCCGGCAAGTCGTATTGCAAGCTGGGGTTGGTTGAGGTCGTCCCCGTTCCCGTCAAGTGAGCGTGGGGTGTCCGCTTTCTTCTGCCCTCCTCTCCTGTCTCACGGGAGGGGAGGGCGCTCCCCTAAAGGTTTCGGTGGAGGTCACGCCGTCCGATGAGGTGGTGGCCCTGCGTACCAGGGTGTCGGAACTGGAAGGGGAGCTTGCCGCGCTCCGTATTGCGTATAACCGTACCGAATACCTGTACGGCTGTGAGGTGCGGCTGAATCTCCAGCTCCAAGACCTGATGCGCGTGGCGGGGGTGCCCTTTCCCCGCCGCCTGTGCACCACTTCCCGGCATGGAGAGCAACGCTAGAGCGTCAGCAATCCCGCCCTTTGGGATTGCGGTAGCGTGACAATACCGCTGGCCCGCCGTTGCTTCCCGTGCCGTCATGCTCCACCTGTCCTTCGTCGGCGGCTGGCACTTTCTGTAACGGGGGTTTGCTTTACATACATATTGCGGGGTAGCAGGAACGGTTCCTGCACGGCTTTAGTGAGGCCGGGTTTGCTGGTTCGAATCCAGTCCCCGCACCCATAGGAGGGGATAACGTGAAAAGATTCTGGACGGTGCTTTCGGGCGTGTGCCTGTTCCTGGCTCTTTGCGTTGTCCCCTCCTTTGCTTCGTCTCCTGCTCTTGATTCCCTCTCCAGTGGTATTTCCCCTTATGCTACATCCACCACGCCCGTTTACCCCTCTGGGAGCAATTACCCCTATTTTGTGGGCAGTGAGCCTAGCAGCAGGCCTGGGTACTCCTCCGATAATTTTTATACGGCTGTATCACAAAGTCTGCGTAATGGCTTTGTGACGATGAGCAAGGGGCTTTATGATCTACAGCGGTCTTTCACCCTCTATAGCACTGCCTTTGATACTTTTAATACTAATTTCATTAAGTTAAAGAGTGAATTGACCGGGGGTTGGGCGACTTTCCCTTATTTGGCTTCTACCTCTAGTCTTGGTGTTGCTTATAATGGAAGCTCTTTGTATGCCATATCCCAGAGCCTGTACAATGGGTTCTACCAGACGATCACCCAGTTGAAGGACGTGGGCACTAAAGTGAGTAACCTTAACACCGGGCTGAGCTCTTCTGTGTCTGTCCTGGATTCCCATTTTACATCTGTTTTTCCTGGTGGTTCGTATCCATACGTTAAAGTTTCTGCTTGGAAACCCAGCGGAGCTTCTTCGTCTGATCCTCTTTTTGCTATTGCTTCTAGCCTTTCGTCTGGTTTTTGGGTAACTACTGATGGCATTACATACCTTCGTTCAAGTTTTGATGGGCTTCAAAAGAATTTGTTTGATGGTAAGACTTCGTATGTTGTTCGTGATTATTCTGTGACTACAGGTGAAAAGACTGCTGAGTATACTGTTAGTGGTTCTTATAATATGATCTATTATAATTTGCTTAATGTGAATGGGCTGCTCGCTGGCATCCTTCGTAATTTGTACAATCCTGTGGATGATGCTTTGGAGGATGCTTCAGAAGATCAGAAGAAGGAGGTACTTGATAATTTTTTCGGTGATGACGGCAACGGCGTAAAACCTGGGCAGATCGGTGACTTGGGCGGTATTTCTTCCGGCGCTGGCAGTCTGCTTGATACTGGCGCTGATATGGGGAGTGTTTTTGATGAGATCGGCAATCCCGGTTCTTCCGTGTGGTCCTGGTTTACTGTTGGCAATTCTGAGGCTATTAACGGCGCTCCAAGCTCTGCCTCGGAGATGACGCCTTACTCCCTCTGGGATGCTCCCGAGCCTTCCCCTACGGTAGAGGTTGTAGATTTCTATGGAGCTCAGAGGGAAGAGTTCTTTTCTATGCTGGGGGGTGGGTAAGCTGTGGTTGAACCGCTGATAAATGCCTATAACCTGCTCCTGGCCATCCAATCCGTGCTTCCGTCCCCCTTTGTTGCCCTGTTCAATCTCATGCTGGGATTGTTTGCCGTGTCGGTGATTATCAAGCTCCTGCTCAGTATCAGGTGATTTCTATGGTTAAAATTTGGCAAATGCTCTTCGGCTTTTTCCCGGCTTGGTTCCAGGTTTTTATTCTGGCCGTCCTGGCATTCATCGTTGTAATCATCGTATTCAAGATCGTGGCGTTCATCCTGGACTGCATCCCGTTTGCGTAGGAGGTTTTATGAGTGCTGACGCTTTATCTCTGCTTGGCGGGCTTTTGTCTGCTGTTTGGCGGCTCTTTAATGGTTGGTATCTTCCGGGTACGAACGTTACCCCCGTGGCTTTTGCTCTTTCTATTCTGTTCGTTTGGCTTCTCGTTAGGCGTATTGTCCGTCTTTTTGATTCAGAAGGTTCTGTGAAGGGTAGGGGAGACGATGGTTAAGATCTTGCGGGGTGTGGTTCCGCTCCTGTTGTGCTTCTGTGTGATCTGCTCTCTGTGCGGCGTCGGCTTTGCCGCTCCGTCCAATCCGTATCAAGTCGGGGGAGATACCTCCATCTCTGGCGGTGGTGGCGGTGATGGTACATACATCGTTCTCCCGGATGACTTTATCATCCAGTCCGCTGGCTATGACGATTTCATGGCCATTGACCCTTATTCCCTGGCTCCCGTCACCCCTGGCAATACCTCCGGCCTGAAGGCCGTCCTCCTTTCCATCCTGGGCAGTTATGACCCTATATGCGCCGAGGCTACCATGTATATACCGATATGGCGGACTGCCGCATACCGGGTGTGCGCATTATCTCGGTGGACATGCTCTCCACCTTCCGGCCTGAGCCGAACAGCGCCCTTTTCCTGGACGAGGTTGGCGTGTCCATGGACAACCGCAATTTCAAGAATTTCCCGCCCGGCCTCCGGGACTTCTTCAAGTACCTGCGGAAGATGAAGTGTGTGTGCTACCTCAATTCCCAGGCGTTTGATGTGGACAAGAAGGTGAGGGACACTACGGACAAGATGGTGCTCCAGGTGGCGCTTCTGGGATGCTTCAGCTTGTCCCGGCCGATCATCCGCCGTATTACCCTTACCGAGAGTACCTCCCAGGCTGACAGCCGGATCGCGGACAACCTGAGCTTTAGTTCTATCTGGACATGGCGTATCTTCTATATGCCCAGGTATTTCAAATATTTTGATACCTCCTCCATGCCTGATAGGCCGTTGCTCCCCATTCGCTACAGCGACCATGCAGACCCCGACCTGTCCCCCAAATCTATCAAGGAGATGCTTCAAGATGTATTGTCTAAAGCCCGTCAATATTTTGACCGTGAACCGCTGTAGGCTGTTCGTGGTGGCCGCCCTGGTCACCTTCTGGTGTTTCTTCTTCTCCTTCCTCCTGGCCCCCCTGTGGGCCTCTGGAGTGCTTGCATTGCTCCATGTCCTGGCCCTGTACCTTGCTGTGAGCAGCTGCTATAAGCTCCTGGTTTTCATGTTTCTGAGCCGGGAAGGGGAGGGGGATGATCTGGGAGCCTTTCCGGGTAGGGAAAGGCTCCCTATTACTTGACAGTAGTATCACTTACGCCCGCGCCTATAAAAAAGGTTCTAAAAAAATAAGAAAAGAAAGAAAAATAAGAAGAAAAATAAAAGAAAAGAAGGGGGCTGTAGTATTACTTAGGTTTGAATTGAATAGGGGAGTTGTGCCTGATGTTGTACAATGTCCGTATCAAGACATTTCCAGATGGGCATAAACAGTATTTTTGGAGTGAGAATTATATTTTAAGGAATGTTCCAGAAGAATTTAAACCAAAAAAGTTGAAAAGAAAGCTGACTTTACCTGACAATGACGGGAGGTTTCGGAATAATATGAATCGTGCGGTGAATCAGGTGTATGATCTTGCTCGTGCTAATCATTTTGACTGGTTTATTACTTTAACCTTGAATCCAGATATCGTTAATAGAACTAATTATGATGAATGTGCTAAAATAATTCGGCTTTTTACTAAACGTTTGCAACGTACTGGTAATACATGGCTCATCGTCCCGGAGCTACATAGTGACGGCAAATCATACCATTTCCATGGACTGGTACAGGGTGAATTGGACTTGACCCACTGGAAGGGAGAAGTGTATAATCTAAACAACTTTGAGTTCGGCTATACCACGGCGATGCCCATCAAAGATCCACAGCGGGTTGCCACATACATAGCCAAGTACCTGACAAAGGATATTTCGGTGCCCAAGGGCCGGAAATGCTACTGGGCGTCCCGGAGCTTGGCCAAGCCCACGGTGGATTATGTAGACATGCCGGGTGATTCTTTTCTGTGGGACGTCTGGGCTACGGCCCGGTACACGAAAGAGATCGACGCCGGGGAGTATGGCCGTTTCATTATTGCTGAAGAATAAGGGGGGTATCGGTCGGCACATCCAACTCAACAAAATAAAGATTTTGTTGAGTTAAGGGCAGGGTAAATTAACCTACATTGGTATATAAAGCGGCTTACTCATGTTATCTGCTTTTCTTACCTCTGTAATTGAATGCCTTAAACAGTGTGTTTGACCGAAAATTATGATTGATTACCGTTTGGAGGCGCCGCCAATTCTGCGGGATTTTCTGACCTACCACGAAACCATTCAGGGCCATTCTAAAAAAACTGTAGATGAGTATTTTTTGGACCTACGCACTTTTTTCCGTTACATCAAAATTGAAAAAGGCTGCGTATTGCGTACCACGCCGCTGGATGAGATTTCTATTGCCGATGTGGATTTGGCCCTAGTCAAGTCGGTGACATTGACAGATATCTATGCCTTTCTCAGTTTTTTGAGCCGGGATCGGGTTAAGAACGCCAATGACCCCAATTCTAGTTATGGACTGGAAGTGTCATCAAGAGCTAGAAAAGTAGCTGCAATACGCTCTTTTTATAAATATCTTGTGTCAAAGGCCAAGGTTTTGGAAGATAATCCAATTCAAGAGTTGGACTCCCCAAAAATCCGACAAACGCTGCCGCGCTATCTGACTCTGGACGAAAGCATCCGGCTTTTGGAATCTATTGATGGGGATAACGCAGAACGGGATTTCTGTATCATCACGCTGTTTCTGAACTGTGGTATGCGCATTTCTGAACTGGTGGGGTTGAATCTCTCCGACATTCGGGAGGACCGTATCCGGGTATTGGGCAAGGGAAACAAAGAACGGGTGATTTACCTCAATGCTGCCTGCCAGGGCGCCCTCGAGGCGTGGCTGGCGGTGCGTTCCCGCTCCGGCGCGGCGGATCCCTCTGCCCTGTTCATCTCCCGCAAGCACACCCGACTTAGCAAGGATGGGGTTCACTACATGCTCAAACAGCGGTTTACTGCCGCCGGACTGGACAGCAGCAAATATTCTGCCCATAAGCTCCGCCATACTGCCGCCACGCTGATGCTGCAAAACGGCGTGGATGTGCGTACCCTTCAGGAAGTATTGGGCCATGAGCACCTGAACACCACCCAGATTTACACCCACGTAGACAGCGATGCGCTGCGGAACGCAGCCCAGTCCAATCCGCTGGGACAGATCAAAGCCAAGCCTGGCCGAGGGCGCCCCGCAAAGAGAAAAAAGGAGGAAGAATCATGAACTATAGCATTCGACGGATTCCTTGCGGAAATGTGAACTGCTATTTGATTGCCAACGGAACAACTGCGGTCTTAGTGGACACAGGTCGGGAAACGTATCGGCAGAAGGTGCTTGTTGCGTGTCATGGACTTCGTGTGTGTCTGATTGCACTTACTCACGGACATGTTGACCATGTACAAAATGCGGCGTATTTCTCCAATACCTTGAATTGCCCTGTGGCGATCCATGAGGCAGATATGAAGCTGCTGCGGGACAACATGGAACAGCCCCTATATGCAGATGGTGTTTTGGGTAAAATTGTACTGGCAGCATCCGTTAAGAGTTTCCAGGCAGATCTTATTGCGCCCTTTATGCCATCCATATCCTTAAAAGATGGCGATTCCCTGGACAGTTATGGGATTCCTGCAACAGTTATTGGCCTCCCCGGACATACGGACGGCTCCATCGGGCTGGATATTGCGGAAACAAACCTAATTGTAGGCGACGCATTAATGAACATGTTTTATCCTACTACATCCATGCTTTATCACAATAAGACGGCTATGCTGGAAAGTGCAATGAAAATTGGGACCCTTGGATCCAGAACGATCTATTTCGGGCACGGGAAACCTGTCAAAAATAGAAAATGGGCGTAAGTATAGCGCGGAGGATTTAATCCCCCGCGCTGTCGTCTTGTCTCAAATTTGACGAAGGACCATTGGTTACCTTGAGTGCCCCCACAATGTGGAGGAACCTCCACTCAACCACATTCTGATAGCTGTCCAGTGGACGGTAGTCGGCATCATTGGAGTGGGCGGCGATGAGAATGTTGTCCGGCCTGGGGATGGGGCCAACCGATACAATTACCGGCGTATGGGCGAACACTTCCCCGCTGTTTTCAAACCGAAGCTGGACAAAGTCACCAGGGCGTAGAAAGTTCATGTGTACCTGGATGCCCACTGGGCCGTCGGTGGGCTGCGGCCGGGTCATAAAATCCCAAAAAAATTGAACCCCGGTCCAAGCTGGGGCCCGGTCGGTAGCGTCGATGTAATACCAGCCGAATTCCGGGGTAAAGTTCATGATACCGGTTCCCGCATACAGGCATTGGGAGGCAAAATTGGTACAGTCTCCACCAATCTCGCTGAAATCATAGAAAGCTGGATTTCGGGTGTAGGCCCATTTGTGGGCATATGCCACCGCCGCTCGGCGGTTATATGGGAGCAGTTGGATCACACTGCCTCCCCCCTTTCCCGCTATTTTATGTCTGCCGTCATTTTGTTGACACAGGCCAATGAAATTTCTCCTTGTTTTGTGGGTTTTGACCCGCAAAAAGCGGAGCTTTTGCTTGCATTTTCCTTGAGTGAATGTTAAAATCATAACGGAAACCACTAAAACTTTATTTTTATAAGGAGTTGGACAATTATGCCACTGGTTACCTCGACCGAAATGTTCAAGAAGGCCTACAACGGCGGCTATGCCGTGGGCGCGTTCAACGTCAACAACATGGAAATCGTTCAGGGCATTACCGAGGCCTGCCGCGAGGAAAAGGCCCCCGTCATCCTCCAGGTGTCCAAGGGTGCCCGGGCCTATGCCAACCACACCTATCTGGTAAAGCTGGTGGAGGCCGCCGTCATTGAGTGCCCCGAGATCCCCATCGTACTCCATCTGGATCACGGCGACAGCTTTGAGACCTGCAAAAGCTGCATTGATGGCGGTTTTACTTCTGTTATGATCGACGCTTCCTCCAAGCCTTTTGAGGAGAACATTGAAATCACCAAAAAGGTCGTCCAGTACGCCCATGACCACGGCGTGGTTGTGGAGGCCGAGCTGGGCGCCCTGGCCGGCGTGGAGGACGAGGTCAACGTGTCCGCCGAGGAGTCCCACTATACCCGTCCTGAGGAAGTGGAGGAGTTCGTATCTAAAACCGGCTGTGACTCTCTGGCCATCGCTATAGGCACCAGCCATGGTGCCTATAAGTTCACCGCCGCCCAATGCACCCGCAACGAGAAGGGTGAGCTGGTGCCCCCTCCCCTGCGCTTCGATATTTTGAACGAAGTGGTCAAACGTCTGCCCGGCTTCCCCATTGTGCTCCACGGTTCTTCTTCCGTGCCCCAGGAGTATGTGAAGATGGTCAATGCCAACGGAGGCAAGATGCCCGACGCGGTGGGCATCCCCGAGGAACAACTGCGTGAGGCCGCCCGGAGCGCCGTGTGTAAAATCAACATCGACTCCGACCTGCGCCTGGCCATGACCGGCACCATCCGCAAGTTCTACGCTGAGCATCCCGACAAGTTTGACCCCCGTGAATATCTGAAGCCTGCCCGTGCCAACATCAAGGAGCTGGTGCGCCACAAGCTGGTAGATGTGCTGGGCTGTAATGGCAAGGCGTAAGAAACACAGACAAAGGAGAAATTCGACATGGCACAGTTAAAGGGCGCTTGCGTCATCGGCCAGTCCGGCGGCCCCACCTCTGTTATCAATGCCAGCGCTTACGGCGTTATCCGCACCGCGCTGGACTGCCCGGATATTACTGCCGTCTATGGTATGGCTCACGGTATCAAAGGCATGCTGAACGATCAACTGTACGACATGGGCCAGGAGGATGCCAAGGAGTTGGAGCTTCTGCTCAACACCCCCTCCTCCGAGTTGGGTTCCTGCCGTTACAAAATCGCTGACCCTGATGTGGACGACACGGATTATAAGCGTATTCTGGATATCTTTAAGAAGTACAATATCCGCTACTTCTTCTACAACGGCGGTAATGATTCCATGGATACCTGCGCCAAGGTGAGCCGATTTATGGCCAAGTCCGGTTACGAGTGCCGGGTAATGGGCGTACCCAAGACAATTGACAACGACCTGTTCGGTACCGACCATTGCCCCGGTTTTGCCTCCGCGGCCAAGTATATTGCCACCTCCTGCGCCGAGGTGTACAAAGACGGCCGGGTATACGACACCGGCATGGTTACCGTGATTGAAATCATGGGCCGCCACGCCGGCTGGCTGGCTGGCGCCGCCGCCTTGGCTGGCGTGGTGGGCTGTGCCCCCGACTTGGTGTACCTCCCCGAGGTGGACTTTGACATGGACAAGTTCCTGTCTGACGTGGACGCCATTTACAAGAAGAACGGCAACTGCATCGTAGCTGTTTCTGAGGGCATCCATTATGCCGACGGTTCCTTTGTGTCTGAGGCCAAAACCTCCGCCACCGATGGCTTCGGCCATGCCCAGCTAGGCGGTCTGGCAGCTCTGCTGGCTAATGCTGTCAAGGAAAAGACCGGGGCCAAGGTTCGTGGCATTGAGCTGTCCCTGCTCCAGCGCTGCGGTGCTCATCTTGCCTCTCAGACTGACATTGACGAGTCCTTCCTGGCGGGCAAGACCGCCGTGGAAGCCGCTGTAGCCGGTGAGACCGACAAGATGGTGGGCTTTGAATGTACCCGTGAGGACGGTGTATACACCTGTAAAACTAAGCTCTTCAATCTCTCCGAGGTGGCCAACTTTGAGAAGAAGGTGCCGCTGGAATGGATCAACGCTGAGCACAATGGCGTAACCCAGGGCTTTATTGACTATGCTCTGCCCTTGATCCAGGGGGAGAATCATCGGGCCACCGAAAACGGCCTGCCCCGTTTTGCGCGCCTGAAGAAAGTGCTGGCGAAGTAAACAGAAACGAAAAAGTACCAGGTCCTTTTGGACCTGGTACTTTTTATATCCATTTATTACAGCGCTTTTTCACACCGCTCATAACAGTCCAACGCGGTTTCTCTGCCAAACCAACCCTCGCCTTCGCCAACCTGAGGGTATAGCCGCTTCAGTGTAAGAAGCTCTTTTTCCGTAAGCTCTGCAAGCTCCTCTGTTGCGCAGTCTGTTTTCACAACTACATATTTATGGTCTCCATCCGCCCGTTTGAATACTCCAATGATTTTTACGGCAACTTCATCGCCCAGCTCATATTCCGCGTGTGATATCAGAATACAATCACAATGTGGCCCTGGAGGCGATCCCGACTCCTTAATCCAGCCATAAGGATATGAAATTCCCCTGGCAAACAATAGGGAACCTTTATCAGATTCCACGAAACTGTGCTTTTCCGAGTCGTAAATCATTCTTTTAGAAGATTGGGGCATCTGCTCCACAATCATGTTCACGATCAGCCCTCGACGCCTGCCACCCCGGTCATAGCCCGAGTAACGGCTTGGCCTCGGGCATCCAGACCCTTGGTCATGGCCAGTGCCTCAGTAATGTCATAGTCCACGATATCCTCGCCCTGCATAGCGACCACCCGGCAGGTCTTTCCTTCTGACAATAGTTTCACGGCCTCATAGCCCATATAGGTCGCTACCATACGGTCCCGGGCACTGGGAGAACCACCCCGCTGCACGTGGCCCAGTACAGTGACGCGGGTATCCAACGCAGTGGCGTTTTTGATTTGCTCTGCCACACGGTAAGCACCGCCGGGAACGCCCTCCGCCACGATAACCATAAAGTGGGTACGCCCGCCCAACCTGGCTTGGCGAATGGGTTCAATGACATCCCTGTCAAAATCGACTTCTTTCTCCGGAACCAAAACTACGGTGGCACCACAGGCGATGGCCACGGATACGGCCAGGTGCCCGGCCCGATGGCCCATAACTTCCACCACTGAACAGCGCTCATGGGATTTCATAGTATCGCGCAGCCGGTCAATGCTCTCCAGCGCGGTGTTGCAGGCAGTGTCATAGCCAATCGTATAAGTAGAGCAGGCGATATCGTTGTCAATCGTTCCAGGAATACCAATGACGGAGATGCCACTGTTAGCAAGGCTTAGCAAGCCTTTGAACGTCCCATCGCCGCCGATGCCGACCAAGGCGTCAAGGCCCAGTAATTTACAGGTGGCGAGGGCCTTCTTCCGGCCTGCCTCCTCAATGAACTCCAGGCTGCGGGCAGAGTACAGCATGGTGCCGCCCCGGCGGGAAATATCGCTGACACTCTCAAAATTCAGCCGTGCAAAATCACCGTTGAGCAGGCCGTGGTAGCCACGGCGTATGCCGATGCAGTCAATTCCGTAGTGCAGGGATGCCCGAACCACGGCACGGATGGCGGCATTCATGCCAGGGGCGTCGCCTCCGCTGGTAAATACGCCGATACGGTGGACAGCAGGTTTCATGGTTTTCAAATCCTTTCCCTATAGTGATTTGAGTACTGGTTTTATCAAACTTTCAGGTCCTCAGCCTGCTCTGACAAAGCGGAGCGGTGGGCCTCCAGCACAGGCCGGACACAGTCGCCCAGGAAGTCGGCAACCTGTTCTGGGCAGCGTCCAATATACCGGGAAGGCTCCAGATGGGCAGACAGTTCCTCACGGCTCAGATCAAACAGAGGGTCGGCGGCAAGCAGATCAATAAGGTTGTTTGTCAGGCCAAAATCCTTTACATTCCGTCCGGCTTCCTGGGAATGAACCCGAATGCGTTCGTGGATCTGCTGACGGTCTCCCCCCCGCTGCACCATGTCCATCATGATATTTTCGCTGGCCATGAAGGGCAGCTCCTCCATAATGTGTTTTTCAATGACTTTCTCATGCACCACCAGTCCAGAGGCCACATTTTCATAGATGTTCAAAATAGCATCTACCGCCAGAAAAGCCTCGGGGACGGAGATACGCTTATTTGCCGAGTCATCCAGCGTTCGCTCGAACCACTGGGTCGCGGAGGTATAGGCAGGGTTGGCAGCGTCTGCGATAACAAAACGGGCCAGGGAACAGATGCGTTCGCACCGCATGGGGTTTCGCTTATACGGCATAGCAGATGAACCAATTTGATGGGCCTCAAAAGGTTCCTCAACTTCCTTTAAATGACACAAAAGCCGCACATCAGTGGCAAATTTACAGGCGGACTGTGCAATGCCGGACAGGGTTGCGAGAACGGCGGCATCCACTTTTCGGGAATAGGTTTGACCGGATACGGGGACAGTCTCTTTGAAGCCCATTTCCTGTGCAATGCGCCGATCCAGCTCTTTGCATTTGTCGTGGTCACCCTTGAATAGCTCCAGAAAAGAGGCCTGGGTGCCGGTGGTGCCCTTGCAACCTAGTAGCTTAAGAGTGGAAATGCGGTATTCCACTTCATCCAGATCCTGAAGAAGTTCGTTTATCCACAAGGTGGCCCGCTTGCCAACGGTGACCAACTGTGCAGCCTGAAAGTGAGTAAATCCAAGCGTTGGCAAGGCTTTATACTTGTCGGAAAATCGGGCTAATGCGTTCATCACCCGTATCAGCTTATCCCTGAGAAGGATTAGCCCTTCCCGCATAATGATAATATCGGTATTGTCTCCAACATAGCAACTGGTCGCCCCGAGATGGATAATGGGCATGGCTTTTGGACATTGGGTACCATAAGCGTGGATGTGTGCCATTACATCGTGGCGCAATTCCCGCTCCTTTATCGCTGCCAACTCGTAATCGATATCGGTGAGGTGGGCTGCCAGCTCATCCACTTGCTCCTGGGTTATGGGCAAACCTAATTCCATTTCTGCACGGGCCAGAGCTACCCACAGCCGCCGCCACGTAGAAAATTTTTTATCCGCAGAAAAAAAATATTTCATTTTGTCACTGGCATATCGAGAGGACAGCGGGCTTTCATAAACAGCTTTATTCATATCAATGTATCACCTCAAGTTCATGGATTTCAGATTTAAAGTATTATATCACACCAACCGTTCCCGGACAAGTTGTAACCTCAAATTTATCACTCCCAGAGTTGGGCTTATTTAAAACTTATCAACCTACAGCATTAATCTGACTTAAATTATATAAAGTATTATTGCTTCAATCCACCTTGTTTGTCCGGTAAAAAAATTCTCTCACCACTGGGTAATTCCCAATTTTCAAACCGCGCCTAGAAAAAAGGGCCGCGCTAAGCGCGACCCTTTTTGTTGGATTATCTACATTAGCCCTCGCCGCGCATCTTGGCAAAGCACTCGCTGCAGTAGACCGGACGATCAGACTTCGGCTCAAAGGGAACCTTGGCCTCGCCGCCGCAAGCGGCACAGACAGCGGTGAAATACTCGCGGGGACCACGGGCAGCGGCCTTGCGGGCATCGCGGCAGGCCTTGCAACGCTGGGGCTCATTCTGGAAGCCACGCTCAGCGTAGAACTCCTGCTCACCGGCAGTGAACACGAACTCCTGGCCACACTCTTTGCAAACTAAGGTCTTGTCTTCGTACATTGGAAATACCCTCTCTTTGATGCCCAGAATCGGAAATACAACCTGCTGGGACTGTAATATTTGCGTCAGCTTTCGCTGAAAACGCCAAAATTCCCGGCAACCTTTCGCCGGATGCGCTGGACTGCGTTGTCCACAGATTTAACAGGACGCCCCACCTGTCCGCTAATCTCCTGATAGGACAATCCACGCAGAAAACACGTTAAAACCTCACGCTCCAGCACAGACAACTGCCGCCCCAAACGGGCCAAACGCTCATTTTCCTCTTCCCTACTGATGTACAGCTCTTCGGGGCTTATCTCAGATCTCAGTACCATAGGGGCTTCAAACGGAACGCTGTCATTCAGCGGGGCATGCTTGCTTCGCGCGGCACTGGTCACTGCCGAACGAATCTGATTGCGGATGCAAACCTCCGCAAAGGTTCCAAACTGAACATCGCGGCTTGGCTCAAATTCCCGAATAGCCTTCAGTAACCCGAACATGGCTTCCTGGATCAGATCCTCACTGTCTCCACCAGCTAGAAAATAAGGCCGGGCACAAATACGCACCTGACGAAAATACCGCTTGACAAGCTCCTCCTCCGCATCCCGGCAACCTCCGGCAGCCAGAGCACAGAGCACTTCATCACTATACTTATTAATTTGAGAAGTAGTTTTACTCATAGTTCAACCTTGTTTATTTAAGCACAGAACTGCCGAATTGTCAATTGTTTTTGGTGATTTTTTTAGGAAATCTTCTAAAATCATCCGCGACGTCATAATTATTTACATTTTTGGATGAGCTTTCCATGTTATTGCGTACAAAGAAGGTCAAAAGGACAGCTGTTCCAGAGGCTCAGACCTGCCTGGTGTGGCCAAACCCAGGTGCTGGTACGCTTTTTGGGTAACACACCGCCCCCGGGGTGTACGGGTAAGAAATCCTAGTTGCATCAAATAAGGCTCGTAAACATCTTCTAAGGTAACCGATTCCTCATTGATAGTGGCGGCCAAGGTGTCTAGCCCCACTGGCCCCCCTCCATAGTTCACAATGATGCTTTCCATCATCCGCCGGTCCACATTGTCCAAGCCAAGCTCATCAATTTCCAAAGCCTGAAGGGCGCGATCCGCCACAGAACGGGTTACCACTCCCCCGGCGGTAACTTGGGCAAAGTCCCGCACCCGGCGGAGCATCCGATTGGCAATGCGGGGAGTCCCCCGGCTGCGCCGCGCAATTTCCAGCGCTCCTTTTTCTTCGATGGGCACCTCCAAAATTCCAGCGGAGCGGGTAACGATAAGGGCCAGCTCCTCTGGAGTGTATAATTCCAAGCGCAGGGTGACACCGAAGCGATCCCGCAGGGGAGCGGAAAGCTGTCCCGCCCGGGTAGTGGCCCCAATCAGGGTAAACTTGGGTAAATCCAGCCGGATAGAGTTGGCGGAAGGCCCCTTGCCAATGATGATGTCTATGGCGTAGTCCTCCATAGCGGGGTACAAAATTTCCTCTACAGAGCGGTTCAGCCGGTGGATTTCATCTACAAACAAAATATCGTTTTCTTGAAGGTTGGTGAGCAGTGCGGCCAGATCGCCGGGCTTTTCAATGGCTGGGCCGGAAGTGATGCGGATATTGACCCCCATCTCGTTGGCAATGATGCCGGACAAGGTGGTCTTGCCCAGACCGGGGGGGCCGTGAAGCAGCACATGATCCAGAGGTTCTCCCCGCATTTTGGCGGCCTGGATGAAAATGGACAGGTTTCCTTTGGCCTTTTCCTGCCCAATGTATTCAGTTAGGGCTTTAGGGCGCAGAGACCCCTCCCCCTCGTCATCGTGGGTCAGCGAGGTGGCCACCAGAGGGGCTTCCGTCTCAAAGCCGCCGTTGTCGGAAAAATCAATGCTCAAGGCTTCACTTCCTCTTGTTTTTTTGGAGGTATTCATGTGGATATCGCAGACAATGACAGCAACAAAAAGCAACACCAGACCGCCCGCATTCAAAGTTATACTGTCAAGTGCGCGGCTGGGGTGCGCGCCGCACATCAACATTTATTTTTCTTTTCATGCACCACAATCCATTCCGCGGTTTCCTGAGGGGAACACCCGTCTGTCATCAGCTTAACCGTATTTTGACTGTCATAACAGGATAGATAGGCTAGGCTCCGTTTCAGCGCATCCGAATGACGCACACCTGCCTGAATATCCTGTTCAATGCGTTGGCAAAGGGTTTGCTTCGAACATAGCAGGGTATACTGTAATACCTTTACACCATGCAGTTCCAGGCGATTTAAAATGCTACAGGAAATTTCAGGTTGGTGCATGACCCAACTGAAGATCACATAATCCAACTCAGGGCAGGCCAAAAACCGGGAGAGTAGAGCAGTGATATTGTCCAGCACCATGGCACGGGTTTCGTCCGTTACCCGAAAGGGGTTCATATTCCAGCACCAATCCCCGTCCAGGTATACGCCCGGCGTCAGCCTTTCCAGCAAAGCTTCGCATGTGGCGGTTTTTCCTACGCCCATGGGGCCATTAATAAATATAAGCGTTTTCAAGGCCTTACCATTTTTTTCAGCGCCTGTTTAATGACAGTTTCCAAGGACAGCGCCTCTAAATCAATTCCCTTCAGCGCCGCAGCGATTTCGCTCTGACTATAACCGAGCACAGCCAGGGCGGCAGACGCCTCGCTGGTCTTATTCTCAGGAATGATGGTCACGCCGCCTGCAAAAGGTTCTCCTCCGCCTGTGGTAAGCTGGCCCTTGGCCAGCTTATCTTTCAACTCCAGGATAATGCGCTGTGCAATTTTTTTGCCAATGCCCGGAGCGGAGGTCAGCGCCTTTTCGTTGCCGGATACAATGGCCATAGCCAGCCCCTCCGGGCTGTTGGACGACAGGATGGCCAGCGCTGCCTTGGGTCCTACCCCAGATACGCCGATGAGCATCCGAAAACAGCCCAATTCGCTCTCACTGGAAAAACCGTACAGCTCAAAAATATCCTCGCGGACGTATAGGTGGGTGTAAAGCTTTGCCGCCTTCCCCATATTAAGTTTACTTATGGTATGGCTGGTAGTACGGCAGGAATAGCCAACCCCCCCGCAGTCGATGACGGCCAGATAAGGCTCAATGTGGGCCACGGTTCCGTTCAGATAGTAAAACACGGCAATCTCTCCAAATTTAATGTAAGGACTTTAGCAGTGAGGTGGATGAGCGGGCGTGGCAAAGGGCAATGGCCACCGCGTCGGCCGCGTCGTCCGGCTTGGGGACAGCGCCCAAATTCAGCAGCCGCTTGGTCATGTCCATCACCTGCCGTTTCTCTGCCTTGCCGTAGCCTACCACGGCCTGCTTCACTTGGGAGGGGTTGTACTCACAGACAGGCAGGCCCAGCTTTTCTGCGGTCATGAGGATAACCCCCCTGGCCTGGGCTACGCCGATGCCCGTGGTGACATTGTGGTTGAAAAAGAGTTCCTCAATTGCCATCACATCCGGGTGGAATTGACCGATAAGCTCCTCCAGATCGGTGGCAATCCGCCACAGCCGGGCAGGCAGGCGTACCCCCGCCGGGGTATTAATGGCGCCACAAGCAGTCAGACGGTATTTTCCCAGCGCAGACTCCACCAGGCCGAAGCCTACAATAGCATACCCGGGGTCTATTCCAAGGGTCAGCAACGGCACGTCCTCCCAGTTCTTCATATCTCAGACATAATATCACAGTTTGCCGTCAAAGACAAGCAAAAACGGCGGATGATAACATCATCCGCCGCAGGGATTTATCGGTCAGGCCCGGGGGTGGGCCATAGAATATACGTCCCGGAGCTTCTGATTGACCACTTGGGTATAGATTTGGGTGGCGGAGATATCTGCGTGGCCCAGCATTTCCTGAATGGATTTCAGATCCGCACCGTTTTCCAGCAGGTGGGCGGCAAAGGAATGCCGCAGGGTGTGCGGGGTAATGTCCTTGTGAATGCCTGCCTTATCCTGATAGCATTTGACAATTTTCCAAAAGCCCTGGCGGCTCATACGTTCCCCATTCATATTAACGAAAAGAGCGGTTTCCCCAGGGTTTTCCAGCAGCTGGGGGCGCACATCACTGATATAAGCCGCCATGGCCCGCACCGCACCCTTGTAAAGGGGCACTATCCGTTCCTTGCTGCGACCCCGGCAGCGAAGAAAGCTGGCGGATAGGTTCAGATCCTGCACATCCAGGGAAATGAGCTCAGACACCCGGATGCCGGTAGCGTACAACAGCTCCAGCATGGCTTTGTCCCGGCAACCCTTGGAATCGGAGGGATCGGGCTGATCCAAAAACAGGTCTACTTCGTGGTTGGAGAGAATGGCAGGCAGCTTGCGCTCCACCCGGCTGGGGGTAAATCCCTTGGCCGGATTTACCTGTATTTCCCGGATAGAGATAAGATATGTATAAAACGATTTCAGCGCTGCAACGGATCTTACCACAGTGGCGTTGGACTTTCCCCTTTTCTCCAGGCACTGGGCATAGAGCCGCACATCCTCCTGGCTTACCTGAATGAGGGATAGGTGTTCCTGTTCCGCCCAGCCGGCAAATTGGCGCACATCACGAAGATAAGAGCTGAGCGTATTGACGGAGGCCCGCTTTTCTTGGGCCAGCCACGTCTCGTAATCAGCGAGGTAATCCAATGCGCTCCACTCCTCTCTCATGTAATAAAGAACCGGGTACAAACCGCAGTGAACAATGCGGGCATCAGTGTCTGCTGGAGCGCCACAGCAAGCACCAGCAATCCCGCACAGGGGGACAACGCCTGGGTCCTTTGTCCCCAGGACGTGGGCCGTTGGCCAGACAACCGCCCCATCGACTGGCAGAACGCATCAGCCGACACCACAAACAGCACCGGCACGGCCACCAAGGCCGTCACGCTAAATACAGCCAGAGATACCGCCACGCCGGGAAAACCGAACAACCGGGCAAAGATGGCAGCGGAATAAGAGAGCAAAAAGCCCCGGGCTGTCAATAAGGCGGGGATTCCTACTACTCCCAAAGGGGAGGCGCCCAAAAGAAACGCTACCAGCGGCCAACGCATCAAGTCCCAGATAGAAGACAGCAGGGCGGGTTCAACTCCGTTTCCCTGGCCTGCCATTTGAAAATAGTGGGTCAGGTAGTCGAGAAGTTCAGGGTTATCTCCACTCCAGCCTGAAAAGAGGAAACCGCCCAACGTACCCGCCGCAAAACAGATGCCCAGAACTGCCAATCGGGTCAGACTGTCCCAGGCCGGGGCGGCCTTGATCCGGCTTCCCATTTTGCGGACTGTCACCCTTCATCACCCCAGATTTTCCAAATATAGCTATACTGCCAAAACTATATTATGCGGAGAAGCGGCAGGGTATGCAGCCACGTTTTGTCAACCAACGTTTGCTTGAATACGAATTGTAATCGCCGGAGAAGTGCGCTCTTCCCGCGCCGGCGGATGCAAGCCTCACGGAAGCACAGCAAGACGGTGCTTCTATAATATAGACCTCTTTTTCTGGAAAGGCAAGAGAAATTGGCCAAATTTTCTCAAAAATTTTTTATGTTTATTTTTTATGTAAATAATATTATGTAAACTATTGGAACAGAACCAGGAACAGCACAGGATATTGTAACAAAACATCCCTGAACCTCAAAATGTTGAGATTCAGGGATGCTTGCTGACTTTTCCTAGTTTTTATGGCCGGGGTTCACTCCCCTGCTATTCCGGCTCGGATCGCTTTCATAGCGATGGCGCATTCCAGACGCTTGCGCTGCATGTCGCACCCGAAACGATTCGGCTTTTTTATGTCGCCATTGACAAGCAGGTTAGATGCGGAACATCCTCCGCTGCAATAAAACCGGGCCCAGCAATCCTTACAGTCAGGCCTAGTGTAAATGTTCAGCCCCGCAAATTCCCGGGACAACTCCATATTAAAGGTATTATTGTAAACATTGCCAAGTTTGTAGTCTTCATTGCCCACGAATTGATGGCAAGGGTAGATATCTCCATCCGGCGTGATAGCCACATATTCGCACCCCGCTCCACATCCCCTCATCCGCTTGATGACACATGGTCCCTGGGCGAGATCTACGTTGAAGTGGAAAAAGTTCACATCCTCCCGTTTCAAAAGCTCTGCCGCCAGCCGCTCGTATTCCTCCAGAATGCCGGGCAGATCTTCCTCCCGGAAGGTATAGTCGCAGTCCGCACGGCCAACTACCGGTTCTACCGACACATGGCGGAAGCCCTGGTCGGCAATGTGGAGCACATCAGCAGCAAAGTCCGGATTATGCCGGGTAAAGGTGCCCCGGAGATAGTAGTCCTTCTCTCCCCTGCCCTGCACCAGTTTCTGAAACTTGGGCAGGATCACTTCATAGCTCCCTCTGCCATTCACCGTTTTACGCATGCGGTCGTTAATCTCAGGGCGTCCGTCTAAGGAGAGCACTGCATTGGACATCTCCCGGTTGATGTATTCAATGTTATCGTCACTGAGCAGTACGCCGTTGGTTGTGATGGTGAAACGGAAGTTTTTGTCATGTGACTTCTCCAGGGATCTGGCATAGTCCACGGTGGCTTTTACCGTATCCATTGCCATCAGCGGTTCGCCGCCAAAGAAATCTACCTCAATATTCCGGCGGTTTCCAGATCTCTTAATCACAAAGTCGATAGCTTTTTTCGCGGTCTCTATGTCCATCGTCATGCGGCGGCCTGTGCCAAAGTCTCCAGTGGAAGCAAAGCAGTATTGGCAGCGCAGGTTACAGTCATGAGACACATGGAGGCATAGGGCTTTAATAGGGGCGTCCTGCTGCATTGCGGTTGCGGCGCCAGAATCAATGTAGCTGTCATCGGTAAACAGCAACCCTTTTTTCTGGAGTTCCAATAATTCTTGCCATGTTTCGTCCACCATAGTGGGATCATATTGGGTCAGCTTTTCGTAAAGTTCCTTGGGACAAACATCCGGCATAGGGGCGCTGAGCAGAGACAGAACATCGTAAGCGGTTTTGTCCAGCACATGGACGGCGCCGCTGTTTACGTCCACTGCCACAGGTACACCCAGGCAAATGAATGTATGGACCATTTTTGTCACCCTCCTTCGACACGCAGAAAAAGGGTGGGACTAGCCCACCCTTTCGGCGCTTTGATAAATTACTTGTTATTTTCGCACTTTTGGTTGGCCACAGTGCAGGAGGTCTTGCAGGCGGATTGGCAAGACGTCTGGCACTCGCCGCAGCCGCCATGGGCCGCGCTCTGCTTCAGGGTTGCGCCGTTCAGAGTCTGGATGTGAGTCATTGGGTATCTTCCCTCCAATTTAAAAAGATTAATTTATTATACCATGCCTATCTATAGATTTCAACATAAATTTATCTTTTCGACATTTCCTGTGACACTTGGGGCCCCGAGCGCATAAGCTGGATTGACGGCTTAGCTGTCAGACTTTGAGCAAAGGAGAAATTCTCTTGAATCCTGATACTGGAACCAATTCCCGCCCCTGCGCGGATGCTTGCGGCACCATGCCCGCTTGTGCGCCTCTGGCGGTACCATATGTGCCTTTCCAGCAGCGGGGCAGCCAGAAATATAACCAAGCCGACGCCCTTGCCAATGGAACCGTGTTTCCCGGCTTGAATCTGCCCTTCCACATGAAAGCGGATGCTGCCGGGCTGCCGGACAATCATTCTACCCAACTTCAGGCGCTGTTGTTTGTAGTCACTGAACTGGGATTGTATCTGGATACCCATCGGGACGATGTTGAGGCATTCCAGCTCTTCAAGCAGTATACCACCATGGCCCGGGAGGCCAAGCAGCGGTATGAAGAAATGCATGGCCCTCTGACCCAGCTTGCCGCCGGACAGGATGAAGCCTACCGTTGGCTAGATGATCCCTGGCCCTGGGAATTCAAAAAGGGGGATTGACCATGTTTGTCTATGAGAAAAAGCTGCAATACCCTGTGCGCATCAAAAACTGCAATCCCAAGCTGGCATCGGTTATTATCTCTCAGTATGGTGGACCGGACGGTGAACTTGGCGCTTCCCTGCGCTATCTGTCCCAGCGTTACGCTATGCCCTACCCGGAATTAAAGGGCCTGCTCACGGATATCGGTACCGAAGAATTAGGCCATCTTGAGATGGTGGGTACGTTAGTTCATCAACTCACCCGGAATCTCAGCGAGGACCAAATTAAAACAGCCGGATTTGACACTTACTTTGTAGATCACACCACTGGGGTTTATCCTCAATTTGCCTCTGGTTATCCCTGGTCCGCTTCCACTATGCAGGTCACTGGGGATGTCATTGCCGATCTGACGGAGGATTTGGCGGCAGATGGGGCGATGGCGTAAGCGCAACAAGGCCGGAAAGCCTTGAAAACACTGGATTGTCGGTAGGACAAGCCTTTTCCGGCGGCGATGGTGTAAGGACAACCTGTTAAAATTTTCGATGGGACAAGCTGTTTCCAACCTCCAGCAGCACACTGCGGGAGAGGGTATCGTTACACACCCTCCCCCCTTTTATTTTGCTGGTATGGGTTTTCTAAAACATCCAATTATTTTTGCTGTAATTCACACTGGTGACACACACAGATGGTATAGTAGTAGTTGGAGGTGTCAGCAATATGGCAAAAATAATGGTTGTCGAGGATGATGTGACAACGAACGATCTGGTCAGTGACTATTTAACTGACGCAGGCCATACGATATTTTCGGCCTACGATGGGCTGGAGGCGTTGCACTATTTTCAGCAGGAATCCGTAGAACTGATCATTCTGGATATTATGCTTCCCAATGTAGATGGCATTCAAGTCCTGAAAGAAATTCGCAAGACGAGCAGTGTTCCTATTCTGATGCTGACCGCACTGAGCGACGAAGGGACGCAGATTGCCAGCTTCGACTGTTTGGCCGACGACTACATCACAAAGCCTTTTTCAATCGTCCTGCTGGGGAAACGTGTTCTTGCCTTGCTGCGCCGCGCCGGGAAAATGGAAGAAAAGGATATTTGGAGATGCGGAACTATTTCAGTGGACTTTAACGGCTATTTAGCGGAAAAGGACGGCGAACCCATAGAGCTGGCTCCAAAGGAAATACAACTGCTTAAACTCCTGATTGAAAATGCGGGACGTGTCATGACACGCGAGAAACTGATCGATGGTGTTTGGGGAATAGATGCACCGCTTTATGACCGGACGATTGACACCTACATCCGAAGGATACGCCAAAAGCTGGACTTGAACTGTATCACAACGGTAAAGGGTGTTGGCTACCGTTTTGAGGTATCGCCATGAAGCGATTAAAGCTGTTTCCCAAGACATTTTTCTATGTCTTTTCGCTGATGGCAGTAGTCTTGCTCGTCAGCCACGCCCTGTTCTATTTCATGATGCCCATTGTCTACACCAGCCAAAAGGAAGCCAAATTTCAAGATACGCAGGATCAGCTTATCAAGGCTTTGAAAGATGCTCCTGCGGATAACATTGAGAATATGGTATCGCGATATGCGCTTCAATATCAAATGGGCATTTTTTTGTGTTATGATGGGGCGGTGTATAATCTCATGGTAGACAGCACACTTCAAGCTGATAACAACCATTCGTACAAGGAAACTGTAAAATCCTTTTGGAGCATTTCCAGCGAGGACATAAACCTCTCCTATTTGCAGGAGGATTTTTACACCAAAACAAATTCACAGCTTTTTTCCGGCATACACTTTGATACGGCGCAGGGAAAGCCCTGCTATTTGGTTTTGCTGTCCACCCTCCAGCCGGTCAGTGAAGCTAAGGAAGCGGTCATCGTTTTTTTACCGTTTACCCTGCTTCTGTCCCTGCTTCTGGCGGTAGTTTTTGCCCTGCTGTATTCCAGAAAAATATCAACGCCTTTATCTGAAATCTCAGCCATGACAGCCCGGATGAAAGAACTCGACCCATCGGCGGTATGCCATGTGGAAACCAAGGATGAAATCGGGATGCTTTCAGAAAATGTCAATGCTCTATATCAAAGTCTACTCACGACCATAGATGATTTGCAGGAAGAAAATGCCCGCGTCAGCGAGGCGGAGGCGGCAAAGATGGACTTCCTGCGGGCGGCGTCCCATGAATTGAAAACGCCTGTCACAGCGTTGCAGGGTATGCTCGACAACATGATCATGGGTATTGGCCGGTATCGGGATTGGGAAACCTATCTGCCGGTGTGCCGGGATATGGTACAAAAATTTGGTGTGATGATACAGGAGATATTAGACGCCTCCAAATTGAACTTCTCTTTTGAACAGGAAGTGACGGAGGAAATGTCCATGCGGGGTTTCATGGAAAAAGTTTTGTCCCCCTATATCCTGATTGCCAAATCAAAGGGTGTTCGGTTGAACACGGATTTTTCCGATGACTTTTCTGCCAGCTTTCCCGTAAACGCCATGGAAAAGGCTCTGTCCAATCTTCTCTCGAACGCCGTCAAGTATACAAAGCCTCCCGGAAAAGTAAATGTCAGTTTCCGCAGCAGAACTGTTATCATCGAGAATGAATGTGATCCTATCCCATCAAATATGCTGGCACACATTTTTGAGCCGTTCTACCGGCCCGACTTCTCCCGCAGCCGGAACCAGGGCAGTGAAAACCCGGACGGCGGGAACGGCCTGGGCCTGTATATCACCACAAGGATTTTGAATACTCTCTCCTATCGGTTTTCTTTTGAGCCGTTTGCCGACCCGAACGGAGAAAGACACAGCGGTATGCGTTTTGTCATTTTCTTTTAGCAACGATACTCTCAGCTCCCTGCTTTTGAAGTAGGGAGCTTTTTTATTTGAAACATTGGTGAAATATACGCTCCATATTGCTGAAACACAGACGTGCTATCTTTATAAGCGTCATAAAATCAACAAAGGAGCTGTATACAAGATGCAAATATGGCAGCGGGCATATCTCTATGTCCGGCGAAAAACAGGGAGATCCATCCTTTTGCTGCTTGTCATGCTGCTGTTATTCTCTTTCGTAATGGTGGGGCTGCTGCTCTATCGCGCTACTGATCTGGCAATACAGCAAACCCGGCAGACGTTAGGCGGCAGTTTTCGCATTGCCCCCGATATGCAGAATCGGGAGAACGTCATGATAACCGAAGCTGACGGGCAAACCAATGTCGCCTATATTGGAGCACCCCTTGACGAAGCACTTATCCAAGCGGTTCAGACTGGAGCGGAGATCAACGCTTACAACGCCGTACTCAAAGGGGAAGCGCTTTTGCGGGAAGATTTGCGCCTCATTGATCATAACGGGATATATCAAGATGATCCCATCGCCGCGCATTTGGTGTCGGTGGAGGCGGACACTTCCCTACTGCTTTCCCCAGCGTTTCAAACCGAGCGGGTGAAGCTGATAGGGGGTGGGCCATCCGGCGAAAGCGGGGCCATCATCAGTGAAGCGTTGGCAAAAGAGAACGGTTTGAATATTGGGGATGAAATACAGCTATCTCCCCGTGAAGGTCATGCCGGGCAGCCTGTTACTATGAACATCAGCGGACTGTTTACAGTGGAAGCAGACCAGCAGAACACCGATATTGCCGCTCCCGTCCACCTGCTGGAAAACAAAATTTTCCTTGATATGGCGAGCGGCAAAGCGTTGACGGGAGCGGCGGGGGCCGACTATGTGGATCTCTTTATCAATGACCCGGCACAGGTCCATCAAATCATAGAGAAAGTCAAAACAATAGACGGCATCGACTGGAGCTGCTTTGCGCTGACTGCCAGTGTGGAGGAATACGAGAAGGCAGCGGGGCCGCTGCTCAGTATGCGGGAACTGGCCCGCACCCTGTTGATCATCATAGCCGTTGCCAGTACAGCGGTCTTATCACTGATACAAGCACTGTTCCATAAAAGCCGCCGGCATGAGCTGGGCATTATGCTGTCAGTCGGTATTTCAAAGGGTGAGATTCTTTTGCAGCATTTTATGGAGGTCATCTTTATCGCCGCTGCCGCCCTTGTTTTGACCCCCTGTACCGTCTTTCTGATCTGGCAGGCCATTTATGGGAACATAGGCGAAATAGAGCCAATAAATGCCGCGTCCACCGTGGCCATATTTGCGATAACGGCCGGATGCGGGGTGTCGGTGCTGCTCCTGTCTACCGCCCTTTCGAGCCTGGGCGCCATGCGGCTGAACCCCAAAGAAATTCTTTCAAAATTGAGTTAGGAGGACACACAATGAACTTTGTAAAAAGGGCGTTTCTGTATGTTGCCCGAAAGTGGCAGCAAAGCGTGATCGCCTTTCTGATTTTATCTGCCGTCTGTACTTCCGCTTTGATGGGCCTGTCGATCCTGAAAGCCTCCGGCACGGCGGCGGCAAATCTGCGGGGACAGTTTGGCGGGACGTTCAGTCTGAAAATAGACACGAGTGATCCCGCGAATATGCACAGCGCTGGTTCCACAGACCGATATACCGGGAGTTACTATGATGGAGATACCATCGACCATGCGGTGATTGACGAAGTTTTGAAAACTCCTGGCATTGCCGATTACAGCGCCAATATTGATGTTGTCGCCAATTTGAAATCTGATGATGGGCGATATTATAACCTGGTTGAAAACAGGCAGAATACCTATTCCTCCGCCGGGGCGCATATTGCGCCGATACAAGGGTGGACTTCTTTGCAGCAATGTTCCTACTTTGCAAACGGCATCTTGGAGGTAACACAGGGAGAAATGTTCTCCGGCGGAGCATCGGGGCAGGCAGTCATCAGCCGGGAGCTGGCGGAGCTGAACGGGCTGGCCGTAGGCGGCCACATCACGCTGGAAATCAACCGGGACGTGACAGGCATCGACTTTCCCATTGAAGATCAGGAGTGTTCCTTTGAAATCGTCGGGATATTCGACATTTTGAAAGAACAGAAAATCGACCAGTACACAGGCCAGCGGCAAATGCTCCAAAACTGGGTATTTTTGGACTCCCGGACACTGTTGCCGTATTTGAACGAGCTGTTGGATTCTATAGGAATGCAACCACTTGGGTATGAAAAGGTCACATTCAGCATTGATGATCCGGCTGAGATGAATACGATCATCAAAAGTATCCATAACAACCGTGCGATCAACTGGGATTGCTTCAAAATTGAGTTTGACAACGCCAGTTATCAGAGCGCGGAGAACGCATTGAAGGGGATGGATCACTCCATTCGCATCATGATCGTCATGATTGTCCTGGCTGGCGTTGTGATCTTAGTTCTTCTGCTCTCCATTTGGGCAAAGTTCCGCGTCCGCGAGACAGGAACGATGCTTGCACTGGGAGAGAGTAAGGGAAAGATCCTTGCCCAGCGGATGATGGAAATAGCGTTGATTGCGGCGCTGGCCTTTGGCCTTTCCTGCCCTGTCAGCGGTATGGCGGCGAACAGTGTGGGAAATATGCTGCTGGCACAGGCCAATGAACAAATTATCCCCGAATCTGCCTCCAATACGATACAGGCCGGGATGCCAATTACTTCCGATAATTTTGATTTAAGCCCGGTCTTTGCAGCGCCCAAGGTGGAAGCATTAGACGTTGCGATTACCAACGATATTTTTGCGGCAGTGTATGGCCTGGGGTTGCTGACCGCCCTGCTCGCTGTCTGCGCAGCAAGTGTTCCGGTTATGAAAATGAAGCCAAATGAGCTCCTATCAAAAATGGATTGAGGAGGATTAAATCATGCCAATTTTAGAAATAGAAAACCTCAAATATGCCTATGGAAAGCAACCTGTGCTGCGAGGAATCAGCATTCAACTGGAGCAAGGAAAAATGTACGCCATTCTCGGTCCCTCCGGGTGCGGGAAAACAACGCTGCTCTCTCTGCTGGGCGGTCTGGACAGCCCGGCCAGCGGTCAGATTTTGTACCAGGGCGAGGACATTGCTAAAACCGGCCTTGCCAATCACCGGCGTAGCCATGTAGCGTTTATCTTCCAGGGCTATAACCTGATCGACTATCTGACCCCCATGGAGAACGTGGCCCTGACTTCTAAGCAGCCGCCGCTCCCCATCCTGGAGCAATTGGGACTGACCACAGAAGAAGCGAGGCGGAATGTTCTGAAGCTGTCCGGGGGCCAGCAGCAGCGTGTGGCCATCGCCCGCGCCCTAGCCAGCGACGCGCAAGTTATTTTAGCTGATGAACCGACTGGAAATCTGGACGAAGACACCGCCGCTGAAATTACATCTATCCTCAAAGACAGCGCCCATCAGGCGGGAAAGTGTGTCGTGGTCGTTACCCACTCTAATGAGCTGGCAAAAGAGGCTGATGTGGTTTTTCAACTCCGCAAAGGCCAGTTACAAATTTCTACGTCTGACACCGACAGTAATACAAAAAGTGGAGGGAAAAGCACAAAATAGAGGCTGTAACTTTCATTAACAGCAAAAGTATCTGCCGCACGACGGCAAAAGAAAAAAAGCCGTCGTACAGTAGAGCATTGTCACGCCCAAAATGGCGGCTTTGAGAAATCAAGGCCGCTGTTTTTATATCCATTGGCGGCAATAGGAGGATGCCGCCATGGGTTACCAAAGCCATGGTCCTATCAACTATCACACGTTAAAAAAAGCCTGACTTCGGAAGCGGCAAATAGTACCCGCATTTGCGAAAAATGTCGCTTCCTGTCGAAAGCTAATGCCCGTCCCCGCGTTCGTATGGCCTTGTGCCATGCGGACGTTTTTATTTGTCTGGGTCGCTCCACTCGATCCAGGTGCCGAGGCCCGCCCCCTCCGTTCAGACCCCAAAAATCTGAACGGAGGAAAAGACGATGGAAATCACCATCAGCATAGACGGGCGCATGGTGTCCGTGGAAGTCAGCGCCGAGGTTGCCGAGTGCCTGGACGCTGGCAAGCGCAAATCTGAAAACCTCTCCCATGAGCGGCGGCGCTACTGGGACAAGCGAGAATTTGACGAGTACATAGTCGCTGTTGAAGGCCGCCTACCCTATTGTGCCAGTCCGGAGGAACTGGTCTGCCAGCGGGAAACCTGGGACGAAATCATGGCGGTGTTGGCCCTGTGTACCGACACCCAGCGGGAACGGTTCCTGCTCCACGCGCTGTATGATCTCAGCTATGCAGAGGTCGGCAAACTATGCGGCTGTTCCAAGGGTGCAGTCGAAAAGTCTGTCAATGGTGTCAAAAAGATTTTTCAAAAATTTTGGAAAGGGGGTATACGATAGGCCCCCTAACTGGCCTATAAGATGAGGGGCAAATGCTCCATCACCGGGAGGGACAAGCTGTTACGGCGGCTTGTCCCTTCTGTTATTTCAAGGAGGTCACTATGGCAGTAATCAATCTACGACGCTATTACCCGCATTACCCAAAGGACAAGTTCATTGACGTGCCGGATGATGTCGCGGACGAGTTGGAGGAAGGTCGGCGCATCGAGAATCGCCAGAACAGCAGGCGCACCTATTACCATGTCTATTCCATCGACCAAAGCCCCGCTATCGAGAACCATGCCATGTTCCTGGTGCTGTCCCCGGAGGAGCTGATGATCCAGGCCGAGGACGAAGCCGCCGCCGACCTGACGCTGGAGCATTTGGCTGATGCCATACTGCTCCTGTCCCCCATCCAGGCGCGGCGGCTCCATGCCCGGTTTGTGCTGAAAAAGAAGTTCCGGGAAATCGCGGCGGACGAGGGCGTGAGCGGAAGCTGCGCCGCCGATTCTGTCACCAGCGCCGTCAGGAAGTTGCAGAAATTTTTTGAGAAAAACGGCTGGATGCCGAAGGAGGCTTGATACCACATGAACAAATCAGCGGCGGTTCAAAAGGCCAGCTTACAAAAGAAAAAGGCAGAAGCCGAAAAGCACATCTCGCAGTTAGAGAATCAGCAGAAAATCTTGCTCAACCGCCTCCGCAAGGAGGAGCGCAACGCCCGCACCAGCCGTCTGTGCCGCCATGGAGCGATTTTGGAGGGTGTGTTTCCCGCCGCTGTCACCGCCGACGGCGAGGATATCAAAGCGTTTCTCATTGCCCTTTCCCATCTGCCGGGGGCAGAAGAAATGGCCGCAAAAATGCTGAAGATTGGGAGTACGGAGTAAGTCACTTGGGACAGTGCGCACTTATACACCGTCCCGGTGTCGTGCGCCCTGCCGGGGGCTGTTGCGTCCTACGGACGCGATGGGGGCTGCGCCCCCAAACCCCTGCCTCCATCCTGCCGAAAGGAGGTCAATTTTTATCGCCATCTTCCATTGTCCTGTGAAAATCATACAGCGGAGCAAGGGCAAATCCGCTGTGGCTGCTGCTGCCTATCGGAGCGGTGAGAAGCTGGTGAACGAGTGGGACGGTCTGACCCACGATTACACCCACAAGCGGGGCATCGTTCACAAGGAAATCCTGCTCCCCGCCCATGCCCCGCCGGAATTTTCAGACCGCTCCACCTTATGGAACTCGGTGGAGCAAATCGAGAAATCCGGCGATGCCCAGCTTGCCCGTGAAATCGAGGTTGCCCTGCCCGTGGAGCTGTCCCCGGCGGCGCGGCTGGCCCTTGTCCGCTCGTACATCAAGGACAATTTTGTGGAGGCGGGGATGTGCGCTGATTTTGCCATCCATGACAAGGGCACTGGCAACCCCCACGCCCATATCATGCTGACCATGCGGCCCCTTCTCCCTGACGGGCGCTGGGGCGTGAAGTGCCGGAAGATCTACGACTTGGACGAGCGTGGACAGCGCATCCCCAACGGAAAAGGCGGCTGGAAAAGCCATCGGGAGGACACCACCGACTGGAATAACCGGGGCAACGCCGAGAAGTGGCGGGCGGCGTGGGCCGCTTGTGTCAACCAGGCGTTAGAGGCGGCAGGCCAGCCGAATCGTGTTGACCACCGCTCCTACAAGCGTCAGGGCATTGAGAAAATCCCCACCATCCACATGGGGCCTGCCGCCAGCCAGATGGAGCGCCGGGGCATTGCCACCGAGAAGGGGGATATCAACCGCCAGATTGCCGCAGACAACAAGCTCTTGAAAGAAATCAAGGCCCGACTCACCCGGCTGTATAACTGGACAAAGGAACAGGCTGACGTGCCCCAGGGCGGAAGCGTTTTGGCCCAGCTCTATCAGGCCCAGGCAGAGGTCAACGCCAGCAAAGCCAAGACCAGGGCCGGGAAGGTCAAAGCCCTCAAAGCCAATGCAGCCCTGTTCAATTTTTTGCAGTCCAACGGCATCAGCTCCATGGCGCAACTCTACGAAAAAATTGAAGCCATGAACAACGATTATTACGAGTTGCGGGGGAAAATCGTCAACGCCGAACGCCGCATTTCCGCCCTGTCCGAACGGCTGGAAATGTGGGCGCAGTATCAGCGGACGAAGCCTGTCCGCCAGCGGCTGGACAAAGTGAAGCCCAGCAGACGGGGGCAGTACCAACAGGAGCATGAAATCGAGCTGGTCTCCTTTGATGCCGCCGCCCGTTTTCTGGACGATTTGAAGGAATTCGGCGAGGCAATCACGCCCAAAGCATGGCAGACCGAAGTTGACCGTCTGACCGCGCAAAAGGAATTGGATTATCAGAAAATGCAGGCCATGCGGGACGATCTCAAAGCGGTGGAGCAGTTGAAACAGACCGCTGAACAGCTTGCCCGCGACGGCCAGCACCAGCAGACCGAGCATGACCGATAATATTTGAAAGGGGAACTGAAAAATGGATTTGAACCCGTGGGAACGCCGCCAAAAGCTGTTGGAGGTTTTGTGCCAGCGGCGGCACGACACCTACGCGAACCTTGCCCATGAATTTGGTGTCAGCGTGGGCACCATCCGCCGCGATGTCACGCATTTGATGTGTTCCTATCCCGTGGAAACTGTGTGCGGCGGTCATGGCGGTGTCAGGGTGGCGGAGTGGTATCACCTGGACCGCCGCAGCCTGACCGCCGGTGAGCTGGAGCTGTTGAAACGGCTGGGGCAGCTTCTCCATGGCCGCGATTTGGAAACGCTGAACCGCATCATCACGCAGTTTTCGCATTGAGGGAAACCACCATGCTTGTAAAAATCAGCGACATCAAAATCAAACCAGGGCGGCGGGAGGCCAAGCCGAAGGCCGTGGAGGAGCTGGCCCGGAGTATCCAGGCTTTGGGGCTGCTCAACCCCATCATCATCACCGAGGACAATACGTTGATCGCTGGCCTCCACCGGCTGGAAGCGGTGAAGAAATTGGGCTGGGCAGAAGTTGAGTGTACCGTCAGCAGCATGGACAGCCTGCAAGCGGAACTGGCGGAGATTGACGAGAACTTTGTGCGCACCAACCTGTCTCATCGGGAGCTGGGCGATTTGCTCCTGCATCGGAAGGAGCTGTATGAGGCCCTCCACCCGGAAACCCGCCAGGGCCAGCGCAACGGCCAGACGGCTAAAAGCGGCAATTTGCCGTTTTTAGACCCAAAGCCCTTTGCGCAGGACAGCGCCGACAAGCTGGGTGTCAGCAGGCGTACTGTGGAGCGGTTGGTTCAAACCGCTGCCAATCTGACGCCGGAGGCGAAGGAGGCTATTCAGAACGCTGGCACAAAAATCACCAAGGGGGCCGCGCTGGAAATATCCAGGCTGCCGCCTGACCAGCAGGAGGAAGCGGCTGCGCGGCTGACTGCGTCGCCGTCCCCGCCGGGAAGGCAGGACGCCATGGACAGCGAGGCACTTTTGGCTAAGTTTAAGGCCCTTTGCCGCCATTATAGTTCCGGCGTCGAATCCTTCCACCGTCAGATAGACGTTTTCGCGGGCATGACGATCTCGCAGTTTGACGAACTGAGTGACAGCGCCTATGCCGTTACCAATGCCATACGGGACTTTTTCCAAAAAGTGAACGGAATCCGAAATCAAAAGCAAGGAGAGGACCAACATGAAAACTGAGTACATGACCAGCGCCGCCACATTGCCGCCGCACATCCCTTATCCCCGATTTCTGTTGACCACGGACATGAAGCTGATCGACAGGGTGGTTTATGCCGTCCTGTTGGACGAGGCCGCCCGCGCCCAGGACAAGGGCTGGGTGGACAAGTGTGGGCGGCTGTATGTGGCGCTCCCCGCCGCCGACATTGCCCGGATGATCGACCGCACCCCGGCCACCGTCAGGAACACCGTCAACGCCCTGGAGGAGCTTGGGCTGGTGGAGCGGTGGCTGACCAGCCACACGACGCCCGATCACATCTATGTGAAGCTGCCAAGTGACGAGGGTGGAAAATGATACCCCATATGACCTACCAGCAGTACCGCGCCGCCCGGAGGCTGGTGCATCAATGCTGTAACTATGACGAGGGGAACTGTCTGGCCTTGTCGGGGTGGGACACCTGCGTCTGCGTCCAGAGCGTTTCCTACTCGCTTCTGTGCCGGTGGTTCCGGGCCGCTGTACTGCCCCAGGATGCCAGCCTGTGCGCCGCCCTGCTCTACTGCAATCAGATGAAGCCCTGTGCCATCTGCGGCAGGTCATTTTTGCCCAAATCCAACCGGGCCAAATACTGCCCTGATTGTGCCAGTCAAGAGCGACGCAGAAAGACCCGTGACCGAGTGCGCCGCCACAGGGCTGAAATGTAACGCTTTAGGCCCTTTCAAAGCGTTGAAAATCAAGGGGGTTCGGGCCGGGGTCAATAGGGGGGCTGATACTTTTTACATCCAGCCCCCAAAACGGCCCTCTAACGGCCCGCAAGAGCCATTTACGAAGGAGATAACTGCCTATGGCCGATAACCGAAAATACTACTATCTCAAGCTGAAAGAAAACTACTTTGACGATGATTCCATTCTGCTCCTGGAGAGTATGCAGGACGGCATTCTGTATTCCTACATCCTGCTGAAGCTGTATCTGAAATCGCTGAAGCATGGCGGGCGGCTCCAGCTTGACGAGAGCATTCCCTACACCCCGCAGATGATTGCCACCATCACCCGTCAGCAGATTGGCACCGTGGAACGGGCCATCAAGATTTTTTTGCAGCTCGGCCTTATGGAGCAAATGCCAGACGGCGCTTTTTACATGAGCAATATTGAGCTTTTGATCGGCCAATCCTCCACTGAGGGGGAGCGGAAACGGCGGGCGCGGCAGGCTAATCGCGCGGCCCTAAATCCTGGTGGACAAATGTCCGCCATTTGTCCACCAGAGATAGAGATAAAGAGAGAGTTAGAGATAGAGAAAGAGAGAGAGCTAAAAAAGGGACAACCCGCGCCCGCCTTTGGCCGCTACGAAAATGTTTTTCTGTCCGACACCGAGTTGGCTGAACTGCAAGCCGACTTCCCCACCGTCTGGCAGGAGTACATTGAGCGGCTGTCCGAGTACATGGCGTCCACTGGCAGGACATACAAGAACCATGCTGCTACCATCCGGCGCTGGGCGGCGGAGGATCTGCGCAAGGCTAACAGCATACCCAGCTATACCTGTGAGGAAGGTGAGAGCCTGTGAGTAACTTTGATGGCATTTTGAACCGGCTGGCGGTAACGCATCGGGAGCCGGAGGATTACACCGGCGAGGACGGCCTGCTTTACTGCGGGAAGTGCCATACCCCCAAGCAATTCCGCATGACCGCGCCTCCCATGGAGGGGCGGATACTTCCCTGTCCCTGCCAGTGTGAAAAGGAGCGCCAAGAACAGGAGGCGGCGGAGCAGGAGGCCCAGCGCCGCCGTCAGGCTGTAGCCGACTTGAAACACAAGGGGTTCACCGACCCTGCCATGCGGGGGTGGACGTTTGCCAATGACAACGGCAAATGCCCACAGATGAAACACGCCCGTTTCTATGTCGAACATTGGGAGCAGATGAAAATGGAGAACATCGGTTATCTGCTTTGGGGTGGTGTTGGCACCGGGAAAAGTTATTTCGCCGGGTGCATCGCCAACGCCCTGATGGAGCAGGAAGTAGCCGTCCGCATGACGAACTTTGCCCTGATACTGAACGACCTGACCGCCAGCTTTGAGGGCCGCAACGAGTACATAACCCGCCTGTGCCGCGCCCCGCTGCTTATCCTGGACGACTTCGGCATGGAGCGCGGGACGGAGTACGGATTGGAACAGGTCTACAATGTCATTGACAGCCGCTACCGCAGCCGCAGGCCGCTGATCGTCACCACCAACCTGTCCCTCCAGGACTTACAGCACCCCCAGGACACCGCCCATGCCCGTATCTATGACCGGCTGTTGGAGATGTGCGCCCCTATCCGATTTTCCGGCGAGAACTTCCGTAGGGCTACGGCCCAGGAGAAGCTGGCACGTTTAAGGAATCACTGATTTAATCCCCCAAGGGAATAGGGATGTGATAAAATAAGGAAAAA
>OFGO01000053.1_pt1 | contig 110250 bp, 111 predicted proteins | sample 1521761 | NCBI WGS metagenome assembly OFGO01 (sample SAMEA3504128, study PRJEB24116) | mouse gut metagenome | biome: mouse gut; feature: mouse-associated habitat; material: faeces | place: Denmark | collected 2011
ACGCGCAGACACAAATCTCGCGATTGAAAATTTTAATTTTCAATCTTTCCTCCTTACCCGATGCCTTTCTTCTCGCCGGACTCCGTTCCTCCGCCTTGCAGATACACTACATACCGTCCATTTCCAAAAGTTTCCTGATACTCATATTCGCACAGATACCGCTTCAAACTCTGCAGCTTCTCATCCGCATCGAACTTCTCCTGCTCCACGCCAAACCAGTTCATTCCGTCCGCGTCCTCGTTCAGATATGCCCCCACCGGAGCTGCCACGATCACTACCGGCGGCTCCTCCATCTGCTGCAGATCCCGCTCATACTCCGTCATAAGATAGGAATCCAGATCCGGCCAGAATGTAGAAAGCGCCGAAGGCATGTCAAGCAGATAGCCCAGCCCCGAAAGGTCCTTATAGAAAAGCGCCGGCTTCCCCGTAAGCTCTGCTTCCTCCGTATACGCCGCCAGTTCCTCAAGCCACGCGGCATTATCCGCATTCGTATAGACGCCCGCCGCTTTCGCCGGCACTGTCACCACAGTATCCCGCTTCTCCCCTTCAACTCCGTCCTGGAAAGCAAAGAGAAAATGAAACCCCACACTCTGCACCAGCACAAAAGCAATAAGCATCGCAAACGGCACTTTCCACAGGATTCCATCCGGCTGCTTCCTGCCGGCCAGATAACCGGTCCACAGCGCAAACGGCGCCGCTAAAAACAGGTTATTGATAATAGGATACAGATCGTTATTGCTGCCCAGCGGCGTCACCAGGATCAGCACCAGCACCAGCACCGCCATTATTTTACAGGCAGCCGGCACCCCCTTCCTGCACAGGCTAAGGACTGCCAGCAGGATCGCCGCGATCAGAAACAGGACCGCCGGATAGTACATACTGCTGTACCGGTAATACTGGAAGGTAAATACGCCCCGCCCCCAGTACAGACGGAGCAATACCAGAAATACCGCCGCATAGAAAATCCGGCACAGGACCGCCAGCAACGGAACCTTTGCAAAAAATCTGCGCTGTACCGCAAAAAGAACCCAGCCGCCTGCCATGCACAATCCCGCAAACAGCAGCCAGAAAGCTCCTGTGACATAGTCCCCAAACATCCCCGTCAGCATCGATGTCGGCTTATAGTCTGTCGCCTTCTCCGTCATGGCAAACATCGTGCGCACCATGGAAGGATACGCGCCTGCTCCGTATCGAAGACAGATCACTCCCAGGGGCACGCCGAATCCGGCCGCATACCCCAGCATACACCACAATGTGTCCCGCAGCGCCCGCCGCCATTTCTCCTGCCCACCATATAGAAATGCCCCATACCACACCGCCACAATAAAGGCCGCCTGGACTACATTGGGCATCCGCACCGCCACATTGACGCCAAGACAGATCCCGGCCATAATATAGTACCGCCGTGCACCAATTTCCCGCCTGCTGCCGCCAGACAGCGTTTCGTTCTCCTGATTCCCGGCGTTACTCTTCAAGACTCCCTCATACAACAGCAATACCCCTGCCGTCATCAACAGATAAGTCAGATAATTGTACAGGATCGTAGACGGACACCAGCATAAGCCCAGCGCGATTCCCTCGCCGAGAAACACGAGCGGCGCAGGGATCCTCCTTTTCAATATTCGATATGCTGCAACTGCCGTCACCGACTGTATTAACACCGTATAACAGTTGATTCCGATCAGCGTATCACCGAAGGGCAGATGCATTAACAGAAAACCTGTCACATTTGCCAGGAAAGTCGCCACCATCCAGGTGCCGTCCATGGATGCAAAATACTGAAAATTTGACAGGCTGTACGTTGCGTCCGAAACGTCAAGCCCCTGCCGGACTCCCACCAGCGGATAGAGGAGCAGCAACAGCGGAAATATTTTGTTTTCCGTAAGTTTACTATATTTATAATAGATCCTGTCTATACTGCCCATAGTCCTCTCCATATCCATAGCGTTCACACGCCGGCTGCCGGTTTCATTATGAACCCTATCTGCCTGCCGCTTTCCGCTCCCTGCCAAACACACTGCCGATCAGCGCAAAAAGCTTCATAACTATTCAGCCATCGGCTTCATAGTTACTGAATCCGGCCTATTCCAGATTTGCCTTCGGCAAAGAGGCCGGATTCTTCTCAACCTTTATGCATTCTCACGGCCTTTGCAGTAAATGCAAAGACCTTGGCTGAACTGTTACAAAGTTTCTGCCTGGCAAAATCCACTGTCGTCCCCGCCGCATAGACAAGCAGCACGCACAGAAGCATATGGGGCACAAAACGCCAGCTTCCCCGCACGGCATCCACCTTAAGCCACCGCATCCACTCATAGCGCACAAGCAGATGCTCGTGCAGCAGATAGACACCGAAGGTATACGGCGCCGCCCGCCTGATCAGGGCTGCCCCGCGTCCCTCCGGAATCCGTATCTCCCGGAATACCATGAAGAGTCCGACTGCCCCCAGCAGACAGAACAAGTGATTGTAAGTAGTCGGCATATCCATATAATAGAGAAACGGCATTGCAAAGTCAGACAGTATACCCGACAGAGCCGTCAGTAAGAAAACGCCCACACACATACTCCCATAGAGCAGCAGCGCGTTCCTTTTTCTCTCCAATATCGGAATCCCGTAAAGCCTGAGATACGCTGCCACCAGGAACAGACATAAGAACCACCCATAGTCATACCCGTAACGGTCCGTGGCAAATGTCACCGGCAGGATGGATTTCCACACCGAAAAGTAACACAGCAGCAGCACTATGACCACCTGCAATGCTTTCTTCTCCATCTTCTTTACACCCGCCGCCAGAAACGGGGCGAACAGATACATGACCAGGTATGCCGTGGCAAACCAGTAATGCTCCGTCTCCACGGGAATCACATAATCCAGCCAGTCATAGACCGATAATGCTCCCGCCGGCACAACCCCGACACAAAGAAGGACCACAGGGATCAGGACCGAATAAAAAAGAATCTGCCCGGCCAGGGACACCACCCGCCCCGGTCTCCACGCAGACTCCACCAGAAAATACCCGCTGAGCAGCACGTAACAGTTAACTGCAACGATACAGAAAGCCTCGATCAGATGCGCGGCATAGTTTATCACAGTACGGTCCGTCGTGTAGGCCGTAAGCAGTTCCCCCTTATTCAAATAGTGGAGGACGATGATCATCAACATCGCCACGATCCTCAGCAATTCAAAATTTGCCTGCCGTTCTGATTTCATATACCGCTTCCCTATTCCGCAAAGAATTATTTCCTCTATTTTTTCTCCTTAAAGATCCAAAGCTTGCTCAGGAAATAGTTTGCCAGGATAACGATCACCTGACAGAACAATTTGGAGATATATTCATTCAAGTCTGCAACATCCACCATGACAAACATCATAGCCAGCTCCAGAACCTCCGTAGCCACCCGCGCCCCGATAAAAGCGACAAACTCCCTGCCAAGAGACTGCACATCCTTATTCTGACTCTTAAACACAAAGGTGCGGTTGGTCCAGTAGGCAAACACCACCGTCAGCACCCAGGAAACAGCCGTCGCCAGCATATAGTGCATCTGCATCATGGATGCAAACACAAAATACAGCACATAATTCAGCACAAAAGCCAAAAATCCGAAGATCAGATAATTGATGCCTTCCTCATGCTTTCTATATTGCTCCCAGGCAAAATCCCATAGTTTCTTCATCGTTAATACCCTACCCTTCTTCTACTCTATAAATCCGCAGCGCTGCCCGCTCCAAAATGTCTGCCTGGCTTTTCAGCGCGCCCTCTGCGCCTTACCGTCTTCCACTCGATATACCATATCACATTTCTCGATCGTCTGCAGCCTGTGCGCGATAATGATCAGTGTCTTGCGCCCGTGCAGCCTGTTGATGGAATCCATGATCGCCGCCTCCGTCTCATTGTCCAGGGCGGATGTGGCCTCGTCTAACACCAGCACCTCCGGATCCTCAAAAAGCGCCCGTGCGATACCGATCCTCTGTCTTTGTCCGCCGGATATGCGGATGCCCCGCTCTCCGATGCTCGTGTCAAGCCCCTCCGGCAGACCTTTAACAAACTCGTCCAGCTGCGCTTCCCGCAGCGCTTCCCATACTTTATTATCATCGATATCTTCATCCGCATACCCGAACGCCACATTCCTGCGTATCGTGGAATCTATCATGAAAATAGTCTGCGGAATGTAGCCGATATTTTTCAGCCAGGAGGCATAATGCTCTCTCACTTCCACGCCATCCGCCAGAATGCTGCCCGTCTCAAGCTGTAAAAGCCCCAGCAGGATATCCACGATAGTTGTCTTACCCGCACCGGAAGTCCCCACAATGCCGACCGATTTCCCCACCGGGATCATCATATCCGCGTGATCGAAGATCAGCGTCTGCGAATTGGGATATCTGTAAGTAATATCCTGCAGCACGATCTCCTTCCTGACATCCAGTTTCTCCACGTCGATCTTCTTCTGATAAGTCTCCGCATTATAATCAACGTTCTCATCCCGGATCTCCTCCTGCAGGTTATCGCTTACCCCCATGAAGAACGGTTCAAAATAAGAGATGGAAGTCAGATGGTTGTTGATCCTGTTGGCACAGGGGATCAGCCGCATGGCAGCCACTGCCAGAACGCCCAGCTGCGGCACAATATCCGCCGCTGCGGTTCCCTGCAGCAGCTGTATCATCAGATATAAGATCATGCCCGCAATGGCCAAAGTCTCGATCAACAGCCTCGGCGTGGCATTGTACAGGTTATAGCGCTGCACGGCACTGACATATCCGGCTCCGCACTTGGAATACTCATTGATAAAATATCCCTCTTTCCGGGCGATCTTGATCTCCTTGATCCCCATCACCGACTGGTCGATCCACTTATACAGCCCGCTGTAGAATTCCTGGTTCTCCTCCCCGGCTTTGCGCATGATCGGCTTGAGGATACATTTGATCACCAACAGCGCCACCACCAGCAGCGCCGTGACCGTAAGGCTCATCCATACATCCGCCACCAGGCTGGCCGCCGCCAGGCAGACAAAGACGATCCCCTCACTGATCAGCTGCAGCAGCGCCAGTATCAAGCCATACATATTATTGACATCCGACGTGATGCTCCTCTGGATCACCGCCGTGTCCGCATTAAGATAGTATTCATAAGGTCTTTGCATAAAGTTGATCATCATCCGCCTGGATGTTGCAAACTGGTTCGTATAGACAAACTTAAGCTGCACCTTCTGCTGGAAGAAAAGGAAGATATTCTTGGTCACAAACACGAGTACCAGCCCAACCATCACAAGCATCGTCAGATCACCACTGTTATCCACGCCAAAGATCCGGCAGATCACCTGCAGATAGTCATGTTTGGCTATGGCATCCTCTTCCAGCACCACATTCATGACCGGCATCACCATGGACACTCCCAGCGTCTCCAGCACGGCCCCGATCAGCATCAAAAAGACAAGCATCATCATCTTCCGTTTCTGCTGCCTGTCCAGCAAAACCATTAACTTCTCATAGATCTTAACCATACCGGCGCACTGTCCCCTCCTGGAAAAATCAAAACTGGTAACAATTCTATCTATTCTACCACAAGTTGCCAGTAGAATGCAAACAACCTTTATATCTGCTCATTCTGCCGGTGCAGTTTGGGCGCCTCATACTTGTCCATAAAATCTTCCCCGAGGAAAAGCACTTCATCCGCACACGTTATCCCGTTTGGTACCGTGAACACCGATACCACCCGCCGAAACCGCAGACCCGGTATAAAATTCAGTATTTCCATGGGAAACATGCCACTCAGTACGATATGCCCCGCAAATTCCTTCGCATAGTCCAGCACATCCCTCGGATGAGGCTTGATCAGGATCTGTCCCTGCCTGCCATCGACCTGACCATATTTCCCGATGATATCCGCGAAGATCTGTCTCCTCACTGTCAGATCGCAAAGCGGCTCCGACAGCACCAGAATCTTGTCCTTCGCCCCGCACGCAAGCTGTCCGAGCAGTTCATCCAGATCTTCGACAAAAAGGCGGATCAAAATATCCTTATCCTCTTCCGTCAGCCGTTCCACCAGCTTTGCCCGCGGCACCTCGATATACTTGTCACAAGGATAGGGCACAACACTCCTGTCATTGATCTCCATGTCGAGACAATACCTGCTGTATCCGTTCTGGATAAAGATCAGGTTATGGGCCGCCATCCACGCTTTCAGCTCAAAATGCCCCCGGTTATCGTAGCGTGCCGTATCATAATACTGAATACAGTTCAGACCATCCTCCAGTGCATGATAAGGTATCTTCTCATAATTCAGATAATACCCGATGGGATCGGAATCGCAGAACACATAGATATCCCGGTACTGTCTGAAATCCACCGGTACATAGGGCTTTTCCAGTCTGCCCAGCATCTTCGTATACTTCATGCGGGAGAGCATATTTAAGAACAGATTTCCCCGGTCCGTGTGATACTTCTGCAGTTCCGGGAAGAAGGTATCCACCTTTTCCTCAAACAACACCGTCTCTTCAAAAAGAGGACAGCGCATCGCACGCTCTCTCAGATTGCCGAAATCATTCGACATCGTACTCAGTACCAGCGTCGCCCTCCCCCGCTTTGCCGCCGGAAGCGCAAGCTCCTTCAGGCAGGCTACATATACATGGTAATAAGTGTGACACACATAAATTCTATCCTTCATGGTTCAATCGTTTGCCCTTTCCGCCGTGTCCATATGCAGCAGCCGCACCTCAAAATGCCATTCCTGCCCGCACGTCCCGCACGACACCGACACAGATTTCAAATGGTTTTCAAGATATCTGCATACTGCCTGTTCAATTCCCTTTCCAACCTGATAAATTCCGGAATGTAGCAGGACAGGATCCGTTCTACCAATTCCCCGGCCGCATTCCCATCATAAATATGTGCCCTATCATTCCTGTCTTTCAGCATATCCAGCCAAAGCTCTCCATCAAAGAACGGATACACCGCATATGCCTCCTTGATAATTCCCCTTGGTGAACCGGTCGCGGCGGCGCTGCTTCCTTCATAAGCCAACAGCTCCTTCAATACCTTCCATCCCAGCTCGAACTGAATGGAAAATTTATTTATGATTCCGCTGATGATAAATGCATTGTCCAATTGCTCCTTATCCGCCTGCTTAAGCACATTCAAATGAGAAACATAGTTATCATATTTTTTCATACAGCACTCTTCCTTCTGCCTCTATCGCTTCCTTCAGTTCCTTCTGCACGGCACTGTCCAGATTTACCACATCATACCTTAACGGTGTTGAAGTCTCCTCCTCCACATCCAATACAAAACGCGAAATATTCCCGCCGCATACGGCCAGATCGATATCACTGGCGCGGCGGTGATCTCCACGCGCCCTCGAACCGAATAAGATCACTTTATCAATATCATACTTGCGCGCCAACGCACATATTTCCTGAATGACGGTAAGTCCGATCCCGGTCTCCTGCATAACCCTCTCCCTCATAAAGCTCTCTTCCTTCTGTCTCTATCGCTTCCTTCAGTTCCTTCTGCACTGCACTGTCCAGATTTGCCGCATCATACACAGATGCCCTTTCGTTCCAATGCGGCCGCATATAATCATCCTGCTTATACTATAACACCCGTTTTAACCATTGCCAATCAAAATTCTGCATTGTACCACGCTTCAAAATGAGGTATGATTACAAATAACCATACCCTCAGTGAACAAAGGTACACACGGGCATGTATTCCTTTGTTCACTGAGCGTACCCACTATTTACAATCACAGGAGACGATCAGACATGGACAACGCACCGGCAAGCTATCCTTTTTACAGGATCAAGGAAAAAGAACTGCTTTATGACATCAATCTTCTTCGGGATTCTCTTACACAAAACTGGGGCAGTTTCGTTATGGGTTACTCTTTCAAGACCAACTCCCTGCCCTGGCTCCTCTCCTATCTCAGAAAGGAAGGCTTCTACGCGGAAGTAGTCTCCGCCGAGGAATATGACCTGGCGCACCGCCTTGGCTATCACGGCCGGCAGATCATTTACAACGGCCCGATCAAGGACAGGAAGATCTTCGAGACAGTCCTGATCGCCGGCGGCTATGTGAATCTGGATTCCTCTGATGAACTCACCTGGATGGAAGAACTGAGCAAACTCTACCCGGCCCATGAATTTGGCGTGGGGCTTCGAGTGAACTGCGATATCGCCGCCCTCTGTCCGCAGGAAGAACTGGTGGAATCCGAAGGCGGCCGTTTCGGATACTGTTATGAGAACGGTGTGCTGGCAGATGCCATAGCCCGGCTGACGCGTCTGCCGAATGTGCGGGTGGCCGGACTCCATCTCCACTCCTCCACCCAGTCCAGGACCGTACAGGTTTACGGCGCTCTCGCCGGTATGGCCGTACGAATCGCACAGGAATACAGTCTCTCCCTCTCCTGTATCGATATGGGCGGCGGCTATTTCGGCGGCCGGGACGACAAACCGGATTACCGTGATTATTTCAAAGAGATCTGCAAAGTGCTCGGCACCCATTTTGACCGGGAGAAGACCACCCTGATCGCCGAACCCGGCGTCTCCCTGATCTCCCGCGCCACCACCTTCGAGACCCGGGTACTGGATATCAAGGATATCCGCGGCAGAAAATTTATCGTCACGGACGGCAGCCGCGTCAACTTGAACCCGCTCGTTACAAGACACGTATATCCCCATCATATCGAGTACTGCAGCGACAGCAGCATACGGGCGCGCGAGAAGTCCCAATGGATCTGCGGCGCTACCTGCATGGAGTACGACAGGCTCTTTGAGATCGTAGACGATGCCGCGCTGACCGTAGGCGACAAGATCATCTACGACACCGCCGGCGGTTATACCATGTGCCTGAATCCGCTTTTTATCCATTATTTTCCGGCAGTGGTCATTGAGAAGGCGGATGGAAGTTTCTTTACCGCAAGAAAGGCTTGGGGGAACGACGAATATCTGCAGAAGAATTACCTGGAATAAATTCCCGCGGCATTCACTCTGAGGTAGCTGGATGCATAAGACCGTGCAAATCTCTGTAACAGGAAAGGAATTATTATGAACAAATCATTCAAGATAGGATCCCGAACCATCTCCGCCGACTCTCCTGCCTTTATCGTGGCGGAGATCTCGGCCAACCACAATCAGGATTACGATCGGGCAGTAGAGATTATCCATGCGGCCAAAGAAGCCGGTGCAGACGCGGTGAAGCTGCAGACCTATACGGCCGATTCCATCACCCTGGACTGCGACGACGAATGCTTCCAGATCAACGAAGGTACCATCTGGGACGGGACTACGCTCTATAAGCTCTATCAGGAAGCCTATACGCCCTGGGACTGGCAGCCTAAGCTGAAAGAAGAAGCAAACCGGCTGGGACTGGAGTGCTTTTCCTCTCCCTTCGACCTTACTTCCGTGGATTTTCTGGAGAAAATGGATGTACCCGCCTATAAGATCGCTTCCTACGAGATCAACGATATTCCCATGATCCGTAAGATCGCGCGCCTGCACAAGCCTATGATCTTCGCCACCGGCATCGCTTATCCGGAGGATATCGAGCGGGCGCTCAATGTCTGTAGGCAGGAAGGAAATGAAGATGTGATCCTGTTAAAATGCGTTTCCTCCTATCCCACCCCCTACGAGGCGGTAAACTTAAATGTGATCCCCACTCTGGCTAAGACCTACGATTGTCTGGCGGGCATCTCCGATCACACGCTGGGCACCATCGTCTCCGCGGGAGCTGTCCCGCTGGGAGCCAAAATGATAGAGAAGCATCTTACCCTGCGCCGGGCGGACGGCGGCCCGGACGGCGCCTTCTCCATGGAGCCGGAAGAATTTCGCCAGATGGTCGAACAGATCCGCATTCTGGAGAAAGCGCTTGGAAGCAGCGAATATATTCTGACCGATGCCCAGAAGCTGGAGCATGAAGGTTCCCGTTCCCTTTTCGTGGTGGAAGATATTCCGGCAGGAGGGCTTCTTACCCCTGACAATATCCGTTCCATCCGCCCCGGCAACGGCCTGCATACCATGTATTATGAAGAAATCCTGGGAAAGAAGGCGAAGCAATTCCTGAAGAAAGGGACGCCCCTGGCGTGGGAACTGATCGACTGACATATAGTTAACGACATTAGAAATTTCGTTTTCGGCATTGCAGGAGCTGCCATATATGGCTCCTGCAAGAGACGGAAACAGAAATTTGTTATGTCGTTTACTATAAATACCCGTACAGTTATTGCACATCACGCCAGCCGAAACAACGCTTTAACCCTGCGCACCTTATCCCGCAGTTCCCCTTCTTCTCCTTCCAGAATAAAATATCCTCTCCCCATGAGGGAATGGCCGTCCGACACCGGCAGCAGCTCCTCCCCGGCCCTGATATGGCATTCCCAGCCGATCAGTGAAGGTTCCGACTGCCGTACCTGTTCTTGCGTCGGCACATCCATGACCTCTCCCTGCAGATCGAAATAATGGATCATCGCCTGTCTGGTCACGGCCGGCGTGAAATTCCATGTCTGTCCCATCCTGTACTTGATATATTCTTCTGCCATATCAATTCCCGTACACAGCGGTGTAAAAAGATTGTGCAGATTATGCCCCGAAGGCCGCGCAGACATCTCGATCACAAAAGGCCCCTGCGCACTGCGGATCAAGTCTACATGGAGAAGACATTCCCCCAATCCAAGACAATCCACTGCCTTCCTCATATACTCCCATGCCTGCTGCCAGAAAGGCTCTTCGGGCCGCACCGACACATACCCCACTGCCTGTCTGGCCGGCGGCGGCGTATTCTCCTTCTTCCGCAGCAGTACCATATGGAAACGGCCGCCGATCACGGCGCCGTCCACACCGTACTCTTCTCCGGCCATGCATTCCTCCAGTACATATTCCTCCTGCGTGCCCTTTAAAATACGCATCTGCGCTGCCAGCTCTTCTGCATTTTCCAGCATCTGTATTCCTCTACTGCCGGAACCGAACCGCGGCTTCAGGATGGCCGGATACATAAGCAGCGTTCTGTCCTCTGCCAATTTCTCAGCCAGCATATCCGGATCAAAACCGTCCGCTCCGCCCACCGCAAAGCAATGGCTTCTTCTCAGATTCTGCTCCTGCAGCTTCTGATGGAAACGGTATTTGTCCGTACACAAAACCGCCATCTGCCTGCTGATCCCCGGAAGTCCCAGCGCATCGTTAACTGCCCCGATGGTCGTAAGATATCTGCCGATTGGGACGGTCAGCACGAAATCTGCTCCCTCTTTCTGCACTGCTTCTATGACTGCCCTTTCGTCTGAGATATCCACCACCAGTCCCCTGTCGGCCGCCTGCAGTCCCTCGGCCTTCGGATTCCCGTCCAGAGCCGTCACAGACAGACCCATCTCATGGGCTTTTTCTATCGTATGAAGCGCCTCACTGCCGGCTCCAATGATCACTGCTTTCAAACTTGCACCTCCTGTCTTCTCCGACACAAATTCTTATAAATATGGCTTTTCCGGCGATTACCCGCTTCCGGTTACCCGCCACGCTGACATTTCCACACTTCAGTTCTCCCGCGAAAACATATCAAAATTCCCGATCCGCCTCAGCGCCTGCCCATCATCTTCCGATACTTCAGTTCTGCGATCTCCCAGTCCTCCTGGTTGTCGATGTCCTGCACCTCAAGTTCACTCATGATCATCGGCACCATATGCGGCAGATCCGTCGTCTTATATTCCATAAAGGGAGCCGTCCGGCAGCAGTAGAACTGTCCGCAGTCATGATAATACGGTTCCAGATCCTGGGAGCGCGTGCGGGCATGTTCCGGCCATTTCATCCGCAGTTCTCCCGCCTCATTTAAGATCATGCACCGCTGCGGCGGGAAAGAAAATGCCACCACCGGCATCACGGAATCCGCCTGCTCCAACAATCCCATGGCTGTCTGTAGCTTCTGTGCCGTCACAAAGGGGGCCGTGGGATAAATGCAGCAGAAAGTGTCAAACTCCCTGCCCTGTTCACGGTATGCAAGCAACACCTCCATCAGCACATCATCGGTAGCCGCGTAATCTCCGGCATTCGCATTACTGCGCATAAAAGGCACCTGCGCTCCGGCCGCCCGCGCAATCTCCGCGATCTCCTCGTCGTCCGTAGACACCATGACCTCTTCAAATACTCCCGATCGTATTGCCGCCTCTATCGAATAATTAATGATCGGTTTCCCGCAGAATTCCCTGATATTCTTGCGCGGGATCCGTTTACTGCCTCCTCTGGCAGTAATGATCGCTACAGATGAACCCATACTGACCCTCCTCGTAAGTCTTATTGTAATCTTGTTTTGCGGTTAATAATATATCACAACTTATATACAACTCCCTTTTCAGCAAAGTGTTCCCACTGCATAACATTTGAAATAAAATGTATATTCTTAAGTATGATTACCGAATTTATACTTATCTGACAATTCTTCAAACCGGAAGCTAACGAGTCAATGTCAGGATACCTGCGCAGTATGAAATTTGCCTGAATGTAATGTTTGGAAATGCACTTCTCAGTTCATCGGCAACGAAATATAATTCTTCATCATCCCATTCGTCACCTGCTTCCTGTCTGCATTGATTCCTCAGCGGTTCTACTAATCCTTTCGTGAAATCCCCCTGATAAAGATGTGAACCCGGCATTTTCCCGGATGCTAATTCAATCATTCCTGACGAGAAATCCTGCCCATAGATGGAACAACCATGTTCATATAGTTTTGTCGTGAGTGTACCCGTTCCAAACCCTATATCAAGCACTGTTGCGTTTGGCTTTTCCATAATGGCATGAAAGATGTTTCCAAGCACATCCCGGTAACCGGCAAACGGATATGTATTTTCTTCATCGGAAATCCCCACCGCTATGTCATATCCATCTGCCCACAGGTCAAAGTCATTTTTATTTAACATACCTGCCTCCTTAAATGTCAATTTACATAATTGATTATAAAATATGTGCCTGATGCCTGCAATGTATATTTATAATCCCGCTTTCTATGGGTACAAGCGTGCTGTATCTGCTCAGGATGCTGCTCCTGGTGTATGAGTGGGAGTCCCCCGCTGTACGGCGAACTCCGCCAACAGTACTGTCAATGACGCCGGAGAACTGGAAGTGAATGGCAACAGGGAAAAAGCCGGCTGCATCAGCGCGCTCTCACCGGTAACAGGAACCCATCATATCGCGTTATCCTACGAGAGTACAGCGGACAGCAGCCAGCAAACTTCTATTGGTGTTATGGAAGTATGAGATCAGGAGGAGATTATCGCCTCCACAAAGCTCATGTCGGATCAGACTTCAGCTGTTATAGAGGATAGACATGTATAGACTGCAGAGGATTGGCAAAACTATTGCAGATACTGTTTTTGCGTTATATAAAACACCGCAGTATAAACAGCCAAACCACGCAGACCGGCAATCAAACTTATGGCAAATCTATCCGGGGATATAACAGTCAGGACTGCTCCTGTTATAGTATACCCTGTCATTGTCCATCCCACGATTTCCAGATTGAAAAATAACCTGCCGGCCCACAACAAACCAGCCGCCAAACACATAAAAAGTAAAATCAATAACCAGACTTCCCCAGCCGAAAGTTTAACTGAACCCCAAAAAAAATGTAAACATTACAAAGCCTGAATACAGATTGAATCTGCAACCACTCCCTCACCCTTATCTACTATTCTGTTATCGCCCTGCATAACCTTTTTAATTGGCGTATGCTCATACCAATGCAAACCAGTACAATTTTGCATTTTCAATCGGGAAAGCATTCCATTCACTTACATACTGCAAAAACATCTTATTCTTGCTGTTTCCCGATGCCAACCGATTCAATATGCCCTGGATTTTTCCCATCACATCCTTGACGGGCTGCTTTCCTTCCGAAAGATCCCGAAAACAAGCACGCCAGTCATTAACCGCACTGTTTATCTCCTCATCCTTTACCTTTACTTTTCCGTAAAGATGATTCATTTGCTCTGTCTCACTCGGTCCAATGATTCTGGCACCCGTATGTCAAGCACAAACTAAAAAATTTATCAGATTATTGGCCGGACAGGTTATCCGCAAAGGACAAACCCGCCCGGCCAGTCTTTTTGCTTTCATTTCAGGTGCTTTTTATGCTGTCGCAATCCCTGAATCCATAATCGGATTCACAAAACCGTCTGCCACTGTACAGAGGCGGACTTCGTTCTGCTTGAGGAAGTTCCAGTATCGGATCATGTCCTCAGTGTGCCGGCAAAGGCGATTAAGATTGAATACAAGAACGATATCCACCAGATGTTCTTCAACTGCCCGGTTTACTTCCAGCAGGCCGGGACGGTCAAAATTTATGCCATTCTGTATATCTCTGGAAATTCCCATGATAGATAATCCATGCTCCGCTGCATATTCTTCAAGGCGATACCTATGTGTTTCCAGCAGTTCTTCACTCATATTACCGCCTTTATCTATGCGACAGTAAAGCCATACTTTTTCTCTGTTCATTGTCAGCCTCCTTATTCCATTCAGGAAATCTCCCTGCAAAAATCTTTCATTTTCCATTCAATTTTTATCTGGCTGTCTGGGAATACGCTAATCCTTTCAATCAGCACATTAGCAAACGTCTCCGTCAGACCATCCGCGCCACTAATATCACTGGCAATGGATTTCAGCTGTGATTTTGTGTCGCTATCCATTTGCTTTTGGCTGATCTCCGCAGAGAGCGCGGAATGTGCCTGCTTCAGACGGTTTAATTCTTTATCACACACGGATTTCTGTTCCAGATAGCTGTCCTTGTCAATCTCTTTCAGAAGAAAGCGCTCATAAAGCAGGCGTTTTTCTGTCTGGCACTGCCGGATCCGGTTCTGGTATTCTGTCTGCTCCGCAAGCTGGACATCCAGGCCGCCGGCTACGGAAAGACTGTCAATGTTTAAAATAATGCCTGCCTGCTTTAAAAGGATTTCGTAGATCAGGCTTTCCAGTTCCGCTTCCAGGATCCGCATACCGTGGCACGGCGACATGCTGTCAACGGAAGTATAACGGCAGATAAAATAGGGTTTTTTAGCCGGTATGCGTCCCATGGCGTGTTTACAGCATCCGCAGAACACTTTGCCGCGCAGGGGATACTGGTGTACCTTCCTCTTGACGCTCTTAAAATGCAGCAGCTTTGCCTGAACCTGCTCATATGTGGATTTATCAATAATGGGCGGATGGTGGTCAGGGATTTTAAACCACTCGCTTTCATCTTTTAAATGGAGGCACCTTCCGCCGATCTCCCTTACCTTCCGTTTTCCCATGATGTAAGTGCCTGCATAGCGTTCATCGCCTAAAATCCGCAGGATTGTGGTACGCTGCCATATTCCCTGGCATCTGGAAACATCATGGTAATGTTTTCCTTTGGACGCTTTATATTCGCCCGGAGTGACTATCCCTTTTTGGAAAAGCACTTCGGCTATCTGGTGGGCGTCGTGTCCGTCAAGGGCCATCTGGAAAATCAGACGGACGTTCGGTGCGGTTTCTTCATCAATTTCCATCCTGCCATCTGCCCCTTTCTGATAACCATAAGGGCAGACAACACTCTGGTATTCCCCGCGCTTCATTTTTACATATTTGGCCGTTCTTGTTTTTACAGACATATCCCGGCTGTAAAATTCACTGATCAGATATTTTACAGCCATGCCGATACCGCCGGTATCACCCTGGTGCTGTGCGCTGTCAAAACCGTCCTCAACAGAGATAAAGCGGACGCCGAATACCGGGAATACACGCTCCATAAAGTATCCTACTTCAATCATGTTGCGCCCGAATCGGGAAAAATCTTTTACAAGGATGCAGTGGATCTCCCCTGCCCGTACCCGGTCAAGCAGTTTCTGGACAGCCGGACGCTCAAAATTGGTTCCGCTGTGTCCGTTGTCGATAAATTCTTCCACCTGGGCATTTGGGATCCCTTCCATATCGTCCGCATAGCTGTGAAGCAGGGCAAGCTGGCTCTGGATGCTCAGGCTGTCCACCTTTAAATCCTCAATCGAAAGCCGCACATAAAGGGCGATCACATAATCCATGGAAGCATTATTCATGTGCCAGCACCTCCCACACTTGTTCAAAGCCGCATCTGAAGCGGAAAACGATCTCAACATTCTGCCGATCCCGGACAATGACTTTTTCAATCAGTTCATCCACAAGACGCGCTGTAAGCTTTGTATTGCCGTCAATCATGGCCAGCTTTTTGGCAAGGCTGGAAAATTTGTGCAGCTGTTTCTGCAATTCTTTCTGCTGCTCATCCAGAGCCTGCGCCTGCGCCATATCAGCCGTTATACGGCTTTCATAATCCTGCTTCAGTTCCGCATATTCCCCGCTGGTCAGTATGCCCGTCACAAGGTTCTCATAGAGGCTTCGGAGGAAGCTTCTGTTTTGTTCCACTGACGCAAGGAGGCGTTTCTGTTCCTTCTCTGCCGAGGCTTTCCGTTCTGCTATTCTGGGATCCTGCTCTTTCAGGCGTAAGTTATTCCCGATAACAGTTTCTGCTTCCTTCATGATGTAAGCAAGGATAATATCAAACAGGTCGGTTTCCTTTAAACATACGCCGGGGCAGTAGTCTTTGGCAATCCTGCCGTTGGAGATGCAGTGGAAATAATATACCCCATGGGAGCGTTTGCGGTGGAGGTTCTTTCCGCAATGGCCGCAGAAGATACGGCCGCGCAGGACATTTTCTGTATAAGGGATACCGGTCTGATCTCTGCTTTTTTCGGCTGCCTGCCTGCGCAGTTCCTGAACCTTTTCAAATAATTCACGGCGGATCAGCGGCTCATGGGTATCACGCACAACGATCCATTCCTCCGGCTCCGTTGGAACCTGTTTGTGGCCTATTGTTTTTGTTTTTCCCTGCACCATATCGCCGACATAAACTTCATCGGCAAGTATTTTTGTTATCGTCCATGTCTGCCAGTTCCCGCTTCCCATCAGGCGGCTTGGTTTGATCAGGCCGCATTTCACCAGATAAAATCCGGGAGTGATGATCCCCTGCTCATTCAGCCGTGTGGCAATCCTGTTCAGGGATACCCCGTCTGCCGCCCATTGGAAGATGTCACGGACAGCCGGCGCGGTTTCTTCATTCACGATCAGCTTGTGGCAGTTCTCCGGATCTTTGCGGTAGCCATAGGGAGGACGTGCGCCGACATAATCGCCGGATTTCATGCTCTGGCGGGTCTGCGACCGGACTTTGCGGCTGATGTCGGCGGCGTATGCCTCGTTTACCATGTTTTTGAACGGCAGGATAATATGCTCCCCGCTGTTCTGGTCTGCTTCACTGTCATACTGGTCATTGACGGCGATAAAACGTACCTGCCGGACAGGAAAATATTTCTCGATATAGTAGCCGGTGTCTATCGTGCTTCGCCCCAGTCTGGATAAATCCTTAACAATGATACAGTTAATCTTACCGGCCTCAACATCTGCTAACATCTGCTGGAAAGCCGCACGTTCAAACGTCCGTCCGGTTATCCCGTTATCCGTGTAGATCCCGGATACCTGGATATCGGGGTGGAGAGCAGCAAAGGATTCCATAATCTTCTTCTGTGTTTCCAGTGAATCCCCGCGCTGCCCGTTAAACTCCACGGAAAGGCGTATATAAAGGGCGGCCTTCCATACTTTCATGCCAGTTTTTACGGCAGGTGTCTGTGCGGTATTTTTTCTGCTTTTCCGTGCCATTTATACGGCCTCCTTTCCCCTGGTGTTTTGTCCGGGCAGCGGTGCGGCGGCATGGGCCGAGAGCCGTTCCACAACCGCCTGGTATTCCATCTGGTAGCGGAATGTAATCTGGAGGTCGTCTTTTTCCAGAACGCGGATCGACTGTATCAAAGCGATCACAGCCCTCCGGTCAATTTCTTCCATGCCGGAAAACCGCTTAAAATGCTGGATCCACCGTAAACGGTCATGGGAGCTTCCTTTTACAGCGTCCATTTCCTCCCGGAGTTTAGAAGCTGCTTCTTTCAAGCGGCTGATATCCGCATGGTAACTGTTTTTCAGAGATTTATATTCTTCCTTATCCAGCAGCCCCGTCACGAAGTTTTCATACAGGGTGGACTGGAAGCGTGTCAGGCTGGCGAGCTGTTCCTCATTTTCCATAAGCCGGGCCTTATATTCAGCCACCAGTTCCTGATTGACCTGTTCTTCACTGATGTCCCGCAGCAGCTCTTCCAGGGAAACCACATTCCCGATGTGCGCTTTCAGGCTTTCCGTAATGCAGTCTGTCAGATCCTGTTCGCGGAGCATGACCGGGTGGGTGCATCCGTTCTTTTTCCCGGTCGGGCAGTAATAATAAAAATATTTGCCATTCTTGTAAGGTACTGTTTTCCGCGTCATACGGGCACCGCAGGAGCCGCAGATCAGGATGCCGGAAAAAAGATATACTTTATTGCCGTTGGGGGCGGTGCGCGTGTCAAGCCCCAGGATTTTCTGCACAAGGTCATAATCCTGCCTGCGTATAATCGGCTCATGCGCGTTCTCCGTCCGTATCCATTCCGCAGAAGGCTTCTCAACCAAATCTTTTACTTTATGGTTGTAGGTGGTCTGCCGCCCCTGCACAAGTGTACCGGTATAAGTTTCATCTTTCAGAATACGGATAATTGTGGTAGCCGACCACTTCGTTTTTTCCTTGTCAGTAAAGCCGCCGCTGGGATGGGGAAGCCCCCTGCTTTCCTTATAGGCCAGCGGGGAGAGTATGCCGGACTGGTTCAGGCTTTCCGCGATTTTAGCGGCGCTGTAGCCGTCTATCTTCTTGCGGAAGATATCCTGCACCACTTTGGCGGCAAAACTGTCCACAATCAGCTGATTGTGGTTTTCCTTTGATTTCTGATAGCCGTATATAGGGCAGGCTCCCACAAAGTCGCCATTTTTCCGCTTCGTCAGAAGGGCGCTCCGGGTTTTTACAGAAATGTCATGGCAGTAAGCGTCATTCAGGATGGTTTTCAAAGAAATATTCAAGTCATCGCCATTGTTTTCATGGGCGGTATCTATCCCATCCGTGATCGCTATAAAACGGACGCCGTAAGCCGGGAATATCTGGCGGAGGTAGCGGCCTGTTTCTATGTATTCGCGTCCAAGGCGGGAGAGGTCTTTTACGATTACGCAGTTAATTTTCCCCTCCCGTATGTCCTGCATCATGGCCTGGAACTGGGGCCGGTCGAACAGGATTCCGCTGTAGCCGTCGTCTACATGTTCCGATACAAGCTCGATTTCCGGATGCCCTTTCAGGAAATCTTCAATCAGTTTTTTCTGGTTGGTAATGCTGTCGCTTTCGTTCTCCCTGTCCATGGAGTAGGAAAGCCGCAGGTATTCCGTTGCTCTGTATTCAGGCATTAAAAAATCACTCCTTTTCTTTTTACGGACTTCCCCCATAAATCAAAGAGTGATTCGGATTTGCCTTATTCAGTTTATTCTTTTTCCAATTCCGATGATAGCATAATCCCATGGGAAAGTCAACGCTTTAAAGCGTCAAATTAAAATCCGTTTCAGACAGTCCTCCAGCGAAGCACCGTTTTCCGCGAATTGCGCCCGGACGGTAAACCTGCCGCACTTGAAACAGTAGGGGTTTTTGATCTGCCGGATAAATTCGGCAACTCTTTCCTCTCTGGTAAGATTTTTGTCTACGGATACGTCCCTGATGTCAACAAGGGGCGCAGTATCCATACTTGCTGTTTCCTTCATATCCATACCTCCGATCTGATTACCCACGGAAGCGGTAAGGGAGTTTCCTGCCCCCACGCTGTCCGTTATACTTCTCTAAAATGACACGGGCGAAACGGAGGGCTGTGTTGCTTGTGGAAAAATCTGCCCGTCCCCGGCGGTTGATTTCGTCCGGGTCGCACTGGGAAAGCCGGGAGACAAAGGTCTTGTCGTTTAACTCTGTGTCATAAGTTTTTATGAAGAGCGCCATGCCTGCCAGAACAGCAGCGGTCAGGGAACGCGGATCCCCCTCCCAGGTGTCCCAGAGAAGCTGCAACATGCGGGTGAAGGACGCCCCACCCAGCAGCCGGTAAGCGTTCACCAGCGCACGGGTTGACACGATCTCCCCGGTCTTTCCATGGCTTTTTCCCAATGCCCATATAAAGCCGCAGTTTTCGATCAGCCGCTTGACTTCCGTGATCTCCGCGTCCGCCCCGGATTCCGCCAGTACGTTCGTGGACTGTGACAGGCTCAGGCGTTTCTTGGCCTTGTCCAGTTTGTAGCACAGATCGGCTTCCTGCTCATAGGTCAGGCCGTCATAGACCTTGCAGTCCACCATGACGCCCCGCCCGCCGTTCATCCGGCGCATGGCAGAGATGCGGTGCTGACCGTCCACTACATAGAATTTACCGTCGCGGAAGCTGACCGTGATCGGGTCAAGGAGCCGCTCGTCCCATTCCCGGATCAGCCGGTCAACCTCCTTCGGGTTTACCGGGCGCTGGTAAGGCAGGCCGGAAGTCAGCCGGTCTGTATGGATAGAGCGCTCCACGCCGGGATTAGTGTACTCCGGGTCTGGCTGTGTCATCTGTTCTGGCTTTGGCTTTATCGGTTTGGTTGAATTTCGTTTTTTTCTGTAACTGCTCATGTCTTCATTGTCCTTTCTACTTTATGGAATAATTGTCCGGCGGCGGAACAGATGGAATCCGTCAGCTGGCGGAGATGGGAGAGCTGCTCCGGGCTGACAAAGGGAAATACCGCGTCATAATACGGGTCGCTGTACCAGCCGATCTCTTTATGGAATTTCCGGACAAATGCCTCATATTCTTCTAGGAAGCTGTCCGGGGTGCCGCTGCAATCTTTGTCCGGGTCTTTCAGTTCCGCTACCACATCTTTTAAACTGGCGGCAGGGGCTTTCTGCGAGACCGGCTGAGAAAGAGGAGCTGATGCCACAGATCCTGCCGCCTTTTCTGTCCGGTTTTCCGTTTCGGGCTGTCCTGCTGCTCCGGTCTCCGGAGCTTTAAGTCTTTCATTGCCGTCATCCGGTGTTGTCTCCCTCTTTCTGGTATATTCATCCACCGTGCGTATCTCTTTTGCGGCAAGGAGCGCGGCGGCTTCTTTCTGCTGTTCCGGTTTCAGATTAGAGAGCTTCATTGCAGCTTTTTTTGATATTTTTGTGTCTGTCCCTTTGATGATTTCTTTGGTTTCCGGTGTCAGGTTTTTTGCCGTCTGTATCTGCCGCCGGACGGTACGGGGATTAACTCCTAATTTGTCGGCAGTATCATCAACAAAAGATTTTGCCGGATCAAACGGACATTTTGTCCGTTTGATTTCTTCGCTTTTTCTGTCGCCTCCCCGCTTTGTTTCCGGGTGCAGTGTTTCATAAATTTCCTTGCGGCGCAGAAGCATCTCCCCATATTCCACGGGTGACAGGTCATTGCGTATAAAATTCTCGTCAATCTCCGCCAGTTCTGCCGCCAGCCCTTCCAGGCTGCTGACAGTGCATTCCACATCCGTCCATCCCAGTGCTTTCACTGCTTCCAGGCGGTGCAGCCCTGCGATCAGAAAATTCTCCCTGTCTATGGTCAGGGGATTCAAAAGCCCAAGCTCTCGTATGCTGTCTGTCAGTTCTTTTACATGCCCCATATCAAGGCTGCGCCTCCCTTCCCTTATCTGGATTCTCTTTATGGAAACCTGCATATAAGCGGCACCCCCTTTATTTTCCTTTTGTTTTATCTCAGTGCCTGCTGGATGAAACACCATGCGCCACAAGCCGATGTACCGCTATAGAAACGGATACGCCAGCAGCTTATGGCGGCAGGTCTTGCATCCCGCAAGAATCCGGCAGGCGCATTTTGCGTTGGCTGCCGGAGCTATCGCAAACAGGAACCTCCGGTCAGGACAAAGAATATGCCCTGTTCCTCGGTACGGGTTCCCATAATTCCATCAAATCTCATTCTTGTGCCGTATTATCAGGCGACGGGATCGCCCTGCTTCTCACCCCCGGCACGGGAATATCCAAGCCGCTTATGGTTAGTAAGCGCCATGATACCGACGGCAGGTGGCGGCAGGTGACTAAGCTGCCCAGGCCATGCCCACAGTATCCCCCTTTCACCCTGCGGTACGGGAATTTTCTGGTTCTCCACTCACTGGCGGCTCATGGCGGTTCCGGCATTACCAGTGCCGGTCACAGGCCCTCCGGGTTCCCGCTCGTACCTTTGATGTTATCTTATTGACGGAGCAGGGCAGGGAGGGGCAGAAGATAAGCCCTTTCCCCGTCCGTTCCCGCAGGCAGTCGTCGCGTCCGTGCCTGGGCCGCTTGCTTTACAGCCCCGCGCAGTGGGAGAAACTTGAATACTGATTATCCATGAACAGAAACTTGTCCTGTTGTTTTTCAATGTGCATGAAGAGGGAATAAAAATATCCCCTCATAAGGTTCGGTAACGAAAAAGCAGTTTGAAAACCAGATTTTTAAAAAAACTTTTTTAATTTTTCCAAAATCTTCTTTTTCCGCTTGTGGATAGCTGCCTGTGTGAGATTGTAAACCGCGCTTATTTCCCGTTCTGATTTCTCCAGATAGAAGATCTCATGGATCAGTTCCCTTTCTTCATCCGTCAGGCTCTGCAATGCCCTGTCCAGCGTTTCCAGCGTCTGTGCTTTTATTACAGCACCGTCCACCGGCTCGTCCGGAGCAGGGAAATCCCAGTCTGCTTCCAAAAGATGCTCATATGATGCTTCACGGCTGGGAACGTATTCTACCGTCTGTTTTTCCGGATCCACAACAAACTTTCCTTTTTTCAGCCGCTTCATAAAATACCGCTCTTTTTCTTCCGCATGTTTATATTCCCGGTAGACTTCCTCACTGACCTTCACGGGTTGTCCCTCTATGTATAAATAAAAATCCTTTTCTGCCATATATTCCTCCGAAATTCTGAAATGTTGACGGGTTTCAGAATCCCAGAGGCGGAGAACGGCATCTTGGAACAATGACAAGTTCCTGCATAAAACGACATGAAAAAAGCCGCGCCTGGCAGATACCAGACACGGCCGAAAATACATCTCGTCGTATTCGCTTTTTATGAACGCATTGTAATATAAAAATATCCGTATAGTTAGCGGCTATACGGATATGGCAAATTATATGTTTAATTGACAGAAAGACTGTTTTTTCGCACGGATATGTAAAATTGTCCTCTATGGAAGCTAAGATTTTTTTAACGAATCACAGGCATGTAATATGTAATCGGACACGGCTTTCCTTTCATTATGCCGCATCATCATAAAATAATAACGGCTTTTGAATCACTCAAAACCGCTACTATGTTACATCGTCCTGTATAACGCAAAGCTACCCAGAACCAATTAACGGTCTTACTATGTCAACGTCTCTGAGAAATATGCGTTTTTTGGTTATATGTCAGTATAACTCATTTTCTGATAAATGTCACTGTTTTATTCTCAATTTTGGCAACATGCAGGAGAAATTATGAAACAAATAGACATGAAAAGACAGAGAATTTGACGATAAACATATCAAATCCCGGCAATTCTCAAAAAAATCAGAAAAGCCGGGATACTTATTACAATAGATCGTTAAGTAAATTCATGCACTTTACTTTCTGTTGCAGATTAGCGCTGCCATAGACATTAAGTGTGAATGATACATTTTTGTGACCGAGAATTTCTGAAAGTGACTTGATGTCAAATTCCGGTATCTCAATCGCCCTTACTGCAAAAGTATGGCGGATTTCATGAAATTTCACTTTTTCCAGTCCATTCCTTTTCAGGAAACGTGAAAAAAACTGTCTGTAGGTGCGAGGTTCACTAGGTTTGGTTTTACCGGTCAGGAAATAGTGGTTCGGATTGTCCGTATAAAACTTTTTAATGATGTTCATGAGCAGAGACGGAACCGGTATTGTCCTTGCGGAAGTCTTTGTTTTTGGAGGCCCGATGTGAAGGTAGGAGCTTTTCTTCCTTTTGTCATAGATTCTCTGAACCGTCTTATTGATATTGATTGTTTTGTCGGTAAGAGAAATGTCCTTCATCTGAAGCCCGCATAATTCCCCAATACGCACTCCTGTAAACAGGGCAATGAGGATTCCGGCCGTTTTCCGGTTTAAATCCAAGTAAATGCACTGAATCAACGCCTGCTCCTGGTCTTTAGACAGGGAAACCACCTTTTTAATGCCGAGTTCCTTTGGGTATTCAATCAGATCCCAATTCAGCAGAGGGATGGCCCGTTCTTTGTAAGCGTATTCCATCGACAATCTGAACACAAGAATAATATCGCGGATTGTCTTGACGGTCAGCCCTCCGGTTTTGTCCAGCCTGCCCTCATTATGGAGTGTAGATATGTAATTTTGCACATCTGCCTCCGTGATTGTGCCAATTTTGCGCTTGCCGAACTGAGGAATCAGGTGATTTTCGGCAATGAGCGTAAAGCTGGCGTGTGTTGACGGGGTAATCATTGGCTTCTTCTTATTGAGCCATTCATTAACCAACGTCTTAAATTGTGTATTATTAGTCATATTGACCACCTCCACAGATATTATCAGTGAAGGGGGAATTATAGCACCATATAATCCTTGAGTAACGGTCTCGAAAAGTATCCGAAGCTGCGGTTTCCGGGGTTTGAGGAACCGTGGAAAACGACTGTGTTATCAGCAATTTTTGAAAAAAATACGAAAAAAAATTCTGATGGTGCCATTAGTAACGTGATTTGTAATTCTGCAAAACAAGGATTAATCCCTCAAAGAGAATATTTTGACAAAGATATAGCCAATAGTGATAATACTGCTGGTTATTACATTATCGAACAGAATGATTTTGTATATAATCCCCGTAAATCAGCTGACGCTCCATATGGCCCTATAAGTAGCTACAAGTATGTAGATCCCGGCATTGTTTCTCCACTTTATCTGTGTTTTAGAGCAAAATCCATAATCAATCCTCGCTATTATGAATGGTATTTTAAATCTTCTGTATGGCATAGATATATTTATATGTCTGGTGACAGCGGAGCGCGGCATGACAGAGTGAGTATAAAAGATGATACTTTTTTTGCTATGCCCATTCATCTTCCATCAGAAAATGAACAAAGGAGAATTGCTTCATTTTTAGATATACTTGAATCAAGGATAGAAAAACAGCGCACCCTTGTCGATAGTCTCAAGAAGTATAAAAGAGGTGTCATACAGCACATTTTTCATTCTTCATCAGGAGTGGGGTGGTCTTATGTCAAACTTGGAAACATTTTTAAAAAAGCGTCACGCAGAAATATTGATGGCAAGATTAAGAATGTTATAACTAATTCCGCTGAATATGGTCTAATACCGCAACGAGACTTTTTTGATAAGAACATCGCAGTCGATGGGAATACCTTAAATTACTTTGTAATCAAAACGGGCGATTTTGTTTATAACCCACGGAAATCCAACAATGCTCCATATGGGCCGTTCAATCGTTATACGCTAAAAGATAATGGTATCATTTCTCCACTATATACTTGTCTTGTTTTGCAAGCCGATATTAATCCATCGTACCTCGCTTGGTATTTCAAAAGTGATGCATGGCACCGGTACATTTATGATAACGGTTCACAAGGAGTAAGACATGATCGAGTTTCAATGACAGATGACTTACTTATGGGTATTCCAGTAGCCATTCCATCAGCTGATAATCAAAGGAAAATTGCTCGAATGCTTGATACCGTTGAAACTCGACTATTAGCGTTTCAGAGTGAATATGCTCTTTTGGAAAAAGTACGAAAGGGATTTATGCAACAGCTTTTCATATAAAGACCTGTTGCAATAACGCCCTTCTCTGCTCCAGTAATAGTTCAAGCTCTTTCGTTCTTTGAGCTATCTTTGCATTGATAGCTTCAAATAATGTAACCATATTTTCCTGTGTCTTAAAATCAGGATATGCTATTTCAATTTTAGCTAATTCATTTGCTTGAACATGAACAACTGATTTTCCTTGTGCTATGCGAGCAATATTCCTGCTTACCACATGATTTAGAATATAACTTATAATTCTACCATCAACTTTTGAACAACGGAAAATATTAAGATCCCCACCAAGGATAACCCCGGGTACCATAACACAGGATGCTGTAGAAATTTCTTCGGGTGTTTCTCCGGAGGTTGGGATAATAACATCTCCAATTTGACTGAAATACTGTTGTTCTACATTTGCCTTTGTTTTACGAACTATTTGTGTAATAACCTCGTTGTAAGTTGTGTAAAGCTCGCCATAAAGAATAAATGGTGTTCCTTCATCAGCAATATCGGCTTTTGACAAGGGCGCACCTTTTATAAAACTGCCTAAATCACCAATTCTTGCGGATGTCCATTTTGCATCTTTGAATTTGCAATATTCTGGTGTGAGAAGTGTACGAATGACACCTCTTTTATACTTCTTGAGGGATTCTACAAGCGCGCGTTGTTTCTTGATACGGTAATCTAAAATCTGTAGAAACTCAACAATTTTGCTTTGTTCAGTGGCATTAGGAAAATACACATCTCCAAATAAGACGGCCGCATTGTTGACCTTCATATCATGTTTAGCTCCTATATTAACTAATGGTTTCAGATATTTGTTCAATCGCAAATCATTACAAAAATAGTAGTCAATGTATTGTGGAATTACATCTATAGGATGATACACTGCGTATAAAGTCGATACAATGCCAGGATTTCCGTTATTAACTTTAATTATGCCGTATGGATTAGCCTTCAATGGACTTTTAGTATATACAATATCATCGGTCTCTACAATATGATATTCAGCGACACTTTCTCCGGCGAAGGATCGTCCTTGAAATGCTATTTGATTTACAATTCCAAATTCACCTGAAACAGAGAGAACATCACTTTTATCATACTTTAACGCTTTATTTCTGTCTGTGTTTTCAATGAGATAACGTGATAGTTTTTTCGCCTGGATAGGTTCCCCAAACCCCGGAAACCGCAGCTTCGGATACTTTTCGAGACCGTTACTTGAGGTTTATTTTCTCTTCTAAAATATGATATAGACATAATAATAAATCCCTTGCAGTAGCAGAGATATTCCACTATTGCAGGGGATTTCATCCGTTCGGGAAATATTTTGTTTGCTTGCTTAGAAGTATAAAAGAGGAACATTTGACGCTGTTTTCTCACAAAAAATACGCCTCATCCCAAAACCACAACAAAGAGAATGGAGATCTTATAAACTATCTGATTTTGCATCACGGATTACAAGAAAAAATGGTGTGCAGAGTGATATACCATTAACTATATCTGCTCAATATGGATTGATCGACCAACGTGACTTTTTTTCAAAAACAGTTGCAAGTGCAGATATGAGTAATTATTATTTGCTTCATAAAGGTGAATATGCTTATAATCGAAGCACTTCTAGCGATTATCCTTTTGGATCAGTAAAAAGACTTGAATTATATCCAATGGGCGCAGTATCAACATTATACCTGTGTTTTACAGTGAATAATGACATTATTTTGAGTGATCTTATAAAGTGGTATTTTGAATCATCAAAATGGCACCGTACTGTACAAGAAATATGTGCAGAAGGTGCGAGAAACCATGGACTATTGAATGTACCAACAAATGGTTTTTTCAATACTATTCATATGTTACCCTCAGATCCGGTTGAGCAAATGGCAATAGCACGATATTTAGAACTCATTCAATATAAATACGATGTAGCACTGCAAGAATTAGACATGCTTATGTTTTTGAAAAATGGTTTTTTACAGCAGCTCTTTATATAAAGAGCTGCTGTAAAAAAGCTGATTTTATATGAACAAGTGCGTTGATTTGATTTTCCTCATACCCAATCTTCTGATCAAGTCCATAGAGAATAGAGGCAACTCTTTGCTGTTCTAACTGGGATGGAACAAGGATTTCTGTTTTTGCAATTTCACTTTTACTTATAGATGAAACCTTTGTTCCTTGTACCATGGGATATATTTGTTTTCTAAAATATGATGAATTTAAATAGTATCCGAGATACATAGGTACAAATTCAATACACGGACGACAAGGTATGGTATGTAATCCTGACAATGCCATAATTCCATTTGAACCGATAATTTCAGTTGCTTTTCCGACAGAATAATCTTCGGCAGTATCAGCAATAACAATGTCTCCATTTTGAAGATAGCTATTTATTGAAAATTTACTTATGTCTTTTTCAGGTTTAATACATGGAACATCTACGGATGACAAATTGACTGTTGCACCATATTTAACTAATATATCTCCATAATGTATATCACGCACTGTTCCACCATATTGAATTAGATCGTCTCTTGAAAAAGTGTTATTTTGAAGTGGTAAAAATACGTTTTTCCAAGATATTTTTTTACAATTTGAAGTAATGACAATAGTAGAAAAAATCTTATCGGAAAGTCCTCTTTTATACTTCTTGAGGGATTCTACAAGCGCACGTTGTAATTCAATCCGCCGATCTATTGTGTTTAGAAAATCAGCAATTTTCATTTGTTCAAAATAAGAGGGCAGAGTTAATCTCACGCTCATATAATCATCAAAGGATATATTCAATAGTCCATCCATACGCGCACTTGAAGAAACAAGACGCTTTAGCTGCTTATCCATTTTAGGATTATTAAGCTCCAACGCAACATAAGGTGTGAACTCTTTTTCGTCTATTTTAAAGCAATGATAAACATAAGGGATTCTAGCTTCATCTTCAAGCAGTTCATAACAACAGCCATATTGTTTTGCCTTTGAGGCCCCATGATTATATGCCAATTCACCCTTTTTCAGAAGGATATATTTTTTGAGGCTTTGACCAGCATTATCTCTGGAATACTTATCAGATTGCATAATAAAGCCCTTTCCTGCACTCAACATCATAATATTAGCCATTGATTCTGGATCAGTACGATTGACCGAAGTAGCAATATTTCCTAAACATAGTGCTCTATACGGTTCCTCAAACCCCGGAAACCGCAGCTTCGGATACTTTTCGAGACCGTTACTTGAGGATACATTTGCCATAGTTATCTTCCCTCCACATCAAAGGGAAAATCAAGTCCCAGCTCGTCAAAATAAGGTTTCAGCTGGGCATCAATATCTTTGATTTCACCCTGTAATTTTCGTATTTCCGCAGCCACTTCATTCAGATCAATTTCTTCTTCCGGTTCAAAAGTATCCACATATCGGGGAATATTGAGATTGAATCCATTTTCCTCAATTTCCTGCATAGTAGCAACATGAGCAAACTTATCTATATCAATGCGAGCCTCATATGCAGACGCAATCTTATCAATATCGCATTCACGAAGGATATTCTGATTTTTACCCGCTTCAAATTCCTTTGATGCGTCAATAAAGAAAATATTATCAGAATTTCCGTTTCTCTCTCTTTTCAGGACAAGGACACAAACGGGAATCCCTGTTCCGAAAAATAAGTTAGCCGGAAGGCCGATAACAGCATCCAAAACATTCATTTTCTGGATAAGATACTTACGAATCACTTCCTCCGCAGCACCCCGGAACAAAACACCATGGGGCAGTAAGACAACTGCACGGCCATCCTCGTCCATATGGTAAACCATATGCTGTACAAAAGCAAAATCCGCTTTGCTTTTGGGAGCCAGCTTGCCATACTCGTTGAATCGCTCGTCCTCCAGAAATTTTGAATCCGCAGACCAATTTGCCGAGTATGGAGGATTAGCCACCTGCACACGGAATTTCTTTTCTCCAAAATAATCATGTTCCAGTGTGTTTCCGTTATAAATATTGAAATTACGGTATGGGATACCACGCAGAATCATGTTCATACGAGCCAGGTTATATGTTGTTGATGTTAGCTCCTGTCCATAATAATTCCTTACATTCGCGTAATTCTTCAAACGAAGGAGAAGCGAACCGGATCCACAGGTTGGATCGGCGGCATCTTTTACATCTGTAAGTCCCAGGCAGGCTAACCGGCATAGCAGTTCTGCAGGGCCGGAAGGAGTATAAAATTCCCCTGCCTTCTTTCCGGCAGTCGCCGCAAACTGGCCAATCAGATACTCATACGCATTTCCAAGTATATCAATCTTCGTATCTTCCACATTAAAATTGATTTCATCCAGAGCTGCGATAATTTTAGCCATAACCGCACTTCTGTCCTTTACCGTATGCCCCAATCTGGTAGAATCAAGCTGCATATCAGAAAACAGTCCTTCAAAATCTTCCTGTGATTCGTTCCCTATGGTAGATTCCATCAACGCGTTAATCGCTTTTTGCAAAAATTCAATATCAAAAGAACGGTTTTCAACCATTTTGACCATTTGGCCGAAAAGATACTGCGGTTCAATTATATAGCCAAGGTCGCGCAATGCTTCTTCTACAACAGCTTCCTGATATTCTTCATCCGCCCATGCGTCCGTATAGGTAATTCCATCATCCTTCAAAAGATTTTCCATGTACTTTTCTGTCCTGTTCGACAGATAATAATAGAAAATCATGCCAAGAATATAGTTTTTAAATTCATAAGCTTCCATGTTTCCTCTGAGAGCATTTGCCATGGCCCAAAGTTTTGTGCAAAGCTCTTTCTGGTGGTTTTGAATTGAGTTATCCATTTTTATCTGTCTCCTTATTCATATTTTTCAGAATGTTTTCTAATGAAATCAGTAATGCGGTTTACAAGCGATCTTTTTTTCAGCAGCGGCATAGGTTTCTCTATGCGGTCGCGGATATTGCCGACATCCAGCGTACCAGAAAATTCATACTCAGAGATTATATCCGTAAGCATTTTGGAATCAATATCTTCCGTTTCGGCAAAAGCAGCAATTTCTTTCCTCTTTTCTTCATTCTCAAAATCATTATAAGCCGCATCAATTTCATCCGCACTGTTCAAAGCAACAACAACATCATCCAGGAAAGCCTGCAAAATTTCCACCTTGCGGAGAAGCTGGGGATTGTCCGTTCTCGAAAGTTCTTCTTTGATCTGCCTAATATCATAATCTTTCTGTTCGGCATCATCAAAATGAATATTGCGGATCAAGTTCATGATATAAGCAACGTTAATCCGGTCACTTTCCATTAGCTCGATACAAAAATCGACGTCATTTAATACGGATACCACAGTACGGTCGTTCGTAATCCTTGCATGGAGTGCCTTGTATTTACTTTTATAATCCTCATGTTCCTGCTCTGTCATAAGCAGCTGATCTTTGTCAAAACTAAATTCAACAAAGGTTTTCAGAGATTGCAGATACTTTGTCAGTTCCCGGAAGGTCAGAACAAAAGTACGCTGATCATTTTCATCCTGCATGGTATCAATGGCTTCTGGAGTAGGTGCGATCTCCCGGAGTTTAATCACCATCTCATTGAATTTTTCAACAAAATACTCATAAGAAGGAACCAGAGCGGCTTCTGGATGCCCCATTGAAAATAGTGTGAGAGCGTCATCCGTCTGCTTTTTCAAATTACGGTAACAGATAATAATACCAAATGGCTTTGTTTCCTTTTCCACTCTGTTAGTACGGGAATAAGCCTGAAGCAGATCATGATACTTCAAATCCTTATCTACATAAAGAACCTGGAGTGGCTTGCTGTCAAATCCGGTTAGGAACATATTTACAACAATCAGAATGTCCAGCGGTTTTGTTTTCTTCCCTTTTACCCTGTCTGATATATCTTTATGGTAAGCAGAAAAGGTATCCGTAGAGAAATTAGTATTGTACATGCCATTGTAGTCATCAATGATACGCTCCAGCGCATCACGGCTGTGTTCATCTTTGCCTTCGGATTCTTCGTTTTGTCCAAAAGAAAAAATACCCGCAATGTTCAGGTCATGTTTAATCTGTTTAAATATATCATAATATTTTATCAGAGCTTCTATGGAAGAAACCGCAAAAATAGCTGTGTATTGTCCGTTTCGTGTTTTTGATTTATGGTTCTGGACAATATGGTTTGCAATCAATGACATCCGTTCTTCCGAAAGATATAATTCACCCACATCAATCGCATCCGCTGTAGTGGGATCATCCCAGTCAAAGTCCCCTTTCAGCGTGTTGATATACTCCACATGAAATCCCAGGACATTATTATCAAAAATCGCATCTTTAATCAAATAATTATGCAGGCATTCTCCGAAAAGCATTTCCGTTGTCTGCGTAATCTTTCCTTCGACTTTCCCATTTTCCGGGAAACGCGGAGTGCCGGTAAAACCAAAAAACTGTGCTTTTTGAAAGTGCCGGACAATATCTTTGTGCATATCCCCAAACTGACTGCGGTGACATTCATCAACGATGAATACAACTTTTTCATCCTTATATGCATCCATAATCCTTGCATATTGCGGACGCTTAACAGCGTTGGCCATCTTCTGTATCGTTGTGACGATCAACTGTTTATTTTTATCCTGCATTTGCTTGACAAGTATGTTTGTCCTGTCAGTGGCATCAACGGATCCGGATTCAAATTTATTAAATTCCTCTGTTGTCTGGGAATCCAGATCTTTACGGTCAACCAGAAATATAACCTTCTTGATATTTGGATTTGCAGCAAGTATTTGTGCCGTCTTAAAGGAAGTCAATGTTTTTCCTGCACCGGTAGTATGCCAGATATAGGCGTTTCGGTTTGTCAAAGTAGCCTGACGCACAAGAGCTTCAACTGCATATACCTGATATGGCCGCATTACCATCAAGTTCTTATCGGTATCATTCAATATCATATAGCGTGTAAACATCTTGATGATATGATCCCGCGCAAGAAAATTAAGGGAAAAATCTTTCAAATTCGTGATTCGGACATTATCAAAATCAGTCCAGAAAAAAGCAAGGCTATGCATCCATTCCTTATCAGAATTTGCAAAGTATTTTGTATCAACTCCGTTGGAAACAACAAAAAGTTGTATGTAGTGGTACAAACCGGTAAATGAATGCTTTTTGTATCTTCCCATAATTTGATTTACGGCTTCCCGAATATCAATTCCCCTGCGTTTTAATTCTACATGAATCAGCGGAAGACCGTTTACTAAAATCGTAACATCATAGCGATTTACATATTTTCCAACTACTGTTGTCTGGTGCGTTACCTGAAAAATATTTTTGGTATGGTCGGCATCATAAAAGGACAAATAAACCTTTGTACCATCCTCACGCTCCAAAACAAACTTATCCCTTAAAATTTTTGCACTCTGAAAAACGGATTTTCCAAGCATATGATTAAAAATCCGCTCCCATTCCTTTTCTGTCAACGAAGTATCCAGCTTTGATTCATTGAATTTTTCAAACTGTGCTTTAAAATTTTCAACAAGGGCATCATAGTCAGGTATCTGAACCGATTCATACCCTTGTTTATTCAGCTGCTCAATAAATTGCAGCTCTAATTCTGCTTCGCTCTGGTACGCCATATCTTCATCTCCATTACTTGAGGATTATTTGGGGCTGCACGAATAATTACTGATTTTCGGCTTGCGTTTTAAAATTTATTGTCTGCCGTCCTTCACGGCTTCGCAAATATCACCAATGTCACAGTTTAAGTAGTCGCAGATACGCAGAAGGACGGAAAGAGCTACTTCCTCCCCTTTTGTAAGTTTGCTCACCGTACTCGGAGACAGCCCGATCTCCAGCCGTAAAGCTGATTTCGGAATGTCCCTCTCAATTAACAGCACCCATAATTTTTTATAGCTTATCTTCATCAAATCATACCCCGCTCATTCAATGATAGTGAGAGTTATTCTATTATACCCGATAAATTCCGCGAGTTCAAGATTTGTGTACGATTATCCGTAAAATAATCCGCATTCTCGAAACATTTGGGGCAGCGTTAGTTCCATTTGATTCAATTTCGGTATAACAGCGGCAAGCAATGGATTAGAATATCCTTTACGGATATTCCAATCCACCACTTGCCCGCCTGCGGCGTTCTCGTTTTGCTTGTTGGGGACACCCCAAGCCCCGGCAAAATGCGCTGCCGCTTTTTTGCGAACACACCTTGCGGTGTGGCTTTTCACACAGGCAGGGCCCGTGTGTACTCCCTCCGGTCGCCCCTGCCGCACTCCGCGCGGCAGATTCAGTCCTGATACCGTTCAGGACAATAAAAAATCAGCAGGTCTATCTCTCTTAAATCACCTTCATCCATATCGCGGCTGTCACAGGAAATATAATAATTTCCAAAAGTAAAAGCCGTGATCTTTTCTTCAAAAAGCCGTATTTCCCCAGTGCTGAAGTCAATCACTCCCATACAGAAAGGCACGTCCGACCAGCAATGTTCCATCATCTGATTCAGGCAGTCCGAACACAGGTGGGAAGCTGTTTTTTCCATATCCAGTGCTTTATTTTTATCGAAAGACAAGTGCCCATGGGCGTACCCTCTGTTTGTATCTGCCGTCACGGAAAGGAAGAATCCGCCTTCTCCGGTATTGGTGATATGAGTAGACGAGCCTTGTTCCGCTTCCTCAATCAGTTTCCCAAAATCATCATAGCGGTTGATCGTGACAGGAGCCAGGTCAAAAGAGTTCAGATTGACAATACCGAGATTTTCCTGCCCACGGTACAAAGGCAGAACGGTTCCCTTCCCTTCGCCGCAGACAATACAGTCTTCCGGTGATGTGTCAGAAACATATTGCGGTGGGTTTTCTGTCTCTATGATTTCTGTCTGGCCCGTGCTTTCCGGCTGGTTTTCTGCGTGGCTTTCTGGCTGGCATCCGGCTGCAAGAAGCACAAAGAAAAATGCAGATACCGTCAGGCAGCTGTGCCAGCTTCTTGCGAAAAAACTCCTGTTTTTCATCAGATCATCCTCCTGTCGTGTCAAATCGTTCATATTTAATATTATATCCAGTATAACTGGATAACTCAATCAAAATATACAGTTTGTCCAGATATAAATACCATAGGTGTAGGGTACAATTATACAAAAGGGGCGGCATGTTATGTTTGAGGACTTATTTTACGACAGACTGATAAAATTGAGAGAGCGGAAGGGAGTGTCCGCAAGAGAAATGAGCCTTGCCATCGGGCAAAGCCCCGGATATATCAACGGGCTTGAAAACCGGAACGGCTTTCCGTCCATGCAGGTATTTTTCTATATCTGTGAATACCTGGATGTCACGCCGTCGGAATTTTTTGACGACGGCAACAGCCATCCGTCAGAATACCGCGAGATGCAGAAAGACATGGAGGCGCTGGACGAAAAAAGCCGCCAGAATGTACTGGCGATCATCAAAGGGCTGAAACGCTGAGCGGCGGCAGACAGAGAGAAAAAGACACGGGCGTATCAATTCCCGTGTCCTCTTTATTACCTTTCACATATTTCCAGCAGATCCGCAATATCGCAGTCAAAATAATCGCACAGCCTGATGATCAGGTTCGCATCCACACGTTGAAATTCGTCCCTGCAATATCGGTTAAAATTCCCTCTCTGAAGGTCTAAATCTTTGCAGATTTTTGTCTTGCTTATTTTCTTTTCCTGCAGCAATTCCATGATCCTGATGTGTAAATATTTCATTTCCATACCTCTCCTGTCAAAATTATTATAGACATATATTTTAAAAATAAATACTTACGGTATAGACAGGAAAAGAATATATACTATATAATTAAACAGTATATAAATATGCACACCAGACAAGGAGAAACTCTATGCAGGCATATGAGATAACGCATATAATAGATAACGAAGAGTGGGAAAGCAGGCTGACAGAACTGGCCCATAGATGCAGTAAGCTGAACGGCTGGACGGAAAAAGATCTGTTACAGTTTGCGGTAACTTCCATGCCGATGTACCGGGTGTGGCTGATGCACCTGGAAGATACCGTGACCGATATGGAACAGGAAGGAAAGCGTAAAGGCTTTTTGGAAAAACTGCTCAAACAAAAAGAAGGGAATACATCTGTATGAAGTGGATTTTTGATTTATTTGCCGCCGGTTCGGCTGTACTGATTTTTGCATATATCATTGTATGGGACATTGCCAGAATTGTATATTTCATCAAGTGTGCCGGCGTAAAAAAATGTTCAGACAAAAAGTGCTTTGCAAAAGATACCTGCCGAAAATATGCGCCTGTGTGGACAAAAGAAGATATAGAGGAATTGTATAGGCTGATAGACGGCCTGGACGAATTATAATAAAGTGTGGATACCAGACAGGCTGTCGGATACCCACACTGAAAAATCCGAATTTTTATTTGTCGGCAGATTCCTTCTCTATGGCTTTCCAGTAATCGTCCAGCGTGATAACATCCGGACGGTTTTCACGCCACCGCCTGATATGGCTGACAGACCTGCACAGCCTGTCAAACTGTTCCGGCGTCAGTGTCTGGAGTTCGCGGAAGAGACGGTTCATCCGCAATGCGTCTTCTGCATTATCTTCATACATCGTAATATCCGGAGAGATATTCAGCAGGAAAAAATATCCCGCTGTTTCTGTCATAGACGGATCTGCATTACCATTTTCAAGTTCTGTCACTTTATCAACAGGGATTCCCATTTTGTCGGCCAGTTCCTGCTGTGTCCAGTTCTTTTCTTCCCTTGCCTGCCGGACGATCAGGCCAAGCATTTTACCTTTTTTCATTTTCGTATACCCCCTTCTGGCAGTTATAATAGTTTTTAAAATTATCTGTAGACCGCCTTTTATATTGTCCGTATAATACGGCAAAATCCCTGTCAATCATGGCGATCACATCATTCCCGTCAATGCTGTTTTCTATATCCAATTCCCCGCACAGCAGTAAAAACGTACTGCGGATCACATAATAGAGCATGATTGAGATTTCAAAATAGTGCAGTACAGGATAAATGGCCGTCTGCACACTTCCATGGGTATAGGCATGGCACGATTTATAAAAATATTCCAGCTGTTCCAGCTCCGGATTTCTGTCAGTATCTTTACATTTCAGGTAAGCCAGGATCCCATATACAGAGTAAGGAGTTTTTGTCACTATGGAATGGTATCCGTCAATGGAATCCACCCATCCAAAATGGAGATAGTCCGCTCTGCTTTTTGCACTCTGGCAGATGCGTTTCTTAAAAAGCGTATGAAATTCTTCCGGATACCTCTGGCTGCAACAGGACTGTTCCACTTCATACATCCGGAATTTTTCATAATCGGCACAAAGAGCCTCCGGCCTGTTTAACAGCAGAAACTTTACATATATCTCAATCATGCCCCGGCATAAGGGATATGCGCCGCCGGGAAGATTATCTTCCATGAGTGTCAGGGCGGAAAGCCCGTTATGCAGTATGCCGTAATAGAACTGCCAGCGCTTCAGCCCATAGTTATCTTTCAGCAGCAGGCTCATTTTAACCGCGACTGCAAAAAGCTCATAGGGCAGAGGATAATATAAAAATTCCTCTCCTGAAAATAGTGTCATCTTTCTGAAATAGGAACCGGCATACCGGCGGAACCGGATTTTCTCTAACGTCTCGGAAATAAGCCGCCTCCTGTAGGAATCGTTTCTTTCATTATCCCGTACTTCCTGCCTGGTAAGGAAAATGGAATATGCCCGGTGTATCCCGACAACCATCCTGCATATATCGTATTCCGGGGCTTCGCCTGCCCCTGTGACCATTTCCGCATCTGACCAGCGGAAATCATAATATTTTATGAGATTATCAAATCCCAGTTCTTTCAGAACCTGATCTTTTATCTGTATCAGAAAGTTTTTGCGTATTTTTTCGCCAAATAGCTGCTTCAATGCGGTATTGTTCTGTTCAGCAATATTTTTTATTGTATGCGAATCCATAAAGGGCAGTGGTGTAAACCTTTGATTTTCCAAATAATCGCCTCGCTTCGTTCCCCGGCGTTCCGATCACAGGCCGAATTTGCGCCGGTATTCTTCTGGATTGTCCTTATATTCCTGGTACTGCTTCCGCATACAATTCCCGCATGGACGGTATCCGGCGGCAAGAGCCGTTTTCTCGTCGGCAAAGAATACGCGGTATTCTTCATAGCTGCCAGGAAATCTCCTGATTGTGGAGAGGGCAGAGCGGCAGTCAAGACGGCCATAGATTTTCTGCTTGCTGTTCCCGCCGAAAGCGCCCGGCGTTTCAGAGAGATACTGTTTTCCATCTGCTCCAAGTAATTTGTACATAATTGTTTCTCCTAAGATTTTAAATGGTATCATTCATATGCCGGAATTAACCGCAAATCTGCAAATAAATCTAAACTTTTGGTTAATCATCCTCAGACAAATACCAGCCATGCTCACCGTGCTTTGGATAACCATATTCTTTCTTGTCTTTCCAGGCTCTTTTGCTCATTTCTTTATCGAACTGATTTAATATACTCTCTAATTTTACGGCCATTGAAAAATCTTTCTCCGCGGAACACCAGTCTTGCCTGACTTTTTCGCGTTCAGATTCAAGTTCTTCATCGGATAATGATTCCATCCAGTCATTACTATATTTTTCTTCCCCGCTTAAAAACTTAAACAGCTTCGTTCCAACAATAGCAATCGCACATAAACCCGTAATTACCCCAATTCCTTTTTTCTTATCCATAAAACACCTCTTTATTCAAACAGAATCCTGTCCCCCCGGTTAAGGTTGTCATCATCTATATTTCGCCTTATCATAAACCTTCGGTCTAATGTTCGTACTCATATGGGCTACGGTATCTTTTCGACATTTCTTTATCTGTCTGTATGCTTGCCGCAGCTTCTTCCTGAGAGACAAATAATCTATGTCCCCGAACCTGAATACCGCCTCCTTCAGCAAATCTGATAAGATACATTCCACCGGAATGTCTTATTACAGTTACCTCCCGCACAGTGCGGTTTGATTCCACTATAAAAGCCTTGTCTCCCGGCTTGAAATTTCCCATTCGTATCACCTCTGATTTTTCATGAAAATATTTCTGTTATCAGCCTTGCAAACTGCAATTTAATCCGCTCCTCTCCAGCAGAAAAAGCCTTCAGACAATGCAATCTTTCCTACTATTTCTTTCATGTTTTCTGATAAGTTATAAGCACTTAAATTTAGACAGTCCCATTCAAAAACCAATAAAGCATTTTCCTCTGAAAACAGGATATTTAGTGTTCCGGAATGATTTTCCATAATCTCACTGACAGCAGCATCGATATCTTCTGGTTTCGGATTATCATTCCACCCATTCCATAAAATGGAAGTACGGTAATAGCACATCAACTTCAATATGATATTAACATATTTATTTTTCATTTCATGGCGCTTTTCGCTGTTAAGCAAATAATACTCAACATCAAAAAAATGTCCGTTAGATGTCTTAGATACCTTTTGAGGTAAAAAGTCAATGACATAACACGGTTTATTAAGTAACGCATCAATTTTGTTGTCCATTAGTCTGCTCCTTCAAACTGGGATTTGTCAAACCCATTCAAAATTATCTTTGCCTGCCCCCACTTCAAAATGGTACTTGCCAATCCCAAGATCAATTCCCGCAAAGTGTCCGCTATCGCATTCAATAGAAACCTTATTTCCGCTGCCCGCTACCTTGAATGCCTGTTTGTTTAATGCAGTAGGGGCATACAGCAGAGCGTCAACGCCGTCAAGAAACCACTGTGGCGGCTTTCCATCGTACTTGCTTACCTCTTCTGCGGTTTTAGATTTGTGCTGAACCCCTTGCGTTAAGCCATACCCAATGGCAATAACCCCGTTCACTCTGACAGAAGGATCGTCAAGATTTTTCTTTGCACCTTTGCCGTTATACATACCGCCTACCCACCAAGTATTAAGGCCAAGTGTCTGAGCATACAAAACGATATCAGCACCGCAGTATCCGAGTTTTTCATCTAACCCAGATGTATCAAGACCGGCAAGGACAATATAATTATTTACTCCCTTTGCTAAAAGCAGTTTTGCGACACCCGAAAGCCCATCCGAATTGCCTGTAACAAGTGCCAGCCTTAAATCATGGAGTTTATTATTTTCAGCAATTCTTTCCTCTAATAGCTTCACAATATCTATTGGAATTGGCTTATCGGTGTATTTCCGAACCATATGCCTCTCCCTGACAGCTTCTTTAATCGTCATAATATAACCCTCCTGGACTTAATAAATTCCGATTTTCCAACATCTCCATTATACTATAACACATCTCATCAGTGAATATATTTTTACGCAAAAAAAGAAAGGGTACAGCCGCCATACCGGCAAACTGTATCCTTTCTTCCGTTCCCGATTCGTCCGGCGGCCAGCTCAACGCTCCGTTTCCTGCTTTTTCTGCTGTCCGTTTTCCGCCGGTTCCAGCCCCAGGATCCGGTCAACATTCTGCTTCGCAGTCTGGTAGTCGATCATGTCCTTCCGGGCTGCTTTGTATTCCTCATACCGTTCTTTTTTCTCCGCCAGCAGTGCGGCATATTCTTCCGACAGCTGCGCCACTTTAGGAATCGGTTTCCCTCCCAGGGCGTCGAACGCCGTCTTTGCTGCTTCGTGCTTTCTGATCTCGTCCGCATGTTCCGCCCGGTATTCTTTCTTATGACGGGATTTTTTGTACTCTTTGTAAATGTCCCGCGTTTTAGAATAGTTTATGATGTGCGTTTTCAGCTGCGCTACCTCTGCCATGCGTCCTTCCAGCTGTTTGATACGGAGGGAGAGTGTATCAAAAGTTTCCCCGGCAGTTTCTGCCCGCGTTTCCAGTTCACCGTAGTCGGTGACGCCGTTTTCCACAAGAAAATTCAGGGTCTTTGCCGCCTCCTTCAGATTGAACACTTTTGCCCAGCGTTCGTAGCCTTTCCCTTTGCCGGCCTGCATCTTTGCCTGGATATCCACAAGGAGATTGACGTTTCTGCCTGCTGTCCGGCGTTTCGGTTTTACCGGTGCGGGTCTTGTGCGTGTTCCGGAGAGCCGTTCCTGCAGGGCCTCTTTTGTATAAGCGTCCCCCAGACGCTGGGAGCGGGTGAACCGCTGCTGTCCGGGAGCTAAAAATTCCAGGGACTTTCCACGGTGTTTGATTTCGTACCCTTCCTTCCTCATGCGCGACAGAAAGTCCTCAAAGTTCCTGCTGTCTGGCAGTACCCGGTCAATGGCCTGCCGCAGCTGCTCCTTATAGCTGCGCCCGCGCTTTGCCGCCGCCTTTTCCTGATACCTCTGTCCCCTGGCTTTCGGCTTTTCAATCACCGAATATCCGTGTTCCCGGCAGATCTGGTCGTTCAGACGGCGGAGGATGAGGGCAGAATTATAAAAATTATTGAATTTGCCGTCACATTCCAGGTTGGTGCTGTTAAATTCCACATGGTTATGGATATGGGCTTTGTCTACATGGGTGGCGACAAGAAACTGGTGTTTTCCCTTCGTGAATTTCATGGCCAGCTCATAGCCCAGTTTGTTGGCTTCCTCCGGCGTAATTTCACCCGGCTTGAAGGACTGGATGATACGGTAGGAGATGATGTCCCGCTCCTTCGGCTGGCTCCGCCCGGTGGCGGTTTCGTAGAGCAGCTTGCTCATTTCAAATTCTTCAGCGGCGGTTTCCGGGCTGCACATATAGGAAGACACCAGTTCCCCGTCTTTGGTCTTTTTTTCTTTCTGGTCGTAATCCAGACGGTCATGGAGCGTCTGCCTGCGGGATTTGCTCCCCATGCTTTTACGCGGGAGCAGGTCGGAAACCGCCATGCGGATCCCCCCTTTCTATAGTTTATTTGGATTCATTGACAGTTTGCTGTTCCCCTATGTTTCCTGCCTATGCCCGTTCTTCATATCGGGAAGCGGGACGCAGGGCCGCCGCCCTCTGGCAGAGCAGCTCATTATAGTCTTTCCCACCGGCGGCAGGCGGATTGTCCGCAATCACCTGGATGCGCCGGGAAAGTGTGGCATCTTCCCGGACTGCCTCCCGGATCTTCTCTATCCCCAAAATTCCGGCCCGGTCATTGTCCAGGCAGAGGCTGATATGGGTGACGGCTTCATGGTCGCGGAGGAACCGGAGCAGGGCGCGTGGGGCAGTGCCGCCAAGGGACAGGTAATGGTTCCTCCCAAAATCTTCTCCCTGGAGCTTTAAAAGGGTAGCGACTGAGAGCGCGTCAATGGGGCTTTCCGCCACCGCAAGGAACGGGCTTTCCTGATCCGACGCGGGCAGGCAGAATCCATACCGCTTGTCGCTCCCGTCCACATCCATCTTAAAATCTCCATGGGTTCCCCGCAGGCAGGCATAGCGCGCTTTTCCTTCCGGATCGCGCCCCACAAAGACACAGTTCTGGTAACGGCGGCTCTCATACAAAATTTTTTCCCCGATGCACTGGCTGATGATGTCCGCGTCTATGCCGCGTTTTTGTAAATAGGACACCATCGCCTTCCCGCACCGGTTTTCTTCCGGGAGGGAAAATGGCTTCTGCTGCCGTTCCTTTTGCCCCGGTTCCGGCCTTTCCCATGCAGCCGCCCCGCGTTCGCCGCAAAGCAGTTCCACGGCAGGGACAAAGCCCATTCCCCGCACTTTGATCAGGTAGTCCAGGGCCGTCCTGCCCCCGATCCCCCGGCTGTGCCAGTGCCATTTCCCGTTGGATATCTTTAAACTGTCATGGGTCACGGTGCGGTATTCACTGCCGCCGCACCTCCTTAATTCCTGCGGCTCATAAGCCTGTAGATAGGAAAGCAGATCCCACTCCTTTGCCCGCCCGATCTGTTCTTTTGTCACTCCGGGCATATGTTTCACCTCCAAACTGTTTTGAAATAAAAAAAGACGGACGCAGGAAGATACATTCCTCCCGCGCCCGTCCATTCACAGGCTGGCAAACTTCCGGAGCAGTCCCAGAAGCCCGGCCTGCGCCGCCGCATATCCTTTTTTTAGATCCTCCACATCCTCTGCATAGAGGTTCCGTGTTTCGTTGCAGCGGCGGGCGATCTGGTTTGTGTTTGCGGATATGGAGCGCAGGAGCTTACACAGTTCCTTTACGCTTTCCATATCCAGGTGTACGATATAGCCGTCTACCGCCATTTTCCTGAGATAAGCGCGTTTATTCTGTGTTCCTGCCTGCGCCATCTTCTTTTCAATCAGTTCCATTTCTTCCGGAGAAACTTTAAAGAAAAGCCCGATTGTGCGCCCTTCGCTTTTCCGCACTAGATCACCTCCCGTTCCTGGCTTTTCTCCCTGCCGGAAATGACCGGCGTGGGGCGTTCGTATTCCTTTAAAGATTTCAATATGGACGGTTTACCGGCGGCTCTCTCCGGCGTTTCGCTTTCTTCCCGCCTCGGTTCTTCCTCCGGCGTTTCCTTCCCGGAGCCGCGCCCTTTTTCCTCATTGTCAAGAACGGTGTTCAGTTCCGCAAGACGGGCGGATTTCTCCGCCAGTTCTTCCTCCTGGGGGAAGGGCCTTTCCGCTTCCTCCTTTGCGCTCTCAAGTTCCGTATGCAGCCGCTCTAAATTCTCCTGGTGGTTTTTCAGGCTCTGGGGGATCTTCTCCAGTGCGTTGTTGATACGGGTGATGTTCCCCACCACATCGCTGGATAATTCCGCCGTATGGGTCAGGTGCTGTTTCATGGTGACTTTAAATTTCGTGCCGTCAAAAGACAGCTTCATCGGAAAGCCCCGGTAACTGCCCAGCTCCACATCCCTGTCCGGGTCGTCCATCAGGCGGCAGGCGGCAACGATGGCCTGTCCCGCTTCCTTCCGGTCTGTGTAGACAGTCCCCATAACCTCCATGTTGAAAGCGTCCTCTTTGACAGGATGCGCCTCCAAAAGAGGCAGGTCGGCCTTCAGGCAGTCGATGAGCAGCTCTGTTTCCTTGATTTTATTGGGATAATAGCCCCTCACTTTATCCTGCATTTCATACTGCTGTGCCGTGTGGTTGGATTTGAGCATTTTCAGCTTTGTCACCTGGATATCCAGATCCATCTTTTCTTTAATTCTTTGGTCGCCGGTAGCCAGCATTTTCACTTCCGCGTAGGAAAGGGCAGTGGCGTCCACATCCTCAATGGAGCGGGCCGGGGACTTGCTGGTCATGATCTGGCCGATGAATTTCTGCTTCGATTCCACCAGCCCCCAGGTGTATGCGTCAAAGGTTCCTTTTGTCACATAGCGGAAGATCTTTACATGGCTGTTCTCATTGCCCCTGCGGACGATACGGCCGGCGCGCTGCTCTAAATCCGCAGGACGCCAGGGGCAGTCCAGGTCATGGGAAGCGATGAGCTTCGTCTGCACGTTGGTTCCTGCGCCCATTTTCTGGGTGCTTCCTAAGAGGACGCGCACCTGGCCGCTGCGGACTTTGGCGAACAATTCCGCTTTCTGGTTTTCCGTATTGGCGTCATGGATAAAAGCGATCTCTTCCGCAGGGATTCCCTTTGCAATCAGTTTCTTGCGTATATCTTCGTAAACACTGGCTTCCATAACGGTTTCTTCACCGGTTTCCGGCTCTTTCCCATCATCCGGCCCTTCTGTTTCTTTTTCCGTTTCCTTTTTCTGATCCGCCCGCCCTTTTGGGGTGGAGAGGTCGGAAAAGATAAGCTGTGTGCCTTTTGACGGGGTGCTTTCCTGCCAGATTTGGAACACGTTCTCCACACAGGCGTTGACTTTGCTGCCGGGGTCATCAGGAAGCAGCGGGTTCATGATACGCTGGTCTAAGGCCAGTTTCCGCCCATCCGATGTGATTTTCAACATGTTATCCAGACTGGGGTCTATTTTTTCCCTTCGTATCTTTTCCGCCCGTTCCGCCAGTCCCTCTACCATTTTTTTCTGTGCTTCGCTTGGCTCCGTCTGGATCGTAATATATTCCGCCTCCGGAACCGGAAGCTTCAGCATGTCGGCGGTCTGGATATCGGCGGCCTCTTTCCAGAGGTTCATCAGTTCTGGCAGGTTGTAGAACCTTGCAAATCGTGTTTTTAACCGGAATCCGGTTCCCTCCGGCTTTAATTCCACCGCTGTCACCTGTTCCCCAAATGTCGCCGCCCAGTTGTCAAAGTGTTTCAGGCTGCGTGTCTTTCCGGTGCTGTCCTGGTAGCCCTGCTCCAGCATATTGTACTGGAGGTAACGCATCATAGTGTACAGCTCCACCATGGAATTGCTTACGGGGGTTCCGGTGGCGAATACAACGCCGCGCCCGCCGGTGATCTCGTCCATGTAACGGCACTTGGCGAACATGTCGCTGGATTTCTGTGCTTTTGTCTGGCTGATGCCGGCCACATTCCTCATTTTTGTATGCATGTAAAGGTTTTTGAACGAATGCGCCTCGTCTACAAACAGGCGGTCAACGCCCAGTTCTTCAAAATATACGGTGTCGTCTTTTTTCTTGTCATGGAGTTTTTTCAGATCTGCGGTCAGGTTCTTTTTCGTGCGCTCCATCTGCTTGATCGTAAATTTTTCATCCTTATTTGCTTTTGCTTCCGCGATTGCGTCTACGATTTCGTTAATCTGTTCCTCAATAATCGCTTTCTGCCGCTCCGGGGAGATCGGGATTTTTTCAAACTGCGAATGGCCGATAATCACCGCGTCAAAATCGCCGGTGGCGATACGGGCGCAGAACTTTTTCCGGTTCTTCGGTTCAAAATCCTTTTTTGTAGCTACCAGCACATTTGCGCCGGGATAGAGCGCCAGGAAATCGCCGCCCCATTGTTCCGTTAAATGGTTCGGCACGACGATCATGGATTTTTTGCACAGACCCAGCCGCTTGCTTTCCATGGCGGTAGCTACCATTTCATAGGTTTTCCCCGCGCCTACCACATGGGCCAGCAGGCTGTTCCCTCCGTAAAGGGAGCGGGCGACGGCATTCCTCTGGTGGCGTTCCATATGGATCTCCGGGTTCATGCCGATAAAATTGATGTGCTGCCCGTCATATTCGCGGGGGCGCATGGAATTAAACATCCGGTTGTAAGTAGCGCACAGGTCAGTCCGCCGGTCGGGGTCTTTGAATATCCAGTTCTGGAATGCTTCTTTCATGGCTTCCTGCTTCTGCTGGGCGATTGCCGTTTCTTTCTCATTCAGCACGCGGGTCTCCTTGCCGTCCGCGTCATAATGGGTGTCGAAGATCTGGACACTCCGCTGGTTCAGGCTGGCTTCTAAAATTGCATACGCATTGATACGCTTCGTACCGTAAGTGTTCCAGACGCGGGTGTTTGTCCGGCTGTCCTCACTTTTCCCGCGGACGCTCCATTCACCGGAAACGTCCGAATAGACAATATTGATTTTCCTTCCCTGTAAATGATACGGGGTCTGGAACAGTTCAAACATAAACTGCTTATAATATTTTGTATCTATCCAAGGGGATCCGATGCGGACGCTGATTTCCGGTGCAGTCAGGTCTTTAGGCTGAACCTTTTCCAGTTCTTCCACATTTACAGCAAATTCCGGGTATTTTTCGGCGGCGGCGCGGGCAGTTTCCAGTTTCCGGCGCACATTCCCGGAAAGGTATTCGTCAGCCGCCTGCCATCCTTTGTACCAGCCGTCACTTTCCATATCAAAGGGGCCGCTTTTTGGGTCTTTGAAGATAATGCCTTTTAAGTCGGAAACAATCTGCGGTATTTTTTCCATTCCTCCCATAAGGGAAGCCATAAAGCCCAGATCTACACAGGCCCGTTCTCCGATGGATACTCCCAGGGCTTCGACCGCCGTGTCCACGCTGGTCACAGGCTTCCGGTGCTGTATGGTGCGTTTATTGAACATATCGGCCTTGCGCTTTAAATTTCCTTCTTCGTCCAGTACCTCTAAGGAGCAGAGCAGGGGATAGGAAGAATCCTGCCGGAAGGCCAGCCGGTTCCCGGCGCTGTTTAAGATCCCGTATTTTTCCTGGAACCGGTCATAAAGACGGTTTAAGTTCGCCTGTTCTGCCTGGATTGCTTCATCATCGGCTCCGTTCATCTGAAGGTCAATGAGTTTCCTTGCGCTGTCGCGGATCCCGATCATCCCCCGGATCCGGGCAGCCTGTGTCTTTCCCGGCTCCGCCAGCTTCATGCGGGAATTTTCCCGGAAATAAAGTTTCCCTCCTTTCTCCGTAAAACTGAAATTCCGCACGTTGGGGTCTGCCGGTATGGTTTCCGCCTTTTCCCCGGCCTCCGGCTCCGGCGTATCCATATGCAGGAGTTCCCGGTCAGGGGGCGCGATATGGTTAATGGCCTGGGCCAGCTGCTCTTTTAAGTCCGCTCCTTCGATGGGCAGGCAGGCCGTCTCCGTGGCGTTGCCGTACATATTCTCATAAAATGCCATCTTCCCCAGTACCATCTCCGGGTGCTGGAGAAAATAATTATTTAAGGGTACGCCGTCCTCTGTCTGCCCGATAGTCACCCAGTCCGGCAGTTTCTCCGGCGCACTTCCACGTTTTTGGAAAAAGAGGATATCCGCCGTCACAGAGGTTCCAGCGTTGGCTTTGAAAGCTGTGTTCGGCAGGCGGATCGCGCCTAAGAGGTCTGCTTTCTGCGCCAGTTCCTCTCGTGCCTTGCTTCCCAGCTTATCCATGGTTCCCTTGGTGGTGATGAAAGCGGCGATGCCGCCAGGGCGCAGTTTATCCAGGGATTTTGTGAGGAAATAGTCATGGATCAGAAGATTCTGTCGGTCATAGCGCCGGTCATGCACCTTGTATTCCCCGAAGGGCACGTTCCCCACCGCAAGATCGAAGAAGTCGTCCGGGTGGCTGCTGTCCTCAAACCCGCTGATCGCAATGTCGGCTTTCTGGTAAAGCTGTCTGGCAATGCGTCCGGTCAGGTGGTCAAGCTCCACACCGTACAGATTTGCCTTTCCGTATCCTTCCGGCACCAGCCCGAAAAAGTTCCCGATGCCGCAGGAAGGTTCCAGGATATTCCCTGGCACAAAATCCATGCGGCTGACTGCTTCATACATCGCCTTGATGACAGTGGGGCTGGTATAGTGGGCGTTCAGCACCGTGCTTTGTGCGGAAGCGTATTCTTCCGGCAATAAAAGTTCCTTTAATTCCGCGTGTTCCCGGTTCCATTTTTCATTATCCGGGTCGAATGCCTGGGCAAGCCCGCCCCAGCCTACATAGTTGGATAAAACCTCCTGCTCCTGGGGCGTGGCAAGGCGGTTCTCCGCCTCAATCTGCTTTAAGGTGCGGATCGCCGCCACATTGTTCTGGCATTTTGTTCTCTGCCCGCCGGTTCCCAGTTCATCATCGGTGATATGGAAATTTACCCGTTCGGGGCCTGTGCGGAGTTTTTCAATCACAATATCATAGGGCAGACGCGGGCTGGAAAAGAGCAGGGGATCATCCCCGCCGATCGTGCCGCCCTCAATCTCCACCATTTCCGGAGGTTCTTCCTGCCTGTCAGGCATTCCCGGTTCCATCGTCCTGTCCTGTCTGTCAGGCGTTTCCGGCTCCCGGTCTGTTTCCGTCCCGGAGGTTGTTTCCGGCTCCGCAGGCGTTTCCCATCCGGCAAAAGCATCCGGCTCCGTCGGCTCCACGCCTTCCCTTGCGCCTGCCGTCTGTTCCCACATGATTCGTTCGTTTAAGTCAGCTTCCAGCTGATCTTCAATGTGCGGCTCCAGGTAAAGGAGCTGGTCATAGTCAAGGAAAGCCAACTCCATGTCAATCAGTTCCCGCAGGCTGTCATACTGCCGTGTTTCCACAACTTTTCCGTCTACAGTCTGGCTGATAGAGAAATCCAGCAGGTTCACGTCCACCTGGACTTCAAAACCGTTCTTGTCTGTCACGCCGTAGGCAATCCCTACCTGGCGCGGATTGCGGATATCTACGCTGTCCTCGTTGTATTCCTCCAGGATAAAATCCTCGATCAGCCCTATGGCTTCCTGCATTTCCGGGTTGGCCATCAGCTGGGAAACTTCTTCTTCCGTCAGTTTTTCCGTAACCGTTTCCGGTTCTATGGGTTGTGTCTGCGGTTCATCCTCCACAGTTTCCAGAACATCTGTCACAAATCCGGTTCGTTCCCATTCCTGCTCTATACAGTCGCGGACAAAAGGAACCGCTTCCTGCCGGAAAATGGGGAACCATCCCTGCATTTCCAGGTCTCTTAAACTCACATGCCCGTTTTCGTAATCAACGCTGTCAATCTCCATACGCCGCCCATCCATGGTAAGCTGCATACCGAGAGGAATGTAGTCGGCAATATCGCGTTCTTTTATGATCTGGTAAGAAGCGGCTTCTCCATGTTCCGGATCCAGGCCGGCGATCACAGTGCTGTGCCCATGTTCCAGCAGCTTTTTAAGAATAGTCTGCCATGTCCCGCCGCCTGTGACGGATGTCTCTCCAAGTCCGGGTATCTCCCTTGTCTCCAGCTTTGTGCCAAGGGCGGCAGCGGCAGTTTTGGCGTCCTCCCCATAAAACAGGTAATAGCTGCCTGCCTGCACACCCACCAGTTTATCCGGGTGCTGTGCTTTCAGGTTCAGGTATTCCTCTACATTGGGGGTTAAGTCAGGCTCTGCAGGTTCCGTGTAGGTGTTTTCAGGCTCTCTGACAGTATCTGGCGCAGATTTCTCTACATGCTCGTTTTCCGGTTCCTGGACAGGCAGTTCCCTGGTAACGGTTTCCGCTACAGGCTGTTCCTGTTTCAACGGTTCCCCCGCCCATTCCGGGAAATCTGTTTCCCCTGCATGGCGTAAGAGTGCGTCACGGCTGTCGATGAGTACGTCATCATAAGTAAGCTGAAGAATGTCCTCTACCATCCATTCACGGAACTTTGGAAGAGAGTGGAAGGCTTCATATAATTCCGGCCGGCTGTTTGCAATATCTTCTATAAAATAAGAGAGTTCGCCGTTCAGTTCAGTAGCTGCACTGTCATAATCGGTTTCCCGGTCACGCAGGTAATCGTAAAAACTGCTCTGCCGGATCACGTCTGTCAGGGTGGCAAGCGTCTCCCGGTAGAGTGCCGCCGCTGTCTTTTTCTGTTTCACTGTTTCCGGGATTTTCTCTGCGGGAATTTCCCTGTTTTCCCCTGGCCGGTCTTTTCTTTCCGTATTTTCTCCGGCCTCATGTTCTCCGGTTTCTTTTTCTTCCGTCCGTTCCGTTTCCTCTTCCGGCGGCTCCGTAAACACGGGCGCATTCTGGGTAGCGGAAATGGTCAATTCTGCTGTAGCGGCGACCTGCCGGATCTGCTCTTTGATGATCTCCGGGAGATTATCGTCCCAGAAATCCACACTGCGGTCAGCATTTATATGGGCGACCGTTTTATAATCGCCATATACTTCTTCCAGACGGTTCCACACAGTCAGGCCGTTGCCCAGATAGCCGTACCCAAGGTCATACTGGGAGAGGATCGCTTCCTTTTCATCCCGGTGCAGGGCTTCCTCCGTCCGGCGGGCAAGGACTTCCCCATTTACCGGTTCCTGCTTGGCCTCTTCCAGAACGGTGTCCAGCATTTCATCAGAAACCGCAAATCCCTGTTCTTCCAGTATTCTGGAGGCATCCGCTTTTATGTTTTCCCGTTCTGCCAGTTCCTGCCCGTTCGGTTCCGGTTCAGCTTCTTCCGGAACATTGGCGGAAAAATCAAAGGAGAGCTGCCCGTTAGAATCTTCTTTTGCCTTCTGGCGCTGTTTTTTCGCCAGTGCGCGGGCTGCCGCTTCCAGTTCATCCAGCGGTTTTGCTTCTTTTTTGGCGGAAGATTTTTCCGCTTCTTTCTTTTTCTGCCGCTGTTCCTGCAAAGTTTCCGCTGAAAGAGGGGTGAACAGGGAATATTCGCCCCTCTGGTATGCGCCCATGTTGTCCACGGCTCTCTGCATGAGATGGTAATTGCGCTCGTCCGGCTGCACCAGTGCGAACCGCTTTATTATGTCCTCATACATCGCCGCGCTTTTCTCCGGATCACCCAACGCAGTGAGGATCTTTTTCTGCGCCTCATCATAGCTCCGGTCATAGGGGGAAATATCCGTTTCACGGTTAGGGTCGCAGGAATAGAACGTGACGATGTTCCGGGCAAGCTGTATCTTTTCATACTGGGCGGTATAGGTCATTTCTTTTGAAGTCAGATATCTGCCGCTGTCAACAAGCTGCCCGATCCGTTTCTGCACCTTGTCCCAGTTCAGCCGTACGGTGTCATAGCCTTCATAGCCGGAATTTTCATCGCTCCGGGTAAGCTTTATCCCTTTTGAATCGTGCCATTCATTGTATCCGGTACGGCCATGTCCTCCGGTTCCATATTCATCCCGCAGAAATGCGGCTCGCTCTTTTGCGTCATGTCCCTGCACAAAATAGGAATAGATCCGCATCTTTCCTTCCGATATGCCGCTGCCCCCGGTGAGCATACGGTCGATCTCGTCCTCCGTGATAAAGCTGGCCCTTGCAGGCTCAAAACCTTCCAGCGCGGTAAATTCCTTTGGCTCATGGGACAGAAGCGAGATGCGGGCGGCAAGCCTGGACGGTTCATGGAAATGGAAGCGGAGAAGATCGCGGTTCCCGGCATATTCCCTGGCAAACCCGTCAACCTCGTACATCAGACGCTTCCGTGTTTCCGGATCCGCCAGGCATTCCGCCAGCTTCTCCGTACAGTCAGGAAATCCGTGGTAAGTATCATAAAGTTCCGAAAGGAAAGGCAGCGCATCCATTTCCTTTCCCACATCACTCAGATCCTGCCTTAAATACCACAGCTTTTCCGCCAGTTCCCGGTACTCGTTCTGCCTTGCGGAATCTAAAGTTTCCTGGGCGGCATAGCGCCCTTCTTCCAAAAGACCGGACACCATTTCTGCCGCCTTTTCCCAGGAAATAAGCGCAGCGCCGGGGATATTGGCAGTGTGCCCCTGTGCAATACGGATACCGTCCCGGTCAAACCACATGGCATAATCCCTGCCGCCAATGGAAAGTCCCTTGCCGCCGGATTTGTATTCCTCTGCGAGAAACGCAGCGGCCTGTCCCACATCGGGATCTTTTTGATAAAATGCGGCGATCCGCAAGATACTGTTTTTTTCATTCCCGCCGCTGGTAAGGGCGCGGCCGATCACTGCGTCCGTCACCTGCGGAGCTGTCCTGTCTGTTGTATGTGCGGCTTTTTTCGCCTGTCTGTCTTTTTCCTGCGCCTCTGCGATACGTTCTGCCTGTTCCTCTACGGTAGGGAAAAGGGAAAACTGAAAATACTGCGGTTCCTTTATCTCTTTTTCCCCGGACGCAGAAACGGCAGGTTCCTCACCCGCCGTTTCCTGTCTGTCTGTATTCAGTTGTCCGTTTATTATTTCCTGTCCGTCCTTTTCCGGACTTACCGGTAGACGATCTCCTTCAGCACCACTTCCTCCGCCTGTGCCGTGAAGCTGTTGACCGCCTGCACCCAGGCCATCTGGTCGCGCTCCTTCAGTCCCTCGTCCACTCCGCTCTGCTTCATCATTGTGGCTACCATCTGGTCTGTCTGCTCCTGTGCCTGCTCGTCGATCTGTTTCAGGTGCGGCATAAGCCTCCCCGTCAGCAACATGGAGGTGTACGTCCCGTGGTGGTGTTCCTTCAGGAAGGTCTGCCTCAGAAGCCCGTATTTCCCTAACAGGATTTCCTCCGCTTCTTCCTCCCCGTCCATCACCAGATCCGGTATCAGATAATCCCCGTTCTTCCTGTATGTCAGCTCTGTCATGTTGTATGCTCCTTTCCTGATTTTCACGCTTTAAAGTGTTAAAGTTCCTTGTGTCTTTAGTATAACCGATGTCAGCGGCATTTTCAAGCGGTTTTTCTTTCTTTTTCTGCTGTTCGTTTATCTGTTCCCGGTCAAAGCTCCGGATCGTCCGCCCGATCTCCTGGAGGATTCCCATGAAGATAGTGCTTGCGGCATCGCCCAGATGGTGCAGGGCGGCAGGGGTGGAAAATTCCGTGATTCCCCGGAGATCGTCATCCTCCAGATAGTCAGAAGCGTCCAGGCCGCAGCGGGTAAGGAGCGTGTACTGGACGCTGGCCGTCAGGGTGTCCCGGAAGCATACTTCCCGGTTGAGGTCGTCCATCTCTTCCAGGAAGCTGTTCTCTGCGTCATAGGCCAGATCACGCAGATATTCCGGGTAGGCTTCTTCTACAATACTGGAAGCTGTCTCCATCAGGCGGCTTCCCAGATCCTGCTGGCTTCCCACTCCGTACTGTTTCTCCAGTGCGGCAACAACAGCCGGGTGGTGTTCTTCCCTCATTTCCCACAGGTAAGGCATCCTTGCGCCGCGCACAGGCCGGGTATCGGACACGTCAAAGACATATTCCAGTCGGGGTCTGCCGTTTTCGTTTTCATGGATCAGGGCGATGCCTTTAGAGCCTGCCTTCACCCAGCGGCGCATTTTTTCATTCCACAGTTCCATCGACGCACAGGCCGTGGCATCCGGCCGCTGTGCGTAGATCAGGAGCTGGTCTTCAAACTTGTACTTATAGAGCCGTGACGCGCTGTCCAGATAATTCTTCCAGTTGTCTACGCCCCGCGTGACATCATGGGCGGTCTGGTCTGCCAGCTGCGACACAAGCTGTAACTTTCTTGCCATGCGTAACCTCCTTCTTATATGGTTTCTGACATAAGGAAAGCCCATGTCCGGTTCCACACCGTTTTCATGGGCTTTCCTGCTTTTTATTCTTTTTTACGGCTGTCTGTTTTGTGCATGGGACAGTTTCATCCTGCCTGTCTCCGGATCTCTGCCGCAGCATACCGGATCAGTTCTTCCGGCGTAGGGACTTCCCCTTTGCACGGCACCTTCCTCTGGTACGCCGCTGTCACGCCGCCGTCCGCCGGAGGGTTCTTCCATGCTTCGGTTATGGCTTTCTGCATTTCTTCCCTCACTTCCTCTACCGTAACGCCGTTTTCTTTCGCGATCCGTTTCAGTATCTTCTTCATATTCATAACTGTTCTCCTTATGATTTGTTAGGCGTTTTATATGTTCTGTTAGTTCATAAACATATCATAAACCATAAAAAGCGCATAATCTGTCGAAGTCTGTTGTTTATAAAAATTTTATGATTTAATGGTTCATAAAATACAATTTTTCACGTCTATTGAATCATTTCAAGAAATCCGTGCGCTATCTATACTTTATATGTGCCAGTAGTTCATGGAACACGAACATAATATAAGGAGAGATCAGTCATGGAACAACCATTCAATATACTGCTCATGGGAGAGCGGCTCCGTTCCTGCCGGGTCGCCAGAAAGCTGACCATGAAAGAATTTGCGGAGCAGTGCGGCATTTCCGAACGGTATCTTGCGGATATCGAGAGAGGCATCAAAGCGCCGAAGCTGGAAACCTTTGTCGGGATCGTCAATGCAGCAGGCGTTTCCCCGGAATATCTGCTCCAGGACAGCTTAAAAGCGGTAGACACAGGCAATCTTGTGAGGGATGCTTTAAACACGCTGCCTGACGAACAGCAGGAATTGTTTAAGGATTTTATCCTGCGCCTGGTAAAGAGCATGGGATAACGGTCTATTCTCTGCCCCAGCGGCTCCGGTTCATTTTTTCCAGCACTTCTTTTTGTGCCGCAGACAGGACGCGGGGCGGGACTATTTTCAGCCACTTCTTCGGCAGTTCAAAAGTCAGTCCTCCGCAGCCGTTATCTCCGGTGCGTTTTACCTGCTCCGGATGGGAGCCGCACAGCGTTGTCAGCTGCCGGATCAGGGCGGCATTATGGGTATAGATGCTTGCCGTCCGGTCTGCTTCATTAAAGAGAAAGACGCTCTCTTTTTCATAGTTTGTCAGCTTCATTTTCCCTACCTTTCCAGCCCCCGTTTTACATGATCCATGGCGGGCAGTTCCTGAATGGAACGGGCGGCTTCTTTCTGATCCTGCCGCAGCATGTCGAGGAGCGACGGGCGGCTTTCCCGTAAATAATCCCGCTGTTCATCCGCCCTTGCGTGGAAGTCTTTGGCTGCCGCTTCCGGGTCGCAAAAATAATGGCCCCAGAAGAAATTTTCATCCCCCCGCTGTTCATCGTTTTTTATGTTCCGCGCCCATGTTGCGTAGGGCTGGGGCGCGTCCTGATTTTCGGCGAGGACATATTCCATGTGGCCGACAGTTTCACTTTCCAGTATGGTATAACCCTGGTTGACACGGGGCGGCTCATTGTTGGGGATCCCGTCGATCATGTTCATATTCTGCTCCGTGGAAAGCTCTGTCGCCCGCAGGTGGTTTCCATTTTCTGATGCGGGTACAAGGGCGTATTCCTTTTCCTGCTCTTTTGCCAGCGGCCTGGGGTATTCCACATACCCGAAGGCTTTGACTGTGCCGTTCTCTACAAGGACAGGCGCGATCTCCTTAATCTCCACCAGCTTCATGTCCTCCATGTGGGGGCAGGTTCCTTTCTGCAGGGCCTCATTGGTAATGTAATAACGGTATCTGTCCGGCTGCTGCGCGGCAAATTCCTCCAGTTTCTGTTTTGGTTCCAAACGGGTCGCCTCCTTCTTTTATTTTTTATCAAATTCCAGCTTAAAGTTCACATATTTTCCGCCTGTGTCCTCCATGACGATCGTAGCGTCATAGAAGATCCCTTTCTTTTCCGAATACAGGCCGGTCATTTTGACCTTCCCTTTTTTCAGCAGGGCGGCGGCAGTCTTTTTTGTCAGTTCCTTCCGCTTGCTCCTGAAATACGGGTTGTCTTTCCACAGGGCAAAGCCGCAGGAGGGTGACGCTTTATATCCGGAGCAGTAGAAGCTCTTTTTTCCCTCATAGACCGGCCTGCCGCAGCGGGGGCAGATGCCAACGGCCTCTTTTGCGGAGCCGGAGAGGGCGCTGCCGGTATCTGCCGCTGCATCTTTATAAGATTCCACCAGCCCGCAGACCATACGGGTGATCCCGTCCATAAATTCCTCCGGCTTCCGTTCCCCGCGTTCCACTTCTTTTAAGGCTTCTTCCCAATCAGCGGTCAGCTTTGCGCTCTTTACGGCGTCCGGCAGCACGTTTATCAGTTCCATGCCTTTTTTTGTGGGGATCAGCAGCTTGTTTTTCCGCTCCACGAATCCGCCCTTTACCAGCTTTTCGATCACGCCCGCGCGGGTGGCCGGCGTCCCCAGCCCTTTGCGCTCCACATCTTCGATCTGTGCAAATTCTTCCGCCCCGGCGTTTTCCATGGCGGAAAGGAGGGAATCTTCGGTGTACCGTTTGGGAGGGCTTGTCGTCCCCTCATGGAGCGCGGCGGCTTCCGCAGTAAGGATCTGCCCTTCGGATAATCCCGGCAGGGGCGGGGCTTCGGTTTTATCCTCCGTTTTTTTTCCTGACGCTTCCAAAAACGGGCGTTCCACGGCTCTCCAGCCCCCGGAAAGCTCCGTGCGGCCTTTTACAGTAAAGGTCTCCCCTTCACACAAAAGCGCCACCTCCGTATCCGCATAGGAATATTTTTCCGGGCAGACGGCGCATAAAAGACGTATGGAAATGAGGGAGAGGATATTTTTCTCCCCGGTAGGGAGGGCAGTCAGATCTGTCCGTGCGGTTTCTTTTGTGGGAAGTATGGCATGGTGGTCGCTGACTTTGGAATTGTCAGTCACAAGGGCCGCGTTCACGCCGCCCCGGAATCCCGAAGCAGACGGGAACGCGCCGGCGATCTCCCGGCACAGTTCCGGCAGCATACAGGCCATGTCTTCCGTCAGATACCGGGAATCCGTGCGCGGGTAGGTCGCCAGTTTCTTCTCATACAAAAGCTGGATATAGTCCAGCGTCTGCTGTGCGGTATAGCCGTACATCCGGTTGGCTTCCCTTTGCAGGGTGGTAAGGTCATAGAGTTTCGGCGGCTTTTCCGTCTTTTCCCGGCGGTTTACAGCCTGTACTGCGGCCTGTTTTCCCAGGCAGGTCCTCCGCAGCTTCTCCGCGTCCGTCCGGCTTGGAAAGCGGCGGCTTGATACGGACAGGGAGCCGCAGTCCAGCTCCACCGTATAAAATTTTTCTTTTTTAAATCCGCTGACCGCCTGTTCCCGCTCCGCCAGGAGTGCGAGAGTGGGCGTCATCACACGGCCTACATTCAGGGTCTTTCCCCGGTAAAGGGTGGTAAAAAGCCTTGTGCCGTTAATCCCCACCAGCCAGTCCGCCTTGGCGCGGCACAGGGCGGCTTCATAAAGCAGGCCGTAATCTTCTCCGGGGCGCAGATGTTCCATGCCCTCCCGGATGGCGGAATCCTCCATGGACGAGATCCAGAGCCGCCGGAATGGTTTTTTACATCCCGCCTGGTGGTAGACCAGCCGGAAGATCAGTTCCCCTTCCCGGCCTGCATCCGTGGCTTCCACCAGTTCCGTTACGTCAGGGCGTTCCATCAGATCCTTTAAGATCTCAAACTGTTTTTTTGTGGCCGGGGATACTGAAAAGCGCCAGGGTTCCGGCAGGATCGGGAGATCTTCACGCGTCCATCTGGAATAGCGCGGGTCATAGCTGTCGGCGGCGGAAAGCTCCACCAGATGCCCGACGCACCAGCTTACCAGATAGCCGTTTCCCTCCAGGTAGCCGTCCCTGCGCCCGGCCACGCCGATGCTTTTGGCGACCGCCTGTGCGACGCTCGGTTTTTCCGTTATGATAAGAGTAGAAGTTGGCAAGATACATTCCTCCTGTCTGATAAGGCCGGCGCAGGGGATCCCCGCGCCGGCAGTCTGTTCCGGTTATGTCTGTTTCATTCTGTTAAGGGAGAAACCGCAGACAGCCGCAGACAGAAAACAGAGTGCGGACAATCCCGCAGGGATAAGCGGGAGCGTCTCCCCGGTCTTGGGTATGATGTCTTGGGGGTTGGTATGCTCCATGTCCCGTTCACTGGTGATCTCCACCTCCGTCGTCATGCTCGCCGTGACAGAAAAGCGGATCCGGGCGGTCTCCCCGAAAAAGCCTGCCGGGGATTTCCTTTCCCGGAGGTAATAATCCCCTTCTGCCAGGGTGAGCGTCCCTTTCCCGTTTTTTACGGTCACTTCCCCGGCCTTTTTCCCATCGCTTTTATAGACAGCCAGCACCTGCCCGGAAAGTTTTTCCCCCGTCCCGGCGGCAGAATTGGAGACCTGCAAAGTCCCCGTCTTTTTCGCTTCCGTCTGGCTTCCACTGTCCCCGGTTCGGGCAGACGTGGCGGACGCGCCAGTGGATGATGTGCCTGAAAATGGTGCGGAAGAAAGGGCGGAGAACAGGCTGTCGAACGGGGACGCCTGTGCGCCTGTTTCCTGCTTTTCCTCCTCCTTCTTTTCTTCTGTTTCTTTTTCCTCTTCTTTTACGTTTTTCACGGTTTTTTCCGTCGTTATCCCGGAACGCACACGGAATCCGGTCTTTTCTTCATCCAGCCGGTAGCCTTCCGGGGCTTCCAGTTCCAGGAGGTAATAACTGCCCGGTTCCAGTTCGATCTCCGCCACGCCTTTCCGGTCAGTGGTGACTTCCCCCATGCAGTTGTCCGTGTCTGTCTCATAAATGCCGAAAATAGCGTCTTTTAAGCGTTTTCCGCTTTCGGAATCCCGTTTGGTGATCCGCAGCGCGCCCGGCTCTTCGCTGTCCTCAGTTTCTCCCTCCCTGCGGTTTGTGACCGTCAGTTCCTTCACTTCTCCTTCCTGCAGGGAGACATGGATGGCATTGGAAGAAAGGAGATATCCTTCCGGGGCCGTGGTCTCTTTCATGGTATAGCTGCCGGCGGAAAGCTCCATGCCTGCCGTCCCGTCGTTCCCGGTCATCAGTTCCCCAACTTTTCTGCCGCTTTCTTCCTCATAAACGGAGAACACGGCTCCGGACAGCCTCCGGTCTTTCTGGTCTGCGTCCGTTTTGGTGATCTTTAACGCCGCCATTTTCGGCTCCGGCGCTGGCAGGGGCTTATTGGCAGCCGTAAGGGCTGTCGTTTCCCCGCCAGCCACAGTGAACGCATATTTTTCCGCAGACAGCTGGTAGCCTTCCGGGGCACACTGTTCCAGCAGGTAATAATCCCCCGGCGCAAGAGCTGTCTGCCCCATGCCGCCGTTTCCTGTCAGCAGTTCCCCAGCCTCCGTGTCGTCTGCCGCATGGTACACTTTAAAAGACGCGCCGGGCAAAGGAGCGCCTGTGTCCGCGTCCGTTTTCAGCACCCGGATCCATCCGGTTTCCGGCGCGGTTTCCCCCAGTGTGCCCGGATCTTCCTCTGTTCCCCCTGGTTCCCCCAGGCCATTGCCGGACACGGTTTCCGCCGACTCTGCGGCCGGCATTTCCTCCGCCGCCAGAGCCGCCATGGGCGTGGCCATGAGGATAAAAAGACACAGGGAAATAAAAAATGCTGTGATTCGTTTTGACATAGTGGTGTGTTTCCTCCTTTCATTCTTCCAGCCGCATCGCCCGGACGATCAGCCGGTGCGTTGCGATCCTGACTGGGGTGCAGGTATACAGGGTTAATTGCGCCCCGCCGTCCGGCGGCAGGGCAAATACAGACGGGTCGTCCGGATCCGCAGTCAGGATCTCGCTTACCAAAAAGGGTATGGGTTCGCCGTCCGCCGTGGTAAACAGGATCTCATCCCCGGCTTCCAGTTCTTCCAGACGGTTGAAATGCAGCCCGAAGGTATAGCTGCGGTGTCCTGCAATTACGGCGTTCCCTTCGTCTCCGATCATATCCGTCTGCCGCACCCAGCCCTCCGAGACCTTCAGCTGTTCTTCGGTGACGCCTGCCGTGACCGGAAGCTCTGCGTCTATTTTTGGGATCGAGAGGATCCCGATCTCCGCGCCTTCTTCCGGCTTTCTCTTCCTTTCTGTCAGGGCGTTTTCTGTTTCCGGCTCCGGCGGCAGGCTCTCCCCGTTTCCCTCCCCCGGAATTTCCTCCAAAGCTTCCGTTTCCGCAGGCGGTTCCGTTTCCGGTTCAGTGCGTGGGGAAGCCTCCGTTCCCTGGGCTTCTTCCCCTGCAAGCCGCACGATCATTGCCTCCTGTTCCTGTTTTTCCCGGCGGCGTTCCCACGAAGGGGACAGCGCCAGCATAGTCCCGGCAAGGGCGGCGGACAGGAGTGCGGCGACTAAAAGTGCTTTTTTATGTGTCTGTTTCATGGTTCCTCCTTTTTCTGGTATCAGACAGCAGATCTTTGATACAGTAGCCGATGCAGGGGCGGGCGCGCCCATAAGGGCATCCCCTGCATTTGTCAGACAGGGCAGGGGCAGGGCTGTTTCTCCGCGCCTGTCTGGCAGACGGCTTTCCGGCCATCATGTATTCATACGGGGAATCCGTAAACTGTGCCATGCCGTTATTCCTCCTGTTCTGGCCCGCTGTCCACGTCATCGCCGTCCGGGTAATCGTCATAAAAAGCTGCGTCCATATCCGGCTGTTCCATCTCTGTCCCTTCCATGCCGGCCTGGGCCTGCATTTCGGAATCCTCGTTGACTTCCGGCTCGTCCTCATCCAACAGGTCGTCCAGATCCTCCGCGTCGTCCAGGTCGTGCTTCGGCTTATAGATTTTTAAGTAGTACCCGGCTCCGCCGAATGCCAGGACGGCAAGCAGAATAAAGATCATGATCCCGGTCCCGCCGCTTTTTTCCGGTTTTTCCGGCTCTTTTTCCTGTTCGTCTTTCGTTTCCTCCGGTTCGCCGGCGCAGGATTTTAGGTCGTTCTTGCAGACCGGGCAGGCAGTATCCACCTTCCCGGTCTCACACTGTTTCACACACGAGCAGACCTCCACCACAGGCATGGCGCTCTCCCCGCCGCTTCCTTCTTTGCTTTTTTCCGCCAGGTCTGCCAGATCGTTTTCCGTAACTGCGTTTAAGAAATACACGTTGTCGGAATCACGCTGGCGGTCGATCACAAGATAGAAAATATTTTCCTCCGGCGTGACAAAGGTGTAAAATTCCTTCCCTTCTTCGTCGGTGGCATTGTCGAGGACGGAAGCCTGCCCGTCCGGGGTGATCGGTTTCTGCTCCGGTTCCGGCTCCGGGGCCTGGTAGCGTGGGTTTGCCACCGTAACGGCATCCGACTGGTTCCCGGCAAAGTCAATTGCGTAAACTTCCACGGTTTCCTGCCCGTCCGGTGCGAAGTCCTCAAAATCCAGGTCAAGTGCGCCGTCCACACGGTAGTTGACCCGCTTCCCGGCGATATAGACAGCTTCCACGCCGGAATCATCATCGGTTGCTTCGATATGCAGCATACCGTCCGTGGCTTCCGCGCTGACCCTCGGCGGGGTGGCGTCGGTTTTTTCTGCCGCAAAAACGGTCGCAGGCGTTAAAAATGCGCCTATGCACAGCACAAGCGCGGATAATGCGTATCGGATATTAGTTTTCATCTGGTTTTGTTTCCTCCTCTTTTACAGCGTTTCCCTGGGGGACTTCCTTCATGGACTGGATCAGTCCCAGGATTGTTTTCAGTTCCTCCGGCGAGGCGGTGATGCCGCGCACGGCCTGTATGATCTCCATGTTCTCATGCTCCGTGATCTGCCGCTCGATGTCCTTTGCCCGTGCCTGCCATTCGGCGGCTTTCTGCCTTGCCTTTTCAAGCTCCGCTCTCAGACGTTCGATCTTCATTTCCTTCTCCTTTCTGCTTCCTGCGCCAGTTCGGGACAAAATCGTTGAAGTCCGGTACTGCGCGGAAGAACCATTTATTGTTCACCCACTGCTGGAGACGGCGCGTAACGGGAGGGGCGGTGGATTTCTCATACACCATCACATAGGGGTCGTATCCCATGTCGCGGAGGGTATAGATGCGGTACAGATCCTGCTCATGGGAGCTGCCGTAATTGGTAAGGACATAGACCCGCCGCTTCCGGCAGTCTTTTACGGAAGTCCATTCTGAAAACCGCTTAAAATACGGCGTCAGATCATCCTCCGGGTTATCCCAGGCAAAATGCAGCATTTTTGTCCTCACCCGGTTTAAGGCGGACGCTTTCTCCGGCGTCATGAGCCGTATGTCAAGCCCCTGGGTAAAATCCACCATCGCCCCGCTGTCCGCAAGCTGCCCTAAGAGCCGCTCCCAGTCCGGGCAGGCTAACAGGTTTGCGTCCAGGAGCTTGATTTCCTTTTCTCCCCTCCAAAACTCGGATAGGTCTGCCACCGCCACCGTTTTCCTCCCCTCTTTCTCCCCTACGATGCAGAAGCCGCAGCCCCGTGGACAGCCCCGTGACAAAAAGCCGTAGGCAGTCCCGGCAAACTGCGGATATATCCCGTAATCCGGGCAGGTATGCTCCACATCGTCGGGCAGGCAGTTAGAAAGCCCGTAGCCTGTGCCGCCCCGGATAATCTGGTCGGCACGGATCCTGCCGGTAAAGTCTTTGGAATAACTGTCCGTAAAGACGCGGCTCATATATACAAGGTCATACCGCCTGCGCCCGTCGTGCCATTCCACAGTATCGCCCCGTGCCTTGTGGTAAGCGGAAAGCTTCATCAGGCACAGGTTTGGCCATCGGTGGCCGTCCACGTCAATCAGTCCTATTTTCAGTGTGATCCCTCCTTTTTAAGTCCGCTGGCTGTCTAAGTAGGCAAATTCCAGCTGATTCTTACATATCCCGCTGCACAGGTAGCCACTCTGGAATGGCACCCGTTTCGCTTTTTCCATTCCTTTTCCTGTGTACTCCACCCGTGGGCTGAGCCAGAGCATTTCCACCCGGTTTTCATAAAACATCCGGAACCGTTCTTTGCTGTCAAAAATGCCCTGAAAATTCAGCAGCATGGCAAATGGCCTGCCGATCTCATACAGCCGCCGGATCACCTGCCCCTTTAAACTGTAAGGCGGGTTGCTGACGATATAATCACAGTCCGGCACGTCAGCCGTAAAAAAATCCTGCCCGGTGTGGATATGCCCATAAATGACATGGAATCCGTGTCCGGACAGGACTTTGACAAACTCACTTTCTGCCGTATCGAACGGACACCAGACCACAGCGCCGGCCTTCAGCCGCTCCATGATCGGATATACCGCATAAGCAGGGGTGAAATATTCATCATTCTTATGGAACTGGTGTTGTATCTGTATCCTTGTCGCCTCCTTCCTTTGTCAGCCGTGGCAGGATCATGTCCCTCACGTAAACCGGGTTGATTTCCGCAGCAATAAAATCCCGTCCATGTTTGATGCATGAAACGATCTCACTGCCTGATCCTGCAAATGGTATCACTACTAAATCTCCCGGATCGCTGCTGGCAAGCAGGATCCGCTCTGCCAGTTTTTCCGGTTTCTGTGTGGGATGCCCGGTTGATTCTTTGTAGTTTGGCATGACCCTGGAAAATTCCCAAACATTCCCGCAGCTTTTCCCTTTGGGATTTTTTCTCTTGTCCTTCTCCCACCCACTATGGTAAGGAATCCGTATTCTGTCATGGTTGATCTCATGCAGAGGGTTACTGTAGAACCACATAAATTCCGTTTCATGCCGGTAACATGCTTTTCCCGGCCGTCCTGTTGCAAAATTCCAGACGATCAGGTTGCGCTTCGTCCAGCCAAACCGGTCTAACACATGGACGGATAGCTTATCTATCATCTGGCAGCTCCCCCAGCAGTAAAAGGCTCCAGTGGGTTTTAATATCCGGTAACACTCCGACACCCACTGAAAACACCATTCCAGATACTGCGGAATGGAATCATAGACAAAATCAAAAGGCCCTTTCATGTGGTAGTAAGGGGGATCTGCGATCACCAGGTCTGCGCTCATGGAAGGAAGCGATTGCAATATTTCCACGCAGTCCGCTTCATAGACCTGGTTCCGTTTTATCTCCATATATCACCTTTCCTTTCTTAAACAGCCATGAATTGCAGGTCATCAATCTTTTCTGTAACTTTATCAGTTATAATTGTCACTCAATGCCCGCATTTTAAGGCAGCCGACCCCCGCTGTAGAACTTTGATAACCAGTAGCTTGTGTCAAGACTGGCGTAAGAAATTGGCGAACCGCAGTGGATCATGCGCCCGCCGCCTACATAGATCCCAACATGGGTGACAGGGGTAGCCGCCGAATAGGTTCCGGTAAAAAAGACCAGATCCCCCGGCTGCATGTCCGCCCTGGAAACCGGGGTGCAGAGATTGTAAAGCCCCTGCGCCGTCTGCCTGCCCACGTTCCCTACGCCGGAATGGTTGATGACCCACGACACATAGCCGGAGCAGTCAAAGGAAGTAGCCGGCGAGGAACCGCCCCAGACATAGGGGAATCCCAGGTATTTTTCCGCTTCCGCCAGCATGGCTTCAAAACTGCCGTCGCCCATGGCCGCTCCCGGATTTGCCGCAAAATCAGGCATACCGGTCGCTCCGCCGCCCGGAAGGTAGCCGTATCCGCCGTTATCCACATAATAATAGGGGTTTAAATACTGGCCGTTATGGGTGACTTCCAGATGTAAATGTGCCCCGGTGCTGTTCCCGGTGTTCCCCACAGCGGCAATGACGTCACCCCGTTTTACTTCCTGTCCCGCCCTGACTGAGAGGGTGGAGCAGTGGGCGTACCGTGACTGGTAGCCGTCCTCCCCTTCGATCACAACACACAGGCCGTAGTCCCCGGCATTTTCCGCCGATACCACACGTCCGTCCTGCACGGCTTTGATCGGCGTCCCTGCCGCGACGCCGATATCAACGCCCCGGTGGAGGTCTTTTGCCCCGGTCGTGGGGTGTACCCGGTAGCCGTATGGGCTGGTAACATAAGGGATCCACGCAAAATCAAAAGGATTCCCATAGCACTGGCGGTTGCCGCAGGTCTGCATATATACGCCGTAACGGTCTGTCTGGTCGCCTGGCGCAAGGCTGGACGCGATGATCTCCGAGAGCGGGCGCACGGTCAGCGTGGTCTGGAGGACATACCAGTCATATTCCTGTTCCTCGTCATTCTCGTCAATGTAGGTGCGGATCTCCACGATCTCTGTCCGGGTGAGCTGGTACTGCTGTCCGAACAGCCGGTCAAGCTCCGCCTCCACCTGTGCATAGGTAAAGTCCCCGTAAGCCGCCGTGAGGTATCCCATCAGTTCATAGGGGTTGTGGCCGATCTCGCCGATATTGTAGCGGTATTCATCATAGTTTGGATAATCCGTCTCCGTACTGTTGATGTTCCTTTGCAGGTCGGTCTCCAGTTCGGTATAGTACAGTTCGCTTTTCTCAATTTCCGGATCCTCCGCCACATAACAGGTGGATATCACTGCCGATTGTACGCCGGTGAGCATGGCGGAGCAGGAAGAAAACAGGGAGCCGCACATGGCAAAAATAAGGACGCCCACAGCGACGATCCCAAGGACTGCTTTGTGGGCGATGATTTTCTGCGCGATGGCGCGGATCACCTGCCCGGCAGCGGTCAGGACGTTGGTGGTGTGCTTTGCCCCCTTTGCCGTTTCCCTTGCCGCGGCGGCATATTTCCGTTTCAGTTTCTGCTTCTGGATCCATTTGGATAATGCTTTTTTCTTCTGTAATTCCGGGTTATCCAGAAGGAGTTTTTGGTAAGCCGCGTTTACGTTGGCTTTTGCCAGACGTTTTTCCGCGCGGCGCACTTCCCGGTAAGGCTTATCGTGCAGCCCGCGCTTGTTCCAGCGCAGAAACCGCCCTCCGGCGCGTTCTGCCGTAAACTCCGCCTTGTGCGCCGCCTCCACGCCCACGTTGTCCCGCTCCGTTTCCCGGATCTTCTGGTGCAGCTTTAAGGAAGCAGTGGTCACAGCAGTCCACCGCAGGGCCGTCACCGCTCGTTTCGGCAGCGGCGGCTTTTCGTATTCCGGGATCACTTCGGTTTCAAACTGTAACCGGCGCTTCACCTTCCCGGATTCACTGTCATACTGCTTCTGCAAATGGGCACGGCGACGGGTCGGCAGTTTGGATTGTGCCTTTTCCAGTTTTTTTCCTGCTGATTCGGCTTTGTGCTGCGCCGATTCATATTTTTTCTGCTGTCTGGACAGTCCCGGAGGTTTCCCCTGATCCGGCGCGTCGTTTTTTCCGGCGGCAGTTTTCCGTTCCTCCGGCGGCAGTTCGCTCCGGTCATATTGCAGGCGGGACGGGCTTTCCGGCCTTTTTTCTTCAGCCAAAAACTTTGCCGCCAGCCTCTGTTTTTCTTTTGTACGGTTTCCGGGCGGTTCCATCGTCCTGTTATCCTCATGTTCAAACCGGAGCCGTCCGGTTTCCTGGGACGCAGGAGCCTTTCCCTGTTCCTTTTCTATGGCTTTCTGCCCTGGCTTTGCCGCTTCGGCAGCAAACCTCCGCGCCTGTTTCTTTTTTGCCGCCGTCCGGCCTTTGGGATTTGCCTGCTCCTTTCTGGTCTCTGTCCGGCTCTGGGGTTTTGCCTCCTTTCCATCCCCATGGATAAATCGGAGCCGTCCGGTTTCGCTTATTTCCGCGTCAGATTCCGGCAGGCTGTCATCGGATATTTTTTCAGTCCCGGCGGAAAACTTTACCGCCATTTTCTTTTTTACTGCCGCCCGGTCTTTTCCTGCTTCCCCATTTGTTTCCTTCGGCTCGAATTGCAGCCGCCCGGTTTCATGGAGCGGCGGGGAGTGAGGGGGCATCCCGTCCCCCGGCGCGCCATCCGGTTCGGTATCTCTGCCCGGAATGGGTGTATCCGCTTCAAAATGCCGTCTTACCGCCGCCCGCGCTTTCCTTCCTGCCTGCGGTTCTGTCACGGGATCCGGGGTCCAGCCGGCTCCTGGCGGTGTATCCGGCAAATCCATGGGTTTTTCCTGCCCTGAATGGGAAGAATGATGTTTTTTTGACGGTTCCGGCGGCACGTTCGTATCTCCAAGCGTATGGTTATCCCCGGCGGTATCTCCTTCAGCCGAAAAAGACTGCTCCTGGAAGATCGGAACATCTGCGGCTTCCCGCATGGAAGCAGGGGCATTTGTCGGCCCCCATATTTCCGGCGCGGCGGCCTCCGAGAAACGGTCGTTTATATCCTGCGGCACCGGCGGGTTTTCCGGCGGCTGGTACGCCGGGTTATGTCCCTGTTTCTGTTCCGCTGTCTGTATGCGTCCCTGGGATCGGTGCCCGGCTGAGGTGTCTGCCTGCCGTTCCTGCCGGAAAGAAATTTCTTCAAGGCGGGTGCTGATCCGCTGCTGTGTCCCCTGGGTCAGGTTTTTCTCCGTCAGCCCGTCGCGGGTCATTTTCTGTACTTTTTTATCCCGCACCTTAAATTCCTGCCCTCTCATAATGCCGCCTCCTGTGCTTTCCGTCCTTTATCCGGTGCAGGGGCGGTATGGGCGGCGGCACGGTTTTTCTTCTCCTTTAAGTCTTTCAGCACGGAAGGCTTTTCTTTTGGTTCCTCCGCCTTATCTGGCTGCTGTTCCTGTCCGTCCAGGGCGGCGGTCTCTTTCCGAGCTTCCTTCCCGTCCCTGCCAGCGGAAGCGGCATCCATTTCCGGCTGTGTTTTCTCCGCCGCCTGTTCCAGACGTTCCACGCTGCCAATGGCGGCGAGAGCCAGATTGTTCAGTTTATTTAAGATGTTCCGTTCCGCACGGAGGGGTGCAAGGACAGCCGCCTGGAAGCGGCCCTCCGTGCCTCCGTCCACAGTCACCATTTCTTTTCCGGCAGCGGCGCGGCCTGCGTTCTTTAAATGCCCGCCCACGCTCCGCAGTTCCTTTCCCACAGCTTCCACCTTCTCAATAGACTGCCTGATTTCGGTAATGGAACCGGATAAATTTTTTTGCATGGCTTCCAGCGTCTTTTTTGCCCCGATCGCGGAAACGGCTTTATCCAGGGCTTTTACGCCGGCCTGTTTTATGCCGGCAGCCGCCTCTTTAGCACACGTTATGATCTGTTCCTTTAATCCCATGATCCCCTCCTGCATGGCATGGATCCGGTTATCTACCGCGTCTATGGTACGGGAGACAAAGCCTTTTTCCGGGCTTTCCTGCATTTTGGCCAGCTGTTCCCTGGCCTGCGCCAGTTCCTGGGACGCCGCCCTTAGCTGCTCCGCCATGCTCTCCATCTGCCAGAGCAGGATGGAATAGTCATGGCCTGCATCCGGCCTGTTGTTTTCCACCAGCATCCGGTAAAACTGCCGGACGGCTTCGTTTTCCATAAGCTGCCCGCCCTGCGCGTTGTTCTCGTTCATTGTTCCGCCCTCCTTTCCGCCGCTGTTTTATCAGGCTTCCGCCAGATCTTCGGGCCTTGTTGTTAGTAATTGATACAAACGGGTCTGTTTCGGAAAATGGTCGATAAAAGGTATGATCACATTCCCGTAAAATAAAAGCCCCTCACCGGCGTTGGAATTGGTCACATAGGAAAGCTGGTGGGGGGAGATGTTCAGCTGCTTCGCCAGGATCTGTCGGTCGCCCGCAGCCTGGTTGAGCATATAGATGAAATCGCTGTTCTCAAAGATATTTTCGATCTCCCTGGAAGAAAGGAGATCCTTCACATTCTGCGTGATGCCGGTCGGGATCCCTCCCCACTTCCGGAAACGCTTCCAGATCTCCACCGAATAGGCGGCGGTCTGTTCCTCCTTCAGTAAAAGGTGGAATTCGTCAACATAGAGCCGGGTGGACTTATGGGCTTCCCGGTTTACCGTGACGCGCCCCCAGACCTGATCCTGCACTACCAGCATACCCAGCTTTTTCAGCTGCTTCCCCAGCTCCTTGATGTCATAGCAGACGATCCGGGACTGGATATCCACGTTCGTCCGGTGGTTGAACACATTTAAGGAGCCGGTCACATAGATGGCCATGCAGTCCACCACATGCCGCGCCCGTTCGCCGCCGTATTTTTCGATCTCTTCATATAAATCCTGTAAGATTGGCATTTTCTCCGGCACAGGGTCGTTAAAAAAGCGGTGATAGACCCGGCGCAGGCACTGGTCGATGATACTCTTTTCGTCCGGCTCCACCTTCCCCATCATCAGTTCCATGAGCGACAGGATAAAGTCGCTCTTTAAAATCAGCGGGTCGTCGTCCTCGCTGTAATTTAAGTTGATGTCCATGGGGTTGATGTACTGGCTGGAAGTCGGGGATACCTTGATGACCTGCCCGCCCAGCGCCGTCACCAGCGGCGAATATTCCGCTTCCGGGTCGATAATGGCGATATCATCCGCCGTGATCAGGAAAGCGTTGGTGATCTCCCTTTTGGCGGAGAAGGATTTCCCCGCGCCGGGTGTCCCCAGGATCAGGCCGTTTGGGTTCTTTAACTTTTTCCGGTCGCACATGATCAGGTTGTTGGAAAGGGCGTTGACGCCGTAATACAGCGATTCCCCGGACTGGAAAAGCTCCTGGGTGGTGAACGGCACGAAGATCGCCGTGCTGCTGGTGGTAAGCCCCCGCTGGATCTGCACCTGGTTCACGCCCAGCGGCAGGGAGGATAAAAAGCCCTGTTCCTGCTGGTAGCTCAGCCTCCGCAGGGCGCAGTTGTATTTCTGTGCGATCCCCGCCGCTTGGAACACGTTGTTCTCCAGTTTCTGCCGTTTCGCCGCCGTGTTCATCACAAGCACCGTGACAAGAAACATCCGCTCGTTGCGGCTCTGCAAGTCCTCAAGCAGCGTCTTTGCCTCGTTCCCGTAGGTGGCAAGATCGGTCGGAATGATGTCCATGTCGTACCCTGCCCGCACCGCTTTTTTCTGCTCCTCGATGCGCATTTTGTCCAGATCGGTCAGCTTGCGCTTCACTGTCTTTATGGCTGCGCTCTGGTCGATGGACTGGATATGTAGCGTGACCACCATGCTGTTCTCTAGGTCGAGAAAATCCGCCAGCATACGGTCGGTCAGTTCCGGCGCTAAGATCTGCAAAAACGAAACCGCGCCGTAGGTCTGCCCCACCTTGAAATACTGCCCGTTCTGAAAGGTGAAACTGTCCGGCGCGATAAAATCCTTGCTGGACAGCCCGGTCTTCCAGATGGCGTCCCAGGCAAAGAGGAATTTCCTCTCTCCGGCAGGGTGGAACATCTGGTGCAGGATGGCGAGCCGTTCGTACCCGTCCAGCGCCCTTGCTTTCACTCCCAGCACCTTGAAATTCGCCAGGATATCCGCCTCAATCCGTTCCAGCCGGGTCTTTGCTGCTTTGATGTCGTCCGCCTCAATGCCAAAGGTGATGTACTTCGTCTTTGTCAGGCCGTTGTTGCCCCTGGCGAGCTGGCTTTGCAGCATCCCGGCGTATTCCCGGCGGATCCCGTTGAACATGTCGTCCTGCTCCGGGATCTCAATGGACTTCTTAAATTTCTCCATGTCCGCCTTCTGGTTCAGGAAAGAAAGCTGGAAGCGGATGGATGCGTCAAAATAGTTGAGGAAGTCGCACCAGTTCTCAAAAATGATGTTCTTGTCCTCGTTCTGCGCCAGCTGGTAGTTGATGTCTAAAAACTCGATCTGCTTCGTATAGTAGTTCCCGCCTGCCGCGCAGATGCCGTCCTGGCGCATCTCCCGGTAAGGGATCGTCTCCTGCGCCGATTTCGGGATCCGCCCGTCGCGCTTCGCCTTTTTTACGGAAGCGACAAGCCGCCTTTTTTCCTTTTCGGACAGCTTCCCTCCGGGTGAAAGGCGCAGGGACTTTAACTCCGCCTTATCTTTTTTGTATTGGTTTTTTGCGGCCTGCAGGGCCTTTTCCTGCTTTGCCTGCTGTTTTGTTTTCAATCTTTTCTGCCTCCTTGTCAAATTCCGCCTGCCGCATGAGGGCGGCATAGCCATTGTCGGTACGGTAAGGCCGGGCCGGTGGCCGCAGGAACGATACATTAAGGAAGTTTCCCAGCACTTTTTCCAGCGGCTGCCCGTCCTTTTCATAAATGCCGAACGCAAAAAAGGGCAGCATGAGGCCGATCATCAAAAGCGCCGCCGGCTCATTCCCGATGCTGCCGCGGCTGAAAAGGTAGGCCGGTATCCCGATAAGCCCGCCCAGGCCGAAGCATACCAGCTGCCGCTTTGTCAGGTTCAGCGCCACCTTGGTCTTTACTTTCGTCAGATCCTTTGGCACGGGTACAAATGCCATTTACCTCACCTCCCGGTCTCTGTTTTTTGCCTGTTTTTTTTCCCCGGCTGCGGGCGGCGCGGATAACTGCGCGCGGATCGACGGTTTGGGCTTTTCTTCCTCCGGCAGCGCTTTTTCCCTGCCGCGCTCCTGGCGTACAAGGCTGATGAAACCGTCCAGCACAGCCGGATGGCTCTCCACAACGTAATCCAGACGCGGCTCAAAGACAGGATTGCCGCTTTCCGGGATCGGAAACGTCTCAGCCCACGCTTTGTTGTCCCTGGAAAAACGCCCGTCAAGCTGCTTCGTCTGGACAGTGTTTGCCAGAACCCAGTCCACCCGGTCAATGCCGTATTCCTCGATCACCGGTCTGATACAGCCGCCTTTCAGGTGGAGGCCGTCAAAATTTTCCCGGATTGCCGCCTCCACCGCATGTTTGCACGCAATGTTCAGTTTATGGGAAGCCCGGAACAGGGCAGTTTCCTCCCTGGCCCGTGCTTCCGCTGCGGAAAGTTTATAGATTTCCGGATATTCCATGTTCATTTCCTCCTTTTTCCGCCCGGTATCCGGACGGATCCTTTAACGCGCCCCTTTGTCCGCTGATCTCTGTGCTTCCGGGGCCGGACGCGCGGCGGCTTCTTTTGCTGCGCTTTGCAGCGCCCCGCGCAGGGAAGGTTTTTCCACCGCTTTCTGGTATTCCCCCAGGACAGCGGTATTGATCGCCTGGCGCATTTCCGCCGTGGTGGGGCAGCATATGTCATGGTATTTGCCGTCCTTCCCTTTGCTGCTCGGCATGGCGACAAATTTTCCTTTTTCGCTGTCCATAACGCGGATCCCGTTCACGGCAAAACAGCCTCCGACCGTCGCGCTGGCAAATGCGAGCAGGTTCCCTCCCTTTTCCTGAAGGGGATATACCTTGACGCTGACGTCCAGCGTATTCTTCTGGTTTTCCATAGCAGCCTCCTTTCTTTGTGTTTCCAGGGGCAGGAGGTTCCCGTTTTCATAACGGTAGCCTGCCTCCCGGACTGCGTTTTGTGTTTCCGCTGACACACGCCCATTTACCAGAAGATCCGTATCAATGGCAAACAGGAGCATATCTTTTTCGTTAAATTCCTCCGGCAGCTTCCCGTTCCATGTCCGGCGCATCTGCCCGGTTTCATCCATACGGTAACGCGCCGGCATCCGTCTTTCCCCCATAAGCGCCCCCTTTAATGTGCATTGAATATGGAGCGGGAGATAGAGCTGGTCTTAAACAGCGAGAAGCATAAGAGCAGGGTGTACCCGGCACAGCTCCAGATCGCCTTGTGGATATTGGGCGCTGCCCCGATGCCTGCGATCAGTGCGGAATAAATGGCGATACAGACCATGATGAAAAAGCCCTGCAATCCCAGGGCCACCAGCCCCCGCAGGTAGTTGTTCCCCATCTGCCCCCATTCCCGGCTGGTCATGGTAGCGAAAGGAATCGCGCCGACGGAACAGTAGATATAGATCTCCACCATGCGTCCCACCAGTACCAGCATGACACAGACCGACAGGATAGGTGTGGTGATCCGGATCAGGGCGGTCTCCACCAGAAGCCCGAACAGTTCCCCGATCCCCATCGTGTCAAGCTGGGAGGCCAAGCTTCCCAATACGGCAGAAAACCGGATGCTCGTGTTCCCGGTGATCACGGCGGCGCTCCGCCGCACGACTGTCTGCGACAGCTCGAAGATCGCCATGGTGATGTCAAACGTATGGGTGACAAGGTAAGTCGCAACATATACCTTGAAGATCCACTTGAAAATGTTGAATGTATCAAAATCGTGCATGTTATTCTTTTCCACGATCATGCTGATCAGTTCATAGCATAAAACAAACGTGAGTATGATTCCGGCTATGGGGACGATCACGTTATCTGACAGGGAGCGGATCATGGAAAACACCCCAGAGTTCCATGTCTGGGGTGTCTTTGCTACATCCGCCGCCACGTCCCCGACCGCGTCGTTTACCTGGTCGAACAGCCCGGAAAGGTTCCCCGTGATGCACTCAATCAGGAAATCCTTGATCCACTGCTCGATCTGGTCGAGGATATTCAGCATAAGCGGTACCCGCCTTAGCTAAACAGGTTGGCCAGCAGGGGGATCAGCTGCATACCGATCAGGGCAACTCCGCCGCCCGCCATAAGCTGCTTCATTCCCTGCGACTTTGCACCAGGGTTGTCATTGCCGTATCCCTCCAGGAGGTTGATCACACCCCATACGCCAAGCCCTGCTCCAAGGGCAATTACGAGTACCTTCAAGGTTCCGATCGCGCTGGTGAAAAATGCCATATATGATATTGAGAACCGGAGTGTTTGTTTTGACGTTTCTGTATGGTTCTTTGTTTTTCTCAGGAAAGAAAAAGCAAATCCCGCCTGCTTTTTTTGTTTTTACGGGATCCATCATCCGGTTCCGTCTCCTTTCTTTTTTATGTGCATACGCTTTTCTGTCCTGAGATGGTTTTAAAGGGCGGTGCGCGTATCCTCATAGAAATTACCTCCATTAAAAAAGCCGCCTGAACATAGTCAGACGGCAAGATTGCCGGTTTCGGGCAGAGCTTCCAGTTCGCAGACCTCAAACACATCATCCGGTTTGACTTTCAGACGGCGTTTCAGGAATTTTGCCACATCAAACGTATTTTTCGGGTCTGCGTCCGAAAGGTATTTGTACTGCGGGTGTTTGGTTATATCAAACTTGTCGGAGAAGAAGGGGCGGACACCCTGTACCTGGAGGATACATTTGCCCCCGTCCATGACCGCAAGTTCATCGGGTGTCATAAGTTCCTTTCCCAATTTCTGATAATTTAAGCCGTAACTGCGCTGGCTGCCCCGCGTGTCAGATGTGTTGAAGCTGTCTATCGTCTCCTTTCCAAGGGTAGCTGAAATCTCTTTTAAGGTACTCTGCTCCTTGCCGCCCAGAAACAACACACAGGAGCAGTTGCCGATGATCGTCTCCGCATGGTCTTTATAGACAGCTTTTAACTGGCTCTGCGTCTGGACGATCACATGGGCGGAAATCTCACGGCTCCGGATCACCGATATCAGGTGTTCAAAGTTGGGGATCTTCTGATTCGCAAATTCATCCAGCAGGCAGGTGACGTGTGTTTTCAGTGCGCCGCCGTTTTCCAGCGCCCGGTCGCAGAGTACATTAAACATCTGCGTATAAACCATGGATGCGATGAAATTGAATGTTGTATCCGTGTCGGATACGATGCAGAACAGGGCAGTCTTGCGGTCGCCCAGTTTGTCAAGCTCCAGTTCGTCATCCATCATCATGTCGCGGACTTCCTTAATGTCAAAGGGAGCCATCCTTGCGCCGCAGGAAATCAGGATAGATTTTGCGGTCTTGCCCGCCGCCATTTTGTATTTTTTATACTGGCGGACAGCGAAATGCTCCGGGTCGCGCTGTTCCAGCCGGTCAAACATCATATCCACAGCATTTTTAAAGGTTTCGTCCTCTTCGCGGACTTCGGAAGCGTTGAGCATTTCCAATAGCGTATTGAAGTTCTTCTCATTCTCCGGAGCCTCATACCAGATGTAAGCGATCAGCGCCTGATAATACAGGGCTTCCGCCTTGCTCCAGAAATCCTCCCCGCCTTTGCTGTCCTCCCCCTTGGTATTCTCCATGATACAGTTGACCAGCTTCAAGATGTCGTTCTCACAGCGCAGATAGCGGAAGGGGTTATAGCGCATGGACTGCTTGAAGTCGATGGTATTGAGGATCTTGATCTCATACCCACCGCGCTGGAGCATTTTCCCACACTCCAGAACCACAGTACCTTTCGGATCTGTGACAACATACGAACTGTTCATTTGCATGAGGTTCGGCTTGACATGGAACCTGGTCTTACCGGAGCCGGATCCGCCAATGATCAGCACGTTTTTGTTGATGTTGTATTTTGGTATCTTGTTCCTGCCGATCATGATCCGTTCCGTCTGGGTCAGGAGGATATTATTGTCAAACTTGGGATCGATAAAAGGCTCTATATCTTTTGCGTTGCCCCATCGGGCGCTGCCATATTCCACGCCGTGCCGGTATTTTTTTGCGTTCTTCCCTTTGAAATAAACTGCCGCCCGGACAGCCGCCGCCCCCGCGATGCCGAACAGCAGGTCACGGGGGTGGAAGCTGGGAAGCGGGTTCTGCGTGATTGCCGTCCCCAGGTCAGAAATCGCCGCCATGGCTTTTGTTACCACATCGGCACCAGCGGAAAGGCGGTAACTCTCCGCAATTTTGGAGAAAATCCAGAACATCATCACATAAGGCAGGTTGGGGATAACGTACTTTTTAATTTCGATATTCTTCAACGCTCAAACCCTCCTTTGTCCCGGTTCTTTGCTTTGTCGGATACCAGGTTCTTCACAATCTCCTTGAAGTGGGAGAGCTGCTTTTTCAGCGACGGCTTCCTCTGCCGGTTCAGGGTCTTTGCCGTGTATTCCGCAAAAGCGGCATTCAGCGCGTCTGCATCACGGGCTTTGAAAAACACAAGGTATTTTCCCTGTGCCGGATCTTTTTTCAGGGCAAAATCTATGCCGTATTTGCGGGCGCAGCGTTCAAAGGACTTGATATTCTGGTCGGTGATCTCGATGTTCTGGACGCCTGTTCCCTGCTTTACAAGGCTCTTAACGCTCTGCTTGCCGTGTTTCTGTTCCTGCGCCTGTTTTTGATACTGCCGGATCGCCCATTTCAAAAGCTCCGCCGTCAGCCGGCCTCCGTCTTTTCCTACCCGTATCACAAGCGCCACGGATTTATCCCTTATCTCGTCCTGCATAGTGCATTACCTCCTTTCCAGCGGGTAACAGGCTGTTTCATCGTGCCTCACCGCCCTTAACTTTACTTGCGGCCATACTGCGCTGGCCAGCTTCCCGTTTTTTATCGCTCAGGTCGCTCAGGATCGAGGGCTTTTCTGCCTGCATATGCGGTTTTTCCTCCGGCGGGATGGCCTGCTCCGTTTCCTGCTGGTCTGCCGCGTTTTTACCGGCGTCCATGATCGCTTCCCCGATCTGCCCGTCCATATCGAACAGTTCAGACATATTGGAAGGCCATTGTTCAGCGATAAATTGCAGAGGATTCTCCATACGGAGTAAAATCTCTACATCACCCCGTTCATACTTGAAATCATCCTTCACAAAGTCGTATGCCGCCTGCATAGCGGCAATCTCTGCGCTTTGTGCGATGATCTCTTCTTTATCCATGCCTAAAAGTGCCGCATGGAACTCGGCCATATTCTGATCCAGCACCGCTTCCAGTACAGATGCCATCTGCTCCTGTTGCTGTGCGTGACCAGCCGGATCGGTCTGTTTTTGTATTGTCATTTTATGCCCCGCTTTCTATGCCGCCCCATTTCGTCAGCACCACCGTGTCGCCGTCGGAAAGGCTGTCCCAAAGTCCGTAAACAATATCTGCCACATCATCCGGATCTGCATAAGCAGTGCCGGCGACCATCATAAATTCTCCCGGCCTTGCGAAAATGTCCTGAAATTCCTTCTGCTGTCCGGCAGTGAGGGAAGCAAAGTTGCAGCCTTCCTCCGGTACGCCGCACAACAGGAATGTGCCGCTGATATAGCCTTTTTTCCCAGGCAGGCAGCGGTTCGGGGCAAGGCCGGCGGTATCCTCCCGGCTGATAAGAAGCACCTTCTGGGGAAGGAAGCATCCCACCTGTACAGCCCCTCCCAGCACCGTTTCCACCGATTCCAGGGTGTTAGGTATCACAGCCGGCCTGGGCGATTTTCCCGGTTCCACGATCAGAATGTCCATATTTTGCGTCATGTTTGTTGTCCTCCTTTAAATTTTCTTGTTTATGTGCCAGCCCGCAAGGTATCAGGGGCTTCCACAACGATAAAAACTACCGGCGGAAAAAGAAATCCGTCAGTTATCCCGCGCCGAAGCCATTTGCCATGTCATGGCTGACAAGGCTGGAATAATACTGGCTGATCGTCACAGGGGCATTGAACAGGGCAGAAAGGGTATAGGCCCGGATATTCCCAATCAGCGTCGTGTTCTTATCCAGGCAGTCCATCACATAACGGATATGCTCACTGTCCAGCTTCAGCAGGCGGCTCTTTACCACCTCCGTACACATGTCCTCCTGGTTGATGCGCACCGTAGGCCGTCTGCTGCAACAGACCTCCGCCATCAGTTCCACAAAGCCGTCCAGACGTTCCCTGTCATAAGGGTTATCCTGCAAAAGTATCTCATAGCTGATGTTCTCCCGGATCAATTCACGGTAGGCGGACATCTTATCCATCCCATCTATCTTTTTTTCTCCTGTCCGTGAAAAGTTATCCACAGTTTCCACATCCGGCCGCCCCGTTCCTGCCGGATAGATAGATGGATCAGTATCACTCTTGTCAGTTTTATTTAAGTCAGTATTATTTGTTTGTGATTTTCGCAATTCCTGACTTGTGGTTTTCACATTTCCTGATTTGTGATTTTCACAATTCTTGATTTGTGATTCCTGCCGGGTGTCTGGTTTTCCCCCGCTGATAAAGTTTTTAACGTAGATCACGTTGGGCTTCCCCAGCCCGCGCCGGACACGCTCCACCAGTCCGACGCCTTTTGCCGCGTCCAGTTCGTTCAGGAGCTTATTCGCTTTCTGTTCCGCACAGCCAAGGGTTTCCATCACATCGGCGATGGTGTAAATGATATAGACACGCCCGTCCTGATCCAGCCAGTTGTTCCTGACAGAAAGAGCCATGCGGTCGAGCAGCAGCCCGTAAAGCACTTTTGCTTCCACAGACAGCCCCTTAAATCGGCTGTCCGTGAACAGCACTTTGGGGATACGGTAGAAACTGTATTGTTCCGCCTCGTTGCCATAGTAATAATCCAGTTGTAACGGCATATCTGTCCGCCTCCTTTTCCAGTTTTTCAGACAAAAAAGCCCCGGCAGATGTAAAACGTCTGCCGGGGCTGATATATCGTGAACGCAAAAAAGCCGCCCGGTAACAAAAATCAGTCACCGGGCGGCTTATGCGGCCTTACTCATGTTCTGTTTTCCACGTTTCCAGAAGGGAGAAGATCACGTCTTCCATCTGTTTCGGGGTGTAGTTTTTTGGGAAATACTTCTTTAACCTGTCATTTTTCAGTGTCACCTGGACGGGAACCGGACGTTCTTCTGTCAGTATCGCGTCCATCACGTCCACGCCCAGCTTCCCCTCCTGGCTGTACTTTTTCAGGCGTTTTGCCTGTTCCAGCGAAGGGACAGCGGACAGTTCCTCCATTACTCCGAGAAGCGTTTCCTGTTCCGCCAGCGTAAGGTAGGACAGCTCCACGGCGGGATTAAACGGCACTTTCTTATCGTCCACCATTTGGAGGAGCCTGGGGTAGAGTTCCGTCAGGCGGATAAACCGCTGCACCTGCTTGTAGCTTTCTCCCGCGTTTTCCGCCACGATCTCCACCGATGCCTTCCCTTTTAAATTCTGGCCAACTTGTCCAGAATTTCCTTTTCCGGGTCTTCCGGCTCTGCGCCGGATCGCGTCCAGCTTCATTTTATAGGCCCACGCCTTTTCACTGGGAAGCAGGTTCTCCCGCTGGATGTTGCTGTCCACCATGAAAAGGATGGCTTCGTCATCGTCCAGTTCCCGGATAATCACCGGCATGGCAGTCTTTCCTGCCAGTTCGGAGGCGTGTCTGCGCCTGTGCCCGGCTATCAGTTCATAGCCGCCCTCCGTGCGGGGGCGGGCGATCCCCGGAACAAGGACGCCATGCTCCCGGACGCTTTCCACCATATCCTCCATGGTCTGATCGTCCAGTACCTTGAACGGGTGGTTTTTGAAGGGGAACAGGTCGCCCAGCGCAATTTCCTGTATATTCCCGCTTCCTGCCGGTGGCGGCGCACCGAACAGGTCGTCAAAAGAAGTCATTTCGATGTTTTTCGCACTGTTTTTCATACGCCCACCAGCTCCCTTGTCAATGCCTCATAGGCCGCCGCAACCTTGCCGGACGGGTCATGGAGGTAGATGCTCTTTCCCTCCGCGCTGGTCTCTGCCGCCCGGACGGACAGGGGGATAATGCTCTCGAATATCCGCAGTTTCCCGTCATAAGTTTTGTGCAGGATCTCCACGATGTCCCTTGCGTAATTCGTCCTCATATCTGCCATTGTGACCAGTATCCCGGCGATGGACAGCCCCGGATTGATCTGCCGCTTTACTTTCGATATTGTCCGGATCAGCTGTTCAAGTCCTTTAATCGAGAGGAATTGGGCCTGCACCGGTATGATTATTTCGTCTGCCGCCGCAAGTGCATTGATCGTCAGCATACCGAGCGACGGGGTGCAGTCCAGGATAATCACATCGTATGCGCCACGGACTGTCTGAAGGTACTGGCGCAGGATCGTCTCCCGGCTCATGGTGTTCACCAGCGTAACTTCAAGCCCCGAAAGCTCAATGTTTGCGGGGAGAAGGTCAACACCTTCCTCATGGTGGAGGATTCCCCCGCCTTCCGGCAGGGGAGAATCCGTGATAACCGCGCCCAGCACTGTAGCCAGAGTGACCTCCATCTGGTCAGGATGCTGATAGCCAAGGCTTGCCGTCATGGAACCCTGTGCATCCACGTCTACCAGAAGGACTTTTTTTCCCTCACGGGCCAGTCCGACGCCAAGACTTACGGAACTCATGGTCTTCGAGCATCCGCCTTTCTGATTACACAGGCAGTAGATTGTAGCTCCCATGGTTACACCCCCTCTCTTACACGGACGGTAAGTCCATCCATACACACATCGTTATGGCCTACCAGATAATAGTCCGTCCCGTCATGCTCCACCCGTGTCCAAACCCAGCACATCACTTCCGGCCATCCTTCCGGCACCAGAGCTTCGATCCCCGATCCGCTTGTGTAGTAGTGCCCGTGGGAGGTTTCGTATCTGCCGCTGCTGTTCTTATGTAAGCGGCTTGTCTCCTTAACAGGGCGGGAGAGGTATTTCAGCCTATGATTTACGGTAGAAAGTTTTTCCATGATTTCCCGGAGTTCTTCAATGAGGAAAAGCTGCTCGCCGTCCTCATAATCAATATGGAGGCCGCTCAGATCCCCATATGTTTCAAAAGATGATAACCTTAAAAGGCTCTCAATATTCCAGTTCAGTTTCTGCGCTTCCGCGAAGACTTTGTTAATATCTGCCATTTTTACCCGCCTTTCCCCGGCGTCTGCTATCTGCCGGTTTCGTTTCCTGTGTCTGCTGTTCCTGTTCCCCTGCAATCCGCTCGATGATAAGTCTGTCCGGCTGGCAGGATACTGTCACCTTGTCTCCTATGGAAAATCCCAGTTCTCCCAGCCAGTTCCCTTGCAGTATGATCTTTGGTATCACGTTATAAGCAGCGGTGGTTCCGCTGTAAACAGTCAAGTTTCTGCTTTCCATTCATACCTCCATTTCCTGTTGCCGTAATTTTGTCGTTAATGTAACATTGTCCTTTCCGGCCCACTTTACAGAGCCTGATTTTTATGAAAAATAAGCGGAAAAAGAATAAAGACAAATCGCGGAATCCCTTGATTTTACAGGGGTTCTCCGATTTGTCTTTATTATACTGTATGGGCACACTCATGCTTCAATGTTGCTTAATGCTGGCACAAATTGGAAAGAGCTTCAAGTGAGAATGGGACATAAATCAATTTCAACCACAATGGATACTTACGCAGAATTAGCTCCTCAAAGAAAGCTAGAAGCGGTTGATATTTATTTAGATAAGCTTGCTGAATTAACTCAATAACTACTCTACCTTTCACTCTACCCTTTTTAGCGTGAAAGTCCCTAAACGTTGATATATAAACGTTTCTAACAGCTAAAATAGATAGTACTTAACCTTTACTGGAGTTAAATATTTTTTTGGCTCATTTTCATAATCATAAACTCTCATTCTAATTCTCCTTTCTACGTCATTTTTGATTTATCTACGTCATTCTACCACTAAATGACGTAGATAAAAATAAAAAACAATTTAAATTATCTATGTCATTTTCAATTTATCTACGTCATTTCACCCTAAAATGACGTAGATAATTATTTTATGACGGATATTTATCGATCAAAAAATAGCTTCCAGAAATTCAGTTTCTCTGGAAGCTATAAACTATAGTTGCATGCCGCTTGAATGTCGCGAAATAACGTGATTTTTATTCAGCGAGTAAAACCGTATATTCAACTAACACCAGCTTCTCTCACTTCCATCAAACAAATTTTCTTAAACACAATTCATCTCTAAACTTACGATATTTTTTCACACATATGTCTATTCATCTAATCCATTTTTTTGATACGCTTTGATGAACACCCAGATGTCTAACCCAAACCAGACTAGTAACACAAAAATATCACGAAAACCTAAATGATAATCATAAATATCTTTTACGTAATCAACTAAGATTCCCATATAGACCCAGTCAGTAAACATTTTTATAAATTCATTCAACGATCCAAATATCGGAAACATCCCTAGGATCAAAAATAATGGTGTCACATACGCACTTGCTTCGGTCGTATTTTTAGAAATAATACCGATCGTAAAGCCCAACAACATCGTAATCGCTGTTGTAACAAGCGTTATCCCAATAAAATACACGAAATTTCTTAGAGAAAGTCGTACATTACAAATTGGAAGTAAGACTAAATTGATCCCCTCAACGATCAAAGTATAAGGAACTAGACTTCCTATGATATATTGTTTTCCTGAAATCCCACTAGTCATCAAAACCCTCAAAGTGTGTTTTTCCTTTTCTTCAGCTAACATAGAACTTCCTAACAATACTGCTCCCATTACTATACTCAAACTTAATGACATTCCTAGTGAAAATAAGCCATCAGCTTCTGAAAAATCACTACCTGATATCATTCTAGCGATCAATGTTAGCCCCACTGGCATCAACAATGTCATACAGACAGGGATATTTGCAAATACTAACCTTATTTTTAGGTCCATCAAAGCTAAAATTTGCCTCATTTATCTTTACCGCCCTTCACTAACTTCAAAAAAATGTCATTTAAAGTAGGTTCACAGGTGTGTAATGTGGCTACTTTTTTATTTTCCAATAAGGCTGAGATCTGAAGTAAGTCCCCCCTAGTTTCTGTAAACTTCAAAAATTCTCCATTTTTTAGCATCAACTCATATTTCACTTTAGGATCATATTTCAGCTTTAACTCGTATGGCCTTCCGATCTCGATTACTCTGCCTTGATGTAAAAAGATAACACGATCACAGATCTGTTCAGCTTCCAACATATCATGAGTAGTTAAAATTATCGTCTTACCCTCCTGCTTCAATTTACTTAGTAACTCATGAATAGCTACGGTATTTTTTGGATCTAATCTACTCGTTGGTTCGTCTAAGAATAGTAGCTGTGGCTGATGTAATAGTGTTCTACACAATAAAAGACGCTGTTTTTCTCCACTTGAAAGTTTAGCTACTTTTTTATTCCGTAACTCATATAGGTCAGTTATTTTTAGTAACTGATCAACTCTCTTACTATTTATATTAAAAATCTCGGCAAATAACTGCAAATTATACTTAATGCTCAATGTCTCATACAACCCATCGCTCATCATTATTCCTAAATTTTCATATGTTTTTTGAGATATTTTCTCTCCTAAAATGTCAAACTGTCCACTATCAGGCAATAGTTGTCCCGTTAATATCTTTAAAAGCGTTGTTTTCCCAACACCCGATGGCCCAATTATGCCTAATATCTCTCCTTTTTTTACACTAAAAGATATATTATCTAAAGCTATCTTAGTTCGATATCTGTTTTTATATTTCTTACATAGCTCAGATACTTGTACTACATCCATTTGATCACATCCAAATTATTGATGCTTAAAGTATAACCAAAAAAATCAGCTTTTTGATAGATTCTAGCTGAAATGTAGCAAAAGCATCCTAAATTGTACCCTTCAACAATTCCTTTAGTTCTCTTACTTTAGTTCGTGATACTGGGATTTCTGTTCTATTTTTCAACACTACACCATAGCTATTTTTCCCATAGGTGACTAACGCTTTTATTCTAGCAAGATTTACTAAATATGAACGATGACAACGATAAAAATATGTTAATTTACTTTCTAATTCACGTAACGTTAAATTACCTTTATATGTCTCTTTCCCGACTATCTGTACCTTACCTGCGATACTTTCAATATACTCTATTTCATCCGATGCTATACATATCGTCTTGCCATCTATTTTGATCAGTAGTTTAAGTTCATTCTTTGTTACAAGCCGTAATTTTTGAGTTTCACTCTCGTAACTATATACTGGTATATTTAGATTATGCAATTCATCCAAATAAGCCGAAAAAACTATAATTTTTGTTTTATGAGCTAAGTTCTTCACTCCTATTAAATAAGTATGAAGCCCTGCTTTATCTAGCCCTTGAAATGGTTCACTTAATAAACAGATCTCTTTATCCTGAAGATCCATTCTAGCTAAACTTACTAATCGCTTTTGAATATTATTAAGTTGCTTTATTTTTTTCTTTCTAATCTCTGATACACTATATTTTTTCTCAATTTCACCCAAATTTTTAGTTGAAGTAGCTGATAATTTAGCAAACATTTTTAAATAGGTATTGACCGTTAGTTGTTCATATAACCCATCATCAATTTGAAAACAAGCGACTGCATCCATTTCTGCTTGAACAGCATCCATTATCTTTTTACCATCTTCCATACTTGCATTTATCGCTAAACTAGTATCTAGCTTTTCCATGATCTCATCTACTATTATTTTTCTCACCTCTAGTATTTCCCAAGAAATATTATTTATACCATAGCACAGTTATAGTTGATCATGCCATATAAAAAACACATCCCAGCTAAATGCCAAGATGTGTTTTCCTCTAACCCACTGAGTCTTCCATTTGATATTCGATCAAGCGGTTCAACTCAACCGCATATTCCATTGGTAATTCTTTGGTGAATGGTTCAACAAAGCCCATAATGATCATTTCAGTCGCTTTTTCTTCAGAGATCCCACGACTCATCAAGTAGTAGAGCTGTTCTTCAGAGATCTTGGATACTTTGGCTTCATGTTCCATTGAAACATTACCGTTCAAGATCTCATTAAATGGGATCGTATCACTGGCTGATTTGTCATCCATGATGATCGTATCACATTCAATATGGGCAAATGAACCATCTGAGTGGCGGCCAAAGCGGACTTGTCCGCGGTAATCGACCTGCCCCCCATCTTTACAAAGTGACTTCGAAACGATCGAAGACGAAGTATTTTTAGCATTATGGATCATCCGTGCCCCTGTATCAGAGTCAATATCTTTCCCTGCAAAAGCGATCGATAACATCGTCCCACGCGCACCACGACCATCCAAGTAAACGCTTGGGTATTTCATGGTAACTTTTGAACCTAAGTTACCATCGACCCATTCCATCGTTGCATTCTCCAAAGCTCGCGCCCGCTTAGTCTCTAAACTATAAACATTATCGGACCAATTTTGGATCGTAGTATAACGACAATAAGCATCTTTTAAGACATTTACCTCAACGACCGCTGCGTGCAAACTATCTTCAGAATAGTTTGGCGCAGTACAGCCTTCCACATAATTGATACTTGCGCCTTCATCAACAATGATCAAAGTTCGTTCAAACTGCCCTGAATTACCCGCGTTGATCCGGAAATAACTTTGGATCGGCACTGAGACTTTAACACCCTTTGGTACATAGATAAAGGTCCCACCTGACCAAACAGCCGAATTCAAAGCTGCCATCTTGTTATCAGCTGGCGGGATCAATTTTCCAAAGTATTTCTTGACTAGTTCGGGATATTCTTGGACCGCTGAATCAGTATCCATAAAGACGATCCCCAAGTTATCAAAATCCTTGCGCATATTGTGATAGACCACTTCGGATTCGTACTGTGCCGAAGACCCTGCTAAATATTTACGTTCTGCTTCAGGAACTCCAAGACGATCAAACGTCTTTTTGATCTCTTCGGGCACATCATCCCAATCACGAGCCACGCGATCAGAATCACGTCTAAAGTAATTGATATGTTCAAAGTCAAGAGGTGACAAGTCAGGGCCAAAATCAGGCATTGGTAACTTGCGGTATAATTCATAGGCTTTTAACCGAAAATCTAACATCCATTCTGGCTCATTTTTAGCAGCCGAGATCTGACGAACGATATCTTCGGTCAAGCCTTCCCCTGTTGTAAAAAGCGGTTCAATATCATCTTTAAAACCGTATTTGTATTCGCCACCCAATTCAGGCATTGTATTTTCACTCATGGGCTTTGTCCTCCTTCTCTAATGCTTGGTAGATCGCTTTCCAGGCTAAAGTTGCACACTTGATCCGGGCTGGAAATTGAGCGACCCCTTCTAAGACGACAGCATCGCCTAATAAGTCTTCATAATTCTTATCTTCATTTTTAGTGATCATCTCTGAAAATGCCTCGACCATCTCGCCGACCTGCGCTGGCGTCTTGCCGATCACTTCATCAGTCATCATTGAAGCTGAAGCCTGTGAGATCGTACAGCCAGTTCCACTAAAGGCAATATCAGCGATCTTACCTTCATCATCTAGTTTGACTTCTAGCTCTAACACATCCCCACAAGTCGGATTGCGCAATTCGATCTGCTTATCGGCTGCAGGAAGATTACCATGATGATGGGGACGATCAGCATGTTCTAAGATCATTTGACGGTATAAATTATCTAAACTGGATAAACTCATCGAAAGAACTCCCTTGTTTTGATCAATGCCTCCACTAATTTATCGGCATCTTCTTTAGTGTTATACAGATAAAAACTAGCCCGGGCTGAAGCTGCGATCTGTAATTTTTTCATCAACGGTTGGGCACAGTGATGACCAGCCCGGATCGCAACGCCCTCCATATCAAGCGCCGTTGCTGTATCATGGGGATGAAGTCCTGCAAGGTTAAATGAAATGATCCCTGCATGTTTAGCTGGATCAGCTGAACCATACAATTCAAAGCCATCGATCGCTTGTAGTTTAGGCAAGACATATTCCATCAACTCAGTCTCATGCTGTGCAATATTGGCTAACCCAACTGCTTTTAGATAGTCGATCGCTTTGCCTAAAGCGATTACTCCCGCAATATTTTGGGTCCCACCTTCAAATTTCCACGGAACTTCTTTAAAAGTCGAATGCTCTAATTCGACAAAATCGATCATCTCACCCCCAAAATCAAGGGGCGCCATCTGGTTCAACAATTCTAGCTTGCCCCACAAGATCCCAGTTCCCGTTGGACCTAGCATCTTATGTCCGGAAAAAGCTAAAAAGTCAATATCTAATTCTTTGACGTCTACTGGCATATGCGGAACTGATTGCGCCCCATCCACAACCATGATAGCGCCATTTTGATGCGCTAATTGAGCAAGTTCTTTGATCGGATTGATCGCTCCTAAAACATTTGATACTTGCGCTAACGATACGATCTTAGCCTTTTTAGTGATCAGGTGCTCGGCTTTTTTTAAGTCAACTTGACCATCCGTATTTAAATCTAAATAGACTAGCTTTGCTCCTGTTTTTTCACAGACTTGTTGCCAGGGAACGATATTGGAATGGTGTTCTGCATAGGATAAAACGATCTCGTCTCCCGGCTGCAGGAATTTTTGGGCATAGCCCCGCGCGATCCAATTGAGACTTTCTGTTGTACCTTTAGTGTAGACGACTTCACGTTCACTATCAGCGTTGATCAACTTTTTGACCTTTTGGCGTGTAGCTTCATAGGCATTCGTTGCTCGTTGGGCCAAAGTATGCACGCCGCGATGGACGTTAGCATTGTCATGTTCATAATAGTCCACTAAGCTTTTTATCACAGCTTGTGGTTTTTGAGTCGTAGCCGCATTATCCAAATAGACTAACGGCTCGCCGTTGACTGTTTGATCTAAGATCTTAAAATCAGCCAAGATCTCATTTTTCATCTTGTCCATCGATAAGCTTCCTTTCGATCATGTCGGAAAGCTCTGTTTGGACTTTCCGGCTTGGAATGGCCGTCAAAACAGGCCCTAAGAACCCACGGATCACTAAACGCTCAGCGATCTCTTTTGACAAGCCCCGACTCATCAAATAATACAACTGGTCTTGATCGACCCGCCCAACACTGGCTGCGTGGCCGGCAGTAACAGCATTATCATCGATCAATAAGATCGGGTTAGCATCACCTCGAGCTTTAGTCGAAAGCATCAAGACCCGACTTTCCTGTTGCGCATCGGCTCCTTTAGCACCATGAATGATGTGACCAATACCGTTAAAGACCAGCGATGATCGGGATAAAATAACTCCATGTTGGAGAATATGCCCGATCGAATGTTTCCCATAATTAGTCACGCGGGTATCGATCCCTTGAACTTGTTTGCCCGTCGAGATCGCAACGACTTTGGTTTCAGCATGAGAACCATCACCGATCAGATCAGAGTCAAAGTCCCCCACGATATTACCGTCATTCATCATTCCCATCGACCAGTCGATCTTAGCATCTTGCTCCAAATGTCCCCGCCGATTGAGATAAGCAGTTGTATTCTTACCCAAGCGATCAACACTGGCAAACTTCACATGACTGCCTGCCTTGGCAAAGACTTCCACGATCACGCTAGCAGTCGTCTTTTGTTCACCACAAGTCTGCAAATTCTCCAAATATGAAACCTCACTGTTGACATCAGCGATCAATAAAACATGGTGTACAAAGTCTTGTTTTGTCGTGGCATCTTGAATGAAATACGACGTCAAAGGTTCTTTTACTACGACATTTTTAGGTACGTAGATCAACAACCCACTGGTAACATTAGCAGCATGTTGCATATTCAAGCGATTTTCATCATCTTTGATCGCTTCCATGAAGTACTCTTCGATGAATTCTGGATGTTCTTTTAAAGCTGTTTGCCAGTCACAAACGATCACACCTTGAGCTTTTAACTCTGGATCAAGCTCTAATTTAGCAGTCGTTTGCCCGAATTCAACAACAACATTATTGTTGATCGTGATCTCAGCTGCCTTAGCTTCCGGAAGTTTATTTTGGATCACTTGCACTGGCTTAGTCACTTCGATCGGCCAACGTTTGTATTTGATCTTTTCAAAGCGTGGCATCTCAAGTTCTTGAGCTTTTTCTAAAGCTTGGGTCCTTTTTTGGGTAAACCAGCTCGGCTCGTTAGTTTGCTTACCAAAATCTACTAGTGCCTGGGCTTGTGTTGTTAATGCACTCATTTTTGCCACCACCTAAGCTTTGTCTTCTGCTAGCTTGATATCAAGCCCTAATTCGTCACGGAGGCCAGCATACCCTTCAGCTTCCAAACGCTTAGCTAGATCAGGGCCACCAGTCGTTACGATCCGGCCATCCATCATAACATGCACGACATCAGGCACGATATAGTTCAAAAGTCGTTGGTAGTGTGTGATGATCAATGAACCAAAGTCTGGACTGCGCATCTCATTTACCCCTTTAGAAACGACCTTTAAGGCATCAATATCCAAACCAGAATCGATCTCATCTAAGATCGCAAATTTAGGTTTGATCATCATCAGTTGCAAGATCTCATTGCGTTTCTTTTCCCCACCAGAGAAGCCTTCATTGAGGTAACGTTCTGCCATCGAAAACGGCATATCTAAAAAGTCCATCGTTTCTTCAAGATCTTTTAGATATTTTCTGATCGAGATCGGTTCATCTTTAGGTAGCCGAGCATTGATCGCACTGCGGATAAATTCAGCATTCGTGACCCCTGGGATCTCAGCTGGATATTGCATCGCTAAAAATAGCCCTGCGCGCGCGCGTTCATCGACCGCCCAATCTAAAATATTTTCACCGTCTAATAAGATCTCGCCTTCAGTGATCGTGTAAGCCGGATTACCCATGATCGCTTCTGATAAAGTCGACTTTCCAGTTCCATTGGGGCCCATGATCGCATGGATCTCACCTGTCTGCATCTTGAGATCAAGACCTTTCAAGATCGCTTTTCCCTCGATCGAAACGTGGAGATTTTTTACTTCAAGAGTTGACATTTTTCATTCCTCCGCTAAACTAAATAAATATACTATCTTCATTGTAGTCTAATTGAGAATTACTTTCAATTGGAAAACCTTGTTCAAAATATAATTACGAAAGAAGGCATAAACGTGCAACCAATCATTGGCATTATCGGAAATTTCAACGGCGCTCTGATTCCTGAACACGCAAACTTACCCATCTCCTATATCGGGCAAGGCTATTTAGATGCCGTTAAAAAAGCTGGTGGTATACCTGTGATCATCCCCCCTAAAAGCTCGCTTGAGAGCATCAGTGCTTTGATCGGTCGAATCGACGGTCTATTACTTCCCGGCGGTAAAGATATCGATCCTTATTTTTACGATGAAGAGCCAAGCTTAAAATTAGGAGCGATCGATTCGACCCTTGATGCTTTTGAGATCGAATTTTTACGCCAAGCTTATGAACGCGATCTTCCGACTTTAGGTATCTGTCGCGGACTCCAACTTGCTAATATCTTTTTAGGTGGCAGTCTTTACCAAGACTTAAGTGACTATGATAAGCTAGCCGTCAAACACAACCAATATCAAACGGCTCCTTGGCAAGCACTGACCCATTCGATCGAAGTCAAAGAAGACAATTTGATCCAAGACTTCTTTGGCACTTCAGCACGCGTCAATTCATTTCACCATCAAGCGTTAAAAGATATCTCTTCTGAATTGATCCCGGTAGCTTACAGCTCGGATGGGATCGTGGAGGCAGCAGTCGGTAAAAACTTTAATTTCTTAGGTGTTCAGTGGCATCCTGAGACCCTTTACCAAGACCACGAAAATTCGTTAAAGCTCTTCATCCATCTTGTCGGTGAAGCTAAAAAATTTGCTAAACAACGATAATATAAAAGGCTAAAAATCAGTATTTTAACATGATTTTTAGCCTTTTATGTATTTTAGGCAACTAAAGCCAAGTTTTTTGATAAACTTCAGGCTTAAAGCCACAAGTTACGGTATTTTCATCGACCATCAATGGACGTTTGATGAGTTTACCATTTTCCGACATCATTTTTGCTGCCTCGTCTTTTGTCATCGTGGGAACTTTTTCTTTTAAGTTCAACTTGCGATAGTCTTGACCACTGGTATTAAAGAAATAACGCAATGGTCGATCACTTTTGGCAAAGATCGCTAGGAGCTCTTCTTTAGTCGGCGGATCTGCTACCAGATCTTGCTTGTCAAATTGAACTTGGTTTTCCAAGAGCCATTTTTCGGCTTTTTTACAGGTACTACAACGTACATAACAATAAAATTTTTTCATTTACACTCACCCTATCTAAAATCTGTTCCATTACTAAACATATAACTCTTATTGTGATAACGCATCGACATCACAAAACCGATCCCGATCATGTTTCCGATCAGCGCTGAGCCCCCCTGACTGACAAATGGTAATGGAATACCTGTCAAAGGTAAGAGCCCGATATTCATCCCGATATTTTCAAAAACGTGGAACAAGATCATCATGATGACCCCAGTCGAAATATAAGCATAAAACTCATTTTTCGTATCAAAAGTCACCTGGATCATTTGAAAGATCAACAATAAGTAGATAAAGATCAATAAACAACAACCGATAAAGCCAAAGTTTTCTCCAATGACTGAAAAGATCATATCTGATTGACGTACCGGCACGTAAACATTGGAAACATTGAAACCTTTACCCAATAGCTGCCCTGAACCGATCGCTTTCATACTTTGCCAGAGTTGATAACTACTACCACTAGTGCTCCCAGAAGGGTCGAGCCATGAATCGATCCGTTTGAACTGATAGGCCTGAAATCCGATCTTTTCAAGTAAAGTCCTATCATAAACAACTAAAAAGATCGCTAAACTACCTAGAACAGTCACGGCTCCCGCAACTGGCGCAATGATCTTCCAGGTGATACCTGAAACTAAGATCATCCCTCCTAAGATCGCAAAGAACACGAGCATCGTCCCAAAGTCATTTTGTAGCTTCAATAAAACTGCCACGGGGATCGTCCAAGCAAAGAGTTTACCTAACAATAACCAATCCGAACGCATCGTATGTTCAGGATACTCACTGTTATGTTGCGAAATGACCCGCCCCATCATCAAAATAAAGGCAGGCTTCATCACTTCGGAAGGTTGAAATGATAACGAACCGATCGCAAACCAACTCTTAGCCCCATTCAAATAGGCCATTCTTCGACTATAAAAAAACAACACTAAGATCAGTAAAAAAATCCCGATCCCATAGGCTAGTGGTGCGATCTTCCATAGCTGCTCAGCATCAAACTGCATAATAAAGATCACTGCACCGATCCCTAAAACGTACCACATCGCTTGTGTGATCATCGTACGCGTCACACTAGTCGTACTCATATCATGGGTCAAGGCAACATAAAGCGAGATCATCCCGATCACAGCTAACACGAGGACCGAAAAGATAATGCCCCAATCGATACGAGCATCATCGTCTTCATCACGGCGTAAGAACTGTTGTCGCGCCATTAAAAGTCACTCCTTTTATTTGATTCTTACTAATTATATACAATTTGCCGACTGAAGAAAGGCTCAGTCGGCAAACTTATTTTTTTATTAACTTATCCGCGGTGTAAGTGGTAATCACGCAAGAGATAGTCAACAGCTTCATTTCTTGAGTTGAGCTTTAATTCTTCGCCATTGGATAAAACGGCAATATAGCGCATTCCGTCTTGTTTGACACTACCGATCACTTCATCTTGGATCGTTAAATCTAAGACTAAATTACCATTCACCATCTTTTCATTTTCAATGATCTGAATATTACGTTCTTTTTTCGACAAGGTATATCCCCCTATGTTAATTCACTTTTTCGGATTTTTATTTCTACGTAAACTAAAATGATCGCCAACCGGATCATAGCCACCTCTAACGAAAGGATTACACCGTAAAATACGGGCACATCCCATCAGCAAGCCCAATAAAGCGCCGTGTTTTTCGATCGCCTGGATCATATAAGTTGAGCAGGTCGGATAATAACGACAACTCGGTGGCAATAAGGGGGAGATCCCCTTTTGGTAAAACTTAACCGGTAAGATAAGTAACTTGCTAAAAATCTTCATTATTTACTCTTTTTTAGTTTTTCGATCTGTTCGAGCAATTGACCTGACCCGACTGCCACATCATCAAGTGGTGTGTCGGCGATCATTACTGGGACCGTCAATTCTTCGGCAAATAAAGTTTCAAGCCCATCAAGCAAGGCGCCCCCACCAGTGATCACGATCCCACGATCGATCACATCAGATGCAAGTTCAGGTGGAGTCTCACTCAACACTTCTTTAGCAGCGGCGATCATGGCATCTAGTGTGTCACGCATTGCATCTACCGTTTCATCAGAGGTGATGCGGATCGATTTTGGTAACCCGCTAACAACATCACGACCGCGTACATTCATTTCTTTGTTGCGATGCCCCTTGATCACACTTCCGATCTCGATCTTGATCTTTTCAGCCGTATGTTCACCGATCATCAAACTGTATTCTTGACGAACGTAATTAGCAATGTTTGCATTCAACTTATCACCAGCACTGCGTAAAGAACGACTGATCACGATATCACCTAAGGAAAGGACCGCAATATCACTAGTCCCACCACCGATATCAATGATCATATTGCCATAAGGTTGGAAGATGTCAAGCCCAGCACCGACCGCCGCTACTTTAGGTTCTTCTTCCAAATAAACATCGCCACCACCAGACTTTTCAGCCGCTTGGCGGATCGCTTTACGCTCAATGTCAGTCGTATTAGTTGGGCAGCAGATCAAAATGGCTGGCTTAGACATCACACCTTTAACATTTAACTTCTTGATGAAATACGATAACATCTGTTCTGTCATGTCAAAGTCTGCAATGACCCCATCTTTTAATGGGCGGATAGCTCGAATATTGCTTGGCGTTCTGCCGACCATCTTGTAGGCTTCCGAACCCACTGCTAGGACCCGGCCAGTTTGCGTATCGACAGCTACAACTGAAGGCTCATTTAGCACAATGCCCTTACCTTTGACATTGATCAATACATTTGCCGTGCCTAGATCGATACCGATATCTTTAGCCATAAAATTTTCTCCTTTTGTTCTTAATTACACATGTAAGTAGGACTGAGAGTTGATCTCAGTTCAATTCATTTTAAAATACACACAGCCAATTATAGCATATTAATTGCACCTGAAAAACCGTGTTTCCCCAATCAAATTAGGTTAATTTTAAAATATTTTATTAAAAAAGACTGCTAAAATAACTTGCAGCCCTTAAAATTATTATTTGATCTTTTTCTTGGAAATAACGTATTCTTCGTTTGTAATATCGTCGATCCGTTTGATCTCTGCCCCTAAAGCAGCTAATTTTTGATGGAAGTGATAATAACCACGATCCAAATATTGTAAATGTGTAACTTGAGTGATACCACGTGATAAAAGTCCCGCTAAAACTAAGGCTGCGGCAGCCCGTAGATCAGTTGCCGCTACTTCAGCACCTGAAAAATCAGTTGGACCGTAAATAATGACCGAATTACCTTCGATCTTAAAGTCAGCATTCATACGACGCATCTCTTCTAAATGCATGAAACGATTTTCAAAAACAGTTTCAGTCAAGATGCTCGTACCCTTAGCTACTAGCTGTAAGACCGAAAATTGTGGTTGCATATCCGTTGGGAAACCTGGATGTGGCAAAGTCTTGACCGTTGTTGGCTTCAATTGTTCTGGTCCGATGATGCGCAAGCCATTTTCTTCTTCTAAGACTTGAACACCCATCTCTTCTAATTTAGAGATTAAAGGCTTATTATGTTCGGCTACAGCATCTTTGATCAAAACATTTCCCTTAGTCAAAGCAGCAGCGACCATAAACGTCCCGGCCTCGATCCGATCTTGGATGATCGCATGTTCTGTACCGTGTAAATTCTTGACCCCTGCGATCTTCAAGGTTTCAGTTCCAGCACCTTTGACTTTAGCCCCCATTTTGTTCAAAATGTTAGCTAAGTCAACGATCTCTGGTTCACGCGCAACATTTTCGATGATCGTAGTTCCCTTGGCTAAAGTAGCTGCCATCATGATATTTTGGGTTGCCCCAACACTTGGGAAATCAAGGTAGATGTTTGCCCCCTGAAGTCCATTTGGAGCAAAAGCCTCAATATAACCGTCATGCCGCTCGATCTTTGCGCCTAAAGCTTCAAGACCTTTCAAATGTAAGTCGATCGGACGTGAACCGATCGCACAGCCACCTGGCATCGCCACTTTAGCACGACCTAAACGCGCCAACAGTGGTCCCAAAACAACGATCGATGCTCGCATCTTTGAGACATATTTGAATGGTGCTTCATAAGAAAGCTCATCAGTTGCGTCCAATGCAATCGTTTTATTTTCTTCGTCAAAACCAACCTTAACGTTTAAAAAGCGAATTACATTATTCATTGTATAAACGTCAGATAAAATCGGAACATTTGTCAAAAATGTGCGACCTTCGCTTGGTAAGATACCCGCAGCTAAAATCGGTAAGACCGCATTTTTTGCCCCTTCGATCTCTACTGTTCCATTCAACTTATGCCCGCCACGCACAATAATCTTTTCCAATTGTTACTCCTCCGAAAATTACTATATTTATTTAAATCAGATATGATAGATGTACCACATTGTCCACAAAGCTCGTAAAAAACGAACTGCAGGCAAAACCAAGAGCTACCGCGACCATGACTAACACAAGTCGGAAGCTATTTTGCTGTGCCGGTCCAATGTAGCGATCGAGTCTCAAAGACTGGAGCCCTACAAATGCCAAGGCGATAAAGACAAAATGACTGATGATCGTCAAAAGCGCCATTATTCCTATATACTGCATCTTTTTTCCCTCTTCTCTTTTACTCAATCCGAAATAATCATAGCATAATTTTTCGGTTCAGTCACTCATTTACGGTGAATCTCTAAAAAAATGTAGCTATATCTACGCCAAATATGGGTAAAGCGTTTACTCAGATGTAGCAAAAAGAACCTTGCCTAAAAATGACAAGGTTCTTTTTAATTATTTCTTCGAAACACTCAAACGGTTGACCGCCCGGCGTAAAGAAACTTCAGCACGTTTCAATTCATTATCATCGTGGTTTTCTTTAGCTTTAGCGATCCGTGCTTCCGCACGCTTGCGCGCCCGTTCAGCCCGTGAAGTGTCGATCTCTTCTTTTCTTTCAGCTGCTGATGCAACTACAGATAAAACATTGTTTGAAAATTCGATGAATCCACCGCTAACTGCGACTTCATCAAAGGTATCTTCACCTGTCTTGACTCTGATTTTATCAATTGCCAGTGATGCCAACAAAGGTAGACGGTTCGGCATGATACCGACTTGCCCAACTGTTGTTGTACAGATCACCAGATCAGTTGTATTTTCATAAACTGATCCATCAGGCGTAACCACATTGACAGTTAATACAGGTTTTTCATCCATTGGACGCTACCCCCTTAATTGCCTTGTGTCATCTGTTCAGCTTTTTTCACAACATCTTCGATCGGACCACAGCTCCGGAAAGCATCTTCTGGAAGATCATCGTACTTGCCTTCAAGGATCTCTTTAAAGCCTTTAACTGTTTCTTCAACTGGGACATAAGAACCTGGGACACCAGTAAATTGTTCCGCAACGTTAAAGTTTTGGGACAAGAAGAATTGGATTCGGCGGGCACGTGAAACGATAACTTTTTCTTCATCAGACAATTCGTCCATACCTAAGATCGAAATGATATCTTGTAATTCACGGTAACGTTGTAATACGTGTTGGACTTCAGTCGCTACACGGTAATGTTCTTCACCCACTATCTCAGGTGCCAAAGCACTTGAAGTAGATGCCAATGGATCAACGGCTGGATAGATACCTTGTTGGGTCAAGGAACGTTCCAAGTTAGTTGTAGCATCCAAGTGAGCAAAGGTCGTTGCTGGTGCAGGGTCAGTGTAGTCATCGGCAGGCACGTAAACGGCTTGGATCGATGTAACAGAACCCTTCTTAGTTGAAGTGATACGTTCTTGTAATTGACCCATTTCAGTTGCCAATGTTGGTTGGTAACCAACGGCAGATGGAATACGGCCTAACAAGGCAGAAACTTCAGAACCAGCTTGGGTAAAGCGGAAAATGTTATCGATAAACAATAACACGTCTTGGCCTTCAACATCACGGAAGTATTCCGCGATCGTCAAACCAGTCAAGGCTACCCGCATCCGAGCTCCAGGTGGCTCGTTCATCTGACCAAAGACCATGGCTGTTTTCTCTAAAACGCCTGATTCTTTCATTTCAAAGTAAAGGTCATTACCTTCACGTGTACGTTCACCAACACCAGTAAAGACGGAAATACCGTTATGTTCTTGTGCAATGTTGTGGATCAATTCTTGGATCAAAACGGTCTTACCAACACCGGCACCACCGAAGAGACCGATCTTACCACCCTTGATATAAGGAGCTAATAAGTCAATAACTTTGATCCCTGTTTCAAGAATTTCTGTACTTGTGTTTAATTGGTCATAAGCTGGCGCATCGCGGTGAATAGGATCTCTGCGATGGTCGGCACTAATTTCTGGACCATTATCAATTGTTTCCCCTAAGACGTTGAAAACACGTCCCAAAGTATCATTACCAACGGGCACACTGATAGCTGCGCCGTTATCAACAACTTTTGCCCCACGTTGAAGGCCATCAGTAGAATCCATCGCGATCGTCCGCATTACGCCGTCACCCAATTCAAGAGCAACTTCGATCACCAATTTTGATCCATCTTCACGTTCAACTGTTAAAGCATTGTTAATATCAGGTAAGGATTCACTAAGAGGGAATTGGACATCGACAACTGGGCCGATTACCTGAACTACTTTACCGTAACTCATCTAGTTAATTCCTCCTAATCGTTCTAATCTAAGGCAGCTTGCGCACCTGTGATTTCTGTAATTTCAGTTGTGATCGCACTTTGACGTGCACGGTTATATTGAAGCTCTAACGCCGAAATAATATCCTTAGCGTTATCAGAAGCCGACTTCATAGCAGTCGAACTTGATGCATGTTCCGAAGTCTTAGCGTCTAAAATAGCTCCATAAACCAAACTTTCCGCATATTGAGGCAAGATAACTTCTAAGATCGCATCGCGTGAAGGTTCTGTTTCATATTCGATATGATACTTTTGATCTTCATCAAGTGCAGTCAAGTCATCATCACCCATATTTTCAGCTGTGATCGGTAACATCTTTTCAGCTCGGAAAATAGAGGTCAAAGTGTTAACAAAGTGGTTGTAACAAACAAATAATTGATCGTACAGCCCATTGCTATACATTGTCACGACAGCTTCAACGATCGGACGCACTTCTCTAAATGTCGGTACGTCTTTGACACCGCGAAATTCATACGCAACGTTGTAACCACGTTTGCTGAAAAATTCAGCCCCGGTACCACCGACCGCGATGATCACAACATCATCTTTGGTGTGGCCGTTTTCTTTGATCAGATCAAGCGTTTGTTTGATAACGTTACTGTTGTAACTACCAACCAAACCACGATCTGAAGTCACAACGACGATTCCGGTCTTTTTCACAGGACGTTGTTTTAGCATACCTAAGGTGTTGAGTTTGCCCGCTTGGTCTTTTCCGGTCTCACTTACAGAAGCAGAATCAAGCAAATGAGATTGAGCCAAGTGGGTGATCACGCTACGAATCTTCGAAGCATAAACTTGATAACTTACAGAGTGCTTTTGGATCTGGCTCAACTTAGCAGTCGAGACCATTTGCATCGCACTTGTGATCTGTCCAGTTTTCTTAGTCGAAACGATTCGACGCTTAACTTCTTGTAAAGAAGCTGGCATTAACTCTCACCACCCTTTCTTATTTTGAATTTGCTTGAAAAGTTGCTGCAAATTCTTTGATTGCTGTATCTAATTTATCTGTGTCTGGTAATTGACCAGTCTTAGCAATGTGATCTAAGAGATCTTTGTGGTTGCTATCAAAGAAAGCAAACATTTCATCTTGATAACGCAAGATCTCATCAACAACAACAGAATCTAAGAAACCGTGTGTCAAAGCATATAAGATCAAGACTTGCTTTTCAACTGGAAGTGGCTTGTGAAGTGGTTGCTTCAAGACTTCAACTGTCCGACGCCCACGATTCAACTTAGCTTGTGTTGCTTCATCAAGATCAGAACCAAATTGTGCAAATGATTCCAATTCACGATATGAAGCTAAGTCCAAACGTAATGTACCAGCAACTTTCTTCATCGCTTTGATCTGAGCCGAACCACCAACACGAGAAACCGAAGTACCCGCATCGATAGCTGGACGAATACCAGAATAGAAGTTATCGCTATCCAAGAAGATCTGACCATCAGTGATGGAGATAACATTAGTTGGAATATAAGCTGAAACGTCACCAGCCTTAGTTTCGATAAATGGTAAAGCAGTCATCGAACCGCCACCTAATTCATCACTAAGTTTAGCTGCACGTTCCAACAAACGTGAGTGAAGATAGAAAACATCCCCGGGATAAGCTTCACGACCAGGTGGACGTCTCAAGATCAAAGAAAGTTCACGGTAAGCATCAGCTTGTTTTGAAAGATCATCATACACGATCAAAACATGCTTGCCGTTGAACATAAATTCTTCACCCATTGCAGCCCCAGCATATGGAGCTAACCAAAGTAATGGCGCTGGTGAAGAAGGACCAGCTGAAACAACGATCGTGTAGTCCATAGCACCATATTTGCGCAATGTTTCTACTTGAGTACGAACAGTTGATTCCTTTTGACCAATAGCGACATAAATACAGATCATGTCTTGGTCTTTTTGATTTAAGATCGTATCGACCGCAACTGATGTCTTACCAGTCTTACGGTCACCGATAACTAATTCACGTTGGCCACGACCGATCGGCACAAGTGCATCGATCGCTTTGATACCTGTTTGAAGTGGTTCATTAACAGATTGACGTTCCATAACGCCAGGAGCCTTACGTTCTACCGGACGAGTCTTGTCCGTTTTGATTTCCCCTAAACCGTCGATCGGTTGGCCTAAGGGGTTTACTACACGGCCGATCAAAGCTTCCCCTACAGGGACTTCCATGATCTTACCAGTACGTTTTACTGTATCGCCTTCACGAATGCCTTTATAAGCACCTAAGATAACGATACCGACATCGTTTGATTCTAAGTTTTGCGCCATCCCATATGTACCATCTTCAAATTGAAGAAGTTCACCAGAAAGGGCGTTATCAAGACCATTAGCACGAGCGATCCCGTCACCAACGTAAGTAACTGTACCAACTTCATCGACAGTGAGCTCATCTTGATAATTAGCTAATTGTTGCTTGATAAGAGCACTGATTTCCTCAGCCTTAATGCTCATAAAAGTCTCACCTCTTTAAAAATCATTTTAATAACAGACGCTTGATGTTTGCGATCTTCGACTTGATAGAGCCATCAAACACGTAGCTACTTGATTGCAAGACGACCCCACCAATGATCTTAGGATCAACTACTGTTTCAAGTTCTACTTTTTTAGCTCCGACTACCTTAGCAAAGGAAGCTGCGATCTTATCTTTACGCGTTTGATCCAACTCGACCGCAGTTGTCACCGTTGCGCGAACTGTCTTTTCGTCTTCATCAGTTAATCTGTTGAATTCATCAATAATATCTTCTAAATTGGCGATCCGTCTGTAATCGTATAACATCGCTAACAAATTAGATGTCAATTCAGAAGTACCACTTTGTAGATTTTTTAACATTTCAAGCTTAGCATCATGTTTGATCGCTGCACTTGTCATGAAATCAACAAATTGTGGTTCTGCTTGCAAGACTTGTTTGATCTGAGCTAATTCACTAGAAGTTTCTGTTAGAACATCTTGTTCTTTAGCTGTTTCAAACAAAGCTTTTCCATAACGTTTAGCTATTGTTTGCTTATCTAATGCCATCTTGCTTCCCCAACCCTTCGATATAAGAGTCGACCAAGGCTTCTTGGTCCTTAGCACTCAATTCTTTTTGAATGATCTTTGAAGCAATTTCAACAGATAAAGCAGCTACATCGTTTTTAACATTGGAGAGCGCTTCTTGGCGTTCTTGTTCAATGTCTTTTTTAGCATTTTTTTTCAATGTGCTGACTTCTTCTTGTGCCGAATTCACGATGGTAGCTTTTTGCTGTTCACCGTTCTTCTTTGCACGATCAATGATTTTTGAAGCTTCAACATGAGAATCCTTAAGCGCTGATTCACGTTTAGCTGCGAGCTCTTCCGCTTTTTTGCGGGCAGTTTCTGCCGAATCAATGTCGTTTGCGATCTTATCGGCCCGTTTTTCCATCATTTCAGTCACAGGTCCCCAAGCAAAATGCTTAACGAGTGCGATCAAAATCAAGAAAGTACAGAGATAAAATAAGAAGTCGCCCCATTGTACACCACCTTCAGCAGTAGCCAATAGTAATGCTGAGTTCATTCATTGACACCTCCTAATCTTTCAATAATGTGACAAAGTTATACTGATAGATCAGAGATTATTTAGCCATCAACATGAATGAGATAACGATAGCGATGATCGGCACAGCTTCGATCAAACCGACCCCGATAAACATTGTTGTCCGTAATTGGCCTGAAAGTTCAGGTTGACGAGACATACCTTCCAAAGTTTTTGCGATAACCAAACCGTTACCAACACCTGTACCGATAGCAGCAAAACCTGCGGCAAGACCCGCACCAAGTAAAGCTAAAGCTGTTGTCATAATAAAAATCCTCCTTAAAATTAATCCTATAAGTTAATTATTCTTTTTCGACCTTTTGAGAAATATAAACCATTGTCAATGTTACGAAAACGTAAGCTTGGATCGATCCAATAAAGACTGAAAATCCCTGCCAAATCATTTCGAGTGGAATCGCTGGTAAATACGTCCATGGTGTATGCGATTTAGCTAACTGTTCATAGATAACAGTCAACAACACTTCACCAGAGTAAATGTTACCGTAAAGACGTAATGCCAGGGTCAAGAAATTCGTAAATTGTTCCAAAACATTGATCGGGAATAAGGCCGGCATCGGGCTAAAGTACGAATTCTTGACATATCCCTTAAAGCCAAACTTCGCGACACCCATGAGATGTGATAAGAGCAAGACTAAAAATGCCAATGTCAAAGTCGTCGCGGGCGAAGCAGTTGGACTTTTAATGTAGTTCACACCATTAATTGGAAGCTGAATAGCCAATCCTATTTGGTTAGAAACAAAGATAAACAAGAAGAGAGTAAAAATAAGGAGTCCATATTTTTTCCCCTGTTCATCAGGCATGGAGCTTTTGACGATCCCATTTGTAAAATCGATCATCCACTCGATCATATTTTGCTTACCCTTTGGCTTCATTTGCAATCTACGTGAGAACCAAAAGACGAGCCCAAAGACGATCAAGGCTGAAACCAGTCCTGAAAGGCAGTTACCTACATTAAAAGGAATACCAAAAAGCTCCAAAACTTGAGATTCTTCATTCACCAAGTTTCACCTCTTTTCAATTGTGATCAATACGGTTGAACAACATGGTCGAACCATAAGATTAAGATTCAAGCATAGATAAAAAACTATTTTTGAATACAAAAGCAATAATACCACCAAATCCCCCAAAATTCAAAACGAAAATGAATTTATTTCAAAAGTTGGAGAAATAGAGCAACAACCGTATTTAAAGCGTTTGACTAATTTAGACTTCGCGACACATTACGTAACTTGTCTACTTAGTACCAAACAAGCGGTCGCCCGCGTCACCTAAACCAGGAACAATATAACCATTTTCATCGAGACGTTCATCCAAAGCAGCGGCGAAAATATCGATATCTGGATGTGCTTTGCGTAAAGCTTCTACCCCTTCTGGTGCAGCAACTAAACACACAAATTTGATCGATTGTGCTCCACGCTTTTTCAAAGCATCTACAGCCATAATAGCTGAACCACCAGTTGCCAACATTGGATCGACCACAAAAACTTCACGACTAGCTAGATCGCTAGGCATCTTAACGAAATATTCGTGTGGTTGCATCGTTTCTTCATCACGATACATCCCAATGTGACCAACTTTAGCAGCCGGGATAAGATTCAAAATACCTTCTACCATCCCAAGTCCAGCCCGTAAGATCGGTACAACAACAACTTTCTTACCAGCTAAACGCTTCTTGTATGTCTTGCCCATCGGCGTTTGGATCTCAACATCTTCTAACGGCATCTCACGTGAAACTTCATATGCCATCAAAGTTGCGATCTCATCGACACATTGACGAAATTCCCGTGTCCCGCAATCCTTATCACGAATGATCGTTAGTTTGTGTTGGATCAATGGATGATCTAAGACTTCAAATTTACCCATTGTTAAAATTCCTCCTTTGTCTAGCTCTGCTACCTATTTTAGCCGAAAATGCGCCTATTTGCTACTATTCGCACCAAATTATTTATTCTTATTGAATTCCTTAAAGAAAGCATTTCCAGCTGCTTTCTTTAAGCGATTCATGTAAGCTTCACCTAATCCTGTTTCCAAAACACCCGCACATAAGATGTAGTCTTTGCTATCAAAAGTCCTGAGACCAGAAAAGAGCCGACTGCTAGCACTCTTAACGTCTGACCCTAATGAATAGCCTTCGATATTTTCTGGTAGCTCCGATACTTTAGCTATTTCCGGTCTAAAAGCCATCACCCCGATCTTAGCCGTCTGTGTTTTAGCCCAAGCCAAAGCTTCCTCCCATTCATCAGCATTTACGATCAAAACTTGAGCATCAGGTGCATAGTGTTTGTACTTCATCCCAGGAGCTTTAGGTGTCTCAGCTTGACCGACATGATGCTTATCTGAACGCACTTCACAACCTAAAATTTCGCTGATCTGTTCGGACGTGACTGCTCCTGGCCGCAAAACAGTTGGCATTGCTGTACTTAAGTCAACGATCGTGGATTCGACCCCAACTGTAGTCGGACCATCATCAACGATTCCTTTGATCTTACCTTCTAAGTCGTGAAAAACATGTTCAGCAGTCGTAGGACTCGGTTTGCCCGAAGAATTAGCCGAGGGACCAACTAAGGGAACGCCAGCTTCTTTGATCAATTCTAGTGTGGTTTGATTAGCGGGCATTCGAAAAGCAGCTGTCTTTAACCCACCTGTGACTGCATCAGGCAACAAACCAGGTTTGATCGGCAAAATGATCGTTAATGATCCCGGCCAAAATGCATCCATCAATTTTTGAGCTGTTTCAGGTAGGTTTTCTACGTAGCGTTTTACCATTTCTTTTGAACAAACCGTCACGATCAAAGGATTATCTGATGGGCGTCCTTTAGCAAGATAAACGCGTTTGACCGCTTGGGCATTGGTCGCATCAGCTCCTAGTCCATAAACTGTTTCAGTGGGAAAAGCAACTAACTCACCCAATTGTAGTTCTTTAGCGGCCAAAGCAACTTTATCTGGTGTATAGATCTCAGTTATCAGCACTGTTAATTCCTCTTTTCTATTAAAAACTTACTTTTACCATCCGGTCATGCCCGGTGATATCTTGGCGTAATTGAACTTTAGCTGTGGGGTAAGCTTTGCTAAAGATCTCGACTACACTTGGACCTTGTTGAAAGCCGATCTCTAAATAAAGTTTCCCTTGCTTTGTCAGATATTTGCTGAGTTTTTCAGCTAATTTCTTATAGAGATATAAGCCCTCATCTGGCGCAAATAAAGCCGTTTTAGGTTCATGTTCTAAAACACTTTTATCCATTAAGTCTGCTTCTGATTCGGCAATATACGGGGGATTTGAGACGATCACATCAAATTTTCCCGTAATGTTTTGGAAAAGATCACTTTCGATCAGTGTGGCCTCTAGCTTTAAAGCTTGTTTATTTTCTTTGGCAACCGCTAGCGCTTGGGGGGAAATGTCACTTAAAGCCACTTCCCAAGCAGGACGTTCATGTTTCAAACTTAAGCCGATCGCTCCAGTACCAGTCCCGATATCTAAGACCCGCAAAGAAGTTTTAGGTTCCGTTTCTAAAATCCACTCGACTAGTTCTTCTGTCTCTGGGCGTGGGATCAAAGTCGCTTCGTTTACTTTGAACTCTAAGCCAAAAAAGTTAGCTTTTCCTAATAAATATTGCGCTGGCCAATCTTGGCAGTATAATTTGACATTGGTAAAAAAGCGCTCTAATTGTTCAGCTGACAATTGCGTCTGATAATTCATCAACATCTCTGTTGTACTCCAATTCAACTGACCTTGCAAGAGCAGATCAACAACACTTGGATCTTTTCCATGATCTTTGATAAAAGAAAAAGCCCATTGCTGAGCTTTAAAAACGGTCATTTTATCCATTTTGTAATTCTTCTAAGGCTTTAGTTTGATCGTAAAGAACTAAAGCATCGATCACATCTTCTAATTCACCGTTCATGATGCGGTCAAGCTTGTTCAAGCTAAGCCCGATCCGGTGATCAGTAACGCGGTTTTGTGGATAGTTGTAAGTTCTGATCCGTTCAGAGCGATCCCCAGTACCAACAGCAGATTTGCGGTTTTCGTCATAAGCACTTTGCTCTTGGGCAGCATAATAGTCATAGACACGTGCGCGCAAGATCTTCATCGCTTTTTCACGGTTTTGTTGTTGTGAACGTTGATCTTGCATCGCAACAACGATCCCCGTTGGCAAGTGAGTCATCCGCACAGCTGAAGATGTCTTGTTGATGTGCTGACCACCAGCACCAGAAGCACGGTAAACGTCAACTCTGATGTCTTTTGGATCGATCTCGATCTCAACATCTTCTTCTTCAGGCATAACAACTACGGTAGCCGTTGAGGTATGCACTCGACCTTGAGATTCGGTCACTGGGATCCGTTGGACACGGTGAGCCCCAGATTCATATTTCAATTTAGAATAAACGCTCTTACCATTGATCAAGAGTGCGATTTCTTTAAAGCCACCTACTTCAGTCATAGTCTTGTCGATAACTTCGATATTCCAGCCTTGATGTTCAGCATACTTGCTATACATCGTGAATAGATCGCCCGCAAACAAACTCGCTTCATCCCCACCAGCAGCGCCACGGATCTCCATGATGATGTTTTTATCATCATTAGGGTCCTTAGGTAAAAGCAAGATCTTGATCTCTTCTTCTAATTGTTCTTTTTCAGTTTTTGAACTTGCCAATTCTTCTTTGACCATTGTTGTCATTTCATCATCGTCAAGTCCTGCCCCAAGCATCTCTTCATCATCTTTGATTTGTTGAATGACTTGCTTATATTTGTTATACTTTTCGACTGTTTCACGCAGATCGGCCATCTCTTTTGAAAGTTCCATAAAGCGCTTAGTATCTGCGATCACATCTGGATCAGAGAGCAATTCGCCGAGTTCTTCATAGCGATCTTCGAGCATTTGCAATCTGTCAAATAACTTATCCATAAAAATCTCCTTACTTAATAATATTGTTCGTATCAGTTGGTGGCGCAACATAATGTTTGCGACACACTGGATAATAGGATTCGTTGCCACCGATCTCGATCTGTTTGCCATCATAAACTGGCTTGCCATCATTTACTCGCAAGTTCATGATCGCTTTTTTATTGCAAAACCAGCAGATCGTTTTCATCTCTTCGATCTTATCGGCATAGAGTAATAAGTATTTCGATCCTTCAAATAATTCATTACGAAAATCATTTTTTAGACCAAATGTCATCACGGGAATGTTCAACTCATCGACTACACGTGTTAATTCCAAGACGTGATGTTTACTCAAAAACTGCGCTTCATCGACCAAAACACATGCAGCATTTGGGTCTAGTTCTTTGACCTTAGCTAATAGGTCATCTTCTTCAAAGATCGGATATGCCTTACGTTTGAGCCCGATCCGACTCGAAACATAGCCGACTTCATCGCGATCATCTAACCCGCTAGTCATAATGATCACACTTTTATCTTGTTCCTCGTAATTATGTGCAACTTTTAAGATCTCGATCGTCTTACCACTGTTCATTGCTCCATAGCGGAAAAAAAGCTGTGCCACTAACGCCACCATCCTTTTAGTAGTTCCTAAACTAGTATATATGATTTATACGTAAATTTCATTAACAAATTTGTTAGGTCTCGCTATCCGTACGGCTTGACCCGTTTTTCTGCACACTGATCTGTATTTTATGGTAAGATACAAGTTGACATAAAAAAATCGGAGGAAATTTCATGTCATTTAAAAGTTCAATCGCAATTACTGCGGGTAAAACTTCTCACTGGTTCTTGCATAATTTTATGCACGGTGGGACCTCTCTGCCTGGTAAGTTAACTTTAAAAATTGATCCTGATGTTTTAAAAGCTTTAGCTAAAGATTACGAGATCGTGATCATCACTGGGACCAATGGTAAAACACTAACGACCGCTTTGACCGTAAAAGTGCTACAAGCTAAATACGGTAATGTTTTGACTAATAAGAGCGGCTCTAATATGAAACAAGGGATCGTGACCGCATTTTTGACAGCTCAAAAAACGAGCTCGGGCAAAAAACTCGCTGTCCTTGAAACCGATGAAGCCAATGTGCCGATCGTCTGCGAATATATCAAACCAAAAATGTTCGTGTTGACTAACCTTTTCCGTGATCAAATGGATCGTTATGGTGAGATCTACACGACTTATGACAAAATCTTGAAGGGTGTCTTGATGCACCCCGATGCGCTTGTACTTGCAAATGGCGATGCCCCTATTTTCAATAGTAAGGAATTGCCTAATAAAGTTGTTTATTACGGTTTTGCAGATAAAGCTGAAAAAGATCAACTTGCTCCTGCTAATACTGATGGCTTACTTTGCCCAGGATGCCAACATATCTTACATTTCAAATACCGTTCCTACAGTAATTTAGGTAAATATTTTTGTCCTAACTGTGGTTTTAAACGGCCAAAATTGACTTATAAAGTCGATCGTATCTTAGCACAGACCCCACAGTCTTCTAAATTTACGATCAACGGACATGAAGTCGACTTGCATATCGGTGGGACCTACAACATCTATAACGCCCTAGCCGCTTATGCAGTCGGATCTCAATTAGAGGTCGAACCAAAAACTATCTGCCAAGCGCTCAGTCAAAATGACGAAAAAGTCTTTGGCCGGCAAGAAGTGATCGATCTAGATGGTAAAGAAGTCACGATGATCTTGGTCAAAAATCCAGTCGGTCTTGACCAAGTTTTAGAAATGATCAAGACTGATGATAAGCCATTTTCACTGGCAGTCTTGTTGAACGCTAATTACGCTGACGGGATCGATACGAGCTGGATCTGGGATGGTGATTTTGAAAACTTACCATTTGACAAGATCCCTAGTGTCTTAACCGGGGGCGAACGTTACAAAGACATCACATTCCGTTTACGCGTAACTGGGGTTCCCGAAGAAAACTTTGCGCAACGTGAAAGTCTAAAAGACGTCTTAGCTTACCTCAAAACGATGCCGACAGAACACATCTACGTACTAGCAACATACACTGCCGTCTTACAATTACGGAAACTTTTGGCAGATGAAGGCTATATCAAGGGAGGCATGGATTAATATGAAATACCAACTTCACTTAGCACACCTTTATGGCGATCTATTGAACACTTATGGTGATATCGGCAACGTTTTAGTTTTAGAATACTATGCCAAACAGATGGATGTTGAACTGACTTCAGAAGTTATCTCACTTGACCAACCATTTGATGCTACAAAATTCGACATTGCCTTTTTTGGTGGTGGTCAAGATCATGAACAAGTCATTGTTTCTAAAGATATCCAAGCAAAAAAACAAGCTTTGACCGACTATATTGAAGATGGTGGACCAATGCTTGCGATCTGTGGGGGCTACCAATTACTCGGTAAATATTATATTGGAGCAAATGGTGAACGCATCGAGGGGATCTCAGCACTTGACCATTATACAAAAAGCCAAGACAATAACCGTTTCATCGGCGATATCGTGATCGAAAATGAAGAAACGGGGCAAAAATACCATGGTTTTGAAAACCACAATGGTGTTACCTACCTTGGTAAGGATGAACGCCCTTTAGGAAAAGTCATCAGTGGCCACGGTAATAACGGCAAAGATCAAGGTGAAGGTGCGATCTATAAGAATGTTTACTGTTCTTACTTCCATGGTCCGATCTTAGCTCGTAACGGCGAATTAGCTAAGCGGATCTTACTGACTGCTTTGAAGCGTAAGTATCCTGAAGCTGATCTAACTGCTCAAGAAAATCTAAAGATCAAACCAACTTATTAACCACTTATAAATCTACAACATAAGCCAAAAGACATCTTCAATTCCAAACATGGCATTATAGCCTTGGATCTAAAGATGTCTTTTTCTGTAGCGGTAGTTTATGTCATAGTCGCTGTGTTCAACTATTTGTTTTTTGATAATAGATGACGCTGCCAAACATTCGTTTAAACCATCATAGAGCGATAAAGTTTTGCTAACGATATTTATTCCGGGGATAACTCGTCCTAGTCCTTTAGCCTCACTAAAATCTTTGAACATGGTTTTAAAATTCAACTCTTTTAAGGTACTATCCTTAGCTTCTTTAAGGTAGTTTTTGACTTTCAAACTCGTTATTTATTTCCATGTTAGCTATAGATACTACTTTTGTATATGTAGAGTAATTGGCTAACCAATCACCAATTTAGTAATACTACATACCCAGACGATATATTTAAACATCCATTTGCGATATTTTGTCATTACCCAAATTGCTACCGCTACAGGGATCAATGCTAATGAGGCATTAAAAAGCTTTTTTCCTCCTATTAATTGCTTGTACGTAATACCTATTCCTCCTAGCGAGTGCCCAGTAACTGAGATCTTAGCTGTGGGAAATTCCTTTTGAATATAATCTGCATACCCTAAGGCAGTTTCAAACTGATTCAATGAGTTAGTATTAGACTCTACATGACCATATTTGGTTATAGTTCGATCAATTCCAGCTACATACACTGCATCAGTCTTTAAATCAGTCATATCAGTAGGATTGGTTCCAGCATATGCGATCGTGATTTGAGATTTATCTACTTTTCTTTTTTATCAACGGAGGCTACTGTCATTGCCTGCATATGGTTGACTGAACCATATGCGTGTTTTTTTCCATAGGTTCCATCACGAGAGATATCGAGAATTTTATAGCTATCTCCTGCTCGTCCTAGCTTTTTCCCGACAAAATATTTTCCACCTTTTTAGTATCTAGCAAGTACACTTCATTTACCATGTCATTATACATTCTGATATTACACATTTCCTACTCCTCCCAAAATTCTACTTTAATTCCTTCCAATGTTTTTTTACTATTAGAAATACTAGTAACATCATCCCCATATATTGCTATTCCTCTTGGTGTTCCATCCCTTTCGACACTTATTCCATCAATAATATATTTTTCATTATCATTAATAATTACCGATACGGCTCTTCCTCCAGTTCCCAATAGTCCATAAGACTTTATTTTACTTACTCTTATCTCTTTTATAGGTTCTGGAACATCATAATGTTGCACTACCCACAACGCTATGCGCCGACGTTTCTCTTCCTCACTTGGAAACTTTTGCGCAATTGATTCTCTAATTTGCCCAACTTCCTTGATAATTGACATTCGATTTCCTCCAATCAATGCAATCATTACGATTGCTATTACCACTAACACAATTCTCATTTTCTTTTTACTTAACATTCTATTTCCCCCACTTAGTGATTAAACAGCTCCGACTAGATTTACTTGCCTCTACAAAATTAATTTCGTTCATACCAATAGGTGGTTCCTTAAAATCCTTTTTGGCCTTAATATAATTTTGATCAACCACCCGAGTTCCTAACATGCAACTCATGATTCCATTGCGAACAACCTTAGATATTGGATCATAGTCTGTCAGTAATTTATTTTGTTCATCTCTAAAGATAAAGTAGATTCCAACTGAGGACCCTTGATACAATATTTTCTTCAGGCTCCCCTCTGTAAGCATAAAGGAATCAGCATTATTTACTAAATTAGGTACATAGGTATAATGCTTAGTGACATAGTCAGGATGACTTTCTCGATACATCACCAATTCTTCAATTTCCTTGAAGAATTCGCTAACTATTTCTGAAGTGATAATTTCATCAAACCCACTATTCAAATAATCCTTGGCAAAATCAATTACATACTTTACGTAGTTTGAATCCAACTTACTTAAACTAACAATTAAAGTTTGCTCAAGCGAATCTTCCTGTTGTGGAGTATCCTCCATGATCACAAAATATTTCATCTGTGGTTTAAAGTCAACAGCCATCGTAGTCTCTTTAGCAAGTGCCAATGGGATATGCCCTTTAGAAAGCATCTTCTTAACACTATCTTGACCAAAGAAATATTCTTCTGAAATTTCTTTTGGTAACATCGGCACTTTAGCTGGTAGATCACCAGTCCAAGTGGCTGACATTACTTCAGCTAGTTTTCGCATCTCCTTGACACTTGTTAGGACATCTGCCTGTTTAGTCGGTAAGTAAGCTTGAAAATCTAAGATCTCTTCTAACTCGATCTGTCCCCGCCCTGGGATCGGTGCTTGATAACCTTGCATGCTCTTATATTCATCTTTATCGACCATATATAAACTCAAATGTTTATTGATATTTGCTAGTATCGTTGCCCATAAGCTGTTGATCCGATCCGCTGTGATCACGATATTGACTCCTAAAGCTTGGCCTTCTCTGATCAAACGATCCAGTACTTGATCGATCCGTTCTCTAGCTTCGTCTTCAGTTATATTATCGCCTGAATTGTCAAATTAAGTTAGAAAAACTACCTGCTCATTTGTAATGTACTTCATGAATACTTCTAGTGGGGTTCTATAGTTTAAACTTTTACGTGGAATATTGTTTCTATAGCTAGCTACTTGTTGGACATAGTCAGTGGGGAGATCACTGAGATTCATATCTTTTCCTAGTCCGTCTTTCCTAAGTAATCCATTCGTATGTTCATTTAGT